>Ga0209517_10000168_pt1 | contig 117766 bp, 99 predicted proteins | sample PeaSoiMetSII2010_FD_187695 | JGI IMG/M metagenome (GOLD analysis project Ga0209517, IMG submission 187695) | Peat soil microbial communities from Weissenstadt, Germany - SII-2010 (SPAdes) (version 2) | ecosystem: Environmental > Terrestrial > Soil > Wetlands > Peat | place: Germany...
GAGGGTAGTGCTGCAACACATCATGTCCTACGCGCTGAAGAATGGTTTGATCACGTCAGACCCCAGCAAGGGTTTGACGATTCCCCAGCAGTGTGTGACGACGGGCTGCGTCGAGCGGATCGTCTACACACGTGAACAGGTTTTAGCAGTGGCGGATCAGTTGAAAGAGCCATATCGAACTTTATGGCTATTTTTGTTGGCTTCAGGGTTGCGGATCAGCGAAGCCGTCGCCATCAAGTGGACGGACTTCGATGGAAACTTGCTGCGGGTCAGGCGACGGGTCTACAACCGCAAGGTCGATGACCTGAAAACCAAGAAGAGTGAACGTCTGATTCCGATCCAGAACGCGGAATTGTTGGAATCCTTGCGCTCTTTGGGTGAGGGGCGGGAGTGGGTCTTTCGAACCCGCGCCGGGACACCCGTCATCCCCAACAATTTCATGAAGCGTTATCTGCGCCCGGCGTGCGAGGCGGCGGGGGTCAACCCCGGTGGATTCCACGACAGCAGACACACCGTCAACACGCTGGTGCAATCCCTTGGATCGCGCTCCCGTGTGGCTGCAGACATTCTCGGTCACACGACTGCGCAACTGGCTGAGAACCTGTACGACCATGCTTCGGTCGCGGAGATGAGGAAGGCACTCTCCTCCGTGGTCAACGAGTTGTTACCAAACGGTAACAACTCAACATCTGGGCAGTGAGTGAATATGCGCTAAGCCCGCATAAACACTGTTGAAGATGGTGAGCGCGGTAGGAATCGAACCTACAACCTACTGATTAAGAGTCAGTTGCTCTGCCAATTGAGCTACGCGCCCGGGAGAAGTCCCCACTACGAAAATACCACGGTCTTCGTTCTGCTGTCTCCCCGTGCGCCAATTTTCGGGGATCAACCCAGAAATGACCAATCCGTCACCTAACCCACGCAATATGGCACAGGCCCCCGAGCAATTTTAGAAACCAAGGATAGAAACGATCGTACGCGCTGGCTGGTCGGCGGAATCGCCTGGCCGATTACTTTGGAAATTTCCGCACGGTTACTGACGGTGCATTCAAAGTTACGAACGTGGAATGTACAGCCCGCTCCTCTCGACGTAGGATCAGTCTTGATTTTGGCAGTTCCGGGAGAGGGCTGCCAGGGCGTCCTGGACGGTGAATGTTCAGGGCGCCTTTTTCTTTGTCAATTCTTCCAGCCGGATCACACCCGCGCATGCCTAGCCGCCAAGGCCGCTTTTCCTCCTGCTTCCGTCTTCCGTATACACTTGACCCATGTCCACGCAGACCCTCAACTCCCTCTCCAAGGCGTCTTCCGCCTACCTGCGCTCGGCCATGCACCAGCCTATTCGGTGGCACGAGTGGGGGGAGGAAGCCTTTGCCACGGCGCAGCGCGAGAACAAGCCTATCCTGCTCGACATCGGCGCGGTGTGGTGTCATTGGTGCCACGTCATGGACCGCGAATCCTACGACAGCCCGGAGATTGCGGCGCTCGTCAACGAACGTTTCATCGCGGTGAAAGTGGACCGCGACGAACGGCCCGACATCGACAGCCGTTACCAAGTTGCTGTGAGCTCGATCAGCGGACAAGGCGGCTGGCCGCTGACCGCATTTCTTACTCCCGACGGCAAGCCTTTCTACGGTGGAACTTATTTCCCGCCCGATGATCACTACGGCCGTCCCAGCTTCAAACGCGTGCTGCTGGCCATATCCGACGCCTATCGGGAAAAGAACGGCGATGTGATCGAGCAGGCGAAGATGGTAGAAAACGCCATCGCCCACGCGGAGTCATTCGCTGGGAAGAGCGGTGAATTTTCTCCGGCGATCATCAAAGCGGTCGTCAACTCCGCGCTCAGTATATTTGATCCTGAGAATGGCGGTTTCGGCAGCGCGCCCAAGTTCCCGCATCCCGCGGCGCTGGATTTGCTCATCGACCAATACGCGCGCACCGGCGATGAGGATCTCCACAAGGTATTTGTTGCAACTCTGGAGAAAATGGCGCGCGGAGGTGTATACGATCAACTCGCGGGTGGATTTCATCGTTATTCCGTCGATGAGCACTGGATCGTTCCGCACTTCGAGAAGATGTGCTACGACAACTCCGAATTGCTGAAGAATTACGTTCATGGCTACCAGGCCACGGGTTCGGAATTCTTCGCGTCCGTGGCCCGCGACATCATTCGCTGGATGGACGAATGGCTCAGCGACCGGGAGCGCGGCGGCTTTTACGCCTCCCAGGACGCGGACTACTCGATGGACGATGACGGGGATTATTTCACCTGGACACTGCAGGAAGCGCAGGCCGTTCTCACCGAAGACGAAGCCCGCGTTGCCACCCTGCACTATGGCATCAATGAGATCGGCGAAATGCATCACAATCCCGCCAAGAACGTGCTCTACGTTCGGACTTCGGTCGAGGAGATTGCAAGGCGAATGAATCTGGCGTTGCCCCAGATCGAGGCGCTTCTGCAATCGGCAAAGCAAAAGACGTATGCGGCACGCCTGCAGCGCCCGACTCCGTACGTGGACAAGACTGTATACGCAGGCTGGAATGCGCTGTGTATCTCGGCATACCTGGAAGCGGCCAAAGTACTCGACCTGGATACCACTCGGCACTTTGCGCTACGTTCACTGGACCGCATTCTTGCGGAGGGCTGGAGCGCAGAAAGCGGTCTGGTGCACGTGCTGTCCTACTCCGACGAAGAAGCAGAGCGGCGTCGGATTCCAGGCGTGCTGGATGATTATGCTTTCGCGACCCTCGCGTGTCTGGATGCCTATGAATCGACCGCCGACCTCAGTTACTTCCAATTTGCCCGGCGCATTGCGGACCACATGGTGGAACACTTCTTTGATCCGGTTTCTGGCGGCTTCTTTGACACTGCATCGGTTGCGGGTGAGAAGTCTCTCGGCGTTCTGGGCACACGACGCAAACCTTTCCAGGACTCGCCGACTCCTGCCGGCAACCCGGTGGCCGCGATCGCACTGCTGCGGCTTTACGCCTACACCAACGAACAGAGCTATCGCGACAAAGCCGAACAAACCATCGAAGTGCTTGCAGGAGTTGCTGCGCAATACGGACTTTTCGTGGCCACTTATGCGCTGGCGGCAGTGCAGCTCTCGCAGCCTCACACGCAGGTGGTTGTCATCGGAAGTGATGGCGTGGCGGAGAAACTTTACCGGACGGCGGTGGCATCCTATTCCGCGAGCAAGAGCGTGCTTTGTTTTACGCCAGGAAAAGTCGTCCCTCAGAACCTTCCGCCAGCTCTGGCTGAAACGCTTCCTAACTTGCCGGGGGTAAGCGAGGGTAAGACAGCGGCGATCGTATGTTCTGGTTTCGCGTGCCTGCCGCCCATCTCAGAACCGGAAGAGTTGAATCGAAGCTTGTTCCGGACCGCCTAAGCACAGAAGCCTCGATCCAGAGATGCCAAGACAAAATAAGGCTGGTGCTGCTTCGTCAAGCAAACACCAGCCAATAAAACTCGAGCGCCGACTGAGCGGCAGCTCGGCACTTACAGTGTCGGCAATTACCGACAGTTCCCGCCAGAACCAGGCGGGCACCACGGCGGTGGCGCTCCTTCTTCTGCGAAGGTGGCCACAGGTGTCACTAACGCCGTGTACGTGCAGAACATCCCTACCATCAGGATGAGCATCCTGAGCGCACGTTTCATGGGTTGTTTCTCCTTGTGCGGGTCCCCTGGGAGCGGAAACCCTTGATGGGCAGAAATTATACGCTTCCGTGTCAAGTCCTAAGGTGATCTTGGTACCGGCGTACCGTGTTTAATGTATCTGCGTTTGGAGAGTTATCGATTATCTATAGTATTTTCAATACGATGGGTGAGATCACGTGCAGTATTCTCGAGGCAGCACAGCGCCGGATAGACGGCGCAACCGTCCAAGCCTGAGACGAAATAGCGGCACTACCTTCCAGACGAGGCGCGCGAAGCTGCAATCTGCGACGGTAGCTTTGGAGTGGAGAATTGCCGGCCCGGGGCTTCAGACTCAGGTTCACCGCCGGTGCGGGAGAATGCGCGATCCACCATCCCCTCGAACATCGGGATAAGAGAACCAGCAGCGGCGGGCCGCTGCAAGTCGCCTAGGCTCTGTTCCCAGCGCTGGGATGCCAGCAAGCTCGCAGACATATCCCGGGCTGGCGCCTTCAGGGCGGCGTACGCAACCCAGGTCAGCACAGCGCAGGTGTACGCGGCGGGATACAAGAAATTAGTGGCCCGGGAATTGACTTGGCCTCCTGAATATAGAGCGTTGCCAACCAGTTGCACGCTGGCATAACTGCCGAAGCCGAGCACGATACCGAAACTATGCTGCCGCCACGATACTCCCAGATACTTGGAGAAAAACAGCAGGAACAGCACCAGTCCACACTGAATGACCTTCACGCATCTCTGCACCGTCGCCACCGCTTGCACCAGTGGAGACTGTCCCTCGGGACTGGAGGCTGCTACCACAATGGCGACGAATATCATGACCAGCGCTGCCCACTTGAATAGCACGGTGCCCAGATCTTTCAAGGTGTGATAAGGCCGAAACACATCCAGGAAGACCTCGTGGATGACTGCGAAACCCAAGGCCAGGGTGACCATGGCGCCGATCCAGTAGGAATAAAAGTAGAGGTCATACCCGCCGTACTGGTGAATTGGAAACAGGATGGCAAAGTTTGCGATTTGAAAGACGATGTAGGAAAAGAACAGAGGGAACTTGTGGTGCAGCTTACGCCAGAGCATCACTCCGACCAGGGGCAGTTCCAGGACGGGTTGAGCGATCCACAGCGCCAGCTGGACCTTGGCATTCATGGGGTTGATGTAGTCCGCAGGCGACAGGGGTACAGCGACCCTTCTCCCGCTTTGGTAACGTTAACAGTTTTGGTTCAATGGTCAATGTACCAAAGTAACTAGGCGTAACCGTTACCGGTCACGTTGCTTAAACCTCAGGCAGAGTGGGTGTTAGCGCCAGGGATCGGCGCGGTTCGAGGTGGCGGCGAGATGAGAAAAGGCTACATCTCCGGTGACGCCTGGATGTAGGCGCGCATCATGCGGACCTCGTGGTCCTTCTCATTGAGGTCATGCAGCAGGATATCGCGCAGAGAAACGACCCCAAGCAGCCGCTTGCCTTCGCAGATCGGCAGGTGGCGAAAACCGTGTCGCCGCATGAGGAGCATGCAGTTCTCCACGCTCTCGGTCGGGCTGACAGTCAGGGGATCTTCGGTCATCACTTCTTCAACCCGCGTAGTCCGCGGATCGCGTCCCTCGGCCACCACGCGGCTCATCAGGTCGCGTTCGGAAAATATTCCGGTCAGAAAACCGTCACGCAGCACGGGCACGGCGCCGATGTTACGCGTGACCATGTCCTTCGCCACCTCGAGCACGGTTTGCTCACCGTCCACGCGATAGGTTTCCTGGTTGCTGATCAAATCGTAAATTTGCACTGGCCACCTCCGGCGATCACTCCACAAGACGCGGAGTATATGCCGAAAACCCACCGAAGAAAAGCGGGAAATCGCTGTATCTGCGATACCCGGAGTCGGTAGGCTCCGTTTCGGTCACGCCGGGGAGCCGGATTTGGAGCCGGACTTCTCCTGGCCGATAAAAACAAAGTAAGACGAGGCCCAGAGGGCGGTCGGAATCGTCCCCCGCGGCCGTGCCGTCAGGATGATGTTGTACTCGTCGGAGGCCTGAAGCTGCTCGACCACGGAGGACGCCGGCTCCGGCTTGACCACCGCCAGGTAAGCCAGGAAACGATAGATGTCTGGCCCTCCCTGGTAGCCCTGGGCGGCGAAGGAGATTTCGGTGTTGGCCCGTGCGAAATGCCAGCTTAAGGATGCCGCCAGCCGGACCGCATCCTCGTACGCCGCTTCAGACACCACACCACTCGCGAGATTGTCGAACACGATACGCAGCTTGCGCTCATCCTCGCGGCTGAATTCCCGCACCTTTAGCGATCCGGACTTGGCGGTCGCCTTCCAGTCCACATGGCGCGCCGAATCTTCTGGCATGTACTCGCGGATGCGATACAAGTCATAGCCGCGGCCGCGGGCGAAGATTTCGAATTCCCCGGTGATCAAAGGCAGCACTTCAAAAAAATCATCGGTCGGATCAACCCGCGGATACACGATGATTTCGCGGGCCAGGGATATGCGGCGCGACTTGGTCAAAAAGGCAAACGGAAAGCGCGTGGCGAGAGTAAAACTGTCCTGCTGGTAACGCCCGCGGCGATCAAAACGCAGTTCCAGATCGGCCTTGAGAACGTCGTCGGCGGGAATGTAGGGAAAATACGCCGACCCTTCAAGAATGTCAGTGGCGGGCTCGCTGGTGCGAACGCGACGCAGCTTGCGGTCCGGCAGTTTGATCCATTGTTTTTCCGGAGGACGCCCCGGAGGAAACGCGAAAGTTGCGGGCATCCAGTTCCAGTGACTGGCGGTTCGTTCCTGATTGTGCGCGGTCACACTGATGGAGAACGATGGCAGCCAGCGCCGCGGATTGTGTAATACGATTCGGCCCAGCGTCGGCCGGGTGGCGAACACGTGCTCCGGGAGCCGGACATCGAGTTCCAGCTCGCGCAGCACCAGAGCAGAAGCGAATCCGGAAACCAGAATTGCGGCCAGCATCGCCGCCACAATGATGTAGAGCAGGTTGTTGCCGGTATTTAGCGCCGGAATCGCAACCAGCAGGATGGCAATCACGTAGAAGATGCCGACGCGGGTCACGTCGTAGTCGAAGGCGTCGCGCAAATGGGCGGCCGAGACACGCCGCGCCAGGTAGGGAACTGTGGTCAGCCCGACAATGACTGCCAGCAGCAGTGCCGCCGAAGCCAGAATCAGCGTCGCCCAGAGATTGCCGGATTCTCGCGATACGGTCGAGAAGAGCGCAGCCGCAAAAGCCAGAACCAGTCCGACGATGGCCAGCAGGAAACGCACCCAGACTTCAGGGAGATCCACGTGCAGCCCGCGGGTGATTCGCTGGATACCCGAGAGCGCTGGCTCAGCCGTCTTGGAAGAAGCGTACATCCTGGCGATTGAGCTGAGAGTAGCACCGCGAAGGCGGGGCGGCAATCAGTGAGGTGGTTCGGAGCAGAATTTCTGCACCGTGTGCTGCCGGTGAAACCAGCCCCGACAAACTTGTCATTCCGAGGGGGCACAAGCGACGAGGAATCTGCAGTTTTGTTGAGAATCTCCGAACTGCAGATCCCTCGCTTTGCTCGGGATGACAACAAAGAAATATTGATGGTTGGCGCGATCATTTGCGCTTCGAAGCGAGAAACTCCCCCACGGCGCGGTTGAATTCCTCCGCCGCTTCTTCGTAGGGCAAGTGGCCAACGCCATCGAAGGTGAGCAATCGGCACTGACGAAACTCCTGTTTCAACCGAACCGCTGACACCGGGTTGACGGCGCCATCCAGGCTTCCCCAAATCAATAGCGTCGGAATGTCCGCGATCTTTGGAAGCGACAATCGCAATTGCCGCAAGTCGCGGTTCCACGAGCGCAGCACACTCAAGCCGTAATCGAGAGAACTCGGCTGACGCTGCATCGGCTTGAGATAGCCCTCTAATGAGTCTGGCGGGATGCGTCGCGAATCTCCGTAGAGCCGCCGAAAGTAGAACTCCTGCAGAAGCCGAAGGTGAGGGCCGAAGGCAAGCAAGGTCGGCGCGATCGGAGGACTGGTAAGAAAACGAGACAGCCATGCCCCGCGGCCAGACCAGGGATTCACCGGCGCGGCCAGAATCATTCGGCGGACGCGTCCGGGATTGAGCGCGGCTGCCATCATCGTCACCGCTCCACCATGTGAGGTACCGAGCACATCGCAGTGGTCGAGCCCCAGCGCGTCCATGAAGCGCAGCAGACGCTCGGAGCAGGCGCGCATGGAGCAGTCCAGACTGCGCGGGCGATCGGAGAAGCCGGTTCCCGGCATATCCATCGCGTAGACCGTTGCCTGGTGCGCCAAGGCGGGGATTGTGAAACGCCAGGAGAACGAATAACCCAGCAATCCGTGAACGAGAAGCAAAGGCGGGCCTGAGCCGGCGCGCTGATATCGCCAGCCGACGCCGTCAAGAGTCAGACGGAGTTCCTCGATGTTGTTACGTTTCGTGACACGAGACGGTGTGCGGTTCACGGAGTTTTTTCTCTTCGGACAACCCTTTGGAGGCGGCGGCAATCTATGTAAGTGATCGCCTCTGTCGCTTCTGTGAGGGAGAGTTTCGGCTCTCCCTTTTTTTGTTGGACTTCCCCTCAGCGGCTAAAGCCGCAGCATGAAACGAAGCGGCAATGCAGCGCTGAAGCGCTGCTCCACCCAAAATCAAATGACTCAAGACTTCCTGCGCTTTTTCCCCAACAACTTCTTCAGCACGCGCACGCCTTTGTCGACGTGCTTTTCCTGGAGCAGAAATGGAGGAAGGAATCGCAGCACCGTATCTTGGGTACTGTTGAACAAAACACCTTCGGCGAGCGCCTGCTCGACAATCGGACGCGCAGGTACTGTAAGCTCCAGGCCTTGAATCAATCCGCGGCCGCGGGCTTCCTGGGCAGCCGCAAAGCGCTCAGCAAGCGTTTTCAACTGCTCTTGCAGGTATGCGCCCACGCGCGCAACGTTCTCCAGAAGGCGCTCTTCTTCCACGATTGCCAGGTATTCGAGAGCGACCCGGCAAGCCAGCGGGCCGCCACCGAAGGTGGTGCCGTGCTGTCCTGCAGAAATGGCCGAGGCGAAATCTTCTCTTGCCAGGAAAGCGCCGAGCGGCAGTCCGGCCGCGATCGGCTTGGCAATCGCGACGATGTCGGGCACAACCCCAAGAGTCTGAAAAGCGAAGATGGTTCCGGTGCGGCCCAGCCCGCATTGAATCTCATCAAAGATCAACGCAGCACGATGACGATCGGCCGCCGCGCGACATTCCTGCAGAAACTCAACCGAGCACTCACGGATTCCGCCTTCGCCGAAAATCGGCTCGAGCACGATGGCGCAGGTATTGTCGTTGACGGCGGCGCGCAGCGCGGCAATGTCGTTGCGCGCAACGAACGTCACGTCTTCGAGCAGAGGCTCAAAGCCTTTCCGGTATTTGTCCTGGCCGGTGAGAGACATCGCGCCGAACGTGCGTCCGTGATACGAGCCTTCGAGCGCCACCAGCCGGCACTTGGCCTCGCCGCCAGCGCGGTGGCCAGCCAGGCGCGCCAGCTTGATGGAGCCTTCGATCGCCTCGGTGCCACTGTTAGAGAAGAACGCGCGCTGCAGGCCGGAAAGGCCACAAAGCTTCTCGGCCAGGAGACCCTGGTATTCGTTGTAATAAAGATTCGACAAGTGAATCGCGCGAGCGGCCTGATCGCGAATGGCCTTCACAACACGCGAGTGAGCATGGCCCAAGGCATTGACGCCAAGCCCGGCCACAAAGTCGAGATAACGTTTGCCATCGAGGTCAAAGAGGAAGACGCCTTTGCCTCGCGCGAAGACAACAGGGTAGCGGTTGTAGGTCTGAAGCAGGAATTGCCGCTCGCGTTCGATCACATCTTGGCTGGTCATAGAAAGGCAATTCTAACGGAGACGCAAGTCGAAGGGGCCGAGTCAGCTTTCAAGACAGTGGAACCCTGAAACGCAGAGAGCGCAGAGCACGCAGAGGAAAGAGGGTCGGCTGAACAATAAGTCTCTGGTGACCACAATAAGCTGCTTTCAACCAAAGACTTACCAAATATCACAGCATATTTCCAAAAACCATATCTTTGCTATGGAAATCGCTCTATAATTTTGGAAGCTGATGTTGTGACGTGACTTAACGCGCCATTCAGGGCCCAGGATCATGGCAGCGAACGTGCAAATCCCGGTTCGGGATACCCTCCTCCGGCTCACGGAGCCCCAGCAGTCTATGAACAGGGACTTCCAAGTCCGTTTTACCGCCAGCCTGCTTGCCCTGCTGACCGCGGCGGCGATGGTTTATGCCGTCTACAACTTCCAGGTCGAACGGGCCTACCAGGTGCCTTACGACGGGGCGTGGTGGGTGGAGCACAGCCGCAAGCTGATCGCCGATCGCGTACCCGCAGATGGTCCCGGGGCGCGGGCCGGCATTAAGGTCGGCGACGAGCTCACGGCGGTCAACAAGCACGCCGTAAATAGCACCGCCGCGCTGACCCACCAGTTGTATCTGGTTGGAGCCTGGTCGAAGGCCACGTACTCATTGGTGCGAGCATCCGTGCCGGTGGACGTAGAAGTGATTCCGGTTCCCGCCGATCGCTCGCAATATAACTGGCTGCGTTTGATTGCGCTGATTTACCTGGGCATCGGCCTGTACGTCCTGCTGCGGCGCTGGACGGCCCCGAGTTCCACGCACTTCTACATTTTCTGCCTGGTTTCGTTCATCCTGTACTCGTTCCACTACACCGGGAAATTCAACGGATTCGATTGGACCATCTACTGGGGGAATGTCGTCGCGGGGCTGCTGCAGCCGGCCCTGTTCCTGCATTTCGTGCTGACGTTTCCTGAGCGACACCCGTTCGTGCGCAAGCACCGCTGGGCGGTCCCCGCGATTTATCTGCCCGGTGTGGCGCTGCTGAGTTTTCACATCGCGGCCATCGTCTTCCTGAAAGCCAGTGAAGTGTTGCGTTGGAACCTCGATCGTCTGGAGATGGGCGAGCAGTCGCTGTACTTCGTGGCCGCGGCCGGCGTGCTGCTTTACAACTATCGCCACGCTGGCACGCCCATCCTGCGGCAGCAGTTGAAGTGGGTCACGCGCGGGACCATTCTGGCGATCACTCCCTTCACTCTTTTCTATGTCATCCCTTATATGACCGGCACGTTGCCGACGGTGGGGATGAGAATTTCTGTGTTGTCGCTGGGGATTCTCCCGTTGACCTTCGGCTACGCGATCTTCCGCTACCGCCTGATGGATGTTGACCTGATTTTCAAGCGAGGCATGGTGTACACGCTGGCGGCGGCGGCCATCGCCTGTGCCTATTTCGCCGTCGTGGCGGGAGTCGCGGAACTGGTTCATGCTCGTGTGCCCAGCTCCGGGCCAATCGGGTTGGTGCTGGCCATCGTCGTGACCGCGCTGCTGTTCGACCCGGTGCGGAAGTGGATTCAAGAACGGATCGACCAGTTTTTTTATCGTACGCGGTACGATTACCGCAAGACGCTGATCGAGTTTGGCCGGGAACTGAGCGCGGAAACCGATCTGGACGAGATGCTGAGTTCGGTGGTCGATCGCCTGTCGCGCACGCTGCTGGTGGATAGAATGGCAATCTTCCTCTTGGCGAGCGAACCGCCTCACCCGTTCCTGCTGGCTAAGTCTTTCGGCATGGCCCAGACCAGCGGCCTGGATTTGAGCTTCCTCAGCAAGCCACGGCCGGAGCTCGACGCCGGACATCTTTTCTTCGACAACACTCACCAGGTGCCACGCGAGACTCCGAGCGCACAGCAGACCATCGCCCGGCTGGACTTGAACTATTACATCCCCTGCCGTGCCCAGAAGCAGATAGTGGCTGTCATGGGCCTGGGCAAGACGGTCGAGGGTGACTTTCTCTCCAGCGAAGACGTCGAGTTGCTGGAAACGCTGGCCGGATATCTGGGAATTGCGATTCAGAACGCCCGCCTGTACGCTTCGCTGGAACAGAAGGTCACGCAGTACGAACGGCTGAAAGATTTCAACGAGAACATCGTCGAGTCGATCAACGTCGGTGTACTAGCCGTGGACCTGGCCGACCGCATCGAATCCTGGAACTCGCAGATGGAGGTGATGTACGCTCTGCCCCGGTGGCAGGCGCTCAACCGGCCGATCAGCGAAGTTTTCCCCGCTGCCTTTGCTGAGGCGTTCTATCGCGTGCGGCAGAACCCGGGCATTCACAATCTGTACAAGTTTCGCTTGAACACGCAGGCCGGCGAAGCCCGGATTGTGAACGTCGCCATCGCTCCGCTGGTGACCAAGAAGTTCAACGTGATTGGACGTCTCATCATCATGGACGACATCACTGAGCGAGTGGAGTTGGAGGCGCAACTCTTCCAGGCTGACAAACTGTCATCCATCGGCTTGCTGGCGGCCGGAGTGGCGCACGAGGTGAACACCCCCCTGGCGGTGATTTCGTCTTACGCGCAGATGCTATCCAAGCAAATTCGCGGAGATGAGCAGAAGAGCGCAATCCTCGAGAAAATTACCCGTCAGACTTTCCGCGCCTCCGAGATCGTCAACAACCTGCTGAATTTCTCGCGGACCGGCAGCAGCGAGTTTACCGAAGTCGATGTCAACAAAATTATCCAGGATACGCTGGCCCTGCTCGAGCACCAGTTCAGGACATCCAAGGTGAAGATCGAGGATCAGTTGTGCCAACCGCTGCCCCCGATCAGCGGCAACGCCGGCCGTTTGCAGCAAGTTTTCCTGAATCTGTTCCTGAACGCCAAAGATGCGATGGCCAACGGAGGAACGCTGATGGTTGCGACCGCTAACGGCGATGGAGTCAGCGTGCGGGTTTCCGATACCGGCACGGGCATTGCGCAGGAGCACATTCACCGCATCTACGATCCGTTTTTCACGACCAAGACTGCGCGTGACGGCCAGCCACGAGGTACCGGGCTGGGATTATCGGTGAGCTATGGGATCATCCAGGAACATGCCGGAAAGATTCGCGTTGAGAGCCGTCCGGGCGGAGGCACTACTTTTTATCTCGATTTTCCGCCGGTGAGGAAGGCCGTCAATGTCTGAAGCCGCAGTCATCACTCGCAACGACCTCAACGGTGGGTCCTCTGCGTCTGCGGGGTCAGTGTTGATCATCGACGATGAGACCGAGATTCGCGAGTCCCTGGAAACTTTGCTGGGACTGGAAGGCTATTCCGTCGAGTCAGCCCCCAGCGGCGAAGAAGGTTTGCGGCGGATCGGAGCGCGCCCGTTTGATCTCGTGCTACTGGATCTGGCTCTGCCCGACCGCAATGGCATGGACCTCCTGAGCGAAATTCAGGTCCAGGACCCGAGGCTCTCCGTCATTATGATCACCGCATATGGGACGGTGGAGAATGCGGTGAAGGCGATGCAGACCGGGGCGGCGAACTTCATTCAAAAGCCCTGGGACAATGAGAAGCTGCTGGCCGACGTGCGTGCGGCCATCGCCTGGCGGCGGGCGGAAGAAGAAAACATCCAGCTCAAGCGCGCGCTCAAGCAGCGCTACAACTTCGAGAACATCGTGGGCAAGAGTGAGCCCATGCTCAAGATTTTTGACCTGGTAGCCCAGGTCGCGCCCAGCCGTTCCACGGTACTGTTGCAAGGCGAGAGCGGGACAGGCAAGGAACTGGTGGCCAAGGCCATCCACTTGAACTCGCCGCGACGCGACCGCCCGTTCGTCCCGGTCAACACTGGCTCCATGCCGCCCGATCTCTTGGAGTCCATCCTGTTCGGGCATGTGAAAGGCGCGTTCACCAGCGCGATTGCCTCGAAGAAAGGCCTCTTTGAAGTGGCTGACCGGGGCACGCTCTTCCTGGATGAAATCGGCAACATGGGGCTGGACACGCAAAGCAAGATTCTGCGGGTGCTGCAGGACCGGAAATTCATGCATCTGGGCGGCGTCAACGAGATGCAGGTTGACGTGCGCATCATCGCCGCTACCAACGTGGACCTGAAGCAACTGGTGCGGGAAGGGAAGTTCCGCGAAGACTTGTTCTATCGCCTGAACGTCATCACCATTGACCTTCCGCCCTTACGCCAGCGGAAGGAAGACATTCTGCTGCTGACGAATTTCTTCCTGGAAAAGTATGCCAAGGAAAATCACCAGAGCGCCCGGCGCCTCACACCGGAGGCCCTGCGCCTGCTCCTGGCCCATCCCTGGCCAGGGAATGTGCGCGAACTGGAGAACGTGATCGAGCGGGGAGTGGTTCTTTCTACCGCTGAGGAAATCGGGGCCGAACTTCTGCCCGACTCGATCTTGGGACGCACAGCCGCCTTTCCCATGCTCGAGAACCATGCAGATTCGTCGCTGTTCGACATCATGGACGGCTTGCAGCGGCACGTCATCGTCGACATGCTGGAAAAATGCAACTGGAACCAGACCGAGGCGGCGGAACGCTTCCACGTTCCGCTCTCCACCCTGAATCAGAAGATCAAGCGGCTCAATATCGAGATTAAGAGGAAGAATAGAGACAGCTAACAGCTATCAGCTATCAGCTCTCCGGGCGGAAAGAGCGGTGGCGTGAATTCGCAAACGTACAATTGGAAGATTGTTCTTGGCGCGTTCCTGCTAATCTTCACTCCGCTTCGCTTATTTGTGATGCCTGTAACCGAGCGGGCTATTTTGCGCGATCTTGCGCTAGTGATGTGGTGGGCCTTCGTGCTTTGGCTTTTGGTTTCCGGCCGCAGGGCAACAATCCCCAAAAAATCCAAAGTAGCCCACTACCTAGTTAAGCGGTACTGATCTAATTTAGCGGAATCAGATCAGTACCAGTTAAGCTGACAGCTGATAGCCGATAGCTGATCTGCTATAGTTCCGTCTAAGTGCGATGGAACTGATCTCACCCACGGAAATCGCCAAAGAAAAAGTCCAGGCGGTGCAGGATTACTCCCTGATCGCTGGACGGTCCATTGCCAACCTGTTCCGTGTCCCCCGCTATTTTGCGGACATGGTCTACCAGGCCGATCTGATCGGCTTCGGGTCTCTGCCCATTGTGGTGCTCACCGGGTTGTCCATCGGGGCGGAGCTGGCGTTGAACAGCGCCAATACCCTGCAAAGGTTCGGCTCGCTCTCTCTCATCGGACAACTGGTGTCGGTGGGCATGGTCCGCGAACTGGGCCCAATCATCACCGGACTCATGGTCGCGGGGCGCAACGCGTCCGGCATGGCCAGTGAACTGGGTTCGATGATTGTGACCGAGCAGATCGACGCTATGCGGGCCCTGGGCACCGACCCGATGAAAAAGCTGGTGACCCCGCGGGTGGTTTCCACGGTGTTCATGCTCTTTTTTCTTACGATCATTTCCGACCTGCTGGGCTTGTTCGGCGGCTCCGTGATTTCGACTTTGTTGTACGGTCTGGATTGGCACCAGTACTGGAGTTCGGCGTGGCAGATCCTGGTGTTCCAGGATGTGTTCATGGGATTGGTGAAACCGGTGATCTTCGGTTTTGTTATTGCCACGGTGGGCTGTTATTACGGAATGACTGCCCGCGGCGGTACGCAGGGCGTAGGCCGCGCGACAACCCAGGCGGTGGTGGCGTCTTCCGTTCTGATTCTGGTGGTAGACCTGCTGGTGACCAAACTGCTGATGTCGATTTTCGCTTATCGCTGAGTCATGGCCGCCCCTCCCACTACGATCGAGAAGCAGGTTCCTGCCGCGCAGGAGTCTTCCTCAGTAGCGCTGGCTTTTGAGGATGTATTTCTGGCCTTCGGCGACAACCAGGTTCTGAACGGCATTTCGTTTCGCCTGGCCAAGGGAGAAACCAAAGCCATCTTCGGCGTCGCTGGAGCGGGGAAGAGCACCATCCTCAAACTGGCCCTGGGACTGCTGAAACCGGACTCCGGCCACATTCACGTGCTGGGCGAAGACGTGACCCAAATGCGTGAACAAGACCTGTTTGAGCTGCGGCGAAGAATCGGCATGGTGTTTCAGGAGAGCGCCCTGTTCGATTCGCTGACCGTACGCGAAAACGTCGCCTTTCGCCTGCTGGAAGAAGGAACCGTTTCTGAAGAAGAAGCCGATGCGCCGGTGCGGGAGGCTTTGAGTTTCGTGGAGTTGGAGAACACAGTGGACCTGTTTCCCTCCGAACTCTCCGGAGGGATGCGGCGCCGTGTCGCCATCGCGCGCGCAATTATTACGCATCCCGAGATTATTCTCTACGATTCTCCCACCGGCGGCCTCGACCCGGTCACCTCAACCACCATCATTCAATTGATCGTGAAGCAGCGTGACGTGTACAAAACCAGCTCGCTCATGGTCACTCATCGCCTGCAGGACGCCTTCATCATGGCGACCCACTACTTCGACCGCAAAACCAATCAGATGCAACCGCTCCCGCCGGGCATGCGCGGGGAGGTTCCCATGGGGTTCCTGATTCTGCGCGACGGCAAAATCATCTTCGATGGCGATGCTCACGAACTGGCGCAAACCAGAGACGAATATATCCGCGAATACATCTCGGTTTAGTATCTTTTGAAATTCCGACTGACTAGCTGGCCTTCGCCATCTTTGCCATGGCTTCGCGTCTCGCTGCCAATTGCCCTTGCATCACGACCAGAAAGTCACGGCCACGCTTGGAGCCGGTCACGACCTTCTCCACGTTGGCAAAAATGTGCGGGTTCTTCATTTTGCTGCGCAGTTCCTTCAGGAATGGCTGTAGCTTGGCATAGATGAGAAACATCTCGCCGCTGAAACTGGGCTCCAGGAACAATTCCTCGCTGACCGTGCCTGCCAGCGTCAGCGACGCGGCCATGTTCCAATATCCGCCCACCTGGCGCATCCAGGCGTTTTCCTGAGTGCCGAGAGAACTGGCAATCTTGATAACGTCGTCCACGCTTTGCGGCCAGAAGTCGATGACGGCCCAATTCCGCGCCTTGCGCATCTCGGCTTCGCGGCGAAGATCGTAGAGTTTTAGAATCAGTTCGGCATCAGCAGCAGTCGGTTTCCTTGACATGAGGGTCCTCCGGAATGAAATTTTAGTGGGATTTACTAGGAACCCATCTACTTGACGAGCAGTGGGCTTCCCGTCAGATTATATGCCGAATAAGGATTAAGAGCCGACTGGCGCAGCTTCTACCGGCGCCGGCCGCTCGAAGTCGCACTCTTTATTGGGGCAGGCGATCACCGGGCCAGACTTCAAATTCTTTTCCACCAGGAATTCGTTTCCGCAACTCGGGCACTTCTCGGCAATCGGCTTGTTGGCGGAAGTAAATTTGCACTTGGGATAGTTCGAACAACCGTAGAACGTATTTCCCTTGCGGGCGCGCTTTTCGACAAGTTCGCCGTCTTTACAAAGCGGACACTTGACTCCGATAAAATTCTGCTTCACATACTTGCAGTCGGGATAGCCGCTGCAGGCGGTGAACTCGCCATAGCGCCCGTGGCGAATCATCAGGTTGCGTCCGCACTTGGGGCAGAGTTCGTCGAGAGGAATGTCGGGTACTTTCTTGCCTTGGTCGAGACGGCGTGTGGTTTTGCAATCAGGATAGCCCGTGCACGCCATGAATTGTCCGAAGCGTCCGCGCTTCAGCACCATCACGCGGCCGCAGTTTTCGCAGTATTCTTCCTGCGTAGTTTCCTGCAGGTCGGCCGAATCCAGGTCGGGCAGATTGATGGGATTTTCCTTGGTGAAAGTGCAGGTGTTCGGATCGTCTTTGTCGTAAGTGCTGCAAGCATAGAAGGAGCCGTGCTTGCCCCATTTGATCACCAGCGGCGCGCCACAGCGTTCACACTTCTCCTCTGTGGGCTTCTCCATCCGCTTGATGTTTTCCATGTGCTTCGCAGCGTAGCGGAGGTCCTTTTCGAACTTCTTGTAGAAGTCCGCCAGCGCGTCGGTCCACTTCTCCTTGCCTTCTTCAATCTCGTCCAGTTCCTCTTCCAAACGCGCGGTGTACTGGACGTCGAAGATGTCACGGAAGTTTTCCACCAACAGGTCGGTCACCACCAGCCCGATTTCCGTGGGAACGAACTTACCGCCGAGCTTCTGCACATATTGCCGCTCCTGAATGGTGCTGAGGATGGCAGAGTAAGTCGACGGACGGCCAATGCCGCGCTCTTCCAGTTCCTTCACCAGGGAAGCCTCGTTGTAGCGTGGCGGAGGCTCGGTGAAGTGTTGCTCCGGCTTCAGGGCCTTCAAGGTCAGATGCTGGCCCGCTTCGAGCGGAGGCAGCTTATGTTTGAGCTCCTCGTCCTCTTCGTCTTTTCCTTCCTTCGATTCTTCGTAAACTTTGAGGAAGCCCTCGAACTTCATGACTGAGCCGGTCACGCGGAACCAGAAATTGTCCGCGCCGGATTTGGCATCGATGTCCACCGTGGTTTGATCGAAGACCGCCGGCATCATCTGCGAAGCCACGAAACGCTGCCAGATCAGCTTGTAGACCTTGTACTCGTCTTCCTTCAAATATTGTTTGATCTGGTCGGGATGACGCATGGCCGAAGTCGGACGAATGGCCTCGTGCGCTGCCTGCGCCTCTTTTTTCTCCTTATATGTATTCGGCGTCTCGGGCACAAAGGGCGCCCCGTATTCCTTGCCGACGTACTCGCGCACCTCCTGAATCGCTTCAGGCGCAACCCGGACGGAGTCGGTACGCATGTAAGTAATGAGACCAACCGAGCCCTCCTCGCCCAGTTCCACGCCTTCGTAGAGCCGTTGCGCGATCATCATGGTGCGCTTGACGCTAAACCGGAGTTTGCGGGAGGAGTCCTGTTGCAGCTTGCTGGTGGTAAATGGCGGAGTCGCATTGCGTCGCCGTTCTTTGCGATCGACGCTGCGAACGATCCAGTCGGCTTTCTCCAGGGCGGCGCGGATTTTCTCCGCTTCCTCGCCGTTGGGGACCTCAACTTTTTCTTCCCCTTTACCGAGGAAACGAGCGTCGAAGGCCGGAGGCTTGGCTGACGCCAGGTGCGCGTCGATCGTCCAATATTCTCTCTTTTCGAACGCCTTGATTTCGCGTTCGCGCTCAACGATGAGCCGCAGAGCTACAGTTTGCACACGGCCGGCAGAAAGGCCGCGACGGACCTTGTCCCATAAAAGAGGAGACACTTGATAACCGACCAGCCGGTCGAGCACGCGGCGTGCCTGCTGCGCGTCTACCAGGTGCCGATCGATGTCGCGTGGATGTTCGAAAGCGGCGCGCACCGCCCGCTGCGTAATTTCGTTAAAGGTGACTCGGCGGATGCGTTCGCCACCGTTTTCATCCGCGCCCTTGGTTTTCTTTTTCTTCTTCTTGGCCTTGGCGCCGTCGCCCAGTTCCTCCGCCAGGTGGGCGGCGATGGCTTCGCCTTCGCGGTCCGGGTCGGGCGCCAGATAGATGGTGTCGGCAGACTGGGCCAGCTTCTTCAGCTTGGCCAGTACTTTCTCTTTGCCGGGAATGACGACGTACTCGGTATCGAAGTCGTTCTCAACATCCACACCCAGAGTGCTCTTGGGCAGGTCCTTCACGTGGCCGAGCGAAGCCTCGACCGTGTAGCCCTTGCCCAGATATTTCTGGATGGTTTTCGCCTTACCGGGCGATTCGACAATGACTAAACCTTTGCTCAATGTGTCCTCAGTGGATGTCTCCGTTTTTCGAAGCTAGCACGAATGGCAAGCTGGCAACAAGTTTGAAGGTCAAAGTGCTCGGCTTTCAGCTCTCGGCTCTCAGCTTATGAATCAGCGAGGTGAGCATGCGCTTAACCTGCACGAACTCACCAGAAAGGCGATCATAGTCGGGCGTTTTCAACAATTCGAGGTCGTGGGCCAGCAGCAGGTGATACTCAAGTTCGCTGGCTTAGCCGATGGCAATATGCAGGAAGCGTCCGAACTCACAATCTCCTTTTCGACACGATCCCTCGGCGATGTTAGCACCGATAGAAGCCGATGCCCTTCGCATCTGACTGGTCAGACCGTATGTCTCCTCGCGCGGAAACAGTCGGCTGGACTGATACACATCCAATGTGAGGCGGTGAGCCTTTTCCCAGACTTTCAGGTTCTTAAAGCTTTGCAAGTTGGGCACCTCCGTAGTACGCACGGCTGAAAGCTGACGGCTGATAGCCGACAGCAGCAGCTAAAAACACTTCACAAAATTCTTGCCCGGAAGTTGCTTGATCTTGCCAGCCAGTTCCAGTTCGAACAGCGCCGCGAAAACTTCCGATGAAGACATCGCCGGCTCCAACCGCTCGACAATCTCATCGATGTGAGTGGATTCGTCGGCCTTCAGCAGGGCGAAGATTTTCTTTTCGTGAGGAGGCAGGTCACTTTCTCCAAATAGAGATGCGGTCTGGCCCGCCGGCGATTCAGCACCGCCTTCGGGCATCAGCCTAAGTCGCACATCTGCCGGGAGTTCTTCCCACACGTCCTCCCAGGTGGCCACCAGCTTAGCGCCCTGCTTGATGAGCGTGTTCGGCCCCCACGAGTTTTTGTTGGTAACGTTCCCGGGCACGGCAAAGACTTCGCGGTTTTGCTCCAGCGCGCAACGCGACGTGATGCGCGTGCCGCTATACTCCGCGGCTTCGACCACCAGGACCCCCAGTGCGATTCCGCTGATGATCCGGTTGCGGATAGGAAAATTCTGAGGCGCAGGGAACGTGCCCATAGGGAATTCGGAGATGACGGCCCCGCCCAAAGCCAGTATCTGCTCCATGAGCCGGGTGTTCTCTTTGGGATAAGGCACGTCGACGCCGGTGCCAAACACGGCCACGGTCTTGCCCTTGGCGGCGATTGCGCCACGATGTCCGGCTGTATCCACCCCGCGCGCCATACCGCTGAAGATGACCAATCCTCGCGCCGCCAGATCGCAAGACAATCGCTCCGCCATCCCGGAGCCGTACGGGGTAGGATGGCGCGTGCCGACTAGCGCGATTCCCGGCTGCGAGATGACGGCTTCGCTGCCTCGCACAAAAAGAACCAGCGGAGGATCGTAGATCTGTTTCAACTGCGAAGGGTAGCTGGCGTCGTCGAGCGAAACAATCTGCACACCCGCCGCCGCAACCTTGGCTAGTTCATCCTGCGCCAGTTCCAGTGCCCGTCCCGTAGCTAGCGATTGCGCCGAGGCTGCCGGGATGCCGGCGGCCTCCAGTTCGGTCAGCGAAGCTTGAAACACGGCTTGAATGCTGCCAAAGGACTCGACCAGGCGTCGGGCACGGGTCGGTCCCAGACCAGGTGCGAGCGCCAAAGCCAGCCATTGGTTAGTGGGAGTTCCCACGGTTTTGCACGGTACGGACGCACTTTGCGACACGGCAACCTCCCGAGAGCACTTTGCGCATCTAGGCACGCCAAAAGATTGGCTGTCAAGGTAAGATGACCAAAGCCTCTGTTAGAATCTGAAGTTTCCCGGCATGAAACGCCAGCGCATCTCCGCCATTTCCTATCTGAATACGGCGCCCCTGATGTGGGACTTCGAGCATGGCTCCGTCAGGCCGGCTTTCGATATTTCCTACACCATCCCTTCGCAATGTGCCGCCGACTTGCAGGCGGAACGAGCCGACATTGGCATCATTCCGGCGGCTGCTTACACTAGCATTCCGGACTTGGCGATTCTTCCGGGAGTTGCCATCGCGTCGAGGCGGGCAGTGCGGTCCATTTTGCTGGTCAGCCGTGTGCCGCTCGAAAAGATCCGCACAGTCGCCCTGGACAGTTCGTCGTTGACCTCGGTGGCGTTGACGCGGATCCTATTTGCCAAATTTTGGGGCGGCAATCCGGTGTTTACTGCGATGGAACCGAAGATTGAACGTATGCTGCAGGGGCACGACGCCGGCCTGGTGATTGGCGATCCCGCGTTGCAGATCGATCGCTCGCGTTACCTGACCTACGACCTCGCCGAGGAATGGATACGCTGGACTGGCAAGCCTTTTGTCTTTGCCTTCTGGGCGGTGCGGCGGGCGGCTTTGACTGACGTTCCTCACGATCTGGATCTCGCGGCCGTATTTCAGGAATCACGCGATCACGGATTACTTCCGCAAAATCTGGCTCGAATTGCGCGCGAATGGGCACCGCGTCTGGGGCTGAGCGAAGTGGAGATTAAGGCGTACCTGACTGAAAATATTCATTACTACCTCGACGGTGAATGCCTGACCGGCTTGCGGCTTTTCTATCAGTACGCCCAGGAGTGCGGTGCATTGCCGGCAGCGCCTCCGCTGCGCTTTCTCGACCATGTCGAAGCAGGGTTGGAGCAAGCGACAAGTCTTCGCTAGAATCAATACAGCCGTGCGTGATTGAACCATGTCCCTCACCAAAGCCCAGGCGGTTGATCTGTTTCGCTCCGACGATCTGATCGGCATTGGCATGGAAGCCAATGCGCACCGCCGCAAACTCCATCCCGAGGGCGTGGTCACCTACATCATCGATCGCAATATCAACTATACGAATTTTTGCACCGAGTATTGCACCTTCTGCGCTTTCTACCGTCCGCTGAAAGGGCCCAAAGCCAAAGAGGGATACATCCTCGACTCCGAAACTCTTTATGACAAGATTCGCGAAACGGTCGAACTCGGCGGTACCGGTGTGCTGATGCAGGGCGGCCTGCATCCTGATTTGAAGATCGACTGGCACGAGCGGATGCTGCGTGGGATCAAGCAGCGATTTCCCAAGGTCCACCTGCATTGTTATTCAGCTTCGGAGATCATCGCGATTGCGGAGTACAGCGAGCTCACGATTCGCGACACGATTGCCAGGCTCAGGGATGCCGGTTTGGACTCAATCCCTGGTGGCGGGGCGGAGATTCTCGACGACGAAGTGCGCTACAAGATCGCCCGCCTGAAATGCCTGACCGAGGACTGGCTGAACGTGCACCGAACCGCGCATAAGCTTGGCATGCGAACGACGGCGACGATGATGTTCGGTGTCGGTGAAAGTTACGAGCACCGCGTCAATCATTTTCAGCGGCTCTATGATCTGCAGGAAGAAACCGGCGGCTTCACGGCGTTTATCCCGTGGACGTTCCAGCCGGCAAACACCGCGTTAGGCGGCCGGCACTGGGACGAAGCCACGGCGGTCGAGTATTTGAAGACTCTGGCAATCTCTCGGCTCTATCTTTCAAATTTTAAGAACGTGCAATCGAGCTGGGTGACGCAGGGACTTAAGGTCTGCCAGATGGGCTTGCAATTCGGCGGCAACGATGTCGGCTCAGTGATGCTGGAAGAAAACGTGGTGCGCGCGGCAGGTGTGACCAATTGCACGACCGAAGAAGAATTGCGGCGAATCATCCGTGATGCCGGATTCAAGCCAGCGCAGAGGGACACGCTGTATCGGACGTACTTCCTGAACTAATTTCGTCCACCACGCGGCAAAAGGAAAACGGCCTCGGGAAATCGAGGCCGTTCTCAAATTGCACAGCACCCCGTCAAAGTCAACTTAATTATCCTTCGGCTGGCGCGAGTTTTGCAAGTTACTTTCGGAGGATCAAGCTCCCCGTCTCGCTGATCCTCCCATTTTGGCACGCAGTGCCAATCCCGTTTCACCTGGGAATGGACCTGGCGAGATTCGAACCCGCACTTGTTACCGTGACGGGGCACTGTGCTACCAGTTACACCACAGGCCCACGGCGTCAAGGTATTTCAAGCCTTGCATAGAAGCATGGTCACATGTCACACCCGCGCCGCCGCTTTCCCAATTCGGTACCGCCCTTCAGGTACAATCAAGGTTTCGGGCACGTTCGTCGGGTTCACTGACGACCCTCACACCGGCATGATGGTTTCCTCTCAACTTCTCGCAGCCGTCCTGGCTCCGCGCGGCCTGGGGCAGTACATCCGTCAGCATTTCTTCGATAAGACTTTCCAGGGCCTGTATCACGTCAACGCCTTCGACCTGGCGCTGCTGATCCCCTATTTCATTGTGCTGATTCTGCTGGCGGGATACGGTGTGCATCGCTACATTCTGGTTTATCTCTATTACAAGAACCGGAAGCACGGCACGACCGAGCCTGCTGGACATTTCCAGGAGTTGCCACGTGTAACCGTTCAGTTACCAATCTTCAACGAGCAATTCGTCGTGGAACGGCTGCTGGACGCGATTTGCCGCTTGAACTATCCCCTGGACAAGCTCGACATTCAGGTGCTGGACGATTCCACTGACGAGACCGAGGCTGTGGCCCGCGGCTTGGTCAATCACTACGCTGCGCAGGGATTTCCCATCAGCTACCACCACCGCGCGAATCGTGAAGGGTTCAAGGCAGGCGCGCTGGCCAACGGCTTGAAAACTGCTAAGGGCGAATTCGTGGCCATCTTCGACGCCGACTTCGTTCCGCCGGAAGATTTTCTTCTACGGACCATTCATCACTTTACCGATCCGAAAGTCGGCATGGTGCAGACTCGCTGGACGCACATCAATCGCAATTATTCGTTCCTGACGGAAGTCGAAGCGATGCTTCTGGACGGCCACTTCGTGCTGGAACATTCCGGGCGGGCGCGCAGCCGAGTTTTTTTCAACTTCAACGGAACTGCCGGCGTGTGGCGGCGCCAGGCGATCGAAGAAGCTGGTGGCTGGCAGCATGACACGCTGACGGAAGACACCGATCTCTCTTACCGCGCGCAGCTAGAGGGCTGGAGGTTCGTTTACCTGCAGGACGTGGAATGCCCGGCAGAACTGCCGGTCGAGATGACCGCCTTCAAGACCCAACAGGCCCGCTGGGCGAAGGGGCTCATCCAAACCAGCAAGAAGATCCTGCCGCGCGTGCTCCGAAGCAACGAACGGTTCCATGTGAAACTGGAAGCCTGGTATCACCTGACGGCCAACCTCAGCTATCCGCTGATGATTGTGCTCTCCGTCCTGTTGTTGCCGGCCATGATTATTCGCTTTTATCAGGGCTGGTTTCAGATGATGTATATCGACCTGCCGCTGTTCCTGGCTTCGACCTTTTCCATTTCCAGCTTCTATCTGGTAGCGCAAAAAGAGCTGTTTCCAGGACGTTGGTACCGGTCCATCCTCTATTTGCCGTTTCTGATGGCGCTCGGAATCGGCCTCACCGTTACCAACACTCGCGCTGTCCTGGAAGCGCTGGTAGGAAAACAGAGCGCGTTTACGCGCACGCCGAAATACCGAGTGGAGTCAAGAACGGACAAGGTCCGGGCCGGCAATTATAGGCGTGGTCTCGGCTGGGTGCCCTGGGTGGAGCTGCTGATTGGCTGCTATTTCGCTGTCACCGTTTATTACGCGGTCGACAATGAGAATTACATCACAGTTCCATTCCTGATTCTGTTTGTGCTCGGCTACTGGTACACCGGGTTAATGTCGCTGCTGCAAGGGCGGTTTTCGGGGGTATCTTTCGCCGCCGAAAATCACAGCAAACCATTTCCAGTGGGCGTGTGAGTCGCAGCATATTCTTTCCCCGAGAGCAGGACGGCGAGCTCCACGGCGGCGTATGCCGCCAGCAGCATGATCAGTGGATCGATGGGATAGCGGTAGATCGGAAACAGATGAGTCAAGTAATACACTGGCGGAAATACAAGAAGAGGAATAGCCAGTACAGCGCCCATCACCTTCCTGAAGCACGCGAGAATTGCACCCACCCAGCTCAGAACTGAAAGCAGAATCCACCAGCGAGAGTATGGAAAATACCAAAACTGCACCGCGCGTTGCAGACAGCGCTCAGCGAAAGCGACTGGATGGCGGACAATGAACGCCTTCGCGTCTTCCAGCTTGGCATCCATGAAACGCAGTTCGCCAAGCCGGGCGTACGTGCTAGGGTCATGGTCCGGAAAATCACCGCTGTAGTCCACCGTACCTTGCATTCCGGGCCGGTTGCCAAGCCACAACTCCAGGCCAAGATTGTCGCGGATGGGAATGAAGCGGCCCAATTCCACATAGTTCCGGACTGTCCATGGCAGCAATGCGAAGACTAAGCCTGCCAGAGCCCACAGCATTCTGCGGGAACGCGTTTTGCAGAATACCAGCCATACCCCCCAGGCCGCAAAGATCGAGAGCAACGTGGTTTGCAAAAGCACCAGCAACCCTGCATAAACGCCCAGAGCCAACCACCCTCGGTTGTTTTTTGTGGACCAGGGAAGAAACAGAAGAAGGACGACAAAACCCAACCCCGCCAGGAACGAAGCGGACAAACTTACCGAGAGTGACAAATCGCTGAACATCCAGGGTAACACCGCAATCCATGCCGACACTAAGCCGACCGTTTCGCTGAAGTATGTTTTCCCCACACGATAGAGCAGGGCGGCTGTCAGCGAGGCAGCCACGATGTTGAGCGAAACCGCAGCCCAGGCGGATTCTCTCGTGCAAGTTCCGAACAAGCCGAATATTCCCGCAAGGACGAGTGGATACAGCGGTGGCTGCTGCGCAGTCGGCGCGATGGGAACGTTGGCGTATGGTGAGGAGAAACCCAGGCCGGCGACCAGGGAACTGGCTATGTGGGACGATTCGTTTTGCATGAAGAGTACTTCAGGCCCATAGTAGTTTCGAAAGGTGTAAGTGGTGACTGCCAGCCGGGTGGTCACGGCGGCGGCGAAGATGACGACAGGAGACGCTGCTATCCGTCGAATCCGTTTCATTCCTGATGCACCTTCCGCGGAGCCAGCGCTAAATTCCTGCCATATCCGCGCCGACCGCGTTTTGATATCCTAAGACATTGTGCGAATGATTTGGTGGTTTCTGATCTTCGCCTTCGGCGCAGGAGCGGTGCTGTGGGCGGGTATTGCCGCCTATCTTCGCGTTCGCCGGCATATGAAGGACTCCACTTCCGCGAAGGGGAGTAAAGTAGAGCGGGGAGCGGATGGTTTGTAAGACCGATCGTCCGCAAGAAAATGGGAGAACCCAGCCATGGAAAAATCGACAACCCAGGTGCTAAGCAACACTGACCGTGCTCTGGACGGTTTACGGCAAGCCGCTCTCATCGTGGGTGCGAGTTTGTTCGTGGCCTTGTGCGCCCGGGTCACGCTGCCGTTGCCCTTTACGCCGGTGCCGTTGACTCTGCAGAATTTTGGCGTGTTGCTGGTGGGCTTATCGCTGGGGACACGCCGGGGTTTTGCAGCTTTGGCGCTGTACCTTGCGGAAGGCATGGCAGGCCTGCCGGTTTTTAGTCCTGCGGGCCCAGGTGGACTGGCGCAGCTGGCCGGTCCGACGGGCGGGTTTCTGCTGGCTTATCCTTTTGTCGCGGCTGTCGCAGGATGGGTCATGGAAAGCGGCAAGCGAACCTTTGCCCACGCAGCCGCGGCCGGAGTCCTCGCTGAGATTGTGCTCTTTGCCGGCGGCATTTCCTGGCTCGCTATTCTCACTCATTCGATCGGCCAGGCGTTGCGCTTTGGGTTGTACTGGTTCGTTTTCGCCGAAGTCATTAAGATCATGTGCGCGGGAGCCGTGGCCAGCAGTTGGCAACGCATCTCGAAGGTCCGGCCATGAACTCAGCCGCTACCTCTTCCACGAAAGCGCGTCCTACACGCGAGAGCAGGAATCCCAGCGGCGGGCCGCCTGAAATCCGCGAAATTACCGTAGCTCACAGCCCTGATTCCGACGATGCCTTCATGTTCTACGGTCTGGCCACGAACAAAGTGCGCGTGCCGGGCCTGCGTTTTGCCCACGTGCTTTGCGACATCGAAACTTTGAATCGTAAGGCCATGGAGGGCGTGTACGATGTCACCGCAATTTCTTTTCACGCCTATCCTTACGTTCAAGAGCACTACGCTCTTCTTCCCAGCGGCGGAAGTGTGGGCGATGGCTATGGCCCGATGATTGTGGCCAACCGTGCTTACTCGGCGGTCGACATCAAACACAAGCGTATTGCTGTTCCCGGAACTCTGACTACGGCCTACCTGGTCCTAAAGCTTTTTGCGCCGGGGATTGACACTGAAGTGGTCCCTTTCGATCAGATCATTCCTCAGATACGAGAGGGCAAGCACGAAGCCGGTCTCATCATTCACGAAGGGCAATTGACTTACGACAAGTCAGGGCTGCACCGAATCGTGGATCTGGGCAGGTGGTGGCAGAAGGTCACCGGCTTACCGCTGCCCCTGGGCGGAAACGCCATTCGCCGCAGCCTGGGCCCGGAGCTGACCTGGCAGGTCGGCACGGCATTGCGCGAGAGCATCCAGTATGCGCTCGACCACCGTGAGGAAGCGCTGGCCTACGCCATGCAGTTCGCGCGCGACCTCGATCCGCAACTGGCGGACAAGTTCGTCGGGATGTATGTGAACGAACGCACTCTTGACTACGGGCCGGAAGGACGCGAGGCGGTTCGCCGCCTGCTCGACATGGGATATGCGGCGGGAATCATTTCGCAGGCCGCCAACGTGGAGTTTGCGGCGTAGCGGCCGGTGCCTACCTGACCGTCTCCTTGAACGAGTACGCAGGATCAATATCCACTGGCACTGCGGCAGCGGTCTTGAGCGTTGCCTTCAGTTCAGGCGGGATCACATCATACTTCTTGAACCAGTTTTCCGCGCGTTCCCGGTCTCCCGTGGCTTCCATCTGAAGAAGTTCTTTGGCGAGACTGTTCACAACTTCCGGCATTCGTGCGTAATCGATCGAATACCGCCCGGACGCACGCCGTTGTACCGCGTCGTGCTCGCAAAGATAGTTGAACTCCATCATTTCCGCTTGAGCATGAGCTTCGGCAACACCGAAGCGAACCGTGCGAAACATATCGCCGACGTAAGACGCATAAAACTCGTTCAGCCGGCTCTTCGGCAGAACGTCGTGCTCCACCAGCCAGTGCACGCCAAGCATTCCCACAACATCTGCTTTGGCCTCCTCCAATCCGTTGAACACTGGTCCCATGGCGACGCGAATGTCTGATTTGCCCGAGGCGGTCCGCGCGTATGCCGGTCCGAGTCCGTGTGACATCTCGTGCAGGACTGTCCCGATCAGATAACCCTCCGCCGTAACTTTCGCTGCTTGCGCGGGCAGCATGGAATGGCGAGCCACGGGGAGAATGACGTACTTCACCCGCGCGTCCATAAAGTTCTTGAAGAAGATCTTCTTGGTGCCACTTTTCTCGTGGACGCGAGGATCGTTCGGCAGATTGTCGGCCACTGCCTGGTAACCATGCGTCAAGTCGCCTGCGCGAAACGGCGCATCCATCACTTCCATCGGAGTTTCGAGGCCGTGTTTGGATGGACGGTCTTCCGGCGCGAGAGGAAGAGCGTCCTGAATGTCAGCAACATATTTTTGGAAGATGGCCAGCTTGCGGCTCTCCTCCCCGTTGCGCACCAGCACTGCTGCTCCGTAACTGGCTTTGACGCCGAGCAGCAAGTCGTCGTAAGTTTCGTAGGGTGCGAAGATGACATCGAATTTCGGGTCTTTCAATTGCAGCCATGCCAGATCGCTCTTCAAGTAGTCGTCACTCAGCAGCGCGTCGGCGCGCAGCCGCAGAAATTCTGCAAAAGCTGGATCGTCACTCAGACTGGCGGCTTCACGCAGGTCGCGGGCCGCCGGCTCCAGGAATGAACGATAGGCAATGCGGTACGGCACGCCCTCGAGTTGGCTGCCGTGCCAGCGCACAATGGTGGTCGGGCTATAGATCTCATCCTTCTTCTCGGGATGGTCCTTGACATACTGTTCGATCTGCTCGCGGGTCAGTCCCTGGGGATAAAAGCCTCGACCGGGCGACATCGGCGTTTTTCCGACGAACGGTCGGTTTTCATCCAACAGATCGAACCTCGAGGCGTTAATTCGCAGATAGCGCCGCAGTTCTTCGTCCTTCGGATCCTTGCTGCCCTGGAGCGATTGATAAAGCTCCAGGCCTTCGGGATCAATCTGTCGCCAGTAAATTTCTTCCAGGAAACGCGAAGCATCCACGAGCTTGTTGACCATCTTTACTTCGAGCGGCGTCAAACCCGCGGACTGAAACGGCATTTCCACGCGAACAAATTTCGCCAGGCGCTTGTCCAGGTCCGGGACGACCTGCAAGGCGGCGGACTCAGCGCCTTTGGCAGCAGAACCGGTCATAGGCTTTTGCTCTTTCTGCTGGAGGGCGGAAGAAAAAATCAAGGTGGACAGCAGCAGGAAAACCCAAGGGCCCGAGGTCATTACATTGCCGATTCTAGCAGAGTGAGTCCCGCGCCCGCCGCGGGGCATCTCGCGCATCAATACGAAGATCGTTATCATGAGCATAGTGCCCGGAAACGGCAATTCGAATGGCTCGCAGGCGTTGCTCATCGACGCGGATGACACGCTCTGGGAGAACAATATTTACTTTGAGCGGGCCATCGCCAACTTCATTTCCTTTCTCAACCATCATGAGTACTCGCCGGAGCAGGTGCGCGAAGTTCTGAACGATGTAGAGCGGGAGTGCATTGTGACCCATGGTTACGGTTTGCACAGCTTCGCTCATGCTTTGGTACGAACGTTCGAGCGGCTGGCAGTCGAACCTCTGACTGCGGCGCTCCATGAAACGGTCAATGGCTTTGCCCACACGATCGCCGAACACCCGATCGAGATTCTGCGCGGAGTTCCGGAGACCTTGCAATATCTCTCAGACCGCCATCATCTGATTCTGCTCACCAAGGGAGCTATCGCCGAACAGACGGGAAAGGTCGAGCGCTCCGGGCTGAAGGAATATTTTGCCGCCGTAGAAATCGTCGCTGAAAAGGACGTGTTCACCTACCACGATGTGGTTTCCAAATACGGGCTGTCGGCCGATTCCACCTGGATGATCGGCAACAGTCCGAAGTCGGACATCAATCCCGCTCTCGCCGCCGGCCTCAATGCGGTTTTTGTCCCTCACGGAAACACCTGGATACTTGAGCATGACGAGGTGGCCGAACCCACGCCGCCGAGCCAGTTGCTGGTGGCGGAGAGTTTTGCCGGGCTGATAAAGCACTTTTAGCCGCTGCGGCGTTGGCAGCGCCTTCGTACCGGTCATCCCTCATGTAACCGCGCGAGGCCGAGCCTGTCTCATTTATAGTGATGAGATTGCATGGAAGTTCATGAAAAAGTTGCGCTCGCCCCGTTGACCACGATCGGTGTGGGCGGCCCGGCGCGGTATTTCGTCGAAGCGCGTTCGATGGCCGAGGCGTCCGAAGCCGTCGGCTTTGCCCGCTCGCGCGACCTTCCTCTTTTTCTGCTGGGTGGTGGAAGCAATCTGGTGATCTCTGATGCCGGATGGCCGGGGTTGGTGCTCAAGGTCGGCATCAATGGCATCGAAGAGCGGCGAGAAAACGGTAAATCGCTGTTTGACGTTGGAGCGGGCGAAGAGTGGGACAAATTCGTCGCTCGGGTTGTGGCCCGCAGTTGTTCCGGAGTCGAATGTCTCAGCGGTATTCCGGGCAGCGTCGGTGGCACTCCGGTGCAGAACGTGGGTGCTTACGGGCAGGAAGTCGCCGACACCATCGAATCCGTGCTCGCGCTGGACCTGAAAGATTTGCAGGTCCGCGAATTGTGCAATGAGGCTTGCGGGTTCAGCTACCGCACCAGCATTTTTAATACAACCGCCCGCGGACGTTACATCATTCTGCGCGTGACTTACGCTCTCGAGCCCAACGGCGATGCCCGGCTGCAATATGCCGACCTCAAGAAGTATTTCGCCGGCTGGAGCCAGTCTCCAACCCTGGCCGAGATCCGCGATGCGGTGCGAAGCATTCGCGCCAGCAAGGGCATGCTGATCGTGCCGGGCGATGAGGACTGCCGCAGCGCCGGATCTTTCTTCAAGAATCCGGTGCTCACCGACCAGGAGTATCGAGTGTTGGCAGATCGTGCCGCGCTCAAGCGTTTGCAAATTCCCAACTATCCGGCGCTCGATGCGATGAGGAAAATATCAGCGGCCTGGCTGGTGGAACACTCCGGCTTCCGCAAAGGCCTACACAGCGGGCAGGTCGGTATTTCCCGGAAACATGCCTTGGCCATCGTCAATCGCGGGCAGGCGACTGCGGCTGAGATAGTCGCGTTTCAGGAGCAAATCCGGGAACGCGTCGAAGACATCTGGGGCGTCCGGCTGCAGCCGGAGCCGGTTTTCGTGGGCTTCTCAGAATAAACAACGGGAGGACGGGTGCCCCGCCCGTCGTGGCCTCCACACAAATCACGCAATTTACATCCCTCTTCGTCGTTTCTACAAAAGATTTCTGAACAACTGACGCCCACGGGCGGTCTTCATCTCTGAGGACGCGCAAGTGGTCGCTGGACAGGTGAGCGTGAGCCAAGCCATCCCCGTGTTGCGGACAGAAACCAACGATGACGCGCTGGAACTGATGGTTCGTGAGCATGCGCGGCTGGTTTACCGGGTCGTTTATTCAGTCCTGCGCAATCACCACGATGCCGAGGATGCTACTCAGGAGACTTTCTTGCGCGTACTGCGCTACCGCGAAAAGCTCGGCGATGTGCGCGAGGCGCGGAACTGGCTGGCCAGGATCGCCTGGCGCGTCGCGGTAGGACGGAGGCCAAGAGGCGCCGAGGTTGGACTGGATGCGATCGGCGAGGCGGTCGCTCAGGTGCGATCGCCAGACGCGTCGGCGGACCAGATACTGCTGCAGTCCGAGATACAAAAAGCATTGCAGGGCCTGATCGCCGCTTTGCCCGGGAAACTGCGCGATCCGCTGGTGCTTTCGACCTTGGAGGAACTAACGCCAAGGGACGTTGCCGAAGTGCTGGGCATAAACGAGGCTGCAGTACGTTCGCGACTGTTTCGCGCGCGGCAGATCCTCCGCACCCGGCTGACAGCTTTGCTGGAAGGAAAACATGAAATCTGACGAGCGAGATCGTTTTATGGATACCTGGCTGGACGAGGCGCTCCGGCAGCGCGGAGCAATCGAGCCGCGGCCGGGATTGGAAGGCCGCATTCTGGCCAACCTCCGGGCGGAGAGTCCTGCCAGAATAGGCCGCTGGTGGCCGGTTCTGGCGACAGTTGCTGTTGCGCTCTTGATCGCGGCCGCGATTTTTACGAGCAGAGAACATCGTCACTCGCCCCGCATCGTTGTGGCCCACCCTGACGTTCCACAGAGTGTGCGGCCGGAGAGAAACGCTGGCACTCCGCCACTCGTGGCCAAAGTCACCCGCCCGCACGTCGGCAGGAGGGTCGGGGCTAGTCAGCGGCTGGAACAGTTTCCTTCGCCGCAGCCGTTGAGCGAGCAGGAGAAAATGCTGGCCCAATATGTCGAGCAGTTTCCCCGCGACGCGGCCCTGATGGCGCAGGCACAGACCGAACTTTTCGAACATGAGATGCCCGAGCAGGGAATACCTGGAGAAGAGATTCCACCAATTTCAGATCAACCGAATCCATAAGGAGAAGCCAATGAGCAGAAGCATTGTCGTAAGCCTTGCCAAGTTACTGGTCATTTCACTGTGCTGGAGCGTGCCCGTCAGCCACGCCCAGGACCAAACCAGCTCCAAACCAACCGAAGCCGTGGCGAAGACTTCCAGCGCCTACCGGCTCGACTTTTCCGTCAATGAAATCGATGACGGGAAGAAGGTCAATACCCGGCAGTACTCCATCAACTTGGATACCGACAACGCCAACGAGGTCAAGATTGGAACGCGGGTGCCGGTAGAAGCGAAGCAAGGGGAGATGCAATACATTGACGTGGGCACGCGCATCTGGGGCCGGGTGAAAGAACGGGAAAACGGGCTGCTATTGGAGGTCCGTAGTGAAGTCAGCAACTTCGCTATTCCGGACCAGGCCGCGGGTCGAAGCAACAGCATGCCGCTGCTGCGCCAGCTTTCCATCAATGCCACCACCGTGGTTGTGCCGGGCAAGCCGATGGTTGTTGGCAGCGTGGACGACCCGAATTCCAAGCGCCAGTTTCAACTGGAAGTGGTGGCGACGAAGCTGCGGTGAGGCTGGCAAAGGCGGCGGCCGCCCCGGATTGTGCCCGGTTTGTGTAGTGACCCGGTATGGGTGGGCGACAACTCCAGCGCTGGCGGCCGCCTCATTTTATCTATCGGCAATTTTTGCCGCTTCTTTAAAGATGCGCACAAACATAGGGCGAGTGAGCTTCCCGGTTTGCGTGTTCTGGTTGGAAGGATGGTATGAGGCCAACAGGACTTTTCCATCGGGCATTTTGTATTGAGCTGCGTGCTGGAAGATGTAAGGCTGCTTGCTGACAATCTGCCCGCGCCGCTTGAGGTAATTGAGATAGGCGTCAAAACCAATCTTGCCCAGCGCCACTACGACTTTCACCCGCTTGAGTCCTTCCAGTTCGCGATCGAGATACGATGCGCAGTTCGCCAGTTCCTGCGGCAGCGGCTTGTTGCCAGGCGGCGCGCAACGGACCGCGGCGGTGATGTAAAGATCTTTAAGTTTGAGTCCGTCGTTGCGATCCGTCGCATTGGGTTGATTAGAGAAGCCGGTCTCGTGCAGCACCGGATACATGAATTTTCCTGAAGCATCGCCGGTAAACGGGCGACCGGTGCGGTTCGATCCGTGAGCCCCGGGAGCCAGGCCGAGAATCAGCACGCGAGCATTGGGATCACCGAAGCCGGGCACAGGCTTGCCCCAGTATTCGCAATCGCGGTAGGCGCGCCGCTTCTCGCGAGCGATTCGCTCGCGGTATTCGACGAGGCGGGGGCAGAGGGTGCAAGCGATGACTTCGGCGTTGAGGATTGTCAGCCAGTTGTCAGGCACACCAGTACTTTACCGAAACCATGGAGGACGGGCGTCCTCGCCCGTCGATTCGGCCAGTTCCGTGCTCCTCGCAAGTGCCGCTCGCATCTGTAAAAGCAGGTTTCTCGACTCCGCATCCGGTTCGCAAGCGAGTCGGCTTGCTTCGCTCGAAATGACAAGGCCTCGAAATGACAAGACGAGGATAGGGCGGTTCCGTTTTGGCCAGCGACCAGCGGCGCCTGCTCAAACACGGCCTTTCCCGTTTGACGGTGCTCTCGATGTGTCTTTACACTCAAGACTGTGAGCCCCACCGAAACCAACAGCAGCACCAAGCGCGAAATCGAAGTCGAAGTGCCAGCTGAAGAAGTCACTCGCCAGACGGATACATTGATCCAGAAGTATCAGAAGCTGGCGCGGCTGCCCGGCTTCCGCCGCGGCCATGTGCCGGCTTCGATCATCCGCCAGCGCTTTGCGGAAGACATCAAGAGCGAAGTCGCGGAGACCCTGATTCCGCGCTACTTCCGCCAGGAAGCGGACAAGCATGGGCTCATTCCGGTGTCGCAGCCGCGGGTCACTGATCTGCACATTCATGAAGGCGAGCCGCTGCGCTTCAAAGCCAGCTTTGAGGTGCTGCCGGAAATCAAAGTGGAAGGCTACAAGGAACTACGGGCCGAGAAACCGGCCATCTCCGTCAGCGAGGAAGAAGTCGAACAATCGTTGAAGTCCCTGCAAGAGCAGCATGCAACCTTCACCTCGGTCGAAGCCCGTGCCCTCGCCGACGGCGACTTCGCCCAGGTCGCGCTCGATGGCCGGCCCAAGGACGGCGAAGGCAAGCCGGTGCACATGGACGACATCCTGGTGGAGATCGCCGGGAAAAATACTATGCCGGAGTTCACCGAGAACCTACGGGGCGCGTCAGCTGGTGATGAGCGAACCTTCGATGTTGTTTATCCCAAAGAGTTCTCCGACCAGCGGCTGGCGGGCAAGATTTTCACCTACACCGTGAAAATTCATGCCATCAAGCAGAAGGTTCTGCCGGAGTTGAATGACCAGTTCGCCAAGGAGTTGGGAGATTTCTCCAGCCTGGAAGAAGTTCGGCAAAAAGTGCGGGAAGGCATGGAAGCGGAGCGGAAGCACACTGCGGAGCGCGAAGCCAAAGACAAATTGGTGGCCGAACTGGTGAAGCGCAACGATCTCGAAATCCCCGAGGCGCTCGTGGATCGGCAAATCGATCTCCGGCTGGAACGCGGGTTGCGGGCACTGGCGGCCCAGGGCATGAAAGCCGAAGACATTAAGAAAATGGACTTCAACCGGCTGCGGGCGGGCCAGCGAGAACAGGCGGTGCAGGAGGTGAAGGCCTCGTTGTTGCTGGACAAGATCGCCGACGAGGAGAAAATCGAGGTCAGCGACGAGGAGGTCGATCGCGAGGTGGAAGCGGTGGCTCAGCAGTCGAAACAGTCGCCGCAGGCGGTGCGGGAGCGTTTGACACGGGATGGGGTGCTGGATAGAATCCGGAATAGAATCCGCAACGAGAAGACCCTCGACTTTCTGTATCATCAGTCCGCGTAGGTGGCCGCTTCCGATCCCCGCAGAAGCCCCAGGTTGGTTGGCGCAGGAGTGTGAAGCTGAGCTGTGAAGGAGCACATGATGCTGGTACCGATGGTCATTGAACAGACCGGGCGTGGTGAGCGAGCGTACGACATCTACTCCCGGCTTTTGCGCGACAACATTATTTTTATCGGCACACCCATCGACGACAATATTGCCAATCTGGTGATCGCCCAGATGCTGTTCCTGGCGCAGGAAGACCCCGAGAAGGACATTCAGCTCTACATCAATTCTCCGGGCGGGTCCATCACCGCGGGCATGGCGATTTACGACACCATGCAGTATGTCAAGAATGACGTGACCACCATCTGCATCGGTCAAGCGGCCAGCATGGCGGCTTTGTTACTTTCGGCTGGTGAACCCAAGAAACGTTTGGCCCTGCCCAATTCGCGCATTTTGATCCACCAACCCTCGATGGGCGGGCTTTCCGGCCAGGCCACCGATATTGACATCCATGCCAGGGAAATCCTTCGGATGCGCGAAATTACAAACCAGTTACTTGCGAAACATAGCGGACAGAAGCTGGATAAGGTAGAAAAGGACGTAGAGCGCGACTTTATTATGAACGCCCAGCAGGCTAAGGAATACGGAATCATAGACGATATCATCTATAAGACCCGGGAGAAGGTATGATCGGCATTCACCGGTCCTGGCCTGCGGGTCGAAGGCCGATTGGTTCCGGACAAGCTGAGGCGCGTCGCCGCAGAGGGACCGGCCAAGAAGGAGTAGCTGGGTGAAAAACCGAACTGGCTCTGAAGAGATCTTACGCTGTTCGTTCTGCCATAAATCGCAGGACGCGGTTGCCAAGCTGATATCTTCGCCCAGCGATTATCCGCGGGCGTACATCTGCGATGAGTGCGTGGCCGTCTGCAACTCTATTTTGGAAGACGACCGGGTATCCACTCCTCCCGCTAGTACTCCCAACCAACTGCCCAAGCCGCAGGACGTCAAGACCTTCCTCGATGAGTACGTGATCGGCCAGGAAGTGACCAAGAAGAAACTGGCGGTCGCGGTTTACAACCACTACAAGCGCATCTACATGAATCGCCAGCGCACCAGCGATGGCATTGAGCTGACCAAATCGAACATCATGCTGATCGGCCCGACAGGCACGGGCAAGACCCTGCTCGCCCAGACCCTGGCCCGCATGCTGGACGTTCCGTTCGCTATCGTGGATGCAACTACGCTCACCGAGGCCGGCTACGTCGGCGAGGACGTCGAGAACATCATCCTCAAGCTGCTGCAGGCTGCCGACGGAGACGTGGGACGCACGCAGACCGGCATCATCTACATCGACGAAGTCGATAAGATTGGCCGCAAGGACGAGAACCCATCCATCACCCGCGACGTTTCCGGGGAAGGCGTACAGCAGGCGCTGCTCAAGATTCTCGAAGGCACGATTGCCAACGTTCCGCCGCAGGGCGGACGCAAGCATCCGCACCAGGAATTCACTCCGGTCGATACCACGAACATTCTCTTTATTTGCGGCGGTGCTTTCGTTGGCCTGGAGAAGATTATCGGCCGCCGCGTGGGCAAGAAATCGCTTGGATTCAAGGCTGGGGAAGAAGCTGAGAACGAAGAAGCCGCAGCCGGCCGCAAACGGAATTTCGAGCTGCTCAGCGAAGTGCAGCCGGAAGATATGATCAAGTTCGGTCTCATTCCAGAGTTCGTTGGCCGCCTACCGGTGGTGGGGGTTTTGGAGGATTTGGACGAGTTCGCCCTCATCGAAATCCTGACTCGCCCCAAGAACGCGATCGTCAAGCAATATCAGCGGCTGTTCGAGTTTGAGAATGTCCGCCTGAAATTCAGCGACGACGCCCTTCGTGCTGTGGCCCGCCAGGCTATGGCCCGTAAAGTGGGGGCGCGCGGCCTGCGCATGATTCTGGAAGAGCTGATGCTCGATCTGATGTTCACTCTGCCCAGCCAGAAGAAAGTCAAAGAGTTCGAAGTGACGCGGGAGATGGTGGAAAAGCGCAGCGCTTCGCTGGCGATGATGGAGAAGGCTGGCTAAAGCCGGCCTGGCGGCTCTTTCGCGCCGTTGGTATGGCACCAGCGGGCTATATCCTCAGGGTGCGAGGAATGCAGTACACTAATGGCGCTTTCGCTACTCCTGGGATGGCAAAGGCGGAGCGGATACCGGACCACCGGGTGTAATCTAGATTCGCCCAAATCTTAAGTGGGGAAGGTCAGTGACCACAGCCAAGGAAAAATTCGAAACCAAGAAGTTGCCCATGATGCCCATCCGGGACGTGGTCATATTCCCTTACATGATGACCCCGTTCGTGGTGGGCCGGGAATCGAGCGTGCGTGCGCTCGAAGAGGCGCTGGCCGCTGACAAGAAGATTTTCCTGGCTACCCAGCACGACGCTGGCGTGGACGAGCCCAAGCCCAACGAGATTTACCAGGTCGGAACCGTCGTCAACATCGTGCAAAGTCTGAAGCTGCCCGACGGCAACATCAAAGTCCTGGTCGAAGGCATCGAGCGCGGCAAGATTCTGCAGGTGGTCGAGACCGAAGGTTTCATGCAGGCCACCATTCGCCTGGCCCGCTACGCTGTCGAGACCAATCCGCAACTTGAAGCCGGCATGCAGCGGGTGACTTCGCTGTTTGAGCAGTATGTGAAGCTCTGCCAGTCGCTGAACTACGAGACCATGATTGCCGCGGTGCGCATGGAAGATCCGGCCAAGCTCACCGACACCATTGCCGCCAACCTGCAACTTTCCATCGAAGAAAAGCAGGAACTGCTGGCAATCTTCGATCCCGCGGAGCGCCTGAGCCGTATCGGCGATGTTCTCGATATCGAGATTGAAAAACTGAACATGGATCGCACCATCCAGTCGCGGGTGAAGCGGCAAATGGAGCGGGCGCAGAAAGAGTACTACCTCAACGAGAAGATCAAAGCCATCCAGAAGGAACTGGGCCGCGGCGAAAAGAGTGAATTTGACGAGCTGAAAAAGAAAATCGAAGCCTCCGGCATGCCCAAGGATGTCCGTGACAAGGCCATCCAGGAGCTCAAGAAGCTCGAAGCCATGCCGCCGATGTCGGCGGAATCGACGGTTTCGCGCAACTACCTCGATTGGCTGCTGGCTGTGCCATGGAAGAAGCGTTCGAAAGAGATTCGCAACATCAGCCGCGCCGAGAAAGTCCTGAACGAGGATCACTACGGGCTGGAAAAGATCAAGGAGCGCATCCTCGAATTTCTTGCTGTGCGGCAGTTGGTCAAGAACCCCAAAGGCTCCATCTTGTGTTTCGTCGGACCGCCCGGAGTTGGCAAGACTTCGCTCGGAATGTCGATCGCCAAGGCGACCGGTCGCAAGTTTGTCCGCATGTCCCTTGGCGGCGTGCGCGATGAAGCCGAAATCCGAGGCCACCGGCGCACTTACATCGGCGCCCTGCCCGGCCAGATCATCCAAATGATGAAGAAGGCCGGCACCAAGAACCCCGTCTTCATGCTGGACGAAGTCGAAAAAATGTCCATGGACTTCCGCGGCGATCCCTCGGCGGCGCTGCTCGAAGTTCTTGATCCCGAACAGAATTATATGTTCGTGGATCACTACCTCGACGTTGAGTACGACCTGTCCCAGGTTTTCTTCATCGCCACCGCCAACGTGATTCACACCATCCCTCCCGCGCTGCTGGATCGCATGGAGGTGTTGCGCCTGCACGGTTACACCGAACAGGAAAAGGTCGAAATCGCCAAGCAGTTCCTGGTCAAAAAACAGATGGTGCAGGCGGGATTGACGGAGAAGAACCTCAAGTTCGCCGACAAGGCGATCACCGCCTTGATCCGTTCTTACACACGGGAAGCAGGCGTGCGCAACCTGGAGCGAGAGATTGGCAACGTTTGCCGTAAGGTGGCGCGCAAGGTCGTCAAGGAAGGCGCAAACTACAACATCACGATTACGGCGGAAAACGTCAACGATTTCCTCGGTGTGATCAAGTTCCGCGACACTTTGGCCCACGAACGGAGCGAAGTTGGCCTGGTCACGGGCTTGGCCTGGACCGAGGTCGGCGGTTCGATTCTGAGCACCGAAGCGACCGTCGTCGATGGCAAAGGCAAGCTGACGCTTACCGGAAAGCTCGGCGATGTCATGCAGGAATCAGCCCAGGCCGCGATGTCGTATGTGCGATCTCGCGCCCAGCGCCTCGGATTGCCGCGCGACTTTTATCGTAATATCGACATCCACGTGCACGTGCCGGAAGGCGCGATTCCTAAAGACGGCCCTTCGGCCGGCATCACCATCGCCACGGCCATCGCCAGCGCACTCAGCAAAATCCCGGTGCGCCGCGATATTGCCATGACCGGTGAGATCACACTGCGCGGCAAAGTGCTGCCCATCGGCGGATTGAAAGAAAAGCTGCTGGCGGCCCATCGTGCCGGCTTGTTCGAAGTCCTACTGCCGCTGGAAAACGAAAAAGACCTGGCCGAGGTTCCAGAAAACCTGCGCAATGAGATGAAGCTGCACTTCGTAGATACCATGGACCAGGTGCTGGCAGTTGGGCTGGAGCGGCCGCTGCCGCAACCTTTGGGCGAAGTGGAAACTGACACCACGCAGCCCATCGCTACTCTGCCCACAACTTCGGCCGAGGGCCCGACCGCGCACCAGTAGGAAGGTTGAAAGGCCGTGGGCATTCGTCTACGTGAACCCCTGTCTGAGCTCTAACCCAGTTTCCGTTGCTAGTCCCGCGCTTTGATCAATCGGGCGACTGAGCGACCGCGAAGGGCTAAAGGATCGGAACACTACGCCTCACGGCTTCGTGCGCCCCTTAGCGAGGTTCTTCGAGGCCTTCGACTGTTTCGGAGATTTCGCTAACCTTTTCGTCTTCGATCCCGGAGCTCGCCGTGCTCCCGGCACTTTCCCAATCCGAGAATCTCCGGCGAGTACCAGCTCGCAGGCGCGCAGTGCCGCAGCTTCGAAATCTGGTGCGTCGGCTGGAAGGACCTGCCAACCCGTTACCGGTTTCCCCAATACTTGAATGGATCGCATGTTCGGGAACTCGCGCCGCAGACTCTCGTGATGCTCCTTGGTGGTGGCGAGCCACACTCCGTTATCCGCCGGGTTTGTGGCTTTGTCCCGAAGGATCAGGACAATTTTGTCCTGGACGTAGACTGCGAGGCAGCCGAACATCGGGCGGGTGTAGGGTGAGAGTGAAGCGATGGCCTCAAGCACGAATTCATGTGGAACAGCCTTGCGCCGCTTGACTGGTATCAAGCTATCACCCATCAGGAAGGAGCGCAGGTTGCGGGGAGGTTTCGGCATCAACTTATGATACCGCCCAGTCGCCGTTGGCACATGACCCAGCCGTCTACAGACAATGCGCAAATCCCGGGCCCTGTTCCGCGGTAGCTCATCCGATTTAGCTTGAGAGCAAACGACGCGCATCTTCCTATTTACCTGAGATAGAATCAACGCAGCGGAGCGCTTGTGGAAGCCAGCTCTCAAACGGGCAAAGCCAAAACCGCATTCAAAGGCACAGCCGGGCTCATCATTGCCCTCGCGGTGGTTGGGATTTTGCTAGTTGCTTTTCCGGCTTACCGGTGGTTCTTCCTCATCAGCGTGGGTATTGGGCTGGCGGTAGCAGGCATTCTCTTCCTCTGGCACAAACTGCGGCCCATCCGCGAAGAAGATATCGAGAACAAGCGGCCCCTCGGTCTCGGATAGTTTGCTACAGCGATTTTCTTCACGAGATCGGCATTGGCCTGCTTGCAACTGTCCGCCTCAACAAGGCACACTGATGTATGCGTGTTCTGTCCCGATTCATCATGGTGGCGACCGATCCCAGCCACTTTCCCGCTCCCGCCTTGCCCGAAGTTGCCTTCCTCGGCCGCTCGAATGTGGGCAAGTCGAGCGTGATTAACTCTCTGGTCGGTAAGAAGTTGGCCCGGACAAGTTCTACTCCTGGCCGGACACGGGGCATCAACTTCTTCGAATTGCGCTGGCCTGGGAAGCCGCAGCCGGAGCTGGTTTTCACTGACCTGCCCGGCTACGGATATGCGCAGGTATCGCGCGAAATCTCCAGCCGATGGCCCGGCTTCATTGAGCCGTACTTGCGCGAGCGTCCCTGCCTGGCCTTGTGCGTGGCATTGGTAGATGTGAACGTGCCGCCACAGGAAAGTGACCAAGCGTTGCTGGAGTTCCTGACCGCCAGCCGCCGTCCGTTTTTGATCGTCGGCACCAAGAGCGATCGCTTGTCGTCAAACCAGTTGCGAAGCTCCCTGCAGACGTTGGTCCAGGCCTTCCCACAGGCCAAGGTACTGCCCTTTTCCGCTCGTACAGGCGCCGGGCGCGAGGAACTGTGGCAGGCGATCCGCGATGTCGTCCAGAAACCCCGCGGCTAGCTCCCTATTTCTCTCCGCGCCCCGCGCAACGCCTCTTCTATCCGCTATGATTGTTAGCTTATGTCCACGTACCTGATTACGGGAATTGCGGGCTTTATCGGATCGGCCCTTGCGCGAGCAGTTCTGGCCAATGACGACAAGGTCCGCGGGATCGACAATCTTTCCACCGGCAAGCGCGACAACATCACGGAAATTCTTAATCGCATTGATTTCCGCGAAGCCGACCTGCTGGACTTCCACGCGATTCAACAGGCTTGCCAGGGTGTGGATTACATCTTCCATGAAGCGGCGATTCCTTCCGTCCCTCGCTCCGTTCGCGACCCGCTGGAGAGCAACCGCGCCAACATCGATGCCACGGTCAACCTGCTGGTGGCGGCGCGAGACGCCAAGGTCAAACGTGTGATGTATGCGGCGTCTTCTTCCGCGTACGGTGACACTCCCACGCTGCCCAAGCGCGAAGACATGGTGCCGACTCCGATTTCGCCTTATGCCGTGGCCAAGCTGACCGGCGAACTCTACATGACTTCGTTCTGGCGCTGCTACGGATTGGAGACCGTCTCTTTGCGCTACTTCAACATCTTCGGGCCGCGTCAGGACCCTACTTCTCAGTACTCGGGTGTGCTGGCCCGATTCATCACGCAAATGCTGGCGGGCGAACAGCCGGTGATTTTTGGGGATGGCGAGCAGAGCCGCGACTTCACTTACGTGGACAACGTTGTGCAGGCGAACCTGCTGGCCTGCCACGCGCCAGCGGAACAGGTTGCTGGCCGCGTGTTCAACGTGGCCACCGGGACCCGCATCGACTTGAACGAAATGTTCCGCGTACTGAAAAAACTCACCGGATACGCCGGAGAAGTGAAACACGAAGCGGAGCGCGTGGGCGACGTGAAACATTCACTCGCTGACCTGTCTCTGGCGCGAAAACACCTGGGATATAAGCTCGCCGTTGCTTTTGAAGAAGGCCTTCGGCGGACGATCGAGTGGTATCGAAGCCAGGGCAGTGGCACGGCGTGAGCGCCGAATGGGTGAAGTTACCTTAGTGATCTGTGGCCTTGGCAACCCGCGAACTAGAGTGGCTGTATGACGCTTTCTTCGCTGGTGGTTTCGCGCGACTGGCCGGAAGTCAGTGTGTTGGAGTGCATTCTTGGCGGCTTGCACATCGGGGTGGATGTTGAACCTGAGCCGGCACGTGCCCGCGCCAAACTCGAGCGCTCAAAAATCGATGCGCTGATCGTGGATTGCGACCTGGACGGAACTCAACCCTTTCTGCACGGATTGGGAGAGCAACTGAATACCGTGCCCCTGGTCATCATCGGCGGCCCTAACAGCCAGCAACTCAAGGACACGGACGCAACTTTTGTTTTTGAAAAACCAATCTCGGTGGAGCAGGCGGTCCACACGCTTTCGGCGGCGCGCAATCTGATTCTGGATGGACGGCTTCGCTATCACCGCCACAGTCTGGACATTCCCGCGTACGTTATTCCCCGCAAGGGCAAACGGCTGAAAGCCAATCTGCTCAATGTGAGCCAGGGAGGCGTGGCCATTCGACTGCCTCGCCCGGTGGCTCTTACGGGAACGTTCGGCCTCGAATTTGAACTGCCCGGCAGCAAGGTAGCGTTCAAGGTCAAAGGCAAAGTGGTCTGGCACAAGCAAGACAGCGCCGGAGTTCACTTCGTCGAAACCAGCCATCGTTTACAGCGCGACCTGCACCTCTGGCTGGCACAGCAATACCTGAGGCATTAGACGCGGTCTCGCAAAAGCCTGACGCCAGCTTCTTCTCCAAGTGTCATTCTGAGCGAAATCCGTCCTGCGCGTTGCGCGGACGGATGGAGTCGAGGAATCCCTATTCCCTGAAATATCGCTGATTCTAGGGATGCTTCGACTACGCACGCCCGCTCGCTATCGAGCGGGCGGCTTCGCTCAGCATGACAAAAGAGCAAAACGGCTGACCAAGCTTCTACTTCACCGTTAAGCTGACTGACACGCTCTTCGTGGGCAGGCCCGGCGCATTGTTCATGGCGCCCGTGACAACCACCGTGTAGGTCCCCGCGGGCGTTCCCGGCTCGGCCGCTGCCGTGCTTCCACCTTGCAGTCCGCCTCCGCAAGCTGACAGAGTGGAAAGCAATGTGAGCAACAGCGCCCAACAGCCCACGAGCACGGTGCCCCGGCGGCACGAATGGCGAACTCCGCCAGCAAAAATCATTGCCAATCCCGGCAACATAAGCCAAAGGACGCAGAACAGACGTGACGATTGCCCGCTCGCCACGACGGGCGCGCTGGTTTGAATCGTCAAGGTGACCGCAGTAGCCGCCTTCCCGGCGTCCACTTGTGTCGGAGTCAAGGAACATACGCTGAGAGTTGGACAATCCGCGTACGTCAAGGTCACAACGTCAGGGAATGTGCCAGCCGTAGGTGCAACCTGCAGACCGTAGGTCGCGGTCTGGCCGGCCTTAATCGACTCCGCGCCGGACGAATTGGTCAGGGAAAAGCCGAAGCCCGAAGCTGCCGTCGAGTTAAACGAAACCAATGCCACGTGCTGGATGGCCAGCGGGTCGGTGCCTACGGAGGAGATGCTGAAGCCGTAATTCTGGATCTTGCTGCTGCTGACTGTGACTGTGAATGGAGCGCCAGCGACGGTAGGTGTCACGCTGGCGGGTGACGCCTTGCAGGTCGGAGGCGCTCCTGAGCCGCAACTCAAGTTCACCGGGCTGGCGTAACACTGTGACGCTGTAAGCGTTCCGTTGAATGTCGCCGAGGTATTGATGGGCGCCGACAAAGATGGGTTCGTGATCTCCAGGGTGTAGTCCGGTGGCGCGATGCTGTTGGAGGTGAAAGTTACAGCGTATTGATGCGAAGTGGACACAGAGTCCGTGCCCTTAGCCACGATGTTGAAATTGTATTGACCGCATTGGCTGCTGCTTACGGTCACGGCAAAGGGCGCGCCGCTAGCGGTCGGAGTCACGGTGGCGGGAGCGACCGTGCATAGCGGCGGCGCACCTGGCCCGCAGCTTAAGTTGACCGGGCTGCTATAGCCGTTCAGCGAAGTCAGAGTGCCGTCGTAGGTCGCATTGGCGTTTTCATACGCCATCAGCGATGGATTGCTGATCGCGATGGCGTAATCTTTCGTTACTGTCAACGACAGATTTTGCGTCCGGCTGGGTCCATTCGTGACCGATCCGCTGATCGTCACTGTAAATGTTCCGGCTGTAGTGTTTGAGGAAGTGCTGATGGTGAGTGTCACCGTGACCGGATCGCCGGAGGTCGGGTCCACTGAGTTTGACGGCTGGAAGTTGCAGCTTGCTCCAGAGGGTAAGCCCGTGCAGGCCAGGCTGACAGCTTGTGCGAACGGGCCGGAAGCGGTCACCTGAAACGTGATCGGCTTCGAGGCGCCCAAACCACACTGGCGGGATTCTGGCTGGCGGCGTTGGTGGACTTCCACACCCCGCCATAAGCGCCGCCGATGTAAACGGTGTTGGCAGTCGCGTCGGAGGGATCGATGGCAACTGCGGTGGCGCGTCCCGAAACCCAGCCGTAATCAAACTGGCCGATTCCGCTGGCATCGGAGGCCAAGGGCGCCGGCCCCAGCGACGTCCAGCCGGAGTTGGAGGACTCGGGCGCGCCCATTTCACTCCCCCGGGCCAGGCGTTCAGCCCTCATGCGCAGTTTTTGCTGGAGAGCCCGGTAGCGGAGAGCAGCAGAAGACCGCGCCGGCAGGTTCGTCCGCGCAGGAACCACTGCTCACTGCGGATGCGCTGGTCGCGCGTTTTGGAACCGGTGGCCGGGGTCGAAGGCGAGGCCGAAGTCCGCGCCGCCTGGCTTAATGCGACCGGAACATACAAAAGAAGGGAGACGCACACCAAAAGAAGCCACAGCCGGGATAAGTCGAAGCCTGTGCAGAGAGAGAACTGAACTTTCACTTATGCCACCTTTGGTGGGAATAACTCCCCGGACTTGCTGGGCGCAATCTTGCCGAGTTTCACCAGCCGGGCCAGAATGGCGGCGATGCTCCGGTTGTGGGTCTTGGCGATCTCGTGGAAATCGGTCCCCTTGCGCAACTCTTCGCAAACCTGCTGGTCTTCCGTTTGAGACCACGCCCTTCCCGCGTTGGACGGCGTTTTCTTCTCACGCTCCTGTTGTGCGACCAGGGCCGCGAGCGCGCGATTCAGTGCTTTGACCGCTTGCGGCCTACGGCAAATTGAACTCTCTTCCAAGCTCTGCTGGGTGTCTGGATCGACTCCGTTGGCGAGAGAGCGAATTACCTGAATTGCTTCCTGAATCTCCATCTGGACAACCTCCCACAGCGAGTATCGGAGGAGATCGCGGTGGTCTCCTGTGATCGCTGAACATTGGCGGATGAGGACGGCCCAGATTGGGAATGGCTTCACCTTTGTCTATACTGGCGGACGGATGGACTGGCAGACTTTCTGGCTCACAATCCGGCTGGCAGTGGTGGTCACCGCCATTTTGTTGGTGATAGGGCTGCCGATCGCGTACTGGATCGCGTACTCGCGCTGGCAATGGAAATTCCTGGTAGAGGCGCTGGTGGCGATGCCCATCGTCTTGCCTCCCACCGTTCTCGGCTTTTATGTGCTGGTGGCGCTCGGCTCGCGCAGCCCGTTCGGCCGCTGGTGGCAGGCGCTTACCGGGCACACGCTCGCATTTACCTTTGCCGGGCTGGTGATCGGCTCGGTGATTTACAGCTTGCCCTTCGCCGTGCAACCGTTTGCTACTTCGTTCGCCCTAGTCGATCGCAGGCTGATCGCGGCTTCTGCGACCCTGGGTGCGTCGAGGCTGCAAACGTTCTTCCGCGTGGTGCTGCCGCTCTCAGTGCCTGGGCTGGTGACCGGCGTAGCGCTGACTTTTGCCCACACCATGGGAGAGTTCGGCGTGGTGTTGATGGTGGGGGGCAACATCCCCGGCGTCACGCGGACGGTTTCGATCGATATCTATGATCAGGTGCAGGCGTTTAACTACGCCGGGGCAAATCAAACGGCGCTGGTGCTCCTGGTCATTTCGTTTGCCTCGTTGTGCCTCGTGTACGGCGTGAACCGGAGAGTGTGGGCGCTATGGCGGTGGAAGTGAGCACGGAAAAATCTCGAACACGCCCCATTTCGTCGCAGCTTGTCTCTGCGCCCGTGCTGTCGCTGGAAATCAGGAAAGCTTTCACCGGCTCGGAACGCGAGTTTTCGCTCGAGGTTGCATCGGAATTTGCTCCCGGAATCACTATTCTTTTCGGTCCATCCGGAGCAGGGAAGACTACGCTGCTCGACTGCATCGCTGGGCTGGCCACTCCTGACGCGGGGAGAATTGCGGCGGGTGAGCAAGTTTTCTTCGACGCTGCGCCGGGTGTCGATCTGCCGGTGCAGCATCGCCGCGTAGGGTACGTTTTCCAGGATCTGGCTTTATTCCCTCATCTCAGCGCCAAGAAGAATATTGCTTACGGATTGAGTGCATTGGGCGCGCGCGAACGACAGAGGCGAAGCGAGGCCATTCTCGAATCATTTCGCATCTCGCACCTGCGGCATCGACGGCCGGCGGAGATTTCCGGTGGCGAACAACAGCGAGTGGCGCTGGCCCGCGCCCTGGTGACCGATCCGTGTGTTCTCCTGCTGGACGAACCACTAGCGGCCCTCGACGCACCGACGAAATCGAAGATCATCGACGACCTGCGCGCGTGGAACCAGGCAAGGCGGATCCCGATTGTTTACGTCACCCACAACCGTGACGAGGTCTTCGCCCTCGGAGAAAGCGTTCTGGTGCTGGAGAATGGACGAATCGCCGCGCGCGGAACTCCGCACGAAGTCATGACCGCACCGCGCCAGGAAACCGTGGCGCAACTGGCAGGATTCGAGAACATCTTCTTTGCGACCGTGACTGCTACCCACGAGGACCGCGGCACGATGACCTGCCGGCTCGCCGCCAGCAACGTGGAACTTGAGACGCCGCTGGTGCGAGCGGCAGCCGGATCAGGACTGCGCGTAGGCATTCGTGCCGGCGACATCCTGCTGGCCACGGTTGCGCCGCAGGGCCTGAGTGCTCGTAACGTGATTGCCGGGGAAGTGCTGGGTCTGGAGCAGCGGGACATGATTGTGGCAGCGCGCGTGGATTGTGGGGTGGAGATGGAAGTTCATCTCACGCTCGCGGCGCGCGACGCCCTGCAACTCAATCGTGGACGCGACGTCTGGCTGGTGGTGAAAACGCACTCCTGCCATCTGATGGCGCACTAGGACGACTACTCACTCGTCCCGCCAGTGGGCCCGAGAGAGCAGTTCAGATTCACGTTCTGAATGTAGATGCCGTTGTTGCCGATGCGGTCGTCTTCCCACACCAGAGCTGCAGCGCCCGTAGGATTGGTCGTAGCGGCCAGCCGGTATTTATCCGAGGGGGTCGAAGACACGACGAACTGCGAGCACACGACGCCACCGGCATCGTTCAGGCTCGTGGCTTGTAGGGTGGAGTCGCCGAAGCCCACTGAGTCCACCCAGAAGACCAGCGCGCCACTGCCAAACGGCACGGCGGTCACAAATTCCTGCTGGTCGGAGCCGAGCGGCACCAGGACCAGTCCGGTCGCTCCCCACTGCGCGACTCCAGATGAGTTGAACTTCTGGCCATACACGCCGTTGACGACCTGGTTGCCGTCTTCCTCGGTCCAGAAGACGAAGACCTCGTTGGTCGAAGCGCGATAAGCGGCAGAAGGCGATACGCGCACATTGCTGAGATTGGTCGAAACCGGTTCACCGCCCGCGGGAAAGGCAGGCGTGCCGTCCGCAAGAATGTGCTGCGCAAAGCACTGAAACGTTGGGCTGTTGGTGTACCAGGAGAAGACCGCGCCGCCGCTGCCGTCCGGCACAAAATAAGGAAACTCGGCAAACTCGAGCGAGCCGCTGGTAAAGATGTCAAGATTATTCGCGCCCCAGAGCAGCGTGCCCGAAGTAGAAATTTTGTTGGCGACAAGTATCGAATTGCTGCCAAACCCCTTGTTGCTGACCCAGGAAATAATCACGCTGCCGTTGTCGGCGGCATGCAGGTCGGTGAGCGAATAGTCATATCCGGTCTCGGTGAACACCACGCCGGCGCCCCACTGGGGTTGGCCCTGCTCATTGAGTTTCTGTGCGACCACGTTGCTGTTGCTGGTCCAGGCAACGACGATGCCCCCGTCGGTAGTACCGGCGATTTTGGGCGCGGCATGAGAGTTGGAATCGTTGGTGAGTTGGATGCCACGCCATCCCCAGAGCGCCTTGCCAGCGGGGCTCATTTTGGCCGCGGTGATCTGCTGGTTCGAGCCTTCGCGCGTGTCGAGGAACGCGAGCAGCGCGTTGCCCTGGGCGTCGACGTCAAGACCATAATCTTCCGTGGAGCTGTTGTTCAGATGGGCGACCTCAATACCGCCTTGAGCGAACTGTTGGTAGCCACCCTCGTTGAGGTGTTGATAGAAGACCGAATAGCCAAGCGGCGGCGGACTCTGCGGATTCGAGTCAAACCAACTGACATAGAGGCCGGCTTTGGCGAACGGAACCAGCTTGGGCTGCACCTGGTCGCTGCCGTTGTTGTTGTCAGCCAGCGGAAGGTTCAGCGCTGGATTGGAAGACCATTGGGCCCAGGTGGCGACGGACAAAGTAAGAGTCAGGATGAAGGTGGCGGCGCAGCGCAGCATGATTCGTCTCCTTGAACGGCGCTCTGAATCATACACTGAAATCGGCGGATTGGCGCCGCTGGCAAGGTTTTTGGCGCGACGAGACTGCTAAGAAGTAGCACCGCCCCCGGCGGCTGTCCGGCAAGCGTCTCGCCTGCCTCGATGCGCGATACGCCCTCGCTACAGCCAGCAGGATGCCAGCGCTACGCCCGTCAACGCAGTTCTAGTACCTGAACTGCTGCAAATGGGTTAGAGCTGGCGTCACGAGCACGTATCCCGCCCGCGAGCTGGGATGCAGCGCGATCAGCACCGGGCTGGCGGGAAGGCTCAATCCGTTCACCGACTCGATGTAGTTCCCCTGCTCATCGAAGACCTGGATGCTGCTGCCGCTGGCCGCGGTGCTGGTGAACTCCTGGCCCACCAGGAACCACTTATGGATGGGATCGAACTCAACGTCCTGCCCACTCTGCGCCTGATTGTTAGCTCCTGGAATTGTCACGATGGTGCCGGTTTGCGTGGCCAGGTTGTAGAACTCGACGCTGAAATCATCTTCGGTGGTGGTGCAGGCGATGCCAGTGGCCGGATCGACCGCGATCCCGTTGATGAAGCCAAATCCCAGGCCCTGGAACGAGGTCTGGGCGCCGGTGGCGAGATCTACGGTACCAATTTCGGTCGTGCAACCAAAGCATCCGTTGCCCCCGCCTAGCACCGCCTGATTAGTGGCGCTGTCATACGCCATCACCGGGGAAACGTTTTCATCGAAGAGGGAATTAGTAATCTCAATGGGCGTGCCAAATGTGTTGGCTGCGACATTCGAACTGAAGACCCACGAATTGAAGCCTCCACCATTGTTGAAGAACATTACGGCGGTGTTGCTTACGCCCTGATCTTCACTCACGCTCGAAATGATGTCGTCCTTGGTGAGCGGAGGCGTCCACGCGGGTCCGATTTTGTTGGAGTTGAGGGGATTGATCGTGCCGTACTTGCGCCCATCAACGTAGAGATTGGTCACGTGCTCGAACTCGAGCAGGGCAACGCTGTTGCCAACGATCCCCAGGCTGACGAAATCGTTCTTGGTATTCATCTGTTCGGTGACGATCTTAATGATCTTGCCGGTTTTTTGATCGAAGGTCTCGACCGCGACGTTTTGTTTTAGACCAGGCAAGGCGAACGATTCGGCCAGCACACCTTCATTGCCGGTTTGATCGATGTCGTAGCCCAGGATGAAGCCGCCGAGTGCCGTGTTCACGAACGTGTTGGTCCCACCGATGGCGGGCTGTGCGGCTTGGGCTGCGGTGCGCTGAGTGGCAGCGAAAAACAGCAGGCAGAGCAGAGCCGTTGCAGACATCAGTCGTGAGGCAGGAACGTCGAATGATATGGCCAAGACCTTCTTCATAAGTTTCCCTTTTTATTGCGTTCTGCGGTTCGAAAGATGACCGCGATTGACTGCCGGAATACTCTACCCGGCCATGCTTGTCCACCTGTCACGCTTCTGTCAGGGAATTGTAAAAATCTTGTCTTCGTCGGTGACTGCTCGCTGCCTTTTTCTGGGCACGGCGGCGCGGGCTTCCTGCACCTGCTGCATTTCGATCAGCCCAACCCACTGGCCGTCGCGGCGATCAGAGTATACCAGCGTTCCTCCCAGAAGCTGCGCTGCCGCGGCGGGTGGGAGGTCGCGGTGGTAGCCGAAGAACTCGGTCTTCCAGCGCTGCCACAGGCGGCAGCGTTCGAACCAGGAATCCGGCGGTTCGTATTTGGTCGAAAACACCAGAGCTACGTCAAATTGTGAACGAAACTCCGCAGCCGACATCAATTGCTCGACCGTGAAATCCTCAATACGGAGGGCACGCATGGGGTGTGCGACATAGCCGAGGTAGGGTCGCGTCAACTCATCGCTGGCAGGCCAGGCGGTAAGAACGCGCGCCCGCGGATAGCGCTCCTCCAGGAATTTCTCGGCGTTCTGATGCAAGTGAACGTAATCGCGATAGGCGAGATTGTCCTCGAGCGAAAGCCCGTAGGGAGGGTTTACAAAAAGCGCAGCCACAAACGCCAGGACGATAATGCCAACCACCGCGCGCCAGTAGCGCACCCGGCGGCGCAGCGTGGACACGCAGATGATTATTACCAGTGGCACCACCGGAAGCATGTAGCGGGCCAGCACCGCGCCTCCGACCACGGCCATCGCGAGCACGTAGGCGAGAATCACCGATAGAAAAGCCAACTGGATGTGCAACGCGATGCGCGGACGTTCTCGGTTCTCGTCGGCGAGAGGCGGTAGCCACATCGCCATCAGTGCAGCGAGAGTGAGCAAATAAAGACCCAGGTATCCGAAAACTTGCCAGAGGCGGAGCCCGAAAGCGAGCAGGATACGCATAGGATGCAGCGTTGCCTGCACGTTGTAACGAAAGAATTCCGGATTGCCGAAGACGAGGCCGGTACGGTGATAGTGATAGAGATACCAGAGTGCCAGGGGAACGCTGGGGAAGAGCAAGTAGATCATTCCCCGTCGAGCTGAAAGCCGCACTCTTTCAAAGCCCAATCGTCGGCTCTCGATTGACGCAACCAGTTCCCACGCCAACAGAGCCAGCGGCGCTAGAATTGCGGTTTCTTTCGTCACCACGGCAAGCGAGAACCAGAGAACGGTTGCCAGTCTTCGCTCCTCGACGTACGCGAGCAAACCCCAGAATGTGAGGCTGGCCGCCGCCAAATCCAGATGCGCCAGCGAGCTTTGGGCAAAGACAACTGGATAGAGCGCTGTGCAGATCGAAGACGCAATCGCCACTTCCGTACTCGCAACTCGTCGCGCTAGGCGAAACAGGCCCAGCAAAGCAAACGCGGCGATAGCAAGCATTGCCGCGCGAGTCACCAGCGGCTTATATCCTGCAATTTTCCACGCCAGAGCCAGGTACGCCATGACTAGAGGCGGATGGGCATTGGAGGCGGTGGAATAGGGGACCAGCGATCCGCTGAGCCAGATGTCCCGCGCTGCCGGAATATAGTATCCGGCTTCGTCCCAGAAGTAAGGAAGGTGGAGCAGGGGAGCGTGCAGCGCCAACAGCACCAAAAAGAACAACACGAACGTCAATGCTGCCGGGTACGGGCGTGGGTCGGCGTCGGCGGTCACCGGTGCGATTCAGTGAATAGGCCCAGCGGTGGCCATGCGCGGATCGAGCTTGATCTCGCCAAACGCCGTTTCATAACCGGCCACGTTCTGCTGCAGGATCGACATCAGCGCCTTGGCCTGCTGCGGGCTGAGGTAAATGCCTTGAAAATTTTTGACCTCTACTTGCGTGTCGCTTTGTTGCTGCAGGGTGCCGAAGACTAGGAAAAAATCCCAGACGTTGACCCGCACCTGCACGCTGTTGGCGTAGTTTTCGCGGTAGTCGGAAGCATTCACCAGGTTGATCCTGGGCTGAGTTGGATTGTTCATGGGAATCAGTGTAGCAGGGGTGGGAAGGCGATAATCCCAGTGGTTTACAATCCGTTCGAAAGCGCCTTGGGGGACTTGCTATGAATTTGAAATGGCTCACGATTCTTTCGGATTGCCTGATCCTGTTCGGCCTGATCTGCCTGGGTTCCGACTGGCAGGGAAGCGCGACCGTAACCGGAGCATTCCCGTTTCATTCGAGTGCGGTGCAACTCACGGGTGGTGCGACGGGAGCGAGAGTGCTGCTGGGCCTTCCCAGCCTGCTGGCTGGCCTGGTTCTGATGCTCGTCTCGCTGGTGTGGACGACGTTTGAGGCGCTGCAGAAAGTGCCGCGCAGTTGAAATCGGCGCACAGCACAGCTAGAGTTTAGCTAGCCCATCGAGCGAGCCGGGATGGCGGAATTGGCAGACGCGCACGGCTTAGGACCGTGTGCCGAAAGGCGTGCAGGTTCAAGTCCTGTTCCCGGCACCAATCACCTCCCGGGAGGTTCGCCGGTTTTCTCCAACCGGAACATCGAACTCCACCGCGGTCTCGCTCCCCGGCAATCGCAGCGCGCTCGCCAGGCTCTCCGCCAGCATGGCCGGCAACGTGAGGTACAGCCGACGGCGGAGGTCGCGGTAGCCCTGGCTTCCGGCAAACATATCTGACAGGAGCGCGCGAAAACTCGCGCTGGAGGCGGCGAACTGCACGGTGCGTTCGATCACTGATTCGCCCATCCATCTGCCCCGGTAAAAGCGGTCGGCCATCGTCGCAGCGACTTCCAGTTCCGGCAGAAAATCCTTTCGTAGCAATTCCGGATACGATTCGGGTGCGCCTGCGAGCAGAGCCTGTGACAGCAGTTCGCCCGACCGCAGGGCGTAGTACATTCCTTCGCCCGTGATCGGATCAACAAATCCGGCAGCATCGCCGATCATTGCCCAGCCCCCGCCACTCGGCGGAATTTCCTCGAGGGTTTCCGCCCGCAGCGACGGCAGCACATGCGAATAGAATTCTGCGCCGCGATAGTCGAGGCCAAGACTCTCCAGCGTTTCCTCCATCAAGCGGCGGAGTTCGACAGTCGTCTGCTGGTGCATTTTCCCGCAGATTCCAGCAGAGAAGTGGTCGGCGCGGGGGAAGATCCACACGTACCCGTGCAGGTCGCGGAGAAACTGAATCTGCATCAACTGGCCGTGTCCGGGAATGTAGTAACCCGCTGTGACCATCAAGTCTTCCGGCGCGAATGCCTGGCAGAATTGTTTGCGAAAAGCATTGCGCGCGCCGGCGGCGATCACTACGTACGCTGCCGTCCACGACGACCGGGTCGAGTGCAAATGCCAGCTATCGCCGAGGCGCTCGATGCAGACGATCCGGTCCCGCACTACTTCGGCGCCTGCCTGGCGCGCCCGCTCCAGCAGAAAGCCGTTCAGCACGCGGCGGGAGAAAATGGCAACCGGCTGCTCCAGTTGGAACGAGATGCGGCGCCCGGAGGGACCGATCAGTTCGCACTCGTGCGCCCAGTTGCGCTCGAGATTCGCGTCGCGCAGAAACGGCCACGCGGCCAGGGCCTTGTGCGTGATGCCGCCGCCGCAGGGTTTTTCCCAGGCAAGCTTTTCGTCAAACAGGAGGACGCGGCGTCCGGCGCCGGCAAGGTTAGCTGCGGCCATCGCCCCGGCGGGGCCACCACCGACGATGGCAATCGAGTCGCAGTGAGAAGAGTGCGCCATACTGCGAGTGGAACCGGTATCACCATTTTACGCCGCGAGCGTACAGCTTCGCGAGGCGAGCCTACATCAAGTGGATGCTGAAGGAAGAAAGGAACTCGATCCAGCAGGCGCAAGCGTAGGATGCCTGCACAGAAAATCCCTCAGCGAATGCGTGGCGGGATTCGCGGGACGGGCGAAGTTGCTTCCAAGGCTATTGCACCTGCTGCAGGCCTTGGTACACCGCCAGTCCGGCGATCACCAGGATCAGCACTCCCGACACAGCCCCCAGCCACTTCACAAAGGGGGTCACCTTATTCAGCTTGGCCATAAGCTCGATCTGCTCCTGCTCCATCTGGGAGGCAGAATCGTCCAGGAAGAGTTGGTCATCCTCGTGCATGGTGAGTGTGCTGCGGTAGATCAGCAGGATGACGAGAACCCCCGTGATCACTCCCCACACAATCAGCGGCCACATCAGCATTTGCATACGCCACCTCGTTGCTGCGCAGTCAGTTTCCGCGGCTCCCCGCGATGTTGGTTGTGGGCCACAACCAACATCCGCAAGGCCCCCTATCGGCGAATTATATCCCCAGAAAGGCTTTGCAGGGGCTATTTGTTTTCGCCCGCGTCCTTGGCCCCCTCCGGCTCATCTAATAAATGGTGAAACCGCAGCCTCGCGATTTTGCGCGGGACTTTTGTGCGACTTTGTTATAATGATTGACTGATTCAACGATTTCAAGGAGATGCAAATGGCCACGACAACCACCCCGGAAGTGAAACCCAAGACCGCGCCCATTAGCTTGACGCCGAACGCCATCGCCAAGGTGAAGGAAATTATGGCGCAACAGAACCCGGTTCCCGCCGGCCTGCGGGTGGGTGTAGTGGGCGGCGGCTGTTCCGGTTTCTCGTATTCCATGTCGTTTGAAAATGCCGCCGGCATGATGGACAAAACCTTCGACATGGACGGACTGAAGGTCTACGTGGACGCCACCTCGGTCATGTATCTGAACGGCTGCATCGTTGATTACGTCGAAACGCTCGAAGGCGCGGGCTTCAAGTTCGAGAATCCGAACGTGAAGAGCACCTGCGGTTGCGGATCATCGTTCAGCGTGTAAGCCGCATTCGGAAACAAAATTCAGAGCCCCATCGTGATCGCGATGGGGCTTTTTGTTTCTGTCGCAGAAAGCGAGTCGATCCTCCCGCTGCGTTGGCGAGTTTCAGCGCTATCCCATCGCTACGGCGGGCCTTGGTCGGGCGGCATCTGCGGCACCTGGGGCTGCTGCGAGCCGAATGGCGAGGGTTGTTGCCCGCCGGGTTGTATTCCCCCACCAGGTCCTGATTGTAAGGGTTGCGCGCCGAAGCCGGATGGCTGCGGTGATCCCGGAGCTCCGGGTGCGCCCTGCAAGCCGCCTGGCCCCTGGGCTTGCTGCTGCAGTGCGGGCTGGCTGGGCGTGTTTAGCAGGCCGCCACGATCGGTGCTGGGGTCGTAGATGAATTGCCACTGATAGTATTTGTCCTTCTTATTGAAGGTGCGGATGGTTTTCTCTTTGCTCGTGCTCGCCACTCCCACCATTGGCCCACCGCCAATCACGACTTGGTTGGGGTTGCCGCTTTGTTGCGAGGTGAATCCCGGGAGATTCTGGACGGCGGTGCCAAACCCGCCCTGGGGCGTACCGGTCGAATTGTTGGGACCGACGTCCGAGCCATTGTCGCCGGGTTGGGCGCCGATCGGCACTTGGTTGTTGCCGGCGATTCCGCCCGGACCGGCATTATTGCCGAAGCCGCTGTTGCCAAAACCGCTGCTGTTGTTTCCGAAAGCACTGTTGTTGCCGAGTGGGCCACTGCTGAGACCGCTGCCAGCGAAGCCGCCGCCCGGCCCGGCCATGGGACCCACTCCGCCGGTGCTGCCGAAGGGGCCGCCTCCCGGGCCCTGGATGCCGCCCCCCGTCATGTTGGCGACCGGCATCGCGCCAGCCAATCCTGGATTGGATGACATTTGCACGTCGCCCAGGTGAAGAATTTTGAAATCCTTCCCGGTGACCGGATCTTTGTAACGCTTGCGCAGGAAGCGAAGGTTGTTGGTGTCCTCGAGATCCTCGATGCGGGTGGGATAGCGGTTGAATTTCTTGAAGTAGTGTTTGATGGCGCGGGAATATTGCACGCCGCGGTGAATCAGTTCCTCTTCGCGATCACGCTTGATTTGTTGCGAGAGGACGGGAGCGAGCGCGACCATGGAAATGGCCAGCAGCGCCACGAACAGCAGGAGCGTGATCAGGATGTAGCCCTGCTCTTCACGGCGGACAACGGATTGTTGCAAGCGGGACATACGATTTGTAATTTGTAATCGGGTAATTTGTAATTCGGATTTCGCGCAGACTTTTCTAAATTACCAATTACAAATTACCCAATTACCAATTTCTTTCATCCCTGGGTCAGCGGAATGCTCTGCCGGTTGTTGCTGAGCACATCCTCGATCTCGACTGAAGTCGGCGTGATGTGCAGCACCTTGTAGCGGCGGTCGACGATCTCGCCCTCGCTGGCGATGAAGACATCTTCTCCCTGCGAAAGGAAAACCTTCTTAGGCTCGCCCGGTTTGCTGGCAAAGCCATAGAACTTCAGGTTGATGGGCGGCGGCGGAGGCGTGGGCGGTGGGCCTTGCGCTTTCAGCTTTTCTTCTTCGGTTACGCCGGGCGCGACCGGCTGGGGAATTTCCGCCTGTGAAAGAAAGATATTTCTGCCGCTGCCTTCGTATTTGGTGTCCTCGCTGGCCTTCAGCCAGTCGTAGCGCAGGCTGGGATCGATAGAATGCGGCGCAGCGATGATTCTCCTGCTGCCTGCCGCGGTTCTGGTCCGGCCCGCCGCCGGGCGACGCGCCGCCGTCGGCGTGGCCAGCGAAGCGACCGGTACAGGAGTAGGCGTAACTGCGACCGGAACCGGTGCGTCGGAAAAGAACAGCGCTCTCAATACCAGCAGCAGCGCAAACCCTCCCAGCACAGAGGCTGCGATTACTTTATTCCGGTTTTCAGCCCCCAATTTCATCAGGCCGCACCCGTTTTCAAATAGGTTTCCATCTTCAATTGCAGTTTAACTGTGCCACCTTGTTCTCCACCCAGGGTCACACTGTCGAGGATGAAAAACATCGGACTGCGCTCCAGCGCGTTGATAAAGCGTACCAGTTGCAAATAGTCTCCGGCGAGATCGGCCTCGATCAGCACCCGCTGCAGTCCCAGCGTCTCCGGATCCTTCATATCGTACTTAATGGTTCCAATGCGAACGCCGGCTTCGGTCGCCACCTTGCCAATGCTCTCCGGAATTGCCGAATCCGCGCCAGGCAAGCGGTCCTTATAGAACTGACCGATCTGCTGGTGAGCCAGAGGAATTTTCTTGTCCAGCCCGGCCAGGGGCGCGACCTCGCGAGTTTTCTGTTGCAGTTCTCGCCACAAATCGCCCAACTGGGCCCGCCGCGAACCTTCCGTCCCGATGAGCGGAGAAAAATAGAGCACGACCGCAGCAATGTCCACCAGCGCCATGCCGGCGAGTGCGATCTGTACCTTGCGCCGAGTTTGCCTTAGGTCGGGCATTACTGCATACCTCCCGACTTGCCGGGTTCTTCTACCGCTGGCACATAGAACGCGCTGATATCGAACTTGACGGTGTCTGAGGCATTCGCGCCCTGGCCAGTTTCGCTGCTCTCCGAGTTGATTTCGGTCTGGCGAAAATGCTGCGATTCTTCCATCTTTCGCGCTAACTCGATGGCGCGGTCGCGCGAATCGCCCGCGACTACCAGCTTGATTGCCAGTTCATTGTTGGAAGCCAGTTCCGGCGTGATCGAGACCACGTGAATCCGCGGCGGCATGACCTTCTCCAGGTCTTCGAACACCCGTGTCCAGGAGAAAGCCTTGCGGTAAAAAAGATCGTTGAGAAACTGCGAGCGGTCGCGGGTGCTGGCATTCTGTGGCAAGTTCATGAGCGCCTGCGCGTCCGCAGTTTCCTTGTCGCGCGCCGCGATTTGTACCCGATACTGCCGCATCAGGGCCTTATCTTTGCGGGCGTCCAGCCATCCGATGAAGGTGAAGTAAAGCAGGCCGAGAGTTACGATCCCCAGCGCGACCATCGCCCCGCCCCAGCGGAACCAGAATTGCCGGGCATCCTCGTAGGGATGAGTCGCGAGATTGATATCGATGCGCATCAGGAAAGCAGTGCCCCCAGCACACCGGCCATCCGCCACTTCGGCACCGAACCATAGCTCGTTCCCAACTGCGACGCGCTGACCAGTTCCTGCACCGTGACTCCAGTTTGCGCCTGCAACGCCGGTACCGTGCCGCCAGAATCTGACAGACCGGCCAGGAGAATCTTCTCGAGATTGACGTGATAAGTATCCTGGAAGAACACGATGGAAGGATAAACTTCTTCCGCCAGCTGTTCGCCGGTAATGGTCACTCCGCGGCCATTTTCCAGGGTGCGAAACAGCACGAGCTGCTGTTTGTCGAGAATGGCGATACCGGTAGTGCGGGCATCCACTTTCACCACCATCGTAGGATGGCCGGCGTCGGCCGCGCCCAGCGCAGCCAGCATGGAAGGCAGCACCACGCCCGGAGTATATCCGGCGTCGCGAAACACCGACTCGTAATCTTCGATTACGCTCGACAGGGCTACCGCAGCGACCAGGCGCAGGCCGTTGGTGGACGATACGGTGGTATAGGAAATCTTGGCTTTGTCGATGTCAAACGGGAGCGATTTTTTCAGCCGGAAGCGTACCACCCCTTCGGCTTCCTCGCGCTTTGCTGGCAGGGTATCAAAATCCAGCAGCATTACGCGGACGGCGGTATCGGGGAGGACGGCGGTCACGTCACGCGAGCGCCCGCTGATGCCGCCCAGCGTTTCCTGGATAGCCTCGATCACGCTGTTGCGCTCGCGCAGGTTGGTCTCGGTGAGGTCAGGGACGACGCTGCCCGGCGTCAATTCCCCGGCAGCGCACACTTCCACCATGTTTCCGGCATCGGAGGCCCGGCCGACGAGCACACGATCGGCAGCGATTTCACAGGCCAGCTTTGGCTTGGATCTCGAGCTCATCTTCGACACTACTCCCTGCGCTTTCTATTAGTAGAACGCGGCAGAGGCATTTCTTGCAATATCTGAAAGGGAACGGAAGCTATTGACCTAAAGGGCCTTGGCGGCTAATACCTCAATCATCGCCGTCGCTCGTATAGGCTTTCGGCCGGTCGCTAGGGTTTGCACCCCCCAAGCAATGTCATTCTGAGCGAAGTAGGACCTGCGCTGCGCACAGGTCCCGCGGAGTCGAAGAACCCCTTTGCGCTAAGTCTCTGCTACTGGCTTTGCGGGGAGTTCTCTTATCGACCCCGTAAGTCTTGGTCAGAATTCCGTTACGCAACACAAGAGAACTCAAGCTGATAGGGGTCCTTCGACTTCGCGCTGGCCTCGCTTCGCGAGCCAAGTGCTTCGCTCAGGATGACAAGTGTGTGTGCACAAACGCGGGCGGCCGGCAGTGCCCTCCGCTCCCCCGAATCGCTGACCCCCGAAGCACTGTCATTCTGAGCGCAGTGGGACCTGCGCTGCGCGCAGGTCCCGCGGAGTCGAAGAATCCCTTTGAGCAAAGCGCAGTCTAGCTTGGAAAGGAGTTCTCTCACAAGCGCTACAACTCACGGTGAGAATTCCCTTACGCAACACAAGAGAACTCAAGCTGACAGGGGTCCTTCGACTTCGCACTGGCCTCGCTTCGCGAGCCAAGTGCTTCGCTCAGGATGACAATGGTGTTGGCGCGCGAGGACTTACTTCGCTCAGGATGACAACGTGCTTGGAGCTCGAAAGCTTTCTACCTGTTGCTCTCGATGAACGTAACTTTGTTGATCTCCTTCAACGTGGTCAGGCCCAGCCGCACTTTATCGAGCGCGGATTCCCGCAGGAACCGCATGCCCTCTTCGCGGGCCGCACGGCGAATCTCCGAAGTGGGCTTCTTCAGCAGAATCATCTCGCGGATGCGGTCGCTCAGGTCCAGAAGCTCGTGAATCGCAGTTCGGCCACGGAATCCCGTGCCGGCGCACTCGATGCAGCCTTGTCCTTCATAGAACGGGACCTTCGCCCACTGCTCGTGGTCGAGCCCGCTAGCCTCGAGCGTCTCCGGTTCGTAATGCACCTGGGCGCGACAGGATTCGCAGATCAATCGGACCAGCCGCTGCGCCAGAATGCAGTTCAGGGCGGAAACAAAGTTATACGGCTCGACTCCCATGTTGAGGAAGCGGCCAATCACGTCGACGACGTTGTTGGCGTGGACGGTGGTAAAGACCAGGTGTCCAGTCAGCGCGGACTGAATGGCGATCTGCGCCGTCTCGGTGTCGCGAATTTCGCCGACCATGATCTTGTCCGGGTCGTGGCGCAGGATGGAGCGCAAGCCGCGGGCGAAGGTCAGGCCTTTTTTCTCATTGACCGGAATCTGCGTAATGCCGCGAATCTGGTACTCGACCGGGTCTTCGATGGTGATGATTTTGTCTTCGTCGGTCTTGATTTCGTTGACCGCCGCGTACAGCGTGGTCGTCTTGCCGCTGCCCGTCGGCCCGGTCACCAGCACCATGCCGTAGGGTTCTTTAATGTAGCGGCGGAACTTACGCAAGTCTTCTTCATCGAAGCCGACCACATCGAGGGTGAGCTTGTGGAATTTCTCGCTCATCGACTCTTTGTCGAGAACACGCAGTACAGCGTCTTCGCCGTGGATCGACGGCATGATCGACACGCGGAAATCGATGGGGCGCTCCGGCGTTCCGTACTTCACGCGGAAACGGCCGTCCTGCGGGACGCGACGCTCGGAAATGTCCAGCTCGCTCATGACCTTGATACGGGAAATGATGGTCGAGTGGTGCTCGCGGGCGATGGGCGGCATGGCCTGGGTCAGCACGCCGTCGATGCGGAACTTGATGCACACGGAATCGTCGCGGGTTTCGATGTGAATATCACTGGCGCGCCGCTGCAGGGCGGTGAAGATCGTGGTATCGACCAGGCGAATGATCGGGCTGATGTCGCCCTGCGCCGTGAGCCGGTCGATGGAAATGCTTTCGTCCCCACCGGCTTCGTCCTCGCGGACCACGTCCAGTGCGAAGCCTTCGCTGGCGTCTTCCAGCACGCGCTTGGACTGCTCCGTCTTCTTGAGGATCTCGCTGATCTGACCATTGGTCGAAACTTTGGTGACGATCCGCTTGCCCAGCAGCAGGCTGATCTCGTCGATCATCATGAGCTGGCTGGGATCGGAAATGGCGATCACGAGCCTGCCGTCCTCCGTCTCCTCCAGTGGGACGAAGGTGTAGCGGAACATCAGGTGGACGGGGATCTTCTTGAAGAGATCGTGATGGAGCTGGAAGTTGTGCAGGTCGATGAACTGGCAGCGATAGCGCCGGGCGATGTCCTGCGCCTTCTCCAGTTCTGCGTTCTGGACCGCGGGAGCGGCTGGCGCCCCGTTGCCTCCGCCTGCGAATACCGTTTTGTTCTCTGGCACTGTCGCCATTTCAACCAACCCTGTACAGCACACGATTTCCCGCTAATGGATGCTGGATCCGATGGTAAAGATAGGCAGATACAGCGAGATCAGTATGCCGCCCACAAATACCGCCATAATGATAAGAATGATTGGCTCAATCAAAGCCATGGCCGCGCCCAGCGCGGTCTGCACGTCTTCCTCGTAAAACTCCGCTACCGAGTTGAGCATGGCCGGCAACGCGCCCGTCGATTCTCCCACTTCGATCATTTCCACCGAGAGGTCAGGGAACATCTTGCGTTCTTCGAGGCTCTTGGCCAGCGATTGCCCCTCGCGTACCCGTACCGCTGCGGCCGAAATGCCGTTCAGAATCCGCCGGCTGCTCATGGAAGCCCCGGCCGTCTCTAATGAGGGTACCAGCGGCATGCCACCGGCGAGTAGAGTCGAAAGCATCCGAGAAAAATTGGCCACCTGGTACTTCAGCCAAATCTCGCCCAGCAGCGGCAGCCGCAGAATCATACGGTCGAAGGTTTCCGCCCCGCGGTCGGTCTTTTTCCACTGCCAGAGAAGCACCAATCCGACGACCACCACGATCAGCGCGATCGGAGCGTACTGCTGGGAGTGCGTCCCGATGTTCAGCATGATCAGCGTGATCTGTGGCAACTGCGCATTCATGTCCTCGTACAGCTTGGCGAACTGCGGGACTACATAGGTGACCAGGAAGATCATCATGCAGAACACGACGGTCACCAGCAGCGTGGGATAGACCATGGAAACGGCCAGCTTCTTCTTGAAGGTGAGGGCCATGCGCTGAAATGCAATGTAGCGGCCCAACACCTCCTCCATGTTGCCGCTTTTCTCTCCGGCCAGGAGCGTGGTGCTGTAAATTTTGGGAAACACTGCCTGCGCAGCGAAGGCGTCGGAAAGCAACTCGCCGCCTTTGACCCGCTCGCGAACGTTCTGCAGCAGGCTCTGGAGGTACTTGTTGCGCTGCCGCTTGATGAGCAAATCCAACGAATTCAGGATCGGCAGACCGGCCTTGATGAGAGTCAGGAACTGCTGGTTGAAGATGAGAAATTGGCTCTGCTTGACCTTGCCATGCTTCCGCATGGAGAAGTCGCCAGAGAGAATGCCACGCGGCTTGACCCAATAGACGAGGAACCCCTGCTGTATGAAGCGGTCGCGCACTTCGGCCTCGGAATAGCCGGTTTCGACCTGCTCCAACAGGCGCCCGCGTTCGTCCGCCGCTTTTATGACAAATTCGGCCATACCAAATTCTGGTTACCGCATCGCCCTCCCAAGTCTAACATTCGCCTGCTGCCACCCTTTGTTAATTGCCGGTCAAAGAGTGCCGGGAGTAATGCGAGACGGGGCGGCGTTTTTATTGACAATAACCTTATGAAAGCAATGCACTTAACTTCTTGTAATTCCGAGGAGCGCCAGCGACGAGGAATTTGCAGTTTTTCATAACTGCAGGTCCCTCGCTACGCTCGGGATGACAACAACTAAAGAGAGCGTGTTGGCAGGGCTCACTGCCCAAAACTCTGCTCAATCACCTCGACTCCGTCTGGCACGGCAAACTGGAAGCGCTGATCGGAGAGTTTCACGTCCTGCTTCTGTTCGCTGAAGCGATATTCCGTGATCGAGCCGTCCACCTCCTCCATAACGATGCGAGAAATCTGGCTGTCGGGAGTGATCTCGAGCAGCACCTGGCTGACCCGGTCGGCCATCGTTCTCGGCACTCCCCGAAGCACCACGTCGCCCGCGGCCAGCGGGGCCACGTCCGGCGCCAGCGATAGACCGGTCAATTCCTTCTCCAATCGAGTCTTGCCCAGCAGGAACGCCAGCGGCGACCGCAAGTCATCCAGCTTCTTGACCGCCGTCCTTTGCACCTGGTGCTCTCGCGGGACATAGAACCAGGCCTCCTTGCCATCGCTCACAAACAGCTTGGCTCTGGGAGAACGGTATTCCCAGCGCATCTTGCCGGGTTTTTTCAACCAAAGCGTGCCGGACTCGACCCGATCCATGCCCGCACCGCGATAGATTTCAGTGAATTCGGCCTGCAGGTTGTGGAGATGGTTGTAACGGGCATCAACGGCGTCGGCAATTTTGAGCAAGTCTGCAGCAGCCGAAAATCGCGCAGAGGCGCACAGCGCCAGCACGATAAGGGCGCATGCGACGCGCCGCCAGTTGCTGCGCCATAATGAGGTTTTCAACGTGGAATGCAATCGGTAGTTTCCTTTCCTAGATTTTATGACGAAGTCCTTGCACGTGGCACCACTCACGTGGCAAACTCCGCTGTCTACAACATCTCCGGGTTTTACGGCTCTAAGCAGGAGTCACGCATGTTGCGATTCGTTTTGGCGGTCGTGCTCGGAATGACAGCTTTCGGTCATGGGCAGGAGGTCACAGGACCTGACAAGTCTACAGGTGCAGCTCCCGTGAAGGGCGACACAAGCGCGGATTCCTTGGCGGAGGCGACCCGGCTGTCGTGCGACGGCCAGTTTGATATGGCAATCAAAAAGTACCAAGACATCTTGGCGAAGAGCCCCAATTCTTCCGCAGCGTGCGCCGGCCTGACAAGAGCCTATCTAAAGCAAGAAGACGTTGAGCAGGCGAGCGAGACCATTACGAAGGGAATTCAAGCGGCGGACGGCCCGGCCGTGCGCGTCGCTTTGGGAGAAGTCTATTTCCGGCAGGGCAAATTGTCCGAGGCAGAGCATGAGTGGATCGCGGTTCTCAATTCCGGTCACGCGGATGCTCGAGCCTATCTCGGGTTGGCACGCATTGCACGTGCTTACTCCATGTATAAGCGCGCCAAAGAAAAGATTGATAAGGCTCTGGCACTTGATGGAGACGACTTCGATGTCGAGGGCTTCTGGTTGGAGACCCTAAGGCAAAGTGAGCGAATACGGAATCTCGAAAACGCCTTGGCCGCAACCAGCAAAGAGGACACCAAGACACGGGGAGATATTCAGCACTATCTGGACTACCTGAAGGCGCGACAGCAAGGTCCGCAACGCAATTGCCGTCTGGTGGGAAGTGTCTCGTCGACGGAGACGGACCTTGTCCCGATGTCTGATCCCTACCAGTTGCGCGGCATGGGGCTAGCCGTTTCGCTGAACGGCGCCAAAGCGAATCTGCTGTTGGATACGGGCGCCACCGGGATTCTGGTGGACCGAGGAATGGCTGAGAAGGCGGGGCTGACGAAACTCGCTGAAACCAGTATTTGGGGCGTCGGTGACAAAGGCGTGAATGCAGGCTGGGTGGGGGTGGCGAGTTCAATCAAAATCGGAAGGCTGGAGTTCCAGAATTGCCCCGTGGCGGTGATGGATAAGCGCTCGGTAGCGGAAGAAAACGGGCTCATCGGCGCCGACGTTTTTGAGCAATTTCTGGTCGATATTGACTTTCCTGCCAGAAAGTTCCGGCTAAGCGAGTTGCCCAAGCGGCCCGGCGAAACAGAGGAAGTGATGAAACTGGCAAGTAATCCTGCGGCTGACACCGATGCGGCTGGCGATCAAACGGCCGAAGGTTCCATGGCCGCTTCGACCAGTTCGGGACTCTTCGATGCATACACGGCGTCGGAAATGAAATCCTACACCAAGGTCTTTCGCTTCGGCCATCAATTGTTGATTCCGACGCGCATCGGCGACTCTCCACCGAAGTTGTTTCTCATCGACACGGGCGCGTTCTCAAACATGATTGATCCGGCGGCGGCGCGTGAAGTCACGAAGGTTCACGCTGACCAGAATACTGTGGTCAAGGGCGTCAGTGGATCGGTGAAGAAGGTATACAGCGCCGACAAAGCCATCCTGATTTTCGGGCACCTCCATCAGGAGAATCAGGACCTGGTGTCATTTGATATGAGCCGATTCAGTCACGGAATCGGCACAGAGATTTCCGGAACTCTGGGCTTTCGGATGCTCAATCTCTTCGAGCTGAAGATCGACTATCGCGACGGCCTCGTAGATTTCCTGTACGATCCGAACCGTGCACACTATTAGCGATGGGGTGTTTGGTTCTCGAAGATTGAATATTGGTGCGTTCCGCCAATTCTCTTGAATGGACCACAATCCAGGACGATTCCTTCCCATAGCGGGTTGTGGTAAATCAAAATGGCTCGTCGACGGAAGTTCTGCAAGGATTGCCGCAAATTCCCAAGCATCTGAACCAACCCCGCTCGGGGAAGGGGATTGAATAGATACAGTACGCTTGGCTCCGGAGGAAAGACGAATTCTCCGGCGTCGCCCCGGATGCATTCAATCTCGAAACACTGCTGCGTACCGCTTTTGTACCCGCGGATGTTTTCTTGCGCGATGCGATGGAGTTCCGGCAGCAGTTCGACGCCGAGAATTCGCCGGAACGGGTAATCCGCCGCCATCAGCAGCACACGTCCTTTGCCCGAGCCGATGTCGATGAAAACAAATTCACGGAAATCAATGTTCAGGCCGGCCAGCATTTCGCGAAACAGCGCCGGTTCCGTCGGTTGGTAGGGCGAGTGCAAAAGCCCCAGCAGCCGGTCTCTCCAGCCAACCGTGGCGCTGGTTGTATCGACGCGATAGTCCCAGTCGTAATCCACGTCTCCGTAGCGCTGGCGACGACGGCTGGGCAGGGAATCGCGCAGAAACTCCCACAGCAGGGCAGAGAGGCGACACAGCGTGGGAAGAAATCCTTCCTGGGCGTAATGTTCTTTGAACCAGTGGCCAAACGCAGACGCCAACGGGAGTCGAACGGAACCAGGCATCGGCTGCCATGGTAATTGAAGTCGACCACCACGAACGATCTGCACGGGCGGGGACGCCCGCGCCAGACCGACCTGCCAGGTGACCAAGGTGTAACTTTCTGATTTCGGCGCGTCGGAGGCGAAACACGCTGCCCATATAATTACGCCAACGAGGAGAATTCTGCTTGCATTCTGCTGCGGCCAAGGCCCAACAAGTGAATGTCCCTCCGTCTGCCGGGCTGTTCTCTTCGCCCGAGAAGCGCAGGTTTGTCCTGTGCCTGCTGCTGGTAGTGGCGACACTCGCGGTTTACAACCCGGTGAACCGTAACAGCTTTGTCAATTTTGATGACGATCATTACATCACCCACAATCCGCATGTGATCGCCGGACTGCACGTCGAGACGGTGCAGTGGGCATTCACCAACTTTTACGAAGCCAACTGGCACCCGCTGACCTGGATGTCTCACGCCTTGGATTGCCAGTTCTTCGGCCTGAATCCGGTCGGGCACCATTACGTGAACGTGTTCCTGCACGCGCTGAATGTGGTGCTGCTATTCTGGCTGCTGGAGTCAGCCACCGGATTCACCTGGCGCAGTCTGATGGTGGCGGCCCTGTTCGCGCTTCATCCCGTCAACGTAGAATCTGTGGCGTGGGCTTCGGAGCGCAAGAACGTCCTCAGCATGATGTTCGTGCTGCTGGCAATGCAAGCCTACCGATGGTATGCGCGCAAGCCCGCAGCCGCGCGCTACGCGGCCGTGGCGGGTCTATTCGCCTGCGGCCTGATGAGCAAGCCGCAGGTCATCACCCTGCCGTTTCTGTTGCTGCTGTGGGATTACTGGCCGCTGCGGCGGTTCCGTAGCGCCGGCGTCCTCACCGGCTGTCCCGCGGGCGTCTCGCCCGCGCACTTGGCCGCGACAGGGAAGTCCTGCTCACCGGCCTCACTCATCCTGGAGAAGGTCCCGCTTTTCTTGCTCTCATTGATCAGCGCCATCATCACCATTAAGGCGCAGAAGGCCGGTAGTGCGATCCATTCGGCCATTCTCTATCCCTTCCAACTGCGGCTGGAGAACGCCGTCGTTGCGTACTCGCGCTATATCGGAAAGGCGTTCTGGCCAACTCAGCTTTCGCCTCTGTACCCGCATCCGCTGGATCTGATTCACACTTGGCAGGTGATTGCGTCGGCGCTATTGCTGACGGTCGTCACGACGCTGGTGGTCATGCATCGGCGCCGCGGTTACTTGCTCACCGGTTGGCTGTGGTTTCTAGGAACGCTGGTGCCGATGATCGGCCTGATTCAGGTTGGAGAACAGGCCATGGCCGACCGCTACGCTTATCTGCCGTTCATCGGACTATTCCTGATGGTGTGCTGGGGCCTGACGGAGTGGGCGCAAGCGCGCAGACTTTCATCTGTCTGTCTGGCGGTTCCCGCGGCGATCGCCCTGGTCGCATTGAGCTTGTTGACCTATCGTCAGATCGGCTACTGGAAAGACAGCGAGACGCTGTGGTCGTACGCGATACGCGTCAGCGGCAACAAGAACTACAAAGCCCACCTCAACCTCGCCATCGCTTACGATGACCAGGGAAGATTCGACGAGGCCATCGCGCAATTTCACCAGTCGGTTGATCCCCGCAGCGACGATCCGAGAATTCACCTCGGGCTGGGAATCTACGACCAGAAGCATGGGCACGTACAGGAAGCGATCGAGGAATATCGAGCCACGCTGCGCCTGACCGCCGAGCCGGCGTTGCAGTCAGATGCCGAAAGCAACCTGGGTTCAGCGTATCGGCAGATTGGCGATTATGCCCATGCCAAAGAGAGTTTCGCCGCCGCGCTGCAGCTTGATCCCAACAAGCCTATGGCGCTGATCGGGTCAGGTTTGATCGCGCAAAAGAGCGGAGACCTGGACCAGGCGATCAAACAATATTCGCAGGCGATGTCCGTGGAGCCGACCGCCGTCGGTTACGTGCTGTTGGGACGAGCGCTGGCGCAGACGGGTCATGCGGACGAAGCCCAGGCGGCTTACAAAAATGCCAGGCAGCTCAGCGATGACTGGAATGACACTCTGCAGGCGGCCGATGGCTTGCTGGCGTTCTAGTCGTATTTAAGGAAGCGAGCCAAACGCGCGATTTTTCTGTCGCAAAGAACGCGACAGTTCGCGCGGCTCGCCCATATCCTTCGCTGCACAAAAGGCGCTGGCTCAGGATGACAATCAAACCGCAGCGCTCTTGGCTGGCACGTTCTCCTGCAGCTTCTTGATGAATGACTCCAGACGCTTCCAATCCTCCACGGTGGCGCCGTGGGTAAAGCGGATTCCGAGGCCCGTCGTGTCCCGGCGTTGCACAATGCCGAAGACATCGGCGTGAATGTCAGCCATCCGCAGATCAACCCGAACCCGGTCGCCTTCCGGAACCTGCCGCGGTGTTTCCAGGTAGCATCCGCTTAGACTGATGTTCCGCACTTGCGCCAGAACAGCCGCGCCGCTGCTCTCTCGAACCACAACAGTGGTGCCAAGAGCGAAGCGCGGATGCACAGAAGTAGGTTCGGTGTCCATGTCGGTCAACTATTGACCGTATCGACTTGCGGGCCGCCGGGCAAATTACTTTGGTGATGCGCTGCTGGCAGCGCTTTGAGCGGCTGTTAATCTGACGGCAGGAACTTGGGGCGTGGCGCCACGTATCCCAGCGGCGTGCCTTTTTCAATGAACGGCAAGTCGTCTGGATCGCGGACCTCGATGCGCCCGCCGGACATGAGTTGATAGGGATTGCCGAGAGGATCTACGGGAACAGCGCGCAACATGCCGGCGGCCTGAAGGTCTGCAAAACCAGACGGCAAGTGACCCGTCTTTTCGCGATAAACGGATATCAGCTTCTCCAGGTTGGTGATGTCGTCATCCACCTGAAGAGCGCGCAAATGGGCTGCCGCATTAGCGCGCACTTTATCTTCACCCGTACTTTGATAGGTGGTGGCCCACAGCAGCCTGGCCATTGCCAGTTCTCCGCCGTGCTGCGCCATCTGCGCGGCCATGATGCGGAGAAAGGGATGCGCATTGGGCACCTGCGCCCCGCGCGCGAAGGCGTCGGCGGCGCCGCGGTAGTCCTTCAATTCCATGTAATAGATAAAGCCGAGATTGTAGTAGAGATGCCAGTCACTAGGGTTGCTGCGGATGCCGTACTCTGCCAGTTGCACTGCCCGCTGCGGCATGCCGGCGCCATTGGGGGGCCGGGGAGCCAGAAAGTTTGCTCCAAACTCATAGGCGACGGTCAGATGCGGGTCCAGCGCTGTAGTGATTTCAAGCAGAGGAGCCAGTAACGGGTATTGTTGCGCGCCCGCGTGGTGCTGGCCGCCGAAGTATTGCACAGCGCGGGTCCAGTAAATGTCAGCCAGCAGGCCGGTATAGCCCAGACTGAGCCGCTTCAGCGCCTTCGGGGAGGAAATATAGAGAACTTCTTGCATCGAGGTGCCGGCCCGCAGGCGATCGATATGTCGCAAGGTGAAAAGCGAGGCAACGAGACAGGTCACCAGCAGCAGGCCGGCAGTTACGGTGGTCGCGCGCGAAGGCTTCATTTCAGGTTCCGGCGTTCGAAGACCAACACTGCCCCGCTGATTGCCATGCCAACGTACACCAGGGCATAAACCGTATTCGACAAAATGAGTTGTGCTGCGACCGGCTGCTGGTGTGCGACCGAGCTGATCACGTTGAAGGACGAGAAATTCGGCACCAGGTAAGCAGCGCCGGTGGCCAGCCATCCTGCCGCTCCCTGGGCCATGGCCGCGAATCCGCGCAGGTCGTCCGCAAAGCTGCCAATTACAAATAAGCAAAACGCAAACAACGCCGAGAAAAGCGGAGTAGAGAACGAAGAAAACAACAAAGCCAGGGCAGTAATGATCAGAAACTGCAGAACAATGAAGTACAGGGCGACCAGGATCCAACCGTCTGCCGCCTGAAGGCCATGGGACACATAGAGCAAGGCTACGAACACGCCAATCGCCATGAAAAACGTGTTCACCGCCAGCGTTCCCGCCAATCCAACAAACTTGCCAACAATGAATTCCCATCGTTGCACCGGCCGGGACAACACGGTGTAAAGCGTGCGCTTTTCAATCTCTTTGGAAACCAGTCCAATCCCGATAAAGATCGCAATGACCACACCAAACAGAGAGACCGCAGTGAGGCCAAGGTTGACCACCACCAATCGCTCGATCCCAATAGAAATCTGTCCGACCAGAATGGCCGCACCCGACATCAGCAGGGCGAAGGCAATCAGGTTGTAGAGAACGCGGTCCCGCACCGCTTCGCGGAATGTGTTGGAGGCGATATGCCCGACACGCGCACTCACGTTGTTACCCCCGCTGCAGTCTGAGAAGGCTTGACCTGGCGCACGAAGTAGTCTTCCAGCGAGGCCCTCACCGGAGTTACAGAAATGAGGTGCAACTGCTCCCGGCGCAGAATGTCAATCACTCGGTCCTGGCTCGCTTCTGGCGCCACGGCGCGGCCCGTGTCCCTGGTGACGTGGCACTCAATGGCCAGAGACTTTATGGCAGCTGGTGCGATGCTGCCTTGCCAGACGATTTCGACCTTACCTTCGACACTGGAGGTGAGGTCTGCCACCGCCCCCACGCCACGCAGCTCGCCCAGATGAATGATGGCCACACGATCGCACAGCGATTCGGCATCCGCCAGAATGTGAGTGGAGAAAAAGATGGTCCTGCCTTCCTGCTTCAACTGCTCCATCAAATCGCGGACCTCGCGCCGGCCGATCGGGTCGAGGCCGGACATCGGTTCATCAAGAAACAACACTGCCGGTTCGTGCAGAATCGCCTGCGCGATCCCCACGCGCTGCAACATGCCTTTCGAGAACTTCCGCAGCTGCAGCCGGCCTACGTCAGGCAGGCCGACGCGGTTGAGCACTTCGTCCACTTTGCTGCGGCGCTGTTTCGCCGGTACGCCGGAGATCTGGGCGTAATACTCGAGCAGTTCGACGGCGGTCAGATAGTCGTAGAAGTAAGGCTGCTCGGGAAGAAATCCGATCTGCGCCTTCATACGCGGATCGTTGATCGCCATCCCCAGAATTCGCGCTGTGCCTCCGCTGGGGAACACCAGGCCCATGAGCAGCTTGAGCGTTGTGGTCTTACCCGCACCGTTGGGCCCGAGAAAGCCGAAGATCTCGCCTTTCTCTACGTTGAGGTGCAGTGGCCGTAGCGCACACTTCGGCTTCTTGCGCCAAAAGCCCACGTGATAGGTCTTTTCCAGCCCGAGGATTTCGATGGCCGCCATGACAGAAGAAATCGCTTGCAGATTCTCTATCCAGAAAATTATATGCAAATCTGGCAGGCCGCAGATGTTACCGAGGTAAAGGCGCTGATAGGGTCAGGCTATTGCGCGGTGGCGTAGTTCATGCAGGTCATGACATCGGGAGCCGGCACGCCGCCTGACGTACCCTGCTGCTGGCGCAGTACGCCATCCGTCACCATGCAGAAATTTCGCACCCCAGTCACGTTGAAGGCCGACGGCGCGGAACTCGCGACAAAGGAATCATTCGGCCCACCCGAAGCACTGAACGCCGCTGCCAGAACCTGGTAGCCGCTTTTTGTGCCTGTCGTCAGGACGCTGTCCAGGATGCAGGCCGAGCTCGAGGTCGGCGTACAGCCGGTAGCTGGGCCACCCAGTTCAGCCAGGGTCGAAGCATACCCGACCGTGGGATAGGTCGCATTGTAGGCGATTTCGGCCGTACCGATTCTGCGGACCGAACTGGCAGCTGAGGCTTCATCCGCAGCAATCTTGGCACGCAACAAATTGGGAATCGCAATGGCAGCGATGATGAGAATGATGGCCACTACGATCAGGAGTTCGACCAGCGAGAACCCCTCTGCGTTTCGCCTCGGCATCCGTCTTGTTCCGAGTGGAAGCATGAGTGTCTCCTGAGAATGAGTGCAAGTCGTTGGCCACCTTGCGGGAGTGCGGCATTACTGCAGGAAGGGCAGCATTCTCAGGAACTTATGAATACGAGGCGAGCCAGGCACATGTGCCGCGCTCGGGTTGGTTGACAAATCTCGTCAACCACGGGGCGCTGCCCGGCTCTGTGATACTGCCGAGAGCTTAGGTTGGCCAAAAAACAACTAGGGAGCAATGGATTTCTCCATTGCTCCCTGGCTTGTACCCTCCCCCAGGTACTTCGCCAAACCAGCGTTACTGCAGGGCGGTATAGGCCGCGCAGGCTGCTTCGCCACCGGAGATCGCGCTGCCTACTGCGGTGAAACGAATCACGGCATCTTCGTTCGAGCAGAAGCCGCGCACGCCGGTCTGGTTCACCGAAGCCGGAACTCCGTCCAGGGTGTAGCCGACCAGAATGCCACCTACTGAACCGGCGGGCGTATCAGCGAAGTAATAACCGCTCTTCGCCTTACCGGCTGCTGTGGCCTGTGCCACGATCCAGTCAATCAAGCAGGCATTGCTCGAGGCCGGGGTGGTGCAACCGGTTGAAGCCACCGGTCCCAGGTAAGTGAGCGCCGACGCATATCCTACCGTCGGATAGGTGGACTGGTAGGTCACCTGCGCCGTGTTCATGGTACGAACCGAACTGACAGCCGAAGACTCGTTGGCGGCAATACGCGCCCGCAACAGGTTCGGAATGGCAATGGCAGCGATAATCAGGATGATCGCCACCACGATCAGCAACTCAATCAGTGAGAAACCCTTCTGTTTCCGCATTTTGTTTTCCTTCTCTCCGTTATCAGAATGTGGTCGCAACCGACCCGATTGCCGATAATGTTCGCACTTAAGCGGCCAGAAACCGAGGTTACGAAAGGTCTCGGTCTGGCGTGGAGACGCTCTGTGTTTTCAGCGGCTACGCCATCTTTGGTAACGCTGGCGACGGGGTTACGCGGCCTGGCGCTTATCAGATTTTGACGGCGGGATAACAATTTGTGTCATTGCGAAATCGGGACGACTCTATCGGTCCAATGCCGTCATCCGGGTTTTGCAGGGCCCAACCGCGTCCTGTTTTAGAATGACGCGTGTCCATGACGACTCGATTGCACCAACTGCAGGTTCATTCCGACATCTCCCAGGCGTGGTCTCTTCCATCCTTTCTCTATACCGACCCTGGCGTGTTTTCTTCGGAACGGACAAAGATATTCAGCCGCACTTGGCAAGTGGTGGGCCACCGCCATCAATTGCAGAATCCTGGCGATTTCTTCACCACCGAACTGCAGGACGAGCCGCTGCTGCTCGTGCGCGGCGCCTTGGGTGAACTGCGCGGCTTCTATAACGTGTGTCGGCATCGCGCAGGCCCGCCCGCCGAAGGGTGCGGTTCGCGGAAGCTTTTTCGCTGCGCCTATCATGGCTGGACTTACGCCCTCGACGGATCGCTGATCAGCGCGCCCGAGGTGGAAGGCGTGCAGGACTTTCATCCCGAGCAGTTCGCCCTCGTTCCGGTGCCTGCCGAAGAATGGAACAGCCTCATCTTTGTCAACTTCGATCCCAACGCCGAGCCTCTGGGAAAAACTCTGGGCGATCTTCCGAAACAGGCGGAGCGCTTCCGCTTCCAGGAGATGAAGCTGTTTGAACGCCGCACTTATGACATGAAGTGCAACTGGAAGACCTATGTGGACAATTATCTTGAAGGCTATCACCTGCCCAGCGTGCACCCGGGATTGAACCGCGAACTCGACTACAACGCATACGTGGTTGAGCCTTATGCGCGGCATGTGCGCCAGTTCAGTCCGATCCGCGGCGCACAGCCAGGCGACGCCACGCCGCGCCGCTATCAGGAGGCGCAAGAGGACTTGACCACGGATTATTTCTGGATTTTCCCCAACTGGATGCTGAACTGCTATCCCGATAATGTTTCGCTGAACATCGTGCTGCCGATTGAAACCGAGCGTACGCTGGCCATCTTTGAGTGGTATTTGCCGGAAAAGGATATGGGGAACCAGACGGCGAAAGATTCAGTGCGCTTCAGCCACGAAATTCAGGTGGAAGACGTGAGCATCTGCGAGAGGGTGCAGAAGAACCTGCATTCGCGCAGCTATGAACGCGGCCGCTACAGCGTCAAGCAGGAGAAGGGCGTGCACGCCTTCCATCGCATGTATGCGGAAGTGATGAAGGGCTGAAGTTGACTCTGTGTTCTCCGCGGCTTTTCTCCGCGACCTCTGCGTTCTAAGATTTTGGAAGCAAAACCTTGAAACGCAGAGGGCGCAGAGGACGCAGAGCGGACGGGGCCCCAGGGATCATCCCACCTTCACCAGCAGACACGTCACGTCGTCGTGCTGCGGAGTTGCGGCGACGTACGCGTCCAGGTCGCTCATAATCCTACGCAGCAGTTCATCCGGGGTAGCTGCGACGCCGGCTTGGAGAACATTCAACAGCCGCTGCTCACCGTACTCCTCGGTGCGCGCATTTTCGGCTTCCACCAATCCGTCGGTGAAAATGATCAGCCAGTCGCCCGGTTGCAGGCCCACCTGACCGGCCGAATAGCTTGCTTCCACCTGGATTCCCAGCGGCATGCCGCCACTTTCCAGGCGTTCGATGGCTCCCGAAGCGCGCCGTAGGATGGGTGCGTTGTGACCCGCATTGATGAAGGCCAGCGTGCGATCGACGGGGTCAAACTCTGCTAGAAACGCCGTGGTGAAGCGCAGCCCTCCCTGGCTATTGGTGCAGGCGTAGCGATTCATTCCATCCACCAACTCCGCCAGCGAGCAGGAGGTTGAGGAAAGCGTCTTGAGACTGGCTTGGAAAGTGGCCATCAGCATCGCTGCGGGAATGCTTTTGCCGGCGACATCGGCCACGGCCAGGAGAAAGTGAGACTCACCCGCAGCAGAAAGAGGCCGGGAAAAAACGTCGTAGAAATCGCCGGCGACGGTATTCGCCGGCCGGGTGGCGAAGGCGATCGTAAGGCCGGGAATCTGCGGCGGCGTAGCAGGCAAAAGCCACTTCTGAATGTCGCGGGCGATTTCCAGGTCGCGCTTCATGACCACGCGGTCGGCGACTTCCAACATGAGAACGACGAACAACAGCGCCCCGCCGAAAAAGCGAAAATCAAATTCGACAACCTGGAGCCCTCCGGTTCTGCTGTGGTAGCTGAAACCGCCCGCGGGAAATATCAGGAGAATGACTCCCAGAATCAGGAGCACGCGCCGTGCCGGAGTCAGCTTTTCCAAAATCGCCCAGGCAAATTCCTGCGCGGTGCCAAAGAAGTCCTGACGTCGGGTCCCACGAGGTGAGCGGGCATCGAAGTCCTTCTGGTAAAGCCGGTAGCTGGCGCGCGCGTCAGTGCTGAACTGCTTCCAAAGCTGGCTGAGCTCGAGGCCTTCCGTCACCCGCTGCCAGAACTTGTCGAGCCTGACGAAAATTTCCGGCCTCCGCGTTGCATGCGGCGGAGTCGGTGGGCCCGGCGCGGTCTTGGAAGGGGAATTCATCGCAGATTGGAACTGCCATTATAGGTCGAGCGCCGTCTCTTGGGGCGCTGTAGTGCAGTCCCGCACCACCACTGACGCTCACCAGCGGACGGGAGTAAAATGTGTCCGCTCTTCAAAGCACAATCAGCTTATCGCGGCAAATGTGCAAAGGAGATTCTGACCCATGTCATACATCAGGCATTTTCAGTTCAGTCGAAACATTCTTCGAATCCTCGCGCTCATCGCTCTGCAGACTGTCTTCGGGCTTGCGGCCCGCGCCCAGGACGCCGCCATCACCAGCAAGCTCCAGGGCTTCGACGCCTACATGGAGCAAACGCTGAAGGACTGGAACACGCCAGGAATCGGCGTAGGCATTGTGGTGAATGACAAGCTGGTTTTCGCCAAGGGCTATGGTTATCGAGACTACGAAAAGAAGCTGCCGTTCACTCCAACCACGATGGTCCAGATCGCTTCGAACTCAAAGTTGTTCACCGCCGTCGCCGCGGGAATGCTGGTTGAGGAAGGCAAGCTCACCTGGGACAAGCCGGTGCGCGACGCTGTTCCCACCATCCAGTTCAATACTGACCAACTCAACAACAATGTCACTTTGCGTGACATGCTCTCGCATCGCACGGGGGTCACACGGCACGACCTGATCTGGTTCAAGTCGGATTTCACCAGGAAAGAGCTGTTCGAGAAGCTGAAGTACCTCGAGCCTGAGCAGCCCATGCGCGAGACTTTTCTTTACAACAACCTGATGTTTTCCGCTGTCGGGGAAATCATCGAGTTGAAATCGGGAGAGCGCTGGGAAGATTTCGTTAGGGAGAGAATTTTCACTCCGCTCGACATGAGCACGAGCACATTCACGATTGCCGACATGCTCAAGCATCCTGACCACGGAGTGCCTTTCCGTGAGAAGCGCGACTCATTCGAGCTTTACAAGATTCCTTATTATGAGGACACCGAGGGTGTCGCGCCGGCCGGCGCCGTCATTTCAAATATCGACGAGCTTTCCCATTGGCTGATCGCGCTGATGAATGATGGGAAGTACAACAGCAAACAGGTCCTGCCATCGAATGTTCTGAAAGCCACATTGCAGCCCGCCATCGGCCTGCCCAACACGTTGGGAGAATCGCAGGGCTATTGGGAGCTGCTGAATCCCGCCTATGGAATGGGCCGCGAAACCGCAGCGTACCGCGGACACCTGCTTACCTTTCACGGCGGCGATCTGCCAGGATTTCACTCGCAGGTTTCGTTCCTGCCCAACGATCACATCGGCGTGATCGTGCTGGTCATCAGCGATCACAGTGCTCCTTTGTACAACGTGATCAGTTACAACGTGTATGAGCGATTGCTGGGCATGGACCAGACGCCTTGGAGCAAGCGCCGTTTGGATCAACGCTTAGCCAGCAAGAAGGCCGGGACCGAAGCGCGGGCCAAGGCCGGTGGCGACCGCGTGCCCAATACCAAGCCTTCCCATGCGCTGGCCGACTACGCGGGAGAGTATGAGAATCCCGCCTACGGAATTGCGAAGATCGGGCTCAAGGATGACCAGCTTCAATTAAGCTTTCATGAATTTCAATTTCCGCTGAGTCATTTTCACTACGATCGCTTCGACACGCCAAACGACGAGCAGTACGGCCGGTTCTCACTCAACTTCCGGACGAACCCCGAAGGCGACATTGATAGCGTGGTCAGTTCCCTGGATGAGGCGGAAGTAGTTTTCACCCGCAAACCTGAAACTCTGGATCCGAAGGTGCTGGAGAGTCTTGCAGGAACTTATCTGACGCCGAGCAAAGTCAAGTTCCAGGTGCTTTACCAGCCGGGAGCGGGGCTGTCGCTGGCATTTCCGGGGGGACCACCGCACCCGCTGGTTCCGCTTAAAGGCTTGAAGTTCCGGACGCCGCAGTTTGCCGACGATATTTATGAGTTCGTCATTGAGAACGGACAAGTGAAGACGTTGAAGGAGCGCGATCCGGAGGGTGAATATATCTACACGCGGGAGTAAGGGCCGCAACACCTCGCATAAGTTAAGGGAATGTCATCCTGAGCAGGCCGAGCCTGCGAAGGATCTTACGTCGGTCGTGATCGTACAGGTCGCGTGCGAGGGCAACGAGGGCCCGGCGTCTTCATTTATCGCTTGAACGTTCGTAAGATTCTTCGGAAGCTAAAGCTCCCTCAGAATGAGATGGATTGAAGAGCCATGATTATTCAGGCGGTTCCGCCTTCACCCGCAGCACCACCAGGGTCATATCGTCGTGCTGCTTGGCGCCGGCAACGAACGTATCGGCAGCCTGCATGATGCGCGCAATCGCCTCGGACGGTCCCAGCCCGCCGCAAAGTTTGACCGTCTCGATCAACTGTTCTTCGCCCCACTCTTCATCAATGCCATTCATGGCTTCACTGATGCCATCGGTGAACGCAACGAAAACATCTCCCGGCTCGATGGTCAAATTGGCTTGCTGATAAGGAAAGCTCGGCAACAAGCCCACCACCGTTCCGCCAGTCTCCAGTCGTGAGACCTGCCATGCTCCGCCGCTGCGGTGAAACAGCACGGGTGGATTGTGTCCGGCGTTCACGTAAGTGAGCTGGCGCGTAGTCGGATTGTACTGCGCATAGAAGAACGTCGCGTAGCGATTGGCAGAAGAAGTCTCGTAAACTAGATGATTTACGTTGCTCACCAAAGCCGCCAGATCCTCCGGCGCTCGTGTGGCCTCGCCGCGCAGCGAAGCCTGCAGGCTTGCCATCATCAGCGCCGCGGCTATTCCTTTGCCGGAAACGTCGCCGATGGCAATCCCGAGCTGCCCGCCGGGCAGGGCGAGAAAATCGTAGTAATCGCCACCGACTCCCAGCGCAGGACGGCAAGCGCCGGCGTATTCGATCCCCTCGATTGGCGGCAGCGTCTGAGGGAAAAGCCGCTCCTGCACCTCACGGGCAATTTCCACTTCGCGATTCAAACGCTCGCGCTGCGCGATCTCCTCCGCCATGGCCGACATCAACCGCGCGTTCTCCAGCGCAAGCCCGGTCTGCGCCGCGACTGACTTGAGCAGGCGCACATCCGTGCCGGAATAAGGTTCTTCCGAGCGCTTTGGCCCAAGGCTGATGAATCCCAACATGCGATCGCGTGCGCTCAACGGAAGCAGAAGCTCAGTCTGCAGATGGGCGAGCTTCCGGCGGTCTTCTTCACTGATATCCGGGTTGCGATACAACCACGAATCGGGATCATCAAAATAAACGCGTGCCGGCTCCTTCTGCGCCTGCAGCACCTTGAGGGTTCCAGCACTGGGTGGAAACGCCACGTCAAGCGGGGCGTTGTAGCCAAGCGCATACGCCGGAAGATAGGATTGTCCACCGCCGAGCCAGACTGCCACCTGCGGGATGTGCAGCGTATCGGAAATCCGCGCCGCGACAGTTTCGATCAGAGGCCGCGTCTCCACCATGCTGCGCACCTGGTCGCTGAGATCGCTGAGCACTTGCTCGGCGTTGTAGGCTTCGCGAAAAAAGCGGCGATCGGTCCATTGTCGGAGACGTTCACCCAGCCGCGGGATACTGAACCCGACAGTCACGGCAACGGCAATTACAATCATTTTGCCCAGCCGATTGGTATTGCTTCCAAGGGCAAACGCCGTCGCGATCACAATCCCGATCGCGACCATTTGCAGGATACGGATACCGGTTTTCGCCAAGCCGTACTGCAAGCCCTGCCGGACCACCACCCGCACATCCATGGCGCGCTGTACCACGATTACGTAGGCGAGCGTGAGCGGAAAGAGCAGAAGCATCAATAAAGATATTTCGAACAGCCAATTCGGGGCCGCCTGTTCCACAGGCTTGCCCCGGGCCCAGGCGATGAGCGTCAAGAGAAGCAAGGGCACCATCGCCACGCAGGCCCCGCAATAGAGCAGGAACAGACGCCGCCGCGCGTCGCGCGAAATGGCCATCGCCGACTTGGTGAAGATCGAACTGAAGAAACCGAATCCGATGACGCAGTAGGCGTAGATCCGCACCACGACGTCGAAATGCCGGTAGGTGTGGTACAGATGCTCGACCGCGGCATAGTCGCTCGTCTCGCGGACGGTGATGATCATTTGTGGCACCGCGGCAATGATCAGCGGCGCGCAAATGAGCCACGGAAGCCACTTTCGCCAGCGGCCCATGCGTTGCCACCAGGGAAACGGTTCAGGGAAAAAGAAGCCGAACAAGAACATCGACACTGGCCAGGTGAGGACTAGCGCCATGTGCCAGATCATGGCGGCTTCGCGCCAGCCCGGACTCCAGCTTTCGATTTTGAAGGCACTCAGGAGCTGCGAAAAACAGAGCAGCAGAAACAGCAGCAGCCAAGCCAGCTTGTCGCGTGGTCTGACCAGGACCACCCAGGAGCCGAGCAGAACACAGAAGATCGGCATCACGACGGTCAAGACCAGATCGTAGATGACCCGCGTCCAGGGACTGGTATTCTGCGTCGCCTGTAAATAGAAAGTTCGCTGACCCGATGTTGTGTTTGCGGTGACGACGATCTGGTCCCCGGGGTTGGCCCTGGCGAGCGGCCCGGCAATTGCGGCGCTACCGGCATATTTGTTTCCGTTGACCGCCAGTAGAACGTCGCCGGCCCGCAAACCCAGTTTGGCCGCCGCGGTGTCGACCAACGCTATCTTTGCGCTCGCCGTTTCCGGACTGATGAACGGCACATCGATTTTCTCTCCGTGCCAGATGTCCTCGGTGTACCTCACCTCGAAGCTCATGGCCACAAAGAAGACCAGCGCCAGGCAGAGATAGGGCACCACAGGGCGCGCAGATGTCCGTTGAACAGGTCTGGTCATGGCAGACAGTGCCGATTGATTCTACCGTTTGCGGAGAAAATAGGAAGCTTCGTTGACGACAACACGTTAACCGGAAAGCTGGCTCACAGCGGAAGCGCACTGGGAAAGCGAGTCTGAAAGTCCAGCAGTCCGGCCCACTCCGGCGTGATCGTAATTCGCACCATGTCCTGGCGCTTTACCAGAGAGGCCATCTGGTTCACCCAGGCTTTGCCTTGCTCTTTTCCGAAATAGCGTTCGGCGGCCAGCGCATACTCAGGAACGACTCCCTTGCACGGCTCCATGCGCGCCGTGCCGCGCACCAGCAGAACTTTGTGAGGGAAGGTGTTGTCGTCAATCGTGAGCGCCACCTTGGGATTCTTCGCCAGCGCCTTCAGCTTCGGCGCTTTCGCCGGCGTTCCCAGCACAAATTCCCGTTCATTCCAATGGAACCAGATCGGTACGACCCTGGGTGTGCCGTCCGTCCAGACATAAGCCAGTCGTGCGGGAATCTTCGACTGCAGCAGTTCTTTAGACGCGGGATGTTGCAGAAGCTCAAGGTCTCCCTGTTTTACCGGCATTGTTCCCCCCTCGATATTCGGCGGAGCCATTGTAGCCATCGCATCAGGATTTGCAACGTCCGGACGGAAGCTGGAATTTCCGCCGCGACTGTTGTGATCAGAACAGCCGCAACTGCTCGCGCGCTTCGGCGTCCGGAACCGGATGGCTTCGCTCGCTGTATCGGTCGTAGTCGCTGCGGATGCCATACTTCTCGCGAAGGCGCGCCATCAATTGCGACAGCCGCTTGCGGTATGAACTCGACAGAAAAGCGCTGTCCTTGAATCGCTGCCGGTAACCTTCGACCAGTTGCGGGAATTCTTTTTCGAGAAACGGCATGAAGACCGCTGCCGAGCACGGTTTGAGAAAAAGAGAATTCGCAAACACATACTTGCCGCCAGCTTCGGCGACAGTACGCACTAGGGCTTCGAGATCGCGCGGCGCATCTGTGATCCCCGGGAGCACCGGAGCACAAATCACCCCTGCGTTGACGCCGGCTTCATTCAGTCGTCGCATAGCGTCCAGACGCAGATCGGGACGCGGAGCGCGCGGCTCGATAATCCGGGACAGATCGGCGTTTAACGTTGTGATGGTCAGATTCACGAACAGCTTGTTGCTCCGTGCAACCTGCTGCAAAAATTCCACGTCGCGCAGAATCAAGTTCGACTTAGTAACGATGCCAATCTCGAAGCCCTTGTGCCGCGAAAATTCTTCCAAAATCGCGCGTGTGACTTCGAAGCGCCGTTCGGCGGGCTGGTACGGGTCGGTCGCCGTCCCAATCGCGATCTCTTCTCCCGACTTCACCTGGCGAAGTTCCTGGCGCAGCAGATCAGCGGCATGCTGTTTGACGAAAATCTTCTGCTCGAATGCGACTCCGTCGCGCATTTCCATGAACTCGTGGGTGTAGCGGGCGTAGCAGTATTTGCAGGCGAACTCGCAGCCGCGGTAGGGGTTGATCGTCCAGGTGAAGGGCATGCGCGAGCCGGTGCAACGATTGAGCAGCGAGCGGATGGGCAGCGTGAAGTATTCGACTTCATGCCCCTGGCGAAGCGATTCCCCCTCCGCCGCGAGCCGTGCAATGCCGATGAGCTTGGGCGCTGAATCGGGAAGCAGGGGAAGGGAAGCCATCATCAGATTCGCCGTTTGTTCGCCAATAGTACGGCAGGGCGTAAGGGACTGTCAAATGGCTTGGGGAGATCTTTCTGAACCTTCGCTATTCGCTCGCGCGTCTATAGCCTCATAAGGAGAACTCGCTATCATGAACCCCACCTCTTCAACGATTGCTGTCCCCGAAGAAACTTTGCCCACGTCGAACCGTCCTGCATGGAATTAAATCATCCCTGTCAAGCAGGACTTGTCAGTCCGGGTCAAGAATCACGCTGGTAAAATTTCCGGTGGTGTCTCAGGTTCACAAGCTGAGACACTGCGAAATTTTCGGTACTGATCCTATTTCGTGTTGCTGACCTCTTCTTACGAGAACGCCTACTCGTTGTGGAGTGGGCTGCTGTTGGCACTCTAGCTCGGGTCTTGGATCGACCAAAATTAGCGGAGACAAAAACGCCTGCCAGGAGGCCGTCCCGGCAGGCGTGGGGAGGGCAACCCGCCCCCTGTTTAACGAGCGCCAAGAATGTTCACAAACGGAGCCTTAAGCCCAGCTTAAGCCAGACTTAAGCTGAGGCCCGGGCAAAGGCCTCTCGCAAACCGCACTCAACGGGCTGAACGTGGTTTCCGAGCCAAATTTTCCTCACGAGCGGTGGGAAGGTTTGTCGTTTAGTACAATTTCGTTTCCTGCCCATGGCCCGGATCTCCGCATTTCGTGCTTTGCGCTACGACTCCATGCGGGTGAAGATTTCCCAAGTTGTTACCCAGCCCTACGACAAGATCACGCCAGAGATGCAGGACCGCTACTACTCTGCCAGCCCGCATAACCTGGTAAGGATCATTTTGGGGAAGCGGGAGCCGACGGATCATTCCGGTGATAACGTGTACACGCGAGCCACTGGCTTCTTCCACGATTGGCGCCGACAGGGGATTTTCCAACAGGATGACCAGCCCTCGGTCTACTGCTACAGCCAGCGGTTCACCGCTCCCGGCGGAACAACGGAACTCGAACGGCGTGGCTTTATTGCGCTGGGACAGATTGAGGACTATGTGAACAACGTGGTTTTTCGCCATGAACAAACCCTGGCGAAACCCAAGGCCGACCGTCTGGAGTTGTTGCGGGCCACTCGCGCCCATTTCGGCCAGCTTTTCATGCTCTACAGCGATCCGGCCGGGGAAGTTGACGCGGCCCTGCCGACGACGTCCTCCCCGGTTATCGAGACTAAAGATGAGTACGGCGTGTGGCACCGCGTGTGGAGGATTTCTGATCCGGGTGTGATCGAGTCGGTCCGGGAAAAGATGCGCGAGAAGAAGCTGATCATTGCCGATGGCCACCATCGCTATGAAACGGCTCTGAACTATCGGGATGAACAGCGGCGCGATGAGTGTCGTGCCAAGGATGGGGCCGCTCCCCAGGAGTCTGGTGAGATCGCGCCTTACGAACTGGTGATGATGACCTTCATCAACATGGATAGTCCAGGCCTGGTGATCTTGCCGACACATCGCGTGGTGCACGGCCTTGCGGCGTTTTTGGCGGACGCACTGAAGGAGGGTGCGCGCCGCTATTTCAGCGTGGAGGAGGTTGACCCGTCTGTTGACGCTGGCCGGGCGCTGGGAATTTTGCGCGAAGCCGGACACGCGGGCACCTCGCTACTGGCGGTCACCGCGAACCGCGCGCTTCTTTTCGATACGCCGAAGACCATCGGCACGAATTTTTTCAGCGGCTTCTCGCTGCGGCAGCAATCGCTGGATGTGGTCCAGTTGCACAAGTGTCTGCTGGAGGGGGTGCTGGGAATTTCCGAGGAGGCCATTCGCGAGCAGCGTAACATCAGTTACGTGCGTGATGCCGGGGAGGCGCTGGCGCGCGTGCGCGCGGGGAGAGCGAACGTTGCTTTTCTAATGAATCCGGTGCGCATGCGGCAGGTGCGCGACTTGGCCTTCGCAGGCGAGGTTTTGCCGCAGAAATCCACGGACTTCTATCCCAAGCTGCTGAGCGGACTGACGATTTATGCGCTGGAGTAGGGATGTAGCGCCGGCATCTCAGAGGACTCTTCTCGGGTCCTGTCTGCTGGCGCTGGTCGCGGCTTTTGCGCTGCTGCTTACCGGATCGCCTGACGAGAAACGCATCTCGATCTACTCAACCGTGGCCAACTATTCCCTTCCTGTCGTCGAGCGCAACAAACAGGACTACGTTGGCCTGCTCGAGGTTCTGGAACCTCTAGGCACGGTGAGCGCGAAAGCCAACGGACCCCGGTGGACGCTTCGCTACAACGATGCCGAAAGCGAATTCACCCCCGGCAAGGCGCAGGCGCGGGTGCGCGGGAGTGATTTCGTTCTGCCGGCCAATTTTCTCCTGGAAAACGGCCGCGGGCTGGTGCCGGTGCCCAGCCTGGGCACACTGCTGGCGCGCATCCTCGGTGGCCCGGTCACCTTCAACCAAAATGCGCGACGAGTCTTTGTGGGCAACGTTGCTGTCCATTTCACCGCCCAGGTAGATAAATCAACTCCGCCAAAACTGGTGATGAACTTCACCGCGCCGGTGAATCCTATGATCGCCACCGAACCGGGAAGGTTGCGAATGGTATTCAATCACGAACCGGTGGTCGCGCCTGGATCTTCGACGCTCACCTTCGACAGCAAAGTGATTCCCTCCGCCAGCTTTCAGGAGAATAACGGTGCGGCGGAGATCACGGTGGCCAGCAGCCTTCCGCTCATGGCGAGTTTTAGCAACAACGGACGCACGATTACGCTTTCGCCGCCCGCGCAGCCGCCAGCAGCGACGACGGGCACGCCAACGCCGCCACAGAACCAGACTGCCACTACGAATCCAGTCCCTGCACTCCTGGCTTCAACCAGCTCTCCAGCTCTTGCCCATTATTTCGCGGTGATCGATGCGGCGCACGGCGGAGAGGAGCGCGGAGCGGCACTTACCAATCTGTTGCCGGAGAAAGATGTCACCCTGACTTTTGCGCGTCGGCTCAGCCAGGAACTCGAGGCCCGGGGGCTTTCAACTCTGTTGTTGCGCAATGGCGACACGACGCTCACCACCGACCAGCGAGCGACCATGGCCAATGCAGCCGGTGCCGCGATTTACATCGCTGTGCATGCGGCGTCGCAGGGCAACGGGGTCCGTCTTTATGGCGCCCTGGTCCCTGCCGGCGGGGAAAATCATGCTCCGTTTCTGGACTGGGATACAGCGCAGCGTACGGTTGTCTGGACAAGTCAGATGGCGGAGAACAGTGTCGCCACAGAACTGCGAAGCCGGCAACTTCCCACGCGGATTCTGACGGCGCCGCTGAGACCGCTGAACAACATCACCTTTGCGGCGATCGCGATTGAGGTCGCCGCTCCCACCAGCAGCATCGAGCAACTGAGTTTGCCCTCCTACCAGCAATTGATTGCGATCGCGGTCACGGACGGGCTGGCCGGCGTCCGTGAGCAGTTGGAGGCGGGGCGGAGATGATTCCTCGGCACCTCATCATCGGAGTCACGGTCATGGTGGCTGTGGTGTTGGCCATGAGTTTCTATGCCTGGCACATGCGCGGAGGAGCGGCTGGCGTTGAGACCGCTGCCAGTGCCCAGCCGGTCGCACCCCCGGTCACGGGTCCGACTGAGCAAGTGACACTTTGCATCGCCTATGACGATGACGGGATCCTGCGAGCACGGTCGGCCCGCATTCCTCTGCCGGCTGGACGACAGGAACGCGCGGAGGACCTGCTCCGAGCATTGCTGAACATTTATCTCGACAAGAACTCGCCACACCCGTTGGGCGCGGGATCCGAGATCCGAGGCGTATACCTGGTTGATCCCGGATTGGCGGTCATCGATCTCAATTCAGCCTTTGCCGATCAACACCGTTCGGGTGTGCTGGTGGAGGAGTTGACGATGGCGTCGTTGGTGCAGACTCTGGCCGCTAATATTCCCGGAATTACGCGGGCCAAAATTCTGGTAGAGGGCAAGGATCGCGACACGCTTGCCGGGCACGTTGACCTGACCAATTTCTACGACGTGGCGGCCGTGACTCAACTGGTTTCGCAGTTGCAAAGCGTCCAATAAGCGGTGTGCCTCAGCCATCGGTTACAATCGCGGACTATGGTGTATCGCTCTGACAACCGCACTGCCGATCAGTTGCGACCAGTGAACATCGTGCCCGACTACATCAGCACGGCCGAGGGCTCGGTGCTGATGGAACTGGGCAACACCCGCGTGATTTGCACGGCTTCGATTGAAGAGACGGTGCCGCAATTCATGCGCAACACGGGCAAGGGTTGGGTTACGGCGGAATACAGCATGCTACCGCGGTCTACGCTGACGCGGACTCCGCGCGATGTGAGTAAAGGCCGGCCCAGCGGACGCACCCACGAGATCCAAAGGCTGATCGGGCGTTCGCTGCGCGCGGTCACCGATCCCGCGCAGTTGGGAGAGCGCACGGTGTGGATCGATTGCGATGTGATCCAGGCCGATGGCGGGACGCGTACGGCTTCGATCACCGGCGGCTTCCTGGCGCTTGGGCTGGCCCTCGAAAAGCTGGTGGAGGCGGGAACGCTGAGCTCGGTGCCGCTTCGTGACTACATTGCCGCCGTGAGTGTGGGCATCGTCGATGGCGAGATTCTGCTCGATCTTTCCTATGAGGAAGACTCCCGCGCCGACGTTGACATGAATTTCGTGATGACTGCGGGCCGCAAGCTGGTGGAGGTGCAGGCCACCGCGGAGCGCCAGGTGTTCGACGATCACCAACTGACCAACATGCTGGAACTGGCGGGACAAGGCGTTCATGCGCTGATTGCCAAGCAGCAGGCGATTCTAGGCAGGCTGACGCTACGGCAGTAATCGTGTTCATCCATCACCGTCGCTATCCCCCACGACGTATTACAATATGGCCGCCTTTGTATGAACTGATCTAAACTAATTGCGCACTTAATTTGGAGGATCTTATGAAACTTACCCCTGGAAAACTTGCCGGTTTAAAACGAGTATCGACCGATCGCGGCATTATTGCGGCGGCTGCGATGGACCAGCGCGGTTCACTGCAAAAGTCGCTGGCCAAAGAAAAAGGTAGCGCCGTTGGCGATGCCATGATGGAAGAGTTCAAGTCGCTGGTCACCGAGGTGCTCACGCCGCACGCCAGCGCCATCCTGCTCGATCCGGAGTGGGGTTTGCCCGCCTCGAAGCGGCGCGCCAAGAATGCCGGCCTGTTGCTCGCCTATGAGAAGACCGGATACGACAAGACCGGCCCTGGGCGTCTGCCTGACCTGCTGGATCACTGGTCGGCCCGTCGGCTGAAGGAAGCGGGCGCCGACTGCGTCAAGATTCTGCTCTACTACACTCCTTTTGATCCCCAAGACGTGAACGAGAAGAAACATGCCTGGGTTGAGCGCATCGGCGACGAGTGCCGCGCCAACGATGTTCCGTTCTTCCTCGAATTTGTGGGCTATGAAGAAGGCGCGGACGAAAAGGGTCATGACTACGCCAGGAAGAAGCCGGAAGTCGTCATCGCGAGCATGAAAGAGTTCAGTAAAGAGCGCTACGGAGTGGACGTGCTAAAAGTCGAGGTACCGGTGAACATGAAGTTTGTGGAAGGCGCGAAAGCCTATGGCGGGCAGAAGGCGTACAGCAAGAAAGAAGCCATGGATTTGTTCCGCAAGGCGGCTGGGGTTGCGAGCAAGCCGTTTATTTATTTGTCGGCGGGCGTGAGCAATGCCGAGTTTACTGAGGCGCTGGAACTGGCTGCCGAAGCCGGTGTGAAGTTCAACGGTGTGCTGTGCGGACGCGCAACCTGGAAGGAAGGTATTCCCGTTTATGCCAAGCAGGGAGCAGATGCCTTCCGCAAATGGCTGCAGAGCGAAGGCGTGAAAAACATCAATAACGTGAATGAGCGCCTGAAAGCGGCAACGTCGTGGCACTCGATTTACGAAGCGGAGCCGGCCATGGCGGGAGCGCATTAGAGATCAGACTGCAGAATGCAGAATTGGCGGGCAGTTTGCCCGCCTTTTTTCGTTCGAGGAGTAGCGCTTTGCTCTATACACATAAACGTGGTACTGTTACACATCAGGAAATGTTATGCGAACCAACATTGAGATAAACGATCGGCTCATGCGCCAGGCCATGAAGGTGAGCGGCGCGCGCACCAAGAAAGCGACGGTAGAAGCCGCGCTGAAATTGCTTGCCGACACATACGCCCAAGGAGCTTTCCGTAAGTTTCGTGGAAAGGTGCAGTGGGAGGGCGATCTTGAACAATCCCGTCTGAATCGCATCCCTGACTGAAGTCATGGTGATCGTGGATACGACCGTCTGGATCGACTATCTGCGTGGCGTCGCAAATCCGCACACCGATTGGCTGAACCACCAGATGAGGAGCCGACGCATTGGACTCACTGATTTGATCCTGTGCGAGGTGCTCCAAGGCATTCGGGATCCCGCCGCTTTTCGGGAGATTCGCGATGAACTTCTCCGGCGCTTCGTCCTCTTCGAAACCGGCGGCCGAGACCTTGCAATTGCTGCAGCCCAGAACTACCGGGCCTTACGAGAGCAGGGTCATACTGTTCGTAAAACGATTGATTGTCTTATCGCCACTTTTTGTTTGCAAGCCGGTCACCAACTGCTGCATCGCGACCGCGATTTTGATGCTTTGGAGAGAGTGCTGGGGCTCAACGTCGTTCACCCGTAAGCCTGGGGAACGGGGGCGGCTGTCCCACCTGGTTTGTGCTGAGAGCTGACGGCTGAAAGCTGAAAGCTTCGCTACTCCCACTCGATCGTGCCCGGCGGCTTCGAAGTGACGTCGTAAACCACGCGGTTGACACCCTTCACCTCATTCACAATCCGGCTGGAGATCGTCTTCAGCACCTCGTGCGGCAGCGGCACCCAGTCGGCGGTCATGCCATCTTCGGAGTGAACCGCACGGATGGCGCAGCTGTAAGCGTAAGTTCGCTGGTCGCCCATGACGCCGACCGACATCACCGGCAGCAGCACCGCGAACGATTGCCAGATTTTCGAATACAAGCCGGCATTCTTGATCTCGCCGACGACGATCTCGTCGCACTCGCGCAGAATTTTCAGCCTCTCCGGTGTGACTTCGCCGAGGATTCGAACGGCCAGCCCGGGCCCGGGGAACGGCTGTCGGCGCAGAATTTCTTCCGGCATACCAAGGTCGCGGCCGATCTTGCGGACTTCGTCTTTGAATAATTCTTTCAGCGGTTCAATGAGCTTGAGCTTCATTTTTTTCGGCAGGCCGCCGACGTTGTGGTGCGACTTGATGACCTGCGACGGTCCGCGCACCGAGCGTGATTCGATCACGTCGGGATAAAGCGTCCCCTGCACCAGCCACTTGACCTTGCCCTCCTTCTTCTCGATGCGGCGGGCTTCCTGCTCAAACACTTTGATGAATTCGTTGCCGATGATCTTGCGTTTCTTCTCCGGGTCGGTAACTCCGGCCAATTTCTTCAGGAAACGATCGGTGGCATCAACCGCGTCCAGCTGCAGGCCAAGTTTGTCGCGCAGGTTCTGCTGAACTCTTTCGAATTCGTGCTTGCGCAGCACGCCGTTGTTGACAAAGATGCAGGTCAGGCGCGAAGGGCGTTTGTGATCGCGCAGGGCGCGGTCAACCAGAGTGGCAGCCACGGCGGAATCCACACCGCCGGAGAGCGCGCAAATTGCGCGGCCGCTGCCGACGGTCTCACGGACATTGGCAATCGTGGCGTCGATGAAATGCTGCGGAGTCCAAGTGGGCTTGGCGCCGCAGATTTCCAGAGCGAAGTTGCGGAGAATGTCAGTCCCGTGCTGCGTGTGGTGGACTTCAGGATGAAACTGCACCGCCCACATCTTGCGCTCCGCGTTTTCAATCGCGGCGACTGCATTTGGCGAACTGGCGGTCAGGCAGAAACCTGCGGGCATTTCGACGGCTTCATCGCCGTGCGACATCCAGACGTTGAGCTTCCTCGGCAAGCCATGAAAAAGAGGCGAGTCTTCCTTGATCTCCACGTTGGCGTGGCCGTACTCGCGCTTGTCCGCCGGGTGCACTTTGCCGCCGAGCACGTGGACCATCAACTGCAACCCGTAGCAAATGCCAAGCACGGGGACGCCAAGATCGAAGACTCGTCGGTCGACGTTGGGAGCGTCTTTGTCGTAAACCGACGACGGCCCGCCGGAGAGCACGATGCCGATTGGCGAATAGCTGCGGATTTCGGCGAGGCTGGCGGTACACGGAAGCACTACGGAGAAAACATTCTGTTCGCGGATGCGGCGCGCGATGAGCTGCGAATATTGCGCCCCAAAATCGAGGACAACGATGGATTGGGTTTCCACGGATGAGTGTCTCAAATCGCGGAGTAAGTGTAAAGAGAGGGTGGGTTGCAATGAGGGAAGCGAGCCAAACGCGCGATTAGGCTGTCGCCTCCCACCTTTTCGTGCAGAACGCGAAAGGCTGGAGCAACCAGCGTGTCTCCCCGGAAAGCTGGGGAGACTGAGATCCTTCGACCCGCGAAGAAAAGCGCGGGGTCTCAGGATGACAACGACGGGTGGAGGCACCCAGCAATTGGCAATCAGACCGAGAGGTCACTCAAGATCAGATCATCCGGATCAACTGCGCCGGAGGGCTGAGCAGCAAGCGACTGCTGCGTGCTCGGCGGAAACACCGGCCTCGTAGTCTCCGGTACCACCGAAGTGTCGGGCAATCCGAGGATGGCGACGTAAGCTGCCAAGCGACCGACGTAGAGAAAATCTACGATTGCAAAATAAAACAGGGTGACGAGCAGGACGCCGCTCAAAACGAAACGCACACGCACCACACCGGTCAAACCCAGCGGCAGCGCAACCACCATGGTGGCGAGGACAAAAACTCCGATGTGTGCCAGACCGAACCATGTTCCAGCGGCGAAGAGCGACCCGGCACGACGGCGACACAGATCAATCGCAGAAGACATCGCCCCGAAGGTGTCTTCCTCCTCAGCAAAAACAAAAACCGATGCGAGTGAAAGAAACCAGTTCACCAGCGACCATGCCAGCCAGACAAGCAATGCCGTCCCGAGAACAACCACAAAAGCAATGCCGGGTGCGGGGTCGGAATCCGGCGACACCAGATAGGCCAGCAGAAACGCTCCCAAAAAGCCAACGCAAGCGGCAAGCGCGGCGACCACTCGAAAGAAATTGAGCCCAAATAAAGGGCTGAGCCGTCCCCGCGTGGGTTGCGTCGTCTCCCGGAAATAAACCAGCAAGGCCTTGACCGTCGCCGCACGTCCCAAGGCGGCAATGGCGATCCAGCCAATGGCCAAGAACAGCGCGAGAATAAGTGCCGCTTCCACCACTCGCACCGAACTGCCGCGAAAGATGTGCACGATGGCCCGGGAAATCAGCACCGGCTGCCTCGTCTTCAGTAGCAAGCGATCACCGGCGGTCACGGGAAGCGTATCGAGGTATTCAAGAAATGAGAATACGATCAGCAGCGAGGCAGCTGCGCCGAAGCTCCAGCGCCAGGCGATCTCGGCCAAGCCGAAGGATGGCCGCCGGAACATGACTTTGAAGCCTTCGAGCGTGGGCGAACGCTGGGTCATCGCACGACGATGTTGATGAGCTTGCCCGGAACCACAATTACTTTGACGATCTTTTTCCCGGCCACTGCTGACTTGATTTTGTCATCCGCCATGGCAGCCTCGCGGATCGCGTCTTCTGTGGAACCTGCCGGCACAACCACCACCGTTCGCAATTTGCCATTGACCTGCACCGGAATCTCAATCTCTTCCTCCTTGGCCAATGCCGGATCATATTTTGGCCAGGGCGCCTTGAGCAGATTCCTCTTCTCGCCCAGCATTTCCCAGAGTTCGTGCGCAAGGTAGGGAGCGAACGGCGCGAGCAGAAGAACCAGATTGCGCTGGACATCGGCCATGAGGGCGGCTTCCGCTGGCGCAGCCACACGATCTTCATAAGCGTAAAGGTCGTTCACCAATTCCATGATCGCGGCAATGGACGTATTGAAATGCCAGCGGCCCTGGAAATCCGTGCTCACTCGTCTGATGGTCTGGTGAAGTTTGCGCTGGATCTTACGAGCATCGGGCGTGAGAGACGCAACTTGCTTCTCCGCAGAATTCGCCCGCGAAGCGTTCTTCGCCACAAACCGGTACACGCGCCCCAGAAAGCGCTGCACACCTTCCACGCCTTCGTCCTGCCAGTCGAGTTCGCGGTCCGGGGCCGTAGCGAACAAGGTGTAGAGCCGAGTGCTGTCCGCGCCGTAACGCGCCACCATTTCGTCCGGCGAGACCACGTTGCCCAGGCTTTTGGACATTTTTGCGCCGCCTTTGATGATCATGCCTTGCGTGAACAGGCGCTGGACAGGCTCATCGACCTGCACCAATCCCATGTCACGCATGACCTTAGTCCAGAAGCGCGAATAAATGAGGTGAAGGATGGCGTGCTCGATGCCGCCGATGTATTGATCGATCGGGAACCAGTAGGCGACGGTCTTCGAATCAAATGGCGCCTGGTCGTTGTGCGCGTCCGCGTAGCGATAAAAGTACCAGGACGAATCGACGAAAGTGTCCATGGTATCGGTCTCGCGCCGGGCCGGCCCGCCGCACCTGGGGCAAGTGGTGTTCACGAACTCAGGAACCTTAGCCAGCGGCGAGCCGCCTGATAACGTGATCTCCACCTTCTCCGGAAGAATGACCGGCAAGTCTTTCTCGGGAACGGGCACGATGCCGTCTTTGTCGCAATACAACATCGGAATCGGCGTGCCCCAGTAGCGTTGGCGCGAGATACCCCAGTCCTTCAGCCGGTAGGTGACCGTGGCTTTGCCGAAGCCGTGTTCTTCGGCGTCATCGGACATCTGCTTGATTGCGGCTTCGCACTCCAGCCTGCTGAACTGGCCCGAATTCACCAGGCTTCCGTCCAAAGTTGTGAACGGCAATGGCGGTTCGGCAACGGTCTCGTCAAGATTCGCGGGATGGGGAATAATGACCAGCCGAATCGGCAAGCCATATTTCTTGGCGAATTCGTAATCACGCTCATCATGGGCGGGCACGCTCATGATGGCGCCGGTGCCGTAGTCCATCAGGATGTAATTGGCCACCCAGATGGGAAGCTTTTCGCCGTTGAACGGATTGATTGCAAACCGGTGCGTGTTGACCCCGTGTTTTTCGATTTCTCCAATATCGCCGAGTTCTTTGGCTTTGCGCTGCTCCGTCATCAACTGGTCCACGCTGGCGCGTAACAAGTCGTTGTGCCTGGTGAAACGAGCGACCAGCGGATGCTCCGGAGCAAGCTGGATGGAAGTTGCCCCGTAGATCGTGTCCACACGCGTGGTGAAGACGGTAATGGTCGAATCGCCCGGATCGGTCGGGCCGTCGAGCTTGAAGTCGACCAAAGCGCCGTCGCTGCGGCCGATCCAGTTGCGCTGCATGGTGCGAACTTTTTCCGGCCAGGCGCCAAGCTTGTCCAAATCGCGCAGCAACTCTTCGGCATATTTGGTGATGCGCAGGAACCACTGCTCCAGTTCGCGCTGTTCGACCAGCGTATCTTCGTGGCGCCAGCAGCGTCCGTTCACCACCTGCTCGTTGGCCAGGACGGTCGCGCACTTCGGACACCAGTTGACTTTGCTCTTTTTGCGATAGGCGAGGCCTTTTTCGTAGAGCCTCAAAAAGAACCATTGATTCCAGCGGTAATACTCGGGCAGACACGTGGTTACTTCGCGCGACCAATCGTAGGCGAAGCCCAGGCGATTCATCTGCAGCTTCATGTTGGCGATGTTGCGCAGCGTCCACTCGCGCGGTGGAACGTTGGCAGAGATGGCCGCATTTTCGGCGGGAAGGCCGAACGAATCCCAGCCCATGGGATGCAGCACGTTGTAGCCGTTCATCCACATGTAGCGGGCAAGAGCATCGCCGATGGCGTAGTTGCGCACGTGTCCCATGTGCAGCACGCCGGAAGGATAGGGAAGCATTTCGAGCACGTAAAACTTTGGCTTGGTGGAGGCGCGCTCGGCGGCGTAAAGAGACGCGTCCTGCTGCCAGCGTTCGGACCATTTGGCCTCGATGCGCTGGGCATCGTAGCGGTCTTCACTACGTTCACGGGCAGCGGTTTTTTCTTCCTGCGGCATAGAAAGGAAAATGACCTATAGGATAAACGTTGATTTTACAACGAGAAATGCGTATGGCGCGGATGGGCCGGCCGGCGGCACGATAGTTACCTTGCTCGGCGCGGCTCCTATCAGTCATGCTGAGGGGTGCAGGAAATTGAGCAAATCTTTGGTCTCGACCCGCAGGAGTGCACTCCTGGATCTATTTGCGCGGAAATAGCCAAGATTTTCCGCGTCCAGGAGACGGAAGTGGCGCTGCTGGAGCTTCGGGGAAGCCTGCTCAATTTTCTTTATCCGCCCGAGCTGAGCACGGCCGGCGCCATCCCGGTTTCCAGTTCAGCGGTCGCCGCTCGCACCGCGCAGACAAAACGGGCCGAGCTTTTCAACAGCTTCACCAGAGTAAGCCACTCGAGCGTCTTTGAATTGGTTAAGTTGGGCCGCACCGGCCTGGATGCGCAAGTCATCCAGAAACTGATGTCGGTTCCCATCCTGACTTCCGAGGACAAAGTGCTGGGCGTGATTCAAGTCTCACGCAAGGGCCCGCGCCCGGCCATTGCCGGACCGGATTTCACTTCTGCCGATCTGTCCAAACTGGAGTTGGTGGCTCGTCACGTTGCCAAGTTGATCATGGGGAAACGACACGTGGCGTGGTAGCTGCGCCGGACAGCCGGGGACGGCGATCCCTAGGTGATTTGCTTCGCCACCAACTTCTTTAAGCGAGCCACGTTCCTCTGGTCATCTCCCGGCTGGTCAATCGGAGTTTCCGCAATGAACGCCGCGTGAGCCAAACGTGGGTCATTCAACAACCGACGGAACGGCTCCAGCCCGATGCTTCCCTTCCCGATATGTTGATGCCGGTCGAGCTTCGATCCGCAGGCAGCCTTGGCGTCGTTGCAATGCCACACGCGAACGTTCTTCAGGCCGACGGTCTTGTCCAGACGTGCCAGCGTGTCGCGCATGCCGGTTTCGCTCACGATGTCGTAACCAGCGACATGCGTGTGGCAGGTATCGATGCAAGCCGCGATCGGGACCAGGCCGCGCAGACGCTCGACCACCTCAGCTACCTGCTCAAAGCTGCCGCCTAGCGAATATTCTGCTCCGGCGGTGTTTTCGATCAAAATTGTCAGGCCGCCTCTTGCTAAATCCAGCCCCTGCGTGGCTGCGGCAATCGCCGCCGCGGTTTGCAAAAGCCCAGCTTCGCGTTCCGCCCCACGAAACGAGCCCGGATGCTGCACCAGATAGTCAGCGCACAGCGCCAGCGCCCGCTCAACTTCGCCGCGGAATGCTTCGATTGACTTCTTCAAAAAGATGGGGTTGGTCGCGGCTAGATTGATAAGGTAATTGGTGTGAATCACCATCGGCTTCAGATCATATTTTTTGCGCAGGCGCATGAGTTCGTCGCATCGCGGCCGGCTTAGTTCGTACGGCGCCCATTGGCGAGGGCTGGAAGAAAAAATCTGAAAGGCATTGCAGCCGAGCCGGTAAGCGCGCTCGGCCGCATTCTGCACTCCGCCAGCGCTGGAGGTGTGAATGCCAATGCGGCGCGCGGTCATGCGCGGCGGGCGTTTTGGAACCGCAAGCTTGAGGATGTCCTGTTCACGGGCGATCGAACGGGGCATGGCAAAAGTATAGCGAGACTCTTGTCGTTCTCCCTTGCACGCATAAGATGCGCGCCGAATGCGGCCGTTTACTTGTGCTGTTTGTGGATTCTGTGTTTTCATCGAACGCTGGCTTGGGCGCAGGAGGTTCAAACTGCGAGGCGACGCTTTAGTGTCCACACGAGAGGACGTCTGAATGGGTTGGTTTTTCCTGTTTTTCTTTATTTCGGGATTTTGCAGCATTCTGTACGAAATTATCTGGCTCCGGCTGTCCATGGCCCAGTTCGGAGTGACCAGCGCTCTGGTCTCAATCGTTCTTTCCGTGTTTATGGCTGGACTAGGGCTGGGGTCGTGGGGCAGCGGACGTTTGCTCCGCATCTTCGAAGACCGGATCCGTTTCCCCGCCCTTCGCCTCTACGCGCTCATCGAACTCCTGATCGGTACGTCGGCGTTGTTCGTGCCTCATCAGTTGTTATGGGGACGGCATTTCCTCCAACGGGTCGGAGCAACGTCATCGCTGGCCTACGATCTCGCTGCCGGAATTTGGATTGCTCTCACTCTAGTGCCGTGGTGCGCCTGCATGGGAGCGACGATTCCCGTGGCGATGCTGGCCATCCGCAATAGCTTTCGGCAAGAAGCCCAGCGATCGTTCAGCTATCTTTACCTAGCCAATGTGCTGGGCGCGATGGCCGGCGCAATTCTGCCCCTGGTGCTGATCGAGATTTATGGTTTTCATACCACGTTGAAGATCGGGGCCGCGCTCAACTTTTTCCTGACTGCGTCGGCGATGGCGCTTACCCAGAAGCACCCTTTTCCTGCAGGAAGCGTTCCGTCGACCAGAGTTTATTCCGACTTATTGCCTGAAGCCGCAACCCAGGGAAGGCTGCTAACGTTACTTTTCATTACTGGACTGACGAGCATGGGCGCCGAAGTGGTGTGGATCCGGCAATTCACTCCCTACATGGGCAATGCGGTTTATACCTTCGCCAGTATTCTGAGCCTCTACCTGGTGTCAACGTTCTTTGGCTCGCGGATCTACCGGCGTCGAACCAGCAAAGGCGGGGAAGGACAAGGAAATCTGCTCTGGATCGTTCTTGGGCTGCTCGTCCTCGTTCCCCTGGCAACGGCTGATCCGCAGTTCTATTTTCCGAAAGCGCTGCGGCCTCTGGGCATGGTGCCGTTTTCTTTCGCCCTCGGGTTCGTGACTCCAATGCTGGTGGACCGCTGGTCGCGAGGCGATCCCGACAAAGCTGGCAGCGGCTACGCGGTAAATGTGCTGGGCTGCATTCTCGGGCCGCTGCTTTCCGGATTTCTGCTGCTTCCGTGGATCAGCGAGCGCTGGGTGCTGTTTGTGTTTGCCGTTCCCTTTCTGGTGATCGCCATGAATCAGGAATGGTGGTTAGGGACGGCCCCACTCAGATCCGGCTGGCAAGCCAAGTCGCCCTACGCGGTCGCGGCGGTGGCGGTTGGGTTGCTCCTGGCCAGCCGGGACTATCAGGCCCGCTTCGATCACCCGGAAGTTTTCCGCGACAATACTGCGACCGTCATTGCGGCAAGTGAGCCTGTAGGGAAACGGCTGCTGGTCAACGGAGTGGGAATGACCCTCTTGTCACCGGTCACCAAGATGATGGCGCATCTGCCGCTGGCTTCGCTCGACCATCCGCCACAAAGCGCCCTGGTAGTGTGTTTCGGCATGGGGACGACCTACCGTTCGCTGATGTCGTGGGGAATTTCGGTCACGGCGGTGGAGTTGGTGCCAAGCGTTCCGCGAGCATTCGGGTATTTTCATCCCGATGGGCCGCAACTTCTGCAGTCGCCGCTGTCGCATGTGGTGATTGACGATGGCAGGCGCTATCTGGAACGGACTTTGGAGCAATACGACGTCATCACCGTCGATCCTCCGCCGCCGGTACAGTCGGCGGGCTCCAGCCTGCTTTACTCGAAAGAGTTCTATGCCACGGTCAAGCAGCGGCTCAAGTCTGATGGCATTCTCCAGCAATGGTTGCCGGGTGGCGATGCAGTAGTGCGCTCTTCAGTGACGCGAGCCTTGGTCGAATCTTTCCCTTACGTTCGCATCTTCCAGGCTCAGCCGTTCGTCGGCTTAAACGGGCGGGGCCTGCATTTTCTGGCCAGCAATCAGCCGATCCCCAAGCGAACCGGGGCTGAACTGGTACAACACATGCCCACGCCTGCGGTTACAGACTTGGTGGAATGGAGTCGCGAACCCGCCCCAGAGCTTGAGTTTGACACTGTGATTAACAGCGAGTTAAGTCCCGAGGAATTGATTGCGCAAGCGCCGCAAGCTCCCGCATTGCAGGATGATCGCCCGGTCAACGAGTACTATCTTCTTCGGCGAGAGCGTGAGCGGCGGTGGCGCTAGCCCGTCCGGCGCAGGCGACCTGATTTGCTGCCATCCATGCACTAAAGATAAACTTGAACAGCTTGAGGTGAGGTCATGCTGGTTGTAATGCAGGCGCACGCTACCGAAGACCAGGTGCGCGCCGTCTGCCAGAAAATCGAGGCGCTCGGCTACCGCGCTCACGCCATTCCCGGCGCGGAGCGGACCGCGATCGGCATTACCGGCAATCAAGGCGAGGTGCAGGCCGGCACGCTGGATGAAATGCCGGGGGTGCAGGAAGTCATCCGTGTCACCAAACCTTACAAGCTGGTCAGCCGCGATATTAAAGAGGACAACACTGTCATACGATTTTCCGGCACAGATGCCACAATTGGCGGGCCGGCGCTGGCCATCATCGCCGGGCCGTGCGCCATCGAGAGCCGGGAACAGGCATTCGCGGTCGCGGAGCGGGTCCACCGGGCCGGCGCGCAATTCTTCCGTGGCGGCGCTTACAAGCCGCGCACTTCTCCGTATTCATTTCAGGGATTGGGTGAAGAAGGCCTGCGCATCATGACCGAAGTGCGCGAGCAGTTCGGCATGAGGATCGTGACCGAAGCGGTTGACAACGAATCACTCGATTTGGTTGAGGAATACGCCGACGTCATTCAGATTGGCGCCCGCAACATGCAGAATTTTTCGCTATTGAAGCGGGCTGGGCGCAGCCGCAAGCCGGTGATGATCAAGCGTGGACTGGCGGCGACGCTGGAAGAATTTCTGATGGCCGCGGAATACGTGATGAGCGAGGGCAATTACAACGTGATTCTATGCGAGCGTGGCGTGCGTACTTTTGCAGACCACACTCGCAATACCTTGGACTTGAGCGTGGTTCCGGCGGTGCAGCGGCTCAGTCATCTGCCCATTGTGGTTGATCCGAGCCATGGGACGGGCAAGCGCAACAAAGTCACTCCGCTCTCGCGGGCCGCGGTTGCGGTCGGGGCGGATGGGTTGATCGTCGAAGTCCACAATCAGCCAGACAAAGCGCTCTCCGACGGCATGCAGTCGTTGTATCCCGACCAGTTCGACGAACTGATGGCGCAGGTGCGGCAGATCGCGCCGGTAGTGGGCAGGACGGTGGCAGGGGTTGGGACGCGTTCGGCGGCAGCGCCGGTGATAACTGTGCCACGGCCGCGAGACCTGCAGCAGTTCGGCTAACAAGTTCGCTTTTCTCGCTTGGCAACTCTGACTGTAATCTTGCGAAAGCTTCTCTTCATCGCTGTTCTTGTCCCGATTCTTGCCGGCCTCGGCTGGTGGTACTTCCACGAACGTCAGCTCACCGACTACGGCCCCTTCTATCGCGAGTACGCCTACGTCACCAACGGCAAGAGCAACACCGTAACCGTCATCGACCTGCGCACATTCGAAATCGCCAAGACCATCAAAGTTGGCGGCGAACCCACCGGCATCGCGGCCAACAGCAAGAAAAATGAAATCTATGTCGTCAATACGGGATCGAATAATGTCAGCGTGATTGACGCCGAGAAGAACGCTGTTGTGGCCACCATCGGCGTGCACGGCCGACCTTATTTCATTGACATTTCTTCCGATGGCAAGCGCGGCTACGTCGCCAACTCCGCTTCGAACAATGTTTCCGTCATTGATCTGGAGAAACGCATCGTTCTCGGCAACATTCGCGTCGGAGTCTCGCCTGGTCTGGCGCGAGTTTCGCCCGATGGCACGACTGTCGTAGTCAGCAACCGCGGCGACAACACGGTTTCGACTATCGACACTCAGCATCTCGCGGTGCGCAGCACCATTGCGGCCTGCGCACAGCCGGAAGATATCGCCATCCTCCCAGACAGCAGCAAGGCCTTTGTGGCCTGTACAGGATCGGCGCAGGTCGCGTCCATCGACTTGAAAAGCGACAAACTGCTGGCCCTGCTCGACGTGGGGAAAACTCCGGTTCACCTAGCCCTCAAGCCCGACGGTGGCGAATTGATGGTGAGCAACTTCGACTCCGACAACATTTCAATCATCGAGACGATGACCAACGAAGTCGGCGGAAGCTATTTGATTGGGACGCATCCGGCGCAGGGAGCTGTGACTGCGGATAATTCGCGGCTTTATGTCAGCAATTTCGGATCGAACACAGTCGCGGTGTATGACATTGACTCGGGAAAGCTGGTTGCTGCCCTGCCCGTGGGCAGCCATCCTGACGGGTTGGCGCTCTCACAAAGCCAGAATTACCTGCTGGTGCTGGATTCTGCGTCAGGCGATGTTACGGTGATTCAGAAGCGCACGCCGAAAAAGAAGTTCGAGCCGAGTGAATATTCGTTACTGACCATGATCCCGGTCGGGATTCAGCCGAATAATATTGTGGTGAAAGCGTTTGTCCTTGCAAGACCTAAACCGTAAAACTGGCCACGGATTTTCACGGATCACCACGGATAAAAACGGCACGAAGCTCAGCACCCGATAGGGATCCTTCGACTTCATAGCTGCTTCGCATCGCGAAGCGGCTACTTCGCTCAGGATGACAGTGGTTGGAGTTAGGCTTTGGCCCCGCAACATTTCTTGTACTTCTTGCCGGATCCGCATGGGCAGGGATCATTGCGGCCGATCTTGGCGGTGCCGCGAACCACTTGCTGCACGGGTTGCATATCCCCCGATCCCGCCATCCGCGCTTGCTCCAGTTCGCGACGCTTCCTGCGCTGAAAGGCCTCTTCGATTTCGTCAACGGACGTGGCTAGCCCTCGCGGTGGGCGACGGCCGTTGCCATCACCACCGACCGCAGCAGGCATGACTTCAGCAGGTCCGACCGGAGCGGCTGCCATCTCCTGCGGCCGCTCCAGAATCTGCATAAGGTACAGATATCGGGTGGTCTCTTCCTGGAAGCGCTGCATCATCGCTTCGAACATGTCAAAGGACTCGCGCTTGTATTCGACCAGCGGATCGTGCTGCCCGTAGCCGCGCAGGCCGATGCCTTCTTTGAGGTGGTCCATGTCGCGCAGATGGTCTTTCCACTGCGCATCGATCACACTCAGCATGATCATGCGCTCGTGATAGCGCATGGCATCGGGGCCGATGAGTTTCTCTTTGGCGTCGTAGCGCGCTTTGAGCTTGTCGAAAATCGCGTCGCCCAGTTCCTGGCGGTTCAGCGTTTCGGGTTTCACCCCCTCGGCCAGAATGTCCACGCCGAAGCGGGTGAAAATCGCGTCCTTCAGGCCTTTGGTGTCCCAATCTGCGAGATGCACTTTCACCGCGCAAAACTGGTCCATCAACTCCCCGAGAATTCCGGCGACATAATCTTCGAGGATAAGTTCCTTTTGATCGACACCTTCGAGCAACTGGCGGCGCAGGCCGTACACCGCTTCGCGCTGCTTATTCATCACGTCGTCGTATTCGAGCAGATGCTTGCGGGCTTCGAAGTTTTGTCCTTCCACGCTCTCCTGCGCCTTCTCAATCCGGCGCGAGATCATCTTCGACTCGATGGGAATGCCTTCTTCCATGCCCAGCCGCTGCAGCAGATTCGAAATCCACTCTTTGGCGAAGATGCGCATCAGGTCATCTTCGAGAGAAAGGTAAAAGCGCGAGGAGCCGGGATCGCCCTGCCGCCCAGCGCGGCCTCGGAGCTGATTGTCGATACGCCGCGCCTCGTGCCGCTCGGTGCCGAAGATGAGCAACCCGCCGGCGGCGACGACCTCATCGTGTTCTTTGTCGGTCTGCTGTTTGTAGCGATGGAAAATTTCAGTCCATTGGTCCGTGGGCGCCACGTACTCGTTGCCGCCGTAGTACCAGACGGTGCTCTTGGTGTCGTCCACCACCGCCTGGACCTTGCCTTGGGCCGCGCGCAAAGGCTGGGCAATTCCCTTCTTTACGCATTCCACCTTTGCCATGAACTCGGGATTGCCACCCAGCAGAATGTCGGTCCCGCGGCCGGCCATATTGGTGGCGATGGTGACCACGCCCTTGCGGCCGGCCTGGGCCACGATCTCGGCCTCCTTCTCATGTTGCTTGGCGTTCAACACCCAGTGCTTCACGCCCTTTTTCTTCAGCAACTCGGAGAGCCGTTCTGACTTTTCGATGGAAGTGGTACCGACCAGAACTGGCTGGCCAGTGGCATTCACCTTCTGGATCTCATCGGCCGAGGCGAAGTATTTCTCCTTCTCGGTGCGATACACCACATCGGGATTCTCGATACGGAGCAGCGGCCGGTTGGTCGGAATTACCATCACTTCCAGGCGGTAGATCTTCTCAAACTCCGGTGCTTCCGTTTCCGCAGTGCCGGTCATTCCGGCCAGTTTTTTATACATGCGGAAATAATTCTGGAAAGTGATGGTGGCAAGTGTCTGGTTCTCACGCTCGATTTTGACGTTCTCCTTGGCTTCGACCGCCTGGTGCAAACCATCGGACCAGCGGCGGCCCGGCATGAGGCGTCCGGTGAACTCGTCCACAATGATGACTTCGCCCTCTTTCACCACGTATTCGACGTCGCGACGATAGAGAGCGTGCGCCTTGATCGCCGTCTCCACGTGGTGCTTGAAGTCCCAGTTCTGCGGGTCGGCAATATTGCCGATGCCCAGCATCTGCTCGACCTCCTCCCAGCCCTCGTCGGTGACCGTGATGTTGCGGTGCTTCTCGTCAACCACGTAGTCGCCCGTCAGTTGCTTGGGTTCGCCGGGAGCAACGTCAATCTCTTCGCCCATCTCCAGCTTGGGGACGATGCGGTTGACCTTTGCGTATTTGTCGGTCGACTCTTCGCTGGCGCCGGAGATGATCAGCGGCGTCCGGGCTTCATCGATCAGGATGGAATCGACTTCGTCCACGATGCCGAAATTGTGTCCGCGCTGCACGCAGTCGCGCAGGTCGAACTTCATATTGTCGCGGAGATAATCGAAGCCGAACTCGTTGTTGGTGCCGTAGGTGACGTCGGCGGCGTAGGCTTCACGGCGCTGCTGATCGTCGAGATCGTGGACGATCACGCCGACTGTGAGACCGAGGAAGGTATAGAGCTTGCCCATCCACTCTGAATCGCGCTTGGCCAGATAGTCATTGACGGTAACAACGTGAACACCGCGCCCGCTCAGAGCGTTCAGATAAACCGGCAAGGTTGCGACCAAGGTTTTGCCTTCGCCGGTTTTCATTTCCGCGATCTTGCCCTGATGGAGGACCATACCGCCGATCAACTGCATATCAAAATGCCGCATGTTGAGCACGCGGTGCCCGGCCTCGCGGACGACGGCAAACGCCTCAACCAGAACCTGATCGAGCACTTCGTTGGTTGCGGCCCTGCGTTCGTCTTCCAGTTCTTTCAGGCGATCGGGATCGGCATCGGGCTCGTCGGGAATCTGGCTCACCCGCTCCTGGATGCGGCGGCGGAACTCGTCAGTCTTGGCGCGAAGCTCTTCGTCGGTGAGCTTTTGCATGGCGGGCTCAAGCGCAGTGATGTCCTCGACATTGGGCATCAGGCGCTTGAGTTCGCGCTCATTTTTGGTCCCGAAGACCTTGCCTAACAACGCATTTATCAAATCGAGAATCCTTGGAGGGCGGCCACACTGCGGCCCAATACTTTAAAAGCCTAGCACATTAGATGCGGAGGAAGGCGACAAGTCGCGTGGTCAAGCGGTCTCTCACCCTTACCCGGACCGTCGAATCTCAAACCCCGGAGAATACATTTCATGTAAGATTTCCCGCTGGTCCATGCCCACTTTCTACGATCGCTTTCGCGAGTGCGCCGAACGCTGGCCCGGGAACGTCGCTCTGGAAATCCAGCGGCGGGACGGGGTCGAGAGCTATACCTATGCGGAGGTGCGTCAGATAGCGGAGTCGATTGGGCGATGGCTCTCGGAGGGGGCGGCTGAAACGGGCGCGCGCATCGCCATTCTTGCCGATAATCACCCGCGCTGGGTTGCCGCCTACCTTGGCATTATTGCTGCCGGCTGCGCCGCCGTTCCGCTGGATACGGCGCTCCATGCCGATCAGGTTGCCAAGCTCCTGAAGGACAGCGGCAGTTCTTTGCTGTTCTGCGATGGGAAGCAGTTGGCAGTCGCAGAGAAGGCGGCCAGCGAATCGCAAATTGGAATTGTGCTGCTGGATGCGTCCTACGCGGGCGAGGGCGCCCGCGCCGCACATCCGAGATCCGATCTCGACAGCATTGTTCGGCGCGGGCCGGGAGACTTCGTCCCGGTGGCTTCTACTGCGGATAGTCTCGCTTCCCTTCTCTACACCTCCGGCACGACCGCCGATCCCAAGGGCGTCATGCTCACCCACGGCAATCTATTGGGCGAAGTAGAGGCGGTATTCGCCTGGGCGGAGTTGGGTCCCGACGACGCCCTGCTCGGTGTGCTCCCGCTTTTTCATGTGCTTTCTCAGATGGCCAACCTGCTTCTTCCTCTGGTCAAGGGATCGCGTGTCGTCTATCTGGAGACTTTGAATACGACAGAACTGCTGCGCGCCCTGGCGGAAAGAAAGATCACCGCCTTTGCGGTGGTGCCGCAATTCTTCTACCTGATTCACGAGCGCATCTTCAAAGAAGTTTCCCAGCGCGGGAAGCTGGCGGCATCAACTGTTCGAGTACTGATGGCAGTCACTCGCTCCATGCGGAAGTTCGGCCTGAATCCCGGCAAGCTCTTCTTCCGCAAGATCCACCAACTCTTCGGTGACAACATGCGCTACCTGGTGACCGGCGGCTCGCGCTTTGATCCGCAGATCGCAGGCGATTTTTGGGCCCTGGGAATTGATGTCCTGCAAGCCTACGGTCTGACGGAAACCTGCGGAGGCGCCTTCGCGAACCGGCCCAGGAACCTCGTGATCGGGTCTGTGGGGCCTCCGCTTGATGGCGTGGACGGCAAGATTCTCGACGCGCAACCGCAGGAGGGGACCGAACATCCGGTCGGCGAAATCGCGATCCGCGGGAAGATTGTAATGAAAGGTTACTGGAACCGGCCAGACGCGACCGCCGCGGCGTTACAGGATGGCTGGCTGCTGACGGGAGATCTCGGCTACTTCGACGCGGACGGGAACCTCTTCATCACTGGGCGCAAAAAAGAAGTTATTATCCTCAGCAACGGCAAGAATGTATATCCCGAAGAGATAGAAACCCATTACCTGAAGTCCCCCTACATTAAGGAGATTTGCGTCATCGGCCTGGAAGGACGCGCCGGTGACCCCACGTCGGACCGGCTGCACGCGGTGGTGGTCCCCAACTTTGAAGTTTTGAAGCAGCGCAAGATCGTCAACGCAAAAGAGGTCATCCGCTTTGACATCGAGGGCTTGTCAGCAAAACTGCCGACCACCAAGCGAATCGGCAGCTATGAAATCTGGCGGGAAGATCTGCCGCGCACCACGACGCGAAAGATCAAACGCTTTGAAGTTGAACGCCACGTACGGGCCAACCAGGCAAAGGGATTGGCCGACGCTGAGGTCAGCGCAGAAAAGCCGTTGAGCGTGGAAGACGCAGCTTGGATGGACCACCCAGACATTCAGCGGGCGCTCGCCGTGATTCGCGCGGCCTCCAGAACGCAACCTGCAGTAATCCGCCCTGATGCGAATCTTGAACTCGATCTCGGCTTGGACTCGATGCAGCGTGTCGAGTTGCTGGTGGCGCTCGAACAAGAGCTTGGCGGAAATGTTGAAGAATCGCGGCTGGCGGAAATCTATACAGTACGAGAACTGGTCGAGTTGGTGCTGGAAAGCGCAGCCAGCGGAGCCACCCGCCCGGCCCGCGCCGAGTCTGCCGGTTGGCATAAAGTGCTGCAGGAAGCGCCGACCGACCCGGAGGTTCTGGCGCTCGCTCGTCCGCAGCGGGGCGTGGAGCGATTCTGGTATCTGGCTACGCGGATTTCGGCGATGTTTGCCTATGACCGCTTTCACCTGCGAGTGAGTGGCGCAGAAAAGCTTCCGCCGCACGGACCATTTCTGATCTGCCCGAACCATCAGAGCTACATGGACGGCGTGATCATGAGCAGCGTCCTGCCTTGGCCGGTGTTCCGGAAAATCTTCTTTGTCGGGACCAGCGAAATTTTCGGCTCTGGTTTCATGCGAATTCTGGCACGCTGGCTGCGGATCATGGTGGTTGATCCTGACGTGAACCTGATTCCCGCCATGCGCGCAGGAGCTTTTGGCCTACGGCATGGACGAGTGCTGATTCTCTATCCGGAGGGTGAACGCTCGATCGACGGCATACCCAAAACTTTCAAGAAGGGCGTGGCGATCCTGGCTATTCATCTGCAGGTACCGATTGTTCCGGTCGCGATTGAAGGCTTCCATGAAGCCTGGCCCCGCGGCAAACAATTTCAGAGATTTGCGCCTTTGCAGATAGAGTTCGGTGACCCAATTTTTCCTCCGGCAGAATCGCAGGCTTCCGAGGCAGCCTACGAGAAACTCACTGCGGAGTTGCGGGCGCGAGTGGTTAGCATGTGGGAGGAGTTGCGCGGAGGAAAATGACCTGCATTCACTTCGCCCGCGGATGCGTCTGGTCGTACACCTCGAGCACGTGTTTCATTGAGAGATGCGTGTAGCGCTGCGTGGTCGAAAGCCGCTCGTGACCCAGCATCTCTTGGATGGAGCGCAAGTCGGCGCCTTCTTCCAGCATATGCGTCCCGAATGCGTGGCGCAGGGTATGGGGATGAACATCTGGCGGAAGTCCCTTGGCCACGGCAATCTTCTTGATGATTCTGCCGACACTGCGCGTGGTGAGCCGTCCGCCGCGCCGGTTGAGCAGCAAGGCATTCGTGTTTTTCTTGCATGCGGCCAGGACTTGCTGACGCACCGGCAAGTAAGCTGCGAGGGCGGCTTTCACGGCGTCCCCGAAGGGCACGTAGCGTTCTTTTTTTCCTTTCCCGCGGATGAGAATGGCCTCGGCGCTCAGGCGAATGTCATCGAGATTGATGCCGACCAGTTCGGAGTTGCGAATCCCGCAGCCGTAAAGCAGCTCAAATAAAATCCGGTCGCGTTCGGGAAACGCCGCTACTTCCGGCAATTCACCATCGAGAACCGTATTCATTTCTTCGATGGTAGGCACGCGCGGCAACTTCTTTGGCAGCTTCGGTGTTGAGACCAGCGCCGCAGGATTTTGCTCAACCACTCCTTCCTGCGCCAGCCAGCGATAGAGCGATCGTACCGCGGCCAATGCCCGCGCCACCGAGGTCTTGCTTAGCCCTTTTTCGTAAAGATGAGAGAGAAATCCGCGGATGGTCACGTGATCGATGCTCCGCCAATCGCGCGAACCGACGTAGGCGGCAAAGCTGTCGAGGTCACCGCTGTATGCCTTGATGGTGTGCAGCGAGGCATTGCGCTCGCGCAGAGAGCGCAGGAATTGGTCAACCGCCTTCTCGATGATCGTGCGCTTGGAATTCGGCATTGTCATCTCATTCTTCACCACAGAGGCACACAGAGACGCAATTGACTTCGACCTGCTCTGTGGCTCTGTGGTGAGTAAGCCCTTTCTATCTCGCCTTCGCCCTCGGATGATGCTTCTGATACACATTCTTCAACCGATCGAGCGCCAGGTGCGTGTAAACCTGAGTGGTCGAGATATCCGAGTGGCCGAGGATCGTCTGCACCGTGCGCAGATCGGCTCCGTTCTCCACCATGTGCGTAGCGCAACTGTGGCGCAGCATGTGCGGGCTGACGTTCCGTCCTGCATTCGCGGATGCCGCCCGCACCATTTGCCATACGCGCTGCCGCGTCAGCTTGCGCGCGCCACGTCCGAGAAAAAGCAGCGGCGAACTTTTGTTGCTCGCCAGGACGGGCCTGGACAACTTCATATATAAGGCGAGAACTTCCTGTGCTGACTTCCCCAGCGGAACGATCCGCTCTTTGTCTCCCTTGCCTCGCACCAGAACGTAGCCGAGATCAAGTTTCAGGTCCTCGAGTTTCACTCCGACAAGCTCTGAAACCCGCAACGCACCGGCGTAGAAGACTTCCAGCATGGCACGATTCCGCACCGCAATCGCTTCGGCCTCTTTGCGATTGGAGGCCGCATGTGGGCTGCACAACATGGCGTTGACTTCGTCCGGAGCCAGCGATTTGGGCAATACTTTCCACTGCTTCGGTGAATCGATGTTGAGCGTGGGATCGTGTTCGATCAATTTGTCCAGCAGCAAATAGCGATACAGATGACGCAGCGCGGAAAGCTTTCGTCCCACCGAACGGCCGTCAACTGAATTTGCGAACAACTCCTGAATGAAATCACGCACATCATTCCGCCGGGCATTGAGCAGCGTTCGCTTATGTTTGGAAAGAAAGTCGGCGAACTGGCGAAGGTCGGTGGCGTAGGCTGCGACCGAAAGTGGGGCCAGACCTTTCTCGACTTTCAGGTAGTCGAGAAAGCCCGACAAAACGCGGGAATCGGCTTCCGCAGGCACACGGCAAGTATGCGCGTTATCGGACGCTGAAAGAAGTGGCGAGACGGGTGCGGAAAACTTCAACCACAGAGGACACAGGGATCACAGAGGTCGTTCCTCTTGCCCCTGCGTTATTGAATTTCCTTAAGCAGCTCTACCGCGTACATCGCCCCCTCTGGCGTTTTTTCGTGCTTAAAGTACGCGAAGACGTTCCGTCCGGCGCCCAGATGCTCCTGAATGCGAGCGATCATGGCGCGGCGTTCTTCAGGTGTGTACGACGGTTTGCGATAGCGGTAGTAGCAAAAGTCGGCGGTGATCACGTCTGGAGTCGTGCGCTCTTCGCTCTCTGCAACGCAAAGCGCGCGGTTGTGTTTCTTGAGCAGATCAAAGATCGAGTGGTCGAACCACGACGCATGACGAAACTCAAAGGCTGAAGGCACGCCGCGCGGCAAGCTGGCCAGAAATTCTTCCAGTAAACCCGGGTCAGCCTTCATATTGGGCGGAAGCTGAAACAATAGCGGACCGAGTTTTCCTGACTGCGCGATCGGTTGAATCGTCGACAGGAAACGCGGGATGAAATCCTCGGTCCTCTTCAATCGCTTGATATGCGTGATGACCTGATGTGCCTTCACGCTGAAGCGAAACGTAGGCGGCGTCTCGGCGATCCATTTCTGCGCGGTCGTCTCTTTCAACAGCTGACGGAAAGTGAAGTTCACTTCGACCGCATTGAGCTGAGTTGCGTAGTACGGGAGGAACTTCGTCTGTGCGAGCTTGGCGGGATAAAAGTCAGGTTTCCAGCTTGGATAAGCCCAGCCGGAAGTGCCAGCGTATAGTTGTGCCATCGTTCACCCGGAAAGTCCGCATTATACCTTTCGTACTTTCTTCTTTGCCGCGGACCTGCGTCGCGTGGAGGAAACCGTCTTGCGGGAGCGCTTGCCGGGTTCGTCCGCCTGGGCAGCAATATCCAGACTGGATTCGGCCGCCTCCGCCTCGGCACCTTCAATGCCCGGCAGATTCGGCAGCTTCTGCTTCAGAGTGAGCACCGGTTTGAACAGATCGCCCATCTTCTCTACCCGCTCCAGCACCTGCGGCGCTTCGAAAACCAGCAGCCCGGCATCTTTCTTCTTCAGCGCCCGCTCGACCTCCTCCCACTTCACCGGCGTAGAGACCGTGGGATGCTCCCGTGCGCGCAGCGAATAGACGCCGATGGTGGTCTTGTGATCATCGTTCTGGCTCCAGTCCACCAGCACTTTGCCCACCCGCAACTGTTTCTTCATGTCGGAGACGACCAGTTCTTTGTGGTCGTTCTCCAGCAGGCGAGCCAGCGCGTGAGCGAACGGCTTGGTGACGTTGTAGCTGGTTGGCGTGTTCAGCGGAACATAGATCTGCAATCCCTTCGAGCCGGAAGTTTTGGGAAAGCTCTGCAATCCGAAGTGCTCGAAAATCTCACGCAGCCACATCCCCACCTGGCAGCACTGCACAACATTGGCGGGCGGGCCAGGATCAAGATCGAAAACCATCATGGTGGGACACAAAATGTTCTTCGCCAAAGAAAGCGACGGGTGCAGCTCAAGCGAAGCCAGGTTTGCGACCCAAATCAGGGTTGGCAGGTCATTGGCCAGAATGTAATGGATGCTCCGGTCATTCCCTTCGCTCCAAACCGCGGCGGTCTGCACCCATTCGGGCCGGTATTTTGTGGCGTTTTTCTCAAAAAAATACTCTCTATCCACGCCCTCGGGATAACGTTTCAGCGTTAGCGGGCGTCCGGAAAGATGCGGCACAAGAACCGGCGCGATGCGAGCGTAGTAGTCGATGACTTGTCCCTTGGTGAATCCGGTCGCCGGGTATAGGACTTTTTCCAGGTTGGTGAGGCTGAGAGTTTTGCCATCGATTTCGACGATCTGCGGTTTAGCCACGCTGTGCGATCTCCTTACTCACGGCCCACACTTTGACTCCGGGATTTTACTCTTTGGAGGGTCGATAGTGGGTCGGTTTGACTAGGGAAGCGAGCCAAACGCGCGATTATTGCGTCGCAAAGAACGCGACGCTTCCGCGCGGCTCGCCCAGATCCTTCGCTGCGCAAGAGCGGCTTGCTCAGGATGACAATCCAACTGACCCACGCCGGCAGGTCCCCAGGTTTGACAACTTTGCCTTCCGCCACGTAATTTCAAACTTTCAGCCCTCGTAAGCGTCCAACCTGTGGAGGTCCAATGAAATCCCGCTCGTTTCGAACCCTTATCGTCGTTTTGATTTTGGCAACTCTCGCCGCTGCGCAGGATCTTGCGTCTTTTGAGAAGCGCATCACTGTCAAGAAGCTGGACAACGGTTTGACCGTGCTCATCTGCGAGCGCCACGAGGCGCCGGTCTTTTCTTTTTACACCCACGTGGACGCCGGCTCAGCCCAGGACCCACTCGCAAAGACTGGCCTGGCACATATGTTCGAGCACATGGCCTTCAAGGGCACCGACAAGATTGGCACGAAAGATTACGCCGCAGAAAAAGTTGCTCTGCAAAAAGTTGAAGTCGCGTATGCCGCCTACATCGCCGAGCGCGACAAACGAGTTGATCGCGATGAGCAGAAGCTCAAGCAACTCGAAACCGCGTGGCAGGATGCAGTCAAAGACGCAAATCAGTACGTCATCCCCAACCAGTTCGGCGAGATCGTCGAACGCAATGGCGGTGAAAACGTGAATGCGGACACCAAGGAGGACGAAACCGAATACTTCTACTCGATGCCGGTGAACCGGCTGGAACTTTGGGCCTATCTCGAATCGGAGCGCTTCATGCACCCCGTGCTGCGTGAGTTCTACAAAGAGCGCAACGTGGTGATCGAAGAACGCCGCATGCGCACCGACAGCAATCCCATCGGACGCCTGCTCGAGCAGTTCACCACGGCCGCGTTCCAGGCCAGCCAGTATCATCGCCCGACCATTGGCTGGATGTCCGACCTGAATTCGTTCTCCGCCACCGACGCGCAGAAATTTTTTGACGAGTACTACATTCCGTCCAACATGGTTGTGGCCGTGGTCGGGGACATAAAAGCTGCGGACGCGATGCCCTTGATCGAAAAATATTTCGGGCGCATCCCCTCGTACGCCAAGCCTGACGAGCGAACCACTACCGAACCGCCGCAGAACTCGGAGCGTCGTGTAGTGCTGCGGGAGCAGTCGCAGCCGCTTTATCTCGAGGGCTACCATCGGCCCGACTACCGCAGTCCCGACGACGCCGTGTACGACGCGATTGCCGACCTTATGTCCGAAGGGCGCACCTCGCGACTGTATCGTGCGCTGGTGCGCGATCAGAAGATCGCGTCCTTCTCCGCGGGCTTCACCGGCCTGCCGGGCACAAAGTATCCGCACCTGTTCGCGTTCTATGCCTTCCCTCTTCCCGGCCATAAGCCGGATGAAATGGCGGGCGCGATCCACGCCGAGATCGAGAAAATCAAGAAAGAAGACATTACTGATGACGAGCTGAAGATGATCAAGACGCGGGCGAAAGCGAACCTCATCCGCAGCCTGGGCGACAACGAAGGTCTGGCTTCCGATCTCGGGCTCTACCAGGCGCGCTATGACGACTGGCGCGAACTCTTCCGGCAGGTGGACCGGATCGACAAGATCACGAAGGCGGACATTCGGCGTGTGGCCACCCAGACGTTCACGGAAAACAACCGCACCGTGGGAATCATTGAGACCGCGGCACCCGCATCCACGGACGCGAACCAGGGAGGCCAGCAATGAAGCGCGCACTTATTTCATTTGCGGCTCTCCTATCGCTGTTCGCCCCAGCTCTTTCAGCGGCCCAAGCGACGGATTGGAAGCAAGTTCCCATTCCTGCGCTGCCGGCGTTTCATCCGCAGGAGCCCAAGCGCATCGAACTTCCCAACGGCATGGTCATTTTTCTGCAGGAGGACCATGAACTGCCGTTGATCGACGGCGTCGCGCGCATTCGCGGCGGCTCTCGCTCCGAACCCGCGAACAAAACCGGCATGTTGGATATGTATGGCGAAGTCTGGCGGACCGGCGGCACAAAAACCCAGACTGGCGATCAACTCGACGACTTTCTCGAAGTGCGTGCCGCCAAAGTCGAAACCGGGGCCAACGCCGATTCGACGACCATCTCCTGGTCGTGTTTGAAGGGCGACTTTGACGATGTCTTCAAAGCCTTCAATGACCTGCTCCGCAGCCCGGAATTTCGCGCCGAAAAACTTGATCTCGCGCAGAAAGAGATGGCCGATTCCATCTCCCGCCGCAACGACGACGTGGGCGAGACCGCCGGCCGCGAATCGACCAAGTTAGCTTATGGCAAGAACAATCCCTACGCCCGCGAGCCTGAGTACGCTACTGTCGCGGCGGTCACGCGCCAGGACCTCGTCGATTGGCACCGCGCCCATGTTTCTCCCAACAACATTATTCTCGGCGTGGTCGGCGACTTCGATTCTGCCGCCATGGAAGCGAAGCTGCGCCAGGCTTTCGGAAGTTGGGACAAAGGCCCGTCAAACAAAGCACCGGACATTCAATTCGAGCCGGCCAAGCCCGGTTACTATCTGGTTCCCAAGTCTGACGTGAACCAGAGCAACATCCGCATGGTGGAACTCGGCATCCGGCGCGACAATCCGGATTATTTTGCCACCGAGGTTTTCAACGAGGCCTTTGGCGGCGGCTATTCCTCGCGGCTTTTCAAGAACATCCGCACCACCAAAGGCTTGGCTTACGGCGTCGGCGGCGGCATCGGCGCGTCCTTCGACCATCTGGGCATCGTCCGCATTTCAATGGGCACGAAAAGCCAGACGACCATCGAATCCATTCAGGCGCTGTATCAGGAAATCGACAACCTGAAGACCAACCCGATTTCGGATGAAGAAATCAACCGGGCCAAGGATTCGATTCTGAATTCTTTCGTCTTCAACTTCGATTCGCCAGACAAAGTTCTGCGCGAGCGGATGGCGTACGAGTTTTATGGCTATCCCGCGGATTTCCTGGAGCGCTTCCGCACCGGCATCGAGAAAGTTCAGAAGGCCGACATGGAACGCGTGGCCGCCAAATACCTGCACAAGGACCAGCTCGCCGTGCTGGTCGTGGGCAACAGTGCGGATTTCGACAAGCCACTTACGTCTCTCGGGCAAGTAACGAATATTGACATCACGATTCCACCGCCTCCGAGCGAGAAAGCAGAAGCCCCGGCCGCGAAACCCGCAGCTTCCAACGCCGAAGGCAGAGCCCTGGCCGGCAAGGTTGTTGACGCCATGGGCGGATTGGCCAAGCTGAAAACCGTGAAGTCTCTCCACGCCAGCTTGAGCGAGAGCGAAGCGGATGGCGGACCGAGTGCTGCCGTGGAAGTCACAATCGTGTTTCCTGATCGCATGCACGTGGACGTGCAGACTCCGCAGGGAGCGCTCACCATCGTCGTGACCCCCGATGCCGGTTTCGTCTCCGCTACGGGCATGGGATTGCGCGACATGCCGCCGGGGCAGAAACACGAAACCGCGTTACAGATTCGTCGCGACCTGGTTTACATCGGGCAACACATCGACGATCCCACATTCATCTTCTCCGCCGGCGGCACGGAGAAGATCGGAGATGTTGAAGCTCGAATCGTTGACGTGAGCGCCGGCGACATGACGGTCCGCTGGTTTGTCGATCCCGCGAGCGGCCACATCCTGCGTGAATCTTATGAGACCGTTGGCCGGTCCGGACCAGCCCACGGCGAAACCGAACTCAGCGATTGGAAGACGACGGACGGAATCACGCTGCCTGCGCTGCACAAGAACAAACAGAATGGACAAGACTCCAGCGTCGTCGAGTTCACCAAGGTGGAATTCAACCCGACGATCGATCCCAAGCTGTTTGAGAAACCGGCAGAGGCGAAGCCGGGGCAGTAGGGCCTGCATCTGGCCGCTTATATGGATCTCCCAGGTTAGCTCGCACAACCCGCTCGCGAACCTGGGGCACCAATGTCGATATCTGGGCGTGATGCCTACTCGTCGAATACCGCGAAGGATGCGTCAATCCCAGAGACGCCCGCCCCGAGAGATTGCCTAAGCCTCATGTTTACAATAGCTTGACATCGATTCTCCTTATCCTCTGGCGGCGCTGAGAAACCGTGCAAAGAATTCCCAAGAAAAGTCTTGACAATAGTGTTATAGTTAACTATAACACTAAATCATGAGCGGGACGTTCAGAGTGATCGATTCGCAGAATCCCGAAAGGGAAACGCCCTAGCCCGGAAAAGACAAGAAACTCTCAAGGAGAATGAAAATATGAAGTCCCTTCGTGTTCTGTTGCCTGTTGTCCTGATGTTGCTCACCACCACCGCTTTCGCAGCGGACGCTGCCGCCCCTACCCAGTCCGACGCGCAAAAGTCCTTTGACAAACTGAAGACTCTCGCGGGAGATTGGGAGGGCCCCGTGACCCTCGTTCCGCCGCAACCCGAGATGTCGGACGGCAAGCCGTTGCACATCTCCATGCGTGTTACCTCTCGCGGAAACGCGCTCGTGCATGAAATGCAGGAAGCGGGAACGCCGTTTGACGCAACGAAGTACGACCATCCCGTCACCATGCTCTACCTGGATGGCGATCACCTTAACCTGGTCCACTATTGTGACGCCGGCAATCGGCCGCACATGGTGGCACGGACCTCGCCGGACGGGAAGACGGTGGAATTCGATTTTGCCGATCTTTCGGGCGCCAATCAGTACGGACACATGCACCATGCGGTCTTTACCGTGATCGACGCAAACCATCACACCGAGGACTGGACTTACATGATGCCTGGGGACAAGCCGATGCACGCGCACTTCGACCTGCAACGGACAAAGTGACGCCGCTTCTGCCTTCATGCATCACGACGAATCCGGGGAGGCGCAGTGATCGATTTGAGCGATCGCTGGCCTCCCTCTGAAAAAGAGTTATCTGGAAAACAGAATGGAACTCGAGTGGAACGACAGTCAGCCGATTTACCGCCAGCTTCGCGATCGTGTGGTCGCGATGATACTCGACGGCGTGCTCAAGGAAGGCGATCCGTTGCCGTCCGTGCGCAATGTCGCGGCCGAATATCGGGTCAATCCGCTGACGGTTTTGAAGGGCTATCAACAACTGGTCGACGAGCAACTGGTCGAGAAGAAGCGAGGTCTGGGCATGTTCGTCATGACCGGCGCTCGCACCCTGCTGTTGCAGGGCGAACGCCAGAGGTTTCTGACGGAAGAATGGCCCAGGGTCCATGCCACCATTCAGCGGCTCGGCCTGACGCCGGAAGAACTGCTGGAGGCCGGCGGAAACCACCGGCCGTCGTCAGCGACTGGGCAGGACCCAGCGCCGGATACAGCAAAGAAGGAGGAGCGTTAAAGCCATGGCATGCATAGAAGCTCGCGGCCTGCGCAAGGCCTTCGACAAAACTATCGCGCTCGACGGCATCGACTTGCGGGTCGAAGAGGGCCGCATTCTCGGACTCATCGGCCCCAACGGCGCAGGCAAGACCACCGCGCTCAACGCGATTCTCGGCCTCATCCCCTATCAGGGAGAATTGAGAGTGCTGGGGCGCGATCCCTGGACCGAGCGCGAGCAACTCATGCGCGATGTCTGCTTCATTGCCGATGTCGCCGTGCTGCCACGCTGGGCGCGGGTTTCGCAGCTACTCGATTACGTCGCCGGCGTGCATCCGCGATTCGATCGGGCGAAGGCGGAAGGGTTTCTTGCGAAGACCGACATCCGGCGCGCCAGCAAGGTCAGGGAATTATCGAAGGGCATGGTGACCCAGCTGCACCTCGCTCTGGTCATGGCCATTGACGCCAGATTGCTGGTGCTGGACGAGCCGACGCTTGGCCTCGACATCCTGTACCGCAAACAGTTCTACGATTCCCTGCTGAACGACTACTTCGATCGCAACCGCACCATCGTGGTGACGACCCATCAGGTGGAAGACGTGCAGCACGTCCTCACCGATCTCATGTTCATCAACCACGGCCGGATCGTGCTCAGTTGCAGCATGGAAGAATTCGAGTCGCGCTATTGGGAAGTGATGGTAAGTCCCGAGCGTCTCGCCGCAGCACGGGCACTCAAGCCGATGCACGAGCGCCAGGTGCTCGGCCGCAGCATTCTGCTGTTCGATCATACCGACCGCCAGCAACTCGCCGCCTTTGGCGAGGTGCGCGCGCCCAGCATCTCCGACTTGTTTGTGGCCGTGATGGGCGATCACGCCGGCACGGCAAAAGGAGTGGCTCAATGAATACCCAATCGGACGCCGCGCCCGAGTCTTCGTTCAACTCGCAGGCAATCGCGCCCGCGGCCATGTCGGCGACTCGGCCATTGTACTGGTCGGTGCGACGCGAATTGTGGGAGAACCGGTCCATCTTTATCGCGCCGCTGGCTGCCGCTGGCGCGGCCCTATTTGGCTTCCTGATCAGCATGATTGGTCCACGCCACCGGATAGGCGGTCTGTCGGCGCTCCACCCGGCGCACCAAAGCGAATCGGTCGCCTTGCCATACGACATCGCGGCGGGTGTGATGATGGCCACCATGATCCTGGTTACTGTCTTCTACTGTGCCGACGCGTTGTACGGAGAGCGCCGCGATCGCAGCATCCTTTTCTGGAAGTCGCTGCCGGTTTCCGATCTCA
>Ga0209517_10000170_pt1 | contig 117283 bp, 102 predicted proteins | sample PeaSoiMetSII2010_FD_187695 | JGI IMG/M metagenome (GOLD analysis project Ga0209517, IMG submission 187695) | Peat soil microbial communities from Weissenstadt, Germany - SII-2010 (SPAdes) (version 2) | ecosystem: Environmental > Terrestrial > Soil > Wetlands > Peat | place: Germany...
GTTCCGACGCAGTGCAGCGGATCGTTTGCCACGGGCATTGCGGCGAATGGGAATGCGAATTGCACAACGCCCAATGTAATCCAGTTGTCTGAAACCACGCAGCCTGCCGGGATTCCTAACTGGGGCGTTTTCTGGTTTGATTCAGCGACCCATACTCCGCGGGTCATTGAGAACAATGGGCAAGTCGTCCAGTTGGGGATGACTAACCTGTTTGACTCGGATCCGGGCGGCGATCCTGCGGACAATCTCGAGGAACGCAATGGAAGCAACGCGCAGAACTTGCGCGTGTATTCGAGTTATACGAATAGCGCAATGTGGACGCGGATGTCGCTGGGATCGGAAACGATCAACAGCACCAATTACAACGTCCTGCGCAGCGAGGACGCGACCAGCGGCAATGCGCTTAGTTTGGGCATGCACATTGGCTCAGGCATTAAATGGTTTTTTGCCTCCGATGGAACCTTTAAGCCAAATTCCGATAACAGTTACGACATGGGGACCGACACTGGTCAGGCGATGCGAAGCGTCTTCGCGAAGACCTCATTCAATATGTACAGCGCCGGCCGTCAGGATTTTGAGTTCCTAAACGACGCCACGAACGGTACGACGCTAAACCAGCTTGCGATCTACAACAGCGGGGCCACGGGGCTCCAGACAGCGGCGACTACGAGCACGGATGGCGTGGTTGGCATCGTCAGCAGCGGGGCCGGCACGACTAACAAAGCCGCGATCACGTGGGCTGGGTTCGCGGCATGCAACTTCGATGCTGCCAATCCGGTTGCAGGGGACTATGTGATTGCCAGTACCACGCAGGCTGGGAAGTGCCACGACACTGGATCAACGACTCGCCCGACTGGGGTGCAGGTGATCGGACGGATTGAGGGTGGTGGGGTGCGAGTGAGCCTTGGACCTCCGAGCGGAAGCAGCGGGGGTGGGGCAGTAACCTCGGTTTTTGGACGCACGGGAAGCGTGACAGCGGCGAGCGGTGACTATTCGGTGAGTCAGGTTACAGGGGCTGCGGCAGACTCGGCTGTCGTTCACCTGGCGGGCGCCGAGACCATCGCCGGGGCGAAGACATTTTCCAGCAACGTAACGCTGAGCGGGAATCTTAACGTAGCGGGGAATATCAACCAGACGGGGACCGGGCCAACGCAATGGTCGGGGCAGGAGTGGACGGGAACGACTGCCACGGTGCCGAGCGGGATGGCTTTCTCGCTTGGGGTTGGATCGGACAATACGTTGAAGTGTCAGTTGACAAGCGGGGCTTCATGCATGCCCGCGGGCGCGGTCGCGAGCGTGTTCGGGCGGACGGGGGCGGTCGTTGCGGCCAGCGGCGATTACTCCGTGAGCCAGATCACCGGGGCAGCTCCGCTGGCGAGCCCGACGTTTACCGGGACGCCGGTGGCACCGACTCCAGCGACTTCCGATAGCTCCACGAAACTGGCGACGACGGCCTATGTGCAAGCGCAAGCCTATGCCACTAGCGGAACGCTGGTCGCTGGGGATTATGCCAAGGCGAGCGGAGCGGGCGCGATTGGCGATTCGGGTGTCGTGGCCGGGCCGTATAGCACGGTTGGGATCATGCTGTCCCCGGCTGGGGCCTCCACGAGCAGTCCGATCAGTTTCAGCGCAACCGCTTCCAAGGCGGAGCTCTGGGGCTTTTACGTCTATGCCCCGATTACGACCACCACGGCCCGCTGGTTCGTCGTCGGCGCCGATACGGGAAGCTGCACCTATGATCTCGGAATTCTGAACACTTCCGGCAACATCGTGGTGCATACCGGGAATCAGACGGCCGCGACTCTGGGGATGACCGGAGCCAGCGCCTTCCATTCCTTTGCCTGGGCGGCTTCGGCCACGCTGCAGCCGGGTAAATACTATCTCGCGATCGCCGCCAGCGCCACCAGCGGGTGCGCCACTTTGGGATATACCTACAATGCCACCTTCGCCGGGAACGTCCCGGAAACGGTGAGCAGCCCCGGAACGCTGAACAACGGCATGGCAATCCCCTCGGATAACTGGGCGGACAGCAATACTCCGGTCTTCATTGCGAATTGAAGTTTGACAGCCTCGAAAGTGTACGGCGCGAAGGTGGACTTTCCGGAAGGTGCAAGGGGATCGATAATCTGATCTCATTCCACAACCTGGTGTCAAAGGAAAAATACCATGTTCCGAAGGATGCTCAGTTCGGCTATCTCGATGGCGCTGCTTGCCAGCGGCAGCGCCGCCCACGCAGGAATCAGCGAGGTCTATGCCAACTTCCCGAACCAAACCACCGCGCTCTTGCCCACCCCGATTCTGACAGCCCCGGCCTCTGCCGCCAGCTATTTGGTTTGCATTTACCTGGAGCAGCCGAATCCCTCGACTATGACTGCGACCTTGAGTTGGACTGACGAGAACGGCAATGTGCAAAGCTTCTCCCCCGCGAACGTCGCGGGCGCGCACTCCTCCTATGGAATGATGTGCCAGACGATCCGCAATGATGCGGGCACGGCGCCTGCTATCGCGGTTTCAGGAACGCCGAGCGGCAAGTATGGCGTTTTCGTTTCGGGCTTCGGCTTTTGGCCGGGGCACCCGCAGAAACAGGGGGGAATTTCTGAAATTTTCAATCAACCCTTGCCGAATACTGGCTCGGGTACCGCTGCGTTATATGGTGATTATCTGCTGGCGGTCGAGCCCATCGGCCGGGTCTCGGGTGCCGAAACCTATGTGTCGTGGACTGATGACTTCGGAGCGCAATTTGAGACACTCCCCGAAGCGGGAGGCATTCTATTCTTTCGCGAAGCCAACTACACAAGCATCGGAATATCTCCGAACGCGGCAGGATATGGAGACTTCAATTGGTCACTTCTAAGATTGTCATCCCCGTCCTCGGGATCGGGGCCGCTTACTGACTACGAATACACTCTTCTCGATTGGACAAATGCGACATATCCGGGACTCAAAACGGTCTTCACGAGCGGGACTATGGGGGCAAATATCCTGCTGGCGACGAACATCGCACAGCAGCCGAATTCCGGCAGCATCAACGAGGTCATGCTGACTTCCTGGGCCGGATATCTTGCTCTGGCGAGTTCCAGCAACATAACTGCTGTCCCGTCGGGCGCCCCCGACATGCCAACGCACTCAGGGTGCCCTCTTCCGGTGGGCTCCCCCGGTTGCCAGCCGTGGCTGGCGTCTCCGGCCCATATTCCGGCCAATACGGCGCTCCGGCTTTACACCTACAACGACCGAGGTAGCCCGTGGGGTGCGTCGCCGACTTACAGCGCCGAAGTGGATGTGATCCAGTTCTGAGCGCTGTTTAGAAACAGCCTCAAGCCTCGCTCCGGCGGGGCTTTTTTATTGAAGTCTGAGGGCAAATGAACGGCCATGATTCTTCTACAACGTCATCCAAGACTTGGCACAGCGCTGTTCGGGCTGTTGCTCGTTTGCGCCAGCTTCGCGCACGCCACGAATTACTATGTGGACTGCAATTACGGTTCGAATGGAAATCCAGGGACGAGCCCGCAACAGGCGTGGCGCACTCTGCTGGAAGTTGGGATCTCCAGCTTTCAGCCGGGTGACACGGTCAACCTACTGCGGGATTGTACGTGGAACGAAACACTGACTCCGCCCTCAAGCGGGAGCGGTGGATCTTTGATCAAGATCGACAGCTATGGCAATGGTCAGCCGCCGCACTTGACCGGCTATTTGCCGATCGCAGCGCGGTGGTGGACCCAGGTGGGAAGCACGAATGTGTGGTCGGCAACGCTGTATTCGGGCACGAGCGGGCTTGCGAATGTGCTGCAGTGCGGCATTCGAGGCTTCTACTGTCTGACACAGCCACCGTCCCAGTTACTGTATGTGCGATTCGGCACGACGTGGGGCACGGCGCAGGGGAGCCAAGCGGCACTTAGCCAGGATCGGGACTTCTGGTACGACTCGACCAATTACATCTTGTACGTGTACAGCGCGAGTGGAAATCCTGCGTCGCATTACTCCACGGTTGCGCCAATCGCGCTCAGCGGGGGCAGCGTACTGAACGTGAATAACGTCTCGTGGATGGAAATTCAACATCTGCAAATTGACTGGTTCGATGGCTACGGAGTTCAGGTGCAGGGAGCGAGCGACCATCTTTGGCTCGCGAATATGGCCGCTAACAGTGAAGTGGAGAACGGCACGGCGCCACTGGGCTTTTACGTGCATCCTAGCGGTACGGCGGTGGACATCCATCTTTACAACACAGACGCGAACATGAACTATGCCGGTTACCGTTTTGATGGATGCAGTGAGTGCGCGTTTGAGATTAAGAACTGTCGCGCATACGCGAATCGCGCATACGGGATTGTGGATAACGTGCAAGGGGCAGTGAGTTATGACTACTGCCATCTGTACGCTAATAATCTGGCAACAGCGGTGACGGTAGATACGTCGGGAACTCCGGGGCCGACGGCGGGCATGCATAATGTCGTCGCCGAAACGCCGCCCTGGATCCGGGAGTGGCGCCGGTGGCCGGCATATACGACAGTAAGCTATGACGATCCCGGATTGGTGCAGTACAGCGATACTTATATCAATTCACTGCTACCAATTATGACCGCCAAGGCGATACCGCTCTCGATCGCGATAGTTACTGGCGGGAGCTATTCGCAGTCGATTGTCAGTGAAGTGCAGGGTTGGATCAATGCGGGATGGGACGTCAACACGCACTCGATATCGCACGAATATTGGAATCCACCGGCGGCTAGTTGTGGGGCGAATGGGCCGTTTCCGGTTCCGTGCCACGCTTTCGAGAGCTTGCAATACACGGGAACCATCGCATCAAGCGTGACTTTGAACATTGCACACCCCACACCGGGCCATGCGACTTTGACGGTAACTACGAGCCCTGACGATCCGGCAGCCGATCTTAACTGGGATTTGACGCCGGCGGCGCCGGGGCAGCCTTCTAACGGGCTCGACACACTCGGTGGGATTTTATACACGCTGCAACAGCGCGGAGTGTTTTCTGTGAGCCTCGACGCAAACGCGAAGAGCATGGCGCGCAGTATTTCGCTGGTCAACGTGACGAACATGGACATTAAGAGGTCGGCGCAGAACCTGGATCTTGACGAAACGCAGATGGAAACGGAAGAGATGAGTTGGGCGCAGGGGTGGATGAATTTGAACTTCACCGGGCTGCCCACAGAACGCGTGTACGTGATGCCGGGGACTTATGAAGATCCGGTGACCGAGAATATTGCCGCAAGTCTGGGATATGCAGGGGTACGAGGGACCGGCAGTCTAAAACCATGTTGCGGAGCGAATACAACGCTGGCCACGGGCTATGACGTGTTCAACATCCTAAGCCAGGGCGTGGTGCCTAACTACCAGAATCTGAGTTATCAGCAAATGCGGAACCGGGTCAGCCAGGATGCATTCAAGAACGCGTTATGGGGAAGACCGATCGGGTACTTCTGGCATGTGAACGAGTTGCGGCCGGATGAAGTCGAGAACTTCATGGACGCGCTGGTTCAGGGGGGCGCGACGCTGGAGTCGAACACGCAGATGGTGAACTTGCTGTTGTCATGTCGGCCAAACGATGTTGTGCCTTCGGGCTATGTGGCGGGCAGCTACTACGTTTGTCCGTCGAGTGGGACCGAGGCAGATTTCCGGCCGACGGTGAATTCACCGGTGAAGGATGCGGGCGCGAATCTAGGTGCGGAGTATCAATACGACCTGTTGGGAATTAATCAGAATTTGTATGGGGTGGGATGGGAGATAGGGGCTTACGCGTATGTGCCGGAGAATTTTAGCGCGATGCACTGAGATGGGGGTCGTCAGCAGGTTGCGCGAAAAGTCGTCGAGGGCCGAAAAGCTCGCCTCGGGCGCTGAAGCGCGGACAGATTTTCACGACTTAACGGCACGACCGAAGTCGTGCCCTTCCCCAAACCTGCGTGAAGCGGTGTGTTTCCGCAGCCTATCAGGGGGTGGCTGCGGTGACGCCAAAATTGACGCCTGAGTACCTGGAGGAGTTGGGACAGAAGCTGGATGAACTTAGGAAAGGTCTACGACCGGGCCGGGAAGATACGGAGCGCGATTGTTTCATCGAAGAATTTCTAAAGATCCGGACGAAGACGGCGAATCGGGCGTGTTTCAAATTGAACCGGGCGCAGGAGGAGTACTCCTGGGTGTGCTGGAAGCAGAAGGCTAAGAAGAATGTGGTGCTGAAGGCACGTCAGGTGGGCATCACGACGTACGTCGCCGCGAGATTCTTCACGCAGACGATCGCGCAGCCGGGCACGCTGAGCATGCAAGTGACGCAGGACCGGGAATCGGCGGAAGACATTTTTCGGATTGTCCGGCGGTTCTGGGAGAACTTGCCGGATTACGCGCGGAAAGGCATTTTAAAAACTTCGTACCGCAACACGCGGCAGTTGGTGTTCCCGCGTTTGGACAGCGAGTACTGTCTGGCTTCGGCGGCGGAGAATGCGGGACGAGGGCGGACGATCCAGAATCTGCATTGCTCGGAGGTTTCGCGGTGGGGCCGGGAAGGCGATGAGGCGCTGGCGTCGTTGCGGGCGGCAGTCGTGCCGGGAGGCGATATTGTGCTGGAGTCGACGCCGAACGGAGCGGGCGGACTTTTCTACCAGGAATGGCAGCGGGCGGAGGATACGGGATATACCCGTCACTTTTTTCCCTGGTGGTTTGACGCAGCCTACGTTCTTGAACCGGGGGCGAATTTTGCGGCACTCACAGAAGAAGAGAGGGAACTGGCGGCTCTTCACGGGCTGAAACCTGAACAGATCGCATGGCGGCGGAAACAATGGGCGTCACTGCGGGGACTGGCGGTGCAGGAATTTGCCGAGGACCCAGTGTCGTGTTTCCGGGCGTCGGGGGAATGCGTGTTCGATCTTGGGGCGGTGGAGCAGGCGCTGCGGGGGTCGGGCGAACCGGTGGAGGCGCGTGACAACCAGCGTCTGATGATCTGGTTGCCAACGCGGCCGGGACGGGAATATGTGATCGGCGTCGATCCGGCGGGAGGCGGGGTCGAGGGCGATTACTCGTGTGCGGAAGTGATTGACCGGGAGCTGGGAACGCAGTGTGCGGAGTGGCATGGACATTGGCCTCCGCGAGAGCTGGCGCTGAAACTTGTGGAATTGGGAAAGGAATACAACACGGCTCTGCTGGCGGTGGAGAGGAATAATCACGGGTATGGTGTGCTGGCGTGTCTGCGGACGCTGGAGTATCAACAGGTGTACACACAGAAAGGGCAGGATGGATGGTTGACGTCGGCGATAAGCCGTCCGGCAATGATCGAGAACCTGGCGGCGGCGATGATGGAGGAGGCGGGGCTGTTCCGGAGTCCGCGGCTGCTGAACGAGTGCCGTACGTTCGTTCGGTATGCGGATGGGAATACGGGGGCGGCTCTGGGAACTCATGACGATTGCGTGATGGCGCTGGCGATTGCGTGGGCAGTGCGGAAGACGGAGGCGGGGCGGGAATCGAAGCATCCGGTGGGATGGGGCAGGCTCTCCGGAAAATGAACATTTCCGGTGTGGTGGCTGTCACAGGCAGGCGGTGGGGGCGAAGGGTATCGTGCTTATGGCAGGTAGCCGAGTGCCTCACTGGGGTTGCTACAAAAGTCAAGAGCTTGAACCACAGGGGGCACGGAGGAGCACAGGGGAAACCTCTGGACTTATGCCTACTACTGCGGTTCAACACGTAAAGAGGATGCGAGGCGGAGCACAGAGCCACTTAATGCGCTGCGACGACGGGTATTACTACGTGGTGAAGTTTCGAAATAATCCGCAGCATGAGCGAGTGCTGGCGAATGAGTTTCTGGCGACTCGGCTGGCGCAGCGAGTTGGGTTGCCGGTGCCTGCGGCGGAGGTGGTGGAGGTGCCTTCGTGGCTGGTGGAGCACACGGCGGAACTGACGATTGTGTTGGGGAGCCACGTGATTCAGGTGGAGTCGGGACTGCAGTTCGGGTCGCGCTACGTCGTGAGCCCGGTGGATGGGCAGGTGCTCGACTACCTGCCTCCGGAGATGCTGGACCGGGTGCGGAATCTGGGCACATTTGCGGGAATCCTGGCGCTGGATAAATGGACATGCAATGCCGATGGGCGACAGGCAGCATTCTGGCGGAAGCTGCGGGAAAAGAAGTACTCGGCGGCGTTCATCGATCAGGGCTATTGTTTTAACGCGGGAGAGTGGACGTTTCCGGATTTTCCGCTGCGCGGGGTGTATCCGCGGAATGAAGTTTACGCGCGCGTGCATGGGTGGGAATCGTTCGAGCCCTGGCTGTCGCGGATTGAAAAGCTGGAAGAAGATGCGATCTGGAGAGTGGCGGGAGAGATTCCACCGCCGTGGTATGGTGCGTCGTGGGACGAAATGGAGACGCTGGTGAAGAAACTGCTTGAACGGCGGGACTTGGTGCGGGAATTAATCCAGTCGTTTCGGATGTCGCCGCGAAGGCCGTTTCCGGAGTGGGTGGAAGAAGCATAGAGCCGGCCTAGGTGCCAAACGCTAATTGCAATGGATGAGAAGCGACAATTCGAAATCTTGCTGTTGCGGTTGGTGCCCCACGCTTTGCGGGATGACTTCATGACCGTAGGCTTTGTGGTGCGGGAATCAGGGGGCGAGTTTGTGGACATACGCTTCACGCGCGACTGGAAACGGGTGGAGTGCTTCGCGCCGGACCTTGAGCTCGAGATCTTTGAAGATCTTGAGGCCGCAGTTCGCCGGCAGCTGAAAGACATTCGGCGGCGCGAAGACCTGCTGCAATTGCTGGACCAGAGATTTGGAACGGTGTTTGATGTTGGTCCCGCAAAGGCGTTGCTTGCAAGTGACCCAGCGGCGGAAATGCGCGTGCTAGAGCGAGATTATCTGGCGCCGATGCATGCGGCGGAACGGGCGCGGCGGCTGGGACGGTTGGGGATTGTGGGAAGAATACAGGATGCGTTTTCCCAAGCAGGCGTGCTGGAGTTGCTGCAACGCGATATTGACATGAAGGACTTCACCGGGGAAAACGATCCATTCCACGTCGACTTTGGGTTCCGAGTGGGCAAATCGCTGAAGATGTTTCACGCCCTGGCGCTGAATCTAAGCCGAGAGCCGGCGGTGACCCTGGCGTACCGGTACGCGAGGATACAGGAAGGAATGCGGAAGCGGCAGGAAGAGGCGTTGTTGACCGCTATCATCAATGATGAGGCGATGCGGTCGAAGGGCGAGATTGCGTCGGGGATCGCGATGCTGCAGGCGAATGAAGTGGTGGTGCGCGGCTTGGGAGAGATGGCGGCGATTGCGGCAGAGGCGCGGCGGGAATTGCGGGCCTGAGATTGGAGAGGTCAGAGGTCAGATTGCAGAGGTGATGTCTGCAGCGGGGTGAACACACGGCACGGCGAAAGCTGTGCCGTTTTTATTTGGAGAAAACGCCTTGATGCTGTCGAGGAGACAAGCGAGACGTAGGGGTCCTTCGACTGCGGTTGCTGCTTACTTCGTAAGCAGCAATCCTCGCTCAGGATGACAGGGTTTGAGAACCGAGACGGGGAGATTCATGAACATTCGAGAGAGGGTGCGCGGCGCTATGCGCCGGGTGGGAGAAGTGTCTTTGCGGGAATGGCTTTCCACGAATTTGTTTGCCGAGCGCGATGGACGGCGGACGGCGGGAGCGGGGTCGAACCTGGCTCCGTTCTCTTCGCCTAGCTTTTCGCGGGCGGGGGCGCCCGCGCCACACAACCTTGTGCCTAAGCCTACCCCGGCCAACTTACGGCGGTTCGCGGAGACTCCGGTGGCGCGACGGGCGATCAACGTGATTAAGGACCGGATTGTGGGAATGCGATGGCGCATCCAGCCTCGGCGCGGGCGGGTGCTGGAGCAGATTCCGGATGGTGCGCGGCGGATACAAGTGCTGACCGAGAATTTCGAGGCGCCGAATCCAGATGATTCGTTCCGCTCGCTGCTGGAGCAAGTGCTGGAGGATGTGATCGTTGGGGGATTTGGGGCGATCGAACTCGATTTGGTTGAGGGATGGACGCCGGATTCTGCGGTCAAGCTGCCTCTCCTGATGTGGCCGGTAGATGGGGCGACGATCCGGATCATGACGGATTGGGATGGGCGCCCCGACTCGCCGCGGTATGCGCAGGTGACGGGGTTGTATGGGGCGGATGGACAGATCGTATTGAACGATGACGAGTTGAGTTACATCCGGCTGAATCCACGAACGCACACGCCGTTCGGGCTGGGGCGGGTGGAAGTGGCGTTCGAAACGATCAATGCATTCTTGACCGCGCACCGGTATGCGGGGCGGCTGGCTTCGAATTCGGTGGTGCAGTACGCGCTGTGGCTGCAAGGTCTGACGCCGGCACATCATGAGCGGCTGATCCGGTGGTGGCAGGACGAGATTGAGGGCACGGGGCGCGTGCCGATTATTTCGGCGGAGTCGAAGCCGGAGGTATTGCGATTCGGGGCCGGGACGGACGCAGACCTTCGACTGGCGTGGCAGGAATTCCTGTTGCGGATCATCGCGGATGCGTTCGATCTGCCGGCGCAGTTTCTGGGATTGGAGCAGGATGTAAACCGGTCAACGGCAGAGGAGATGAGTGACTTGGCGTTCCGGTCGGCGATTGTTCCGACGGCGCGCCTGGTGGCCGAGTATCTGACGCGGGATGCGATTGCGAAGAGGCTGGGGTGGACGGATTTGGAGTTTGTATTCACCGACCTCGATGCGCAGGACGAGATGGAACAGGCGCAGATCGACGAGATCCTGCTGCGCAATGGGGTGGTCACGGTCAACGAAGTACGGCGGGCGAGAGGGTTGGCCGAGATTATCTGAGGGATTCAGATTGCGGACGCGAAACCTTGAACCACAGAGGACACAGAGGAACACAGGGGAAGACCGGGGTTGAAGCGGTGACGACTTAGTAGAGGCTAAGAAGTAATCGAGGGCAGAAAGCACACCTCGGGCGCTAGAGCGCGGATATCTTCAACGACTAGCGGCACCCTTCGGCTCAGCTCAGGGCAGGCTCTGAAGCCGTGCCCTTCCCTTTTGTATCGAAGTTGGATTTGTTTCGTAGCCCGTTAGAAGTGAGGAGATCAAAGATGGGATTGTCACTGGAGTCGATGGCGATTGAGATGCCGGCGGTACATGGGCATCCGAACCGGGTAGGGTTCCGGGGAGTATTGACGATCGTCGATGTTGCATCGGACAAGTCGCCGTCGGGCGCACGGGGACATCGAGTGCTGCTGACTCGGCGGGCAGCGGAGGCGGCGATGCCGTCGCTGATGGGGATGGCGCTGGATTACTCGCCGGCGCTTGATCGTCACGACGCGCGGCGGAAGATTGGGGTGATTACGCGAGCTGACATTGTGGGGCGTGTCATTGAAGTCGGTGGATTTCTGTATGCGCGGGATTTTCCGGAGATCGTGGCGGAGATCGGCAGGCCGGGGCGGACGGGGGCAGCGGTCTCCGCGGGACCGGGTAGCGCGGACAGGAAGGTGCGCGCTACCCGCGCGGGTCTTGGAATGTCGTATGAAATTACGGATGCGTTCGTGGAAGACATCACGGCAAGCGTGTGGGTGCTGAGCCGGGTGACCTTTACGGGGGCAGCGGTGCTGCGGCGGGATAAAGCGGCGTATTGCTCGACGTGGATCGAGCTGGGGTAAACAGAGCAGCCCTTAAAGGGCGATTGATTGTGAGGTTTTACGGTATCGCTAAAGCGATACCCCGATACGAAACAAACGAAGGAGGTAATAGATGAACGAAGAGATGGTGCAGCAGATGATGGCGGCAGAGCGACTGGCGGCAGCCACGGAGACCCTTGATCGCGTATTGGGAAAACTGGACGCGCAGCAGGAAATGCTGAATGCGAAATGGACCGGATCGTGGCGGCGGTCGAGGAGAGCGTTACACAAACAACCGAGCGGCACCAGGCGGAAGGAACTGGAACCGACTTGCAGCAGCGCGTTGTGCAACTGGAGAAGTCGAATGCAGATCTGAAAGCACAGGCGTCACGGATGGCACGGAAGACGCTGTCGCCGGTGGTGTCAGCGCTGATCGGAAAGAACGAGATCGAAGGCGAACGACTGGACCCGGCGGTGCTTAATAAGACGCTTGCGGCACTCAGCGTGGAACAGCGGATCGCCGTGAAGGCGGAGTTGGCGCGGGCGGGGATGATCGAGTAAGGCGTCGTTGGTCGTTGGTCGCTCGTCGTTAGGGCATTGGTTATGGGGGCGCGAGTTAGACCGCGCCTCTTTTTCTTGGGTGGATGAACCCCACTCCTCACAAAGTGCGCGATGAGTGGGGCACCCGGAAATCGGAAAGAGAACGGGCAGTAACAACTCAATTGAGGAGAAGACATGAAAGCGAATTTTCTGGATTTGCATGCAGCAGCGGACTTTCTGGGGCCGGGCGCGATCGAGATTGACCGGTATCAGACCGAGATCACGGACATCGTGCGGCGGCGCGGCGTGTTCGGACAACGGATGAAGCAGGTGCCGGCAACGGGACATCCATCACGGTTTTTCGAGGAAACGGCGATTGCTTCGCCCACGGCGGCCCAGGCGTTCGTCGATCCGCGAAACATTGTGCCAACGGTGCAAGCGCCGACGCGAGTGGAGCGCAGCGTTCCGCTGAAAGCGCTGGTCTCGCAGATCAACTACAACCTGTTTGACATGGAGGTGGGGACACAGCAGAGCCAGTTCGCCTATCTGCAAGCCAAGGATCTGGCCGATGCGGTGGACGGGATTTTGCGCACGCACGACGTGGCGCTGTGGAACGGCACCGACACTTCGCTGAGCGCTCCAACGACGCCGCAGTATTTCGGCGCGATTGGACAGATCGAGGCGGGGGGCAACAGCACCACCATCGCGGCCGGGGCCAGCATCGTGGACGGGCTGAAGAGCACCATCGCACAGATGGTCTCAAGTTCGTCATACGAAGTTCGGCCGACGGCGATCTATGCGAATCCGGTGCTGCTTGACCTGATCGACCGCGAGATGAAGGCGGAGTTCAACGTTGTACTCGCTACGGCGCAGATCACGGGCGGGCTGACGGTGAAGACCTTGAGCACGCAAGCCGGCGAGTTGCCACTTATTCCGGAATGGACTCTCCCTTACACGGGAACAGGGGGAAGTGGAAGTGTGCTGCCGGCTTACATCGTGACCGAGGACCTGATCGAGTACCACTGGCTGACGGACCCGAATCCGCGGGTCTTCAGGCTGGGACTGCCGACCTCGCTGACGACGGAGAGCGTCGTGGTGAAATTCGGCGGCGTGGTGGTGAAGGGCGCGTCTTATGCGCACTACGAAGTGAAAGTTGACCGGTAGTCGAACACTGGGGAAGATCCCACTCATCGCAAAGTGCGCGATGAGTGGGGTACCCGGGTTCCTGACAATCGAGAACTGGAAACCCATCATGAATTATTTGCAACCATCGGAATATGACGCGTATGGGCTGGAAACCACGACTGCTCTGGCGTGGGTGACGGCGGCCTCGGCGATTGTGGATGCGCATTGCCGAAGGGCCACGCTGGCGATCGCTCAGTACACGGAGCGGTTACGAACGGAGAATGGAAAAAGGCCGGTGCGACTTACATATCTACCGCTGAATCCGGTGGCGCCGGCAACATCGCCGATTGTGTCGGCGCGGGCTCGGTATACGACACCGCGGCGGGGCGAGTTAGTGTACGAGGAGATGGTGTGGGATGCGGCTCTCGCGTTCGGAATCCCGGGAACATGGGTGGACCTCAATGTGGCGGACCTGGACGTGTTTCTGGAGACAGGAGAAGTCACGCTTCCGGTGAATGCGCTGGGGTGGACGTTCACCGAAATCGAGATTGCGTATACGGCTGGGCTTGATCCGTTTCCTGACGCGGTGAAGGTGGCGTGCGCGCAATTGGTAAAGAATGCGCAGGCTACTCCGGCGCTGAATGTGAAGAGAAATGTACTTCCCGACAGAATGCAACTGATGTACTTCTCCGATTCGCTGTTGGATGAAACGGTGCAAGCGCTGCTGGCGCCCTATGTGGCGCAGAAAGTGGGATGACGATGACTGGGATTTCTGGAACAGCGGCAGCGCGGGCAGCGGATGCCATGTTACGAACGCTGGGCGGCACGGAAGTGATCCTGCTGTTTGCGGCAGCGGGAATGCCGGCCGATGCCGTGGCGGAACTCGGCTTGGTGGATCCGGGAGTTGAGCAGGCTCGGATTGCGCCGGTGATTGTCGTGGAACTGAGCACGGAGAACAACGGTCCGCGGCGGCGAATCGAGTTGCTGGCGGGCTGTTCGGCGATGGCGGAGCAGGTGAGTCAGCGGAACGTGGCTTCGGCGGAGGTGTTGTTCGAGACCGCGCTGGGATTGGTGTATTGCGGAGAAGTGTTCCACATCCAAGGGTTCGTCGTCGAACGGCTCGGGGGTGTGGCGTATCTGTACCGGGTGGCGGCGATGGCGTAGACCCTCAGGGGCTAAAGCCCCCATTGTTTGTGGTTCTGAACGGCACGGCTGAAGCCGTGCCCTTCCCAAGACCTACACAGAACCATCTGTGAGCCCAGTTCTAACAGGAGAGATATGCAGGCGGCGAAAGACAGTTTTTACATGGCGCTGCGGGAGCGGCTGACCGCGTTGAATCCGGCGCGAACGATGGTGATCGATGGAGTCACGGTACCGGCGATCGTGGTCCGCGAAAACATGGAACCGCGGTTTGGGGAAGCGCAGCCGGGAGCGTTCTACGTCGACTTTGGCGACATGTTGATTGCGGAGAGCACGCGTCCAATGCTGGGGCTGGATTGCCACATCTGGTACGCGAGCGAAGGCAGCGGCGGCACGGGAGTAGATCGAGGTCGCGTGCTGGCGGAAATGGATAACGAGTTGGTCAGAATCTGCGCTCCGCCGCACACCCAAATGCGCGATTACAGCCAGACTCCGAGCGCTGACTTGGGATCGGGAATTTTCTGGACGGCACCGGAGTTGGGGAATGCGCCGGGAGACATCTCGACCCAGAAACAGCAGTGGAGTGCTGGCACAGCGCGGGTGGAACGGTACGCGCAGCTGAGAGTTTATTTCTTTCTGCCAGAGGTAGAAGCATGACGCGGGCGGGGTTACGGCCGATAGCACGGCAGACGCGTGCTTATTTCGCGCCAGTGGACAGAGTGAACGGGCCGACGGCAATTTTTGATCCATCGAAAGATAACGGTTTCCAGCTGGATGCCCCACCGGCGCCGTGGATTGACCTGGGATGGATTGAAAACTTTCAGCGCACGAGCACATCGCAGATTGAGGCTCTGATCAGCGGGACAGCGGGTGCGGTGTCGGCACAAGCTCGGCATGCTTTGGGAGCGCGCGTTGATTTCGAATTTCGCGACTGGGGAAAGTTGCAGATGGCCCTGGCAGGAGGCGCAGAGCACATGAATGTGCTGGCAACCGATCCGAGCGCATCGCCAGCAGGATCGGGTGGAGTTCCGCTGACGGCCGTGCCTTTGCTGGCAGGCTCAACCGCCGGGGAACTGGTGTTGGGAGCGGGTGCCATCGCCGGATTTCAGCCTGGCGACCTGGCGGCATGCGATGTGGATTATGCGCAGCAAGTTGGCTACGTGGGCACCGGCATCACGGCCGCGTATGTGAAGAATCCAGCGGACGTGCGGCACGATGCCAACTATGTGCGTCGGGTTACGTTCAACGTGGGCCGCGTCGCACAGGTGACGCAGACGTCGTTGCTGCTAACGCAGGCATTGCCGGGGGGAGTGCCAGAGGCTGGGGCGTCGGTGCAGAAGGTGATGGCTTTTGTGGACCGCGAAGGCGGCGCGTTTCTACAACAGTGGTCGGGGTTATTCGTAGCGGAAGAGGAATCTGGGGGACGCGTGTGTTTCTTCTATCCGAGTTTGAGTCCGTGCACGGCGAAGCCGGAATGGACGCGGGAGAGTCTGATCGAAATTCAAAAGCCGATCGGAGAGTTGGCATTGCAGGCGTCGTTTACGGCGCTGCCAACCCTGGACGGCAACGATGGAGCGGTGGTGCTGTGTTACCGGAGTTATTTTCCGGCGAGTGGGGCCGCGGTTTACTAGCAGGCTGCGGAAAAATGCAATCTGCCGAAGGAGAACGACCACCGGGGCTAAAGCCCACACTGATTTCACGAGGCTTACGCGGCCCTGAAGGGCCGCTCTTCCACGGTAATCCACACATTCGTGAGTTTTCCCGCAGCCTGCTGGAAGCCCGTGGTGAAAGTCGGACCCGGAGGAGAGCACGAGCACAAGCCAAGAGCTTTAACCACAGAGGCCAGAGAGGGGCACAGGGGACGGCGGAGTTTTTCCGATAAGCCATGAAATTACTGATTGATAACCTCGGCGGTCTCGGGCCGCAGGACTACACACCATTTGTGGATTCGAGCAAGAGTCCGAGCCTGGTGCGCAAGCTGAACAGCGCGGCCGAATTGAAGTTCGGCCTGGTCGCCGGTACGGGAAGCTTGATGGTGCCGGTGATCGGCGGGCGCGTTACGCTGACCCTTAGCAACGGCAATGATCTGTTCACTGGTTACATCGTCCAGACGCCGACATATCAGTATCTGGGCTGGGCGGATCGCGGGTTGATTTACCGGTACGAGATAGACGCGCTCAGCGACGTGATGCTGATGGATCAGAAGGCACCTCCCCCACGTCCTCCGTTTGTGGACCGGAACGCTGGTGACGCGTTCCGGCAGTTGACGGCGGAGGCGCTGCCGGGATGGTTTGATGTGAACGGCGTCGAGGCAGGGGATCCAATTCCGTATTACAGCGTCAACCCGGCGAAAAAGTGGACCGCATCGGCGGCGGAGATTGCGCTCTCAACGCGTTGTGCCTATCGCGACGATGACAGCAAGCTGTTCTTTGCGCCGCTGGCGGCAAACACGTACGCGCTCGCGGAGAATGCGGTTACGTTTTCTCCGGGCGATCTTCAATTGCAGAGCGTGAACCGGCTGGTCAATGACGTAACGATTCTGGGGCCACTGGAGTCGAGTGCGCATGTGAAGGATTACTTCTGCGGCGACGGGTACACGACGTGTTTCTACATGTCGCAGAAGCCGTTCACGCGCAGCAGTCAGGTTGCGCTGTATAACCGCACGATTCTCGATGAGATTTATACGGAACTGGATCCGACCCATTGGACCGTGACCGATCCGCAGCATGCGATTACCGTCAGCAACGGCCAGTTGCAGGTTGCGGGAGGAACAGCAACAGATGGTCAAACGCTCCTGGCCTTCATCGAAAAGATCGAGTTGGGCGGTGCCACGGTGCTAGAGCACGGCGACATCGTGTTCAATGCGGCATCGGATGGAGTGATCGGCGGGCTGTATGCCGGGGCGGTTTCGATCGCAGGCTGCCTGGCAGGCTTTCGGGTAACGCCCGTGGGCGCCAACTGCAACATCCAGGCGCTGGTCGGAGGCTCCGCGACGGGCACAACGCTCACCACACAGGCCGGACACCATTACGTGTTCACTACGCAGCTGTATCCGACAGAGGTTTACCGAATGCAGCAGGTGTTTCATTCTTCGCTGCATCCGAGCGGCGCGGCGCGCGGCGGCGGCGCAGTTGCCTGCAATGTACGAGTCGTACTGGAAGTGCACGATATTGATCCGATGAATCCGGCGACGCAGATCGCACCGGCCACTGTTCTGTACGACGGGCTCGTTGCGAACGCGCCGGGATTTTGCACCTATGCGCTCATCAATGCCGGCAGCATGCAGTGTTCGGTAGCGTTCACATACATATGGCTGGCAGCCGATGCACTGGTGCGCAGCACATTGCCAGGGCAAAGCACGCGGACCAGGCGGACGGGATCGTTGCTGGAGGGCGCCGAATGCCATGTTTCGAACGAGCCCGCATTGCAATTCTACCCGGAGTACATACCGGCGGCGAACGAGTTGATCGAGGTTAGTTATCGCGGCCAAGGCCATGCGCTGGCGCGAGTGACAAACTCGACGAGCGTTGCAGCTCATCAGCGCGGGAGCGACGACGGAGTGCGCGGGAGCGTGCGCGAGATTGGGATGCCGGTTCCACGCACTTCGGCGGATTGCGAAACGGCGGCGCTGGCCTTGCTGGATGACGCTGGCCAGGGATGGAGTGGGGAGTACCAGGCGTGGAGTCAGTTCCTGCCGGGCGGGGCGGCGGATATTTTTCCGGGAGATGGGCTGGCGGTGAATGTTCCATCGCGGATGGCGTCGTTTCTAGCGATCGTGCGCGAAGTAGACGTGGAGATCGCGGACATCGCCGGCGAAAACAGCCGCTACACTGTGCGGTTTGTGGATGCGGGAGATCCCTCTCTGGATTTCGCTTTCGTGACGGCCCTGGTGAAGCAGACTCAGGTGCTGACGCCGATCGATGTGAGCATGGTGGGGAATGTTTATCTTCCCGATCTTATCGACGCGGATTTCACGAATCTGACTTCAACGACGGTGACGATTGACGTGGGATTCACTCCCGTGGCGGGAGGCGGTATCGAAGTGCGGTACTCAGACGCGGGGTGGGGAGCCGACAACAACGGCAACCTGGTGGGCCGTTTCACGAGCAGCAGCTTTACGCTCACGCGGTACGCGCGAGCACAAACCTATTTCTTGAGGAGTTATGACGGCGGCGGGCCGCCGAAGTATTCGCGGTATTCGGCGGCGCTGCATGTTGACTATCCAACGACATGAAACATTCAAACGACGAAATTGACTTGGGGGCACAACCGCCGGTGATGGTTCGCCTGGGTACCGGCGACTTTCAGCAGAAAGTTTTGGAGAAGCTGGCGAGACTTGAAACGATGATGGACATGATCATAGGAAACGGACGGCCAGGGCGGATGCAGCTGGCCGAAGATCGGCTGAGCGCACTGGAGAAAAATGACCTTCGCCGAACGGTTTATGACCGGATCGTAATTGCGGCGATCACGTTTGCGCTCACGTTCGCGATCAGCGCGATCATAGCGTGGCGTTCCTATCCGGGGCCGAAGTAGAGACAGCTCACGCCGCGGCGCAGAAAATGCTCAACAAACTGTGGCGGTTTCAAGGAGAGTGTAGTCCGGTATGCCTCGGAGGGGGTTGCCGTAAGAGAGAAAAGCTTGAACCACAGCGGGCACAGAGGAACACAAGGGAGACCCACAATGCGAAGCGCTGGTTTTGAATCGCCAGCCGTCCCTGGCCCGGATATCCGCTGACGATGTCTGTGAAACTGGCACAGCCAGCAGCACAAAGATCGAGAGGAGAAGGTCTTGACCTTCAAGCACCCAAACGTTCATCGCGAGTTTGTGAAGTATTCCGAAGCCCAAAAGTTGCACATCGTTTCGGTGTATTCCAACCCGTACCGCTGGCAGCGCAGACGAGAAGCTTTCCATGATTTTCGGTTTCACATGGAGACGAGCCCGAACGTCGTGCTGCATGTAGTCGAGGTTGCCTTCGGAGATCGTCCGCACGAAGTCACCAGCCGCGACAATGCGCTCGATCTGCAACTGCGGACGGACTCCAGCCTTTGGATCAAGGAATGCGCCATCAATGAGGGCGTACGCCGCTTCCCGGCAGACTGGCAGTATGGCGGATACGTGGACGGCGACTTCCATTTCACGCGGCATGACTGGGCGCTGGAGGCAATTCACATGCTCCAGCACCACAGCTTTGTCCAACTGTTCAGCACCTATACCGATCTAACCGGCGAAACAGCAACTAGCCATCTCGGTCATCGCCCTTGCCGCATGAGCGCGAGTTTTGCATGGAATTATTTGCATCAGAGTGAATTTTTGAGTTCGCGTTCCCGGCAAGCGGGGCGCGGAGGCGCCGATACTTACTATGCCAAGCTCCAACCGTCCAAAGCTTTTCCCTTCGGTCGTGCGCCAGGAGCGACCGGAGGGGCGTGGTCGTGGCGGCGGGATGCTTTCGAAACGGTGGGGGGGATGTTGGACACCTGTGTCCTGGGCAGCGCCGACTGGCATATGGCCTTCGGGCTGGTGCAAGCGACCAACGTGGCCGCGGAAATGAAGCGCTGCACGCAGCCCTATGTGGAATCCGTGCTGAATTGGCAGGCGCGCGCCGCGAAACTGAACCGCATCGAAGGCCGCTCCCCGATGGGGTGCATCGACAACTTTGCCACGCACGCTTTTCACGGCAGCAAAGTGCTGCGCGCGTATGGCGAGCGCTGGGCGCTTCTGCAAAAGTGGGACTTTAATCCCGCAACCGACATCGCGCGAGATTACCAGGGATTGTGGCGCTGGACAGGAAATAAACCTGGACTTCGCGATGACGTGGTTCGATATTTCATCGAACGATCTGAGGACGGGCCGCTATTGCTGGGGGAAGCGCCGTTAGTTTGACGGTGTGCGAACACTTTCTTTGGAATTGTCATCCGAGCGAAGCGAGGGATCTGTAGTGCGCGGCGAACTGCAATCCCTCGCTTCGCTCGGGATGACAAAGTCTGGCGAATTCATAGTTGAAGAGCGGGGACTCACTTTCGCCGCTGGCTGTTAGCCGACTTCTTCACTCCAGTTTTCGAGAGTTTTCTTTACGACGGCCATGAACTGGTCGGCGACAGCGCCGTCGACAATGCGATGGTCGTAGCCCAACGTGAGGTGAACGACGGAGCGGATGGCGATGGAATCTGCGCCGTCTTTGTCGGTGATCACCATGGGCTGTTTGGTGATACCGCCGACGCCCATGATGGCCGCGTTCGGCTGGTTGATGATGGGCAAGCCGAAGACGGCGCCAAACTGGCCGGGGTTGGTGATGGTGAAGGTTGCACCTTCGACGTCAGCCGGCATGAGCTTCTTCGAACGGGCGCGCTCGCCGAGGTCGGTGATGCCGCGCTGCAGTCCGAGGAAGTTGAGCTCGTCGGCATTCTTGAGAACGGGGACGATGAGTCCCCAATCGAGCGCGACGGCGATGCCGGCGTTGACGTGCTTGTGGTAGCGGACGCTATCGCCTTCGAGCGAGCTGTTGACGATCGGATATTGCTGCAGGGCGATGATGGCGGCGCGCACAAAGAACGGCATGAAGGTAAGCCGAGCGCCGTAGCGCTGCTCGAAGCCGCTCTTGAGCTTGTTCCGCAAATTGACGATGCGAGTCATGTCCACCTCGAACATGCTGTGGACGTGAGCGCTGGTGCGGCGCGATTCGATCATGCGTTGCGCGATGATCTTGCGCATCTGGGACATGGGTACAAGGTCGCCCGGAATCACAGCCGGCGCAGGGGCCCAGGCTTGACGGGGTGCGGGGGCCGCAGCCGGAGCAGCCGCGCGATGCTCAACGAAATCGAGGACGTCCTGCTTGGTGACGCGGCCGCCCGTGCCGGTGCCGCTTACTTTTGCAAGGTCCACATTGTGCTCGCGGGCGAGCTTGCGGACAAGCGGGGAAGAGCGAACGTCGGAATCTTCTTCCTCCTCGGGAGCGCTGGCAACGGGCGCGGGCGGCGGAGCCGGGGCTTCTTTCTTTGCGGGTGCAGGAGCGGCAGGAGCAGGAGCCGCGGCCTTGGCAGGGGCAGGAGCGGAAGCGCCACTGCCGTCGCCAATCACAGCGACGACGGTGTTGACCTGAACGGTGTTGCCTTCGGAAACCTTGATTTCCTGAAGGATTCCACTGGCGGGCGCGGGGATCTCAGCGTCGACCTTGTCGGTGGAAATCTCGAACAGGGGTTCGTCGCGCTGGACCTTGTCACCGGGCTTTTTCAGCCACTTGGTGATGGTGCCTTCGAAAATTGATTCGCCCATCTGGGGCATGACTACGTCAGTCGGCATAGTTCCCTTTCCATGAAGCCCTGCGCAATCGGCGGGGAAAGAGCAAACAAACATTATAGCGAAGGCGAGAACGACGGAGGTGGGGGTTCAGGGTTGCGTGAGTTGCTGGAAGGGCGTCCGGTAGGGCGAGAGTTTGTCCCGTAAACGCCCATAACCGAGAGCAGTACTGGAAACCTCTCGGATTCGCCCTGCGGAGAAGAGCTCTTGACCGCAGATGGCGCCGAGGATCGCAGAGAACGCAAAGGGAGATCTAAGCGCATCGTGGTCGCGGGAAAGACGATGTTTCTGTGGCGATGGAGAAGACATGAGTAAAGCATTGATGCATAGGTGTATAGATCGGCCTAACCTGCCTTGTCCTGGGCGTGAGGCGGACTGTGCTGAAGAAAGCGAGATCTTGGCCGAGATTTCAGCTCGCGAAGACCGAGAGTATTTTGAAAAGCACTGTCCGAAGAACGAAGACCATTGGGGTGACGACGGCTCGTGTCCGCAGTGTGAACAGGAAGAGGCAGAGGAGATTCGCAGCGGCAATTGGTTTGGGATTACTTGCGCAATCATGCTGCTTTGCCTTCCTGCCTTCGGGCAAGCGGCATACTCGGGGGTCGGGTTGTACTCGGGATCGGCGGCATACGGTTCGCCGGTCTCAGGAGGGGCTCCCCTGACGTACTCAGCCCGGACCGACAATTGCGTCCACGGCTACTCGCTCAACGCCCCCACCGCGTTCCCGTTCTACGATCCCACGGTTGAAACCTGTACGCCGGGCGCCACCACCGGGGAAGCGGGCAGCGCGATGCTGTTTCAAAATGGCCTGACGGACCCGCTGCCGTTCAATCGCTTGGATGCCGACACGTCTTCCACGAACTGCCCGTCCTATTCGCCGCCATTTCATACCGACTGTGCGGTCGCTGGCGTTTCCTTCACCGATCCCGACTTTGGCTCCTACAACATCTTCCTCACCGACCAGACTACCCAAAGCGCCGCCATAGGCTTTGCGGTGCCGAGCGGCAGTGCGGACTTGTTTGGCATCGGGTACGCAAACGATGTGATGTTTACCTGGGTGAACGGCGGCAGCGTCAACCGCTTTGCCCATATTCTCGAAGCAAACTTTCTCGCTCACTCCTGCGCGACTTCGCCCTGCGTCGTCAAGAGCAACGTAACCGCCGCAAGCTGCACGCCTAAACCGGGAAACACCGGGGCTGGCGCTTGTACCCAGTACCAGATGGGCAACACGTCTTCGACTGCATTTAGTCGTAATCCAAACGACCCACCGAATACGCTTTACGAGGGAAATCTGCCGCTCGTTATCAAGGATACATTCACCACTGGCAGTCCGATGGGTGTGAATGACTCAGTCGCGCGGGCAGCCTATGTCGATTTCTCCTCCGATAGTGCAGGAACGATTCCTTGTCATGTGGTTGCGAGCGACTATCAGAGTTACTGGACTAGCATATTTTCACTGTCGAACGGCGGAGCGCTCACCCTGGCGTCGGCGGGCGGTGGCAGCTACCAGACCATCAGCGAACAGCCTGGAGTGACGCTATCGGGACCGGGATACGTGGTTGGCCCCGATGTCTTCATCATGCCGGTCAATAACCAGCCCACCGGCAACACCTGGACGTTCCAAGCCTCAGCAGGCACGACCGGCGGAACAGAACCGAACTGGGCTTCAGGTTGTGCGACTCAGGGCAGTACGTGTACGGATGGTTCCGCGAGCTGGAAAAACATCGGCAAAGTGGCCAGCCAGGGACCGGGCTTCGATGTGCTGTATTTCAACCCCACTCGTGGCTGCCGCCGAATCAACACCCGGCTCGCTAAAATCTATAATGGCACGAATGAAGGCCCGAACTGGCCGAGCACGGGCACAGCCGACACCGCTGGGCAACTCATTACGAACGATGCCGTGAGTTGCTTCAAGATGGGCGGCTCGAATTGCGGGACGGGCGGCACGGTCAATTTCATCGACAAATTCACTCTGCACGCCGCTGGAAGTTACTACAGCGACGAGTATGGCTCGATAGGAGTGTCCGGGGGTGGAGAACTCAACAAGAATTACACGAGCGGTGGCGGCGCTTGGCCGGAAATCTCCGCAACCGCGAATGGAAGCTGTACTGCTGGTACAGTACGCTGGACCGACTTCGCCAGCTGGCCGAACGCCACATGGTCGAGCGCCAATTCCTACGCGTCGGGAGATTACGTTTGGTCGCCCACGGATCACAACTATTACACGACTAAGACAGCGATCTCTCCAGGCGGCGCGGACCCCATTTCAAACTCGAATTGGACACTAGAAGCTGGGTATTGCTACGCCTACGTCGCGGACTGGTACTCGAACCTGACGCAGCCGACTCTTGAACTCGGCCCCGACTTTGGCGCGGACGGTCACGCCGCTTCAACCTACGGTCTTGATCTGCGCGGTGGAGCTTACTTCCAGCACTACTTCAATCAGCTCAATTGCCCAGAGAATGTGGTCAGCCCATATTGCAACGGCACTTACGTCCAGCTCAACGGCTACACGAACGTTAACAACAACTATGTGGGAGCCCCAAATCCCGGCATCCGGTCGCTTACCGTCTCGCTGCCTACAGACGGGCATCCCAGCTCTCGTAACGATCCGGGCACAGGGGCTTTGTATCCAGTTTTCATTCCCACAGGGTCAGTGCCAACGTTCGGCGGTGCTACCCTCCCCCCACAATGCGGTGGTGGAAGTGGCGAGAGCGCCTACTGTGCGGCAGGGTACGGTGAAATACTTGCCTTCATGCCCGATGGCTCGCAATTGGTGTATCGCTTTGGTCATAACTGGAGTACCGGGTCCAATCCTGGCTTCGGCGTCCAGAACTCCATCGGCGTGATCTCGCACGACGGCAAGATGCTGGCGTACACGAGCGATTTTATGAATACCCGCGGAGATAAGACGGGTGCGGCGACTTGCGTGAGTCCCTTGCGCGGGCAGTATGCTCCATCTCCTAATCAGCCAGTTACTTACCTCGATTCTATGCTGCCCGTAACCCACAATAGTGGAGGGGATATCTACCAGGCGGCCGGCTTCTGGAATAGTTCAACTTCGACTTATACCTATAGCGGGAGCGGTGCAGAGGGCCCCAGTATTCCAAACTGGGACAGTGGATGCCCGAACGTGGGGAACTATTGCACAACCGATGGGACGACTGCTGCCGCCCCGCTTGATGGCAACGTGCTCTGGAAAAATTTGGGTCCAAATAGTTGCCGTGCCGACATTGGTTTGATGGATGTGACTTCGGCACTAGCAGCGCCGTAATTCTGAGGCCACTGAAGCATCCCGTGACAATCTCAGAGCATTTCACTCTGGAGGAACTTTCTTTCTCCGAAGCGGCGGCACGGCTCGGACTGGACAACACTCCGAGTCCGATGGTTGTTGCAAATCTGGGCTTGGTGGCGGCGGTGATGGAAGGAATTAGAACGCTGCTTGGGGACAAGCCCATCGTCGTGCACAACGGCTACCGTTCGGCACAGGTAAACCAGGCGGCGGGCGAAGTGGTGACGAGCGCCATTGCCACGGCCTGGCGTGCGACTTCGTTTGTCCCGCGTTAGGAACGCCGACGGAGCTGGCGCTATCCATCCTGAAGTCCGACATCGAATATGACCAACTTATCCTCGAGTACGGCTGGGTACACGTTGGCCTGGCGCAAGAGGGATTGTCATCTCGCCGGGAAGCCCTGACGAAGCGCTCGCGATGGGCGAAATACAGGTCCGGTATCGGGGCTTGACCGATTTCACTCCACTACCCCAATCGACATCAGTGTGACGCTATCACTAAGGAGATACTATCTTGAAAAAGTACGCTGTCTATCTGCCCACTGTTGTGCTGCTGCTTACCACGCTCGCGAACACCGCCACGCCGGCGATCGCTGCGTTCTGGATGAACCATGCCACTGCGGCGGCGATCTTTGCGCCGCTGGCCGTCGTCGTGGCTCATTGGCTGCCTTCGCCGTATGCCACCGTCAACTCGAAGTAACTAAGTCAATTTCCGGAAAATCAGAGGAAAAACCATTTATGAGGAAAGTTCTTGTCACTTCGCTGTCTCTTGCCATGTTCTGCACCGCATGTTCGACCGCTTGGGTGTCGACGCTCGATTCCATTCTGGCCACGGCGGCGCCGGCGCTGATTAACATTCTGCAAATCGTCGCCGTGGCCAACAGCCAGCCGGTAAACAGCAATCTGGCAGCACAGATTAATGCCGACGCAACCCTCATCAAGACGCTGGCCAGTGACTTCGCCAAGGCCTCCCCGGGCAACGCGTCGGGCGTTTGCCAGCAGTTGCAAGCAGCTGTGAGTGCATACCAGGCCGATCAGCAAATGGTGCTTCGGGTCGCGCAGGTGAGCGATTCGAACACGCAGACGAAGATTACGCTGCTTGCTGACTTGGTGGCCGGTACGGTGGGTGCAATCAGGGCAGCGATTCCATCCTGTCAGAACGCGGCTTCGTCCCAAAGCATGCGGACCGCGCCGCCCTACAGCGTCTCCACCTTCGTGGATCATTACAACAGCATCCTGCTGTCGCCGACTGGCAACCCGGCCGTGGATGCGGTAACCCCGAAACTGAAACTCCATCGGGACTCAAGACTCGTGCGGGCGGTGACTTTCGGACGACTCCAGTGATCCGAAAGTTTGGTGCGCTGGTAATCACTTTGTTGTCACCGCTGGCCGCGGCGCAGAGCGTGGAACTCAGGTGGGTGCAATCAGCATCGCCATCAGTTGTAAGCAACATCGTCTATCGCGCGGCGGTCAGAAAAGGTCCGTACATCGCGATATTTGGCAGCACGGAGCCGATCACGGAGTACGCGGACGTGGATGTGATGCGGGGCGAAATTTATTGCTACGTCGTGACGGCGGTTGACGCGAACGGCGTGGAGTCGGGCTACTCGAATAAGGTCTGCCGAAAGGTCCCCAAAAAAGGAAGCGAGGAACAATGAATACGACAAGCCGCAAGTTTGGCGCGCTTCGCGACGTTCACGATGTGCGGGATCGGATGTACCGGGCTTCGCCGCGATCGGAGCCCGTCCCGCAACACGTGGATCTGCGCGAGTGGGGCGGACCGATTAAGGACCAGGGCGAGGAAGGAAGTTGCACCGGGCATGCCTTCTCGTCCGCGCGCGAGTGGATCGCGCGGAAACATCAGAAAATCTCGCCGATCCTGAGCCCGCAGTGCCTGTACGTCGAGGAATTGCTGGCCGACGGGTCGTTTCCCAAAGATGAAGGCGCCATGCCGCGCATTGGCTGCCAGGTGCTCACGGCGAAAGGTTGCTGTGAAACGTCGTTATATCCCTACGTCGCGGGCAACTTAACCAAGCCGACAGCGGAGCAGGCACAGAACGCGCTCAAGTATAAGACGGGCGCTTATCACCGCATCGGGAGTTTGTCGGACTTTCTCCGGTGCTTGGCCGATGCAACGCCGTGGCCGGTCACGGTCGGATTCACGGTTTACGAATCGTTCATGTCGCAGCAGGTGGCCGACACCGGCGTGATGCCGATTCCGAAACGGGGCGAACAGCAACAGGGCGGCCACGAAGTACTTTGTCTCGGCTACGATTTGCCGAAACAGTTGGCGCTTATCCAAAACAGTTGGGGCGACGGTTGGGGACAGCGGGGTTACTTCTGGATGCCGTTTAGCGTGATCAAAGCGCCGGACACCGATTTGTGGATGGTGCACACCGGGGCAGCTTGGTAGACGCCCTCGTATTTTTCGCCATCGGATGCTTAACGTACTCCCGTATATGGTGCCTGTCAATGGAGAAATACCATATTTTGTGGCCCCGAACGTTGTAAGGGCCGAGCCGACCTGGGCGCAGGTACGACTCTTGGTACATTGCACTCTGGACTCGTGCAGTGGTCTTGACATAATATCAAGGGAGAACTAGCATGGTTCAAGAACAGGGCACCATACCTCCCTCGCTAACCGAGGAGAAGCTCAAGGAGCTTGTCCTAGAGGCGATAAATGACGGATCTGGCAATCCTGAAACCTACCACGCGCTATACGGTCACGTGGATCGGGGCCTCCACACGAATGATGTCATCCATGGTCTTGAACGAGAATGGACCTTCGAGCGTCCCCCCGTATTCAACAAGACATTTTGGCAGTGGAAATATTACCTCGACACTGAAAGTGTCGGCGGCGACCCGATAATTATCATCATAGCGGTGGACACTCTCCGACGAGAGTTCGAGGTAATAACCAGATGGCGACAGTAATGGCAGCGCACGAGTGCAATCGGCAAACTAGGCAGGAGTTCAGGGCGACCATGGACGACCCCTACCACTTTGTTGACTCAGGGCTTCCTAATGTCTATCTGGTAGGCATTAGGTATTTTCACTGCGAGTGTGGCGAGGAGTTGGCGGACATCCCTGCGATAAAGCAACTTCTGGATTTGATCTCCCGAGACTTGGTCGAAAAAAGCTCGCCCCTCATGGGTGCGGAAATTAGATTCCTCAGGAAGCGCCTAGGGAAAAGGGCATCTGATTTCGCTAAGCAAATAGGCCTTGAACCGGAGACACTCTCACGAATAGAAAATGACCATTTGCCGGCCTCGGAAAGAACCGAGAAGCTCATTCGTCTCTACTATGCTCTAGCGTCAAAGGACGCGATCTTGCTCGGACAAATGCAGAGTGGAATAGATCAGATGCTGACTACTTGGCGAAGAATCGATCCTATACCTCCGAAGAAGATAATCGCGAGCGTAAAAGACAATGAATGGTCGCCTGTCGCCGCCTAACTGAGAGACGATTACCCTGTCACGGCAGACTGTTTCCTCGCAATCCGCGGCTTGAGTTTGACGGGCCGTGTCGGGTGCTCTGAGAAAGCGTTGGAGACGCGGCGAGCCGCGTCTCCAACGAAATTATCTTAAGATCCCGATTTTTTCTCGATCTTCGCCCAGGTATCTTTCAGCGCCACGGTGCGGTTGAACACAGGACGCCCAGGCTCGGAATCCGGGTCCACGCAAAAATACCCAAGGCGTTCGAACTGATAGCGGCCTTCGATCGGCGCGTTCGCCAGCGAGGGCTCCAACTTGGCCTGCGCGATCACTTCCAGCGAGTTCGGATCCAAGTTCGCGGTGAACTCCTGGCCTTCTTCAACCTGATTTGGGTCTTCCTTGGTGAAAAGCTTGTCGTAGATACGGACTTCGGCATCGAGAGCATGCGCGGCTGAGACCCAGTGGATGGTCGACTTCACCTTGCGTCCATCGGGAGCATTGCCACCGCGCGTGGCCGGGTCGTACGTGCAGTGCACCTCAACCACTTCTCCCCTGTCGTTCTTCACCACCGTCTTCGCCGTAATGAAGTAGCCGTAACGCAGCCGCACCTCGCGTCCGGGCGACAGGCGGTAATACTGCTTGTGCGGGTCTTCGCGGAAATCGTCCTGCTCGATGTAGAGCACCTTGGAAAATGGCACTTTGCGCTTCCCGGCGCTTGCGTCTTCGGGATTGTTGACCGCCTCGACTTCGTCAACCTGCCCTTCCGGATAGTTATCGATCACGACCTTCAATGGCCGCAGGACGGCCATCACGCGCGGCGCGCGCTTGTTCAGGTCTTCGCGGACGAAGTGTTCGAGCATCGCAAGTTGCAGCGTGCCATTCGTCTTCGAGACCCCGATGGCAGCACAGAAATTGCGGATCGCCTCCGGCGTGTAGCCGCGGCGCCGGATGCCGGAGAGCGTGGGCATGCGCGGATCGTCCCAACCCGTGACAAGTTTTCCCTGCACCAGAGTGAGCAGCTTGCGCTTGCTGAGCAGCGTGTAGGTAAGGCTGAGGCGATCGAACTCCATTTGCTGGGACGGGAAAATGCCGAGTTGCTGGATGAACCAGTTGTAAAGCGGGCGATGATCTTCAAACTCGAGCGTGCAGATGGAGTGGGTCACGTGCTCGATGGAATCGGACTGACCGTGCGCGTAGTCGTACATGGGATAGATGCACCACTTGCCGCCGGTACGGTTATGCTCGGCGTGCAGGATGCGGTACATGACCGGATCGCGCATGTTCAGGTTGGGCGACGCCATGTCGATCTTGGCGCGCAGCACGCGCGATCCGTCAGGAAACTCACCCTTGCGCATGCGCTCAAAAAGGTCAAGGTTCTCCTTCGCCCCGCGGTTGCGATGCGGACTTTCTTTGCCGGGCTCGGTGAGCGTGCCGCGATGCTGGCGAATTTCTTCCGCGCTTAGATCGTCAACATACGCTTTGCCCTCGTTGATGAGCTTGATCGCCCACTCGTAGAGCTGATCGAAGTAGTCGGAGGCATAGTAGAGACCGTCCCACTCGAAGCCCAGCCAGCGGACGTCCTTCAGGATGGAGTCCACGTATTCCTGCTCTTCTTTTTCGGGATTGGTATCGTCGAAGCGCAGGTTGGTCTTGCCTCCGAACTCGTCGGCCAGGCCGAAGTTGAGGCAGATGGACTTGGCATGGCCGATGTGGAGGTAGCCGTTGGGCTCGGGAGGAAAGCGGGTCTGGATGACGGCATCGCCGTACTTCTTCGTTTTCAGGTCTTCAATAACGATGTCGCGGATGAAGTTCGAGGGGCGAGACTCGGAAGGCGAGTTCGCGGCAGCTTCGATCGATGAAGATGATTTCGCAACGCTCATACTCTTTGTATTTTATATGGTAAGAGTGGATTCGCGGCTGCTGACTGCCTCTCGGCTCTTAGTACGACCACAGTGCGGCGTCGTCCTAGCCGAATACAGGCCTCACCGCCGGTGAAGGAATCCACGTGATAATCTGCGTCGAGAGGGACCTAGCCCGTTCGGAAGTTACCCTTGGCATGCGGCGGGCTTCAATCTTTCATGGCAAATTGCGTGCAATGCGGTCGTCAGCTTCCAGCGCTCACCTTCGGCAGGAAGCTTTGCCAGTGGTGCGTGCAACATCAAGCTGCGCAGCGCGGCGAAGATTCCCCCGTCCAGCGAGTCGAACCGGCACCATGGATGCGGCAGCAGTCCAGTTCGATGGCGGTTACTCAGGCCATTTTCGGCATCAATGTTGCCGTGTTCGCCGCCATGGCATTGGCTGGCGTTTCGATGCTCGACAATCCTTCGGGTCAGGACCTCGTACATTGGGGAGCCAATTTTGGGCCGCTTACCGTCAGTGGCCAGTGGTGGCGGTTGCTGACTTGCGTTTTCGTTCACGGCGGCTTGCTGCACATCGGGTTCAACATGTGGTGTCTGTGGAGCCTCGGCAGAATAGCGGAATCGGTCTACGGCCATTGGACACTTGCCACGGTTTACCTGATCTGTGGGCTGGCGGCGAGCCTCGCGAGCGTGATCTGGAATCCCGTCATCTTGAGCGTCGGCGCTTCCGGAGCGATCTTCGGGATTGCAGGGGCTCTGATCGCATCGTTTTATCTGGGTGAGTTTTCGCTGCCACGCGCCGCGCTCAGCGGAACGCTGCGCAGCGTAGTGGTATTTGTCGGATACAACCTCTTCTTTGGGGCCGTAATTGCTCGCACCGATAATGCCGCGCACGTCGGCGGCCTGCTCATGGGGCTGATTCTGGGCGCACTCATCGCAAAGGTCGCTCCGCAACACGATGACGCTTTGCGCCGGATCGCAGTGCTGCTCGTCGGGGTTCTGATCGTGGCTGGCGGCGTGATGTGGCTGCAGCACTCCCACGCTTATCTTCTTCATGGACGAAACGGGGTCGCACTTCTCGAACAGGGAAAGACGGACGAAGCGATTGCGGAGCTTCAGAAAACCGTAAAACTGCGGCCTGACTCCGCAGCTGCCCACGAAGCTCTGGCGCGTGCTTACAGCACGAAGGGCGACTTCGACAATGCGGCGGCGGAGATGAAGCGCGTGATTGCGCTGAATCCGCGGAGTGAAAACGCGTATTACCGGCTTGGGCTGATTTATCTCGAGCACAAGCTCCCCTCAAAAGCACAGGACATTTTTTCTCAATTGCTTAGAGTCGACCCCAACAGCACCGATGGACACGCCGGACTGGCAGCCGCTTTGTCGGATCAGCATCGGAACCCCGAAGCGCTCGAAGAGTACAAACGAGTGGCGGCACTCGACTCCGGTTATCAGGGCGTGTATTACAACATCGGCGTCATGCAGGCCCGGCTCATGCGCTACGACGATGCCATCGCATCGTTGTTGAAACAGCGGCAAACCGCGGACGATGCCGACAATGAAAATCTGCTGGCCGATGTGTACGACGAAAAGGGAATGAAGAGCGAAGCGGCGGCGGCGCGGCAGAAGGCGCAGCAGTTCACGAACTCCCACTAGGACGGGGCGTCGTCTTTCAACTTCTCCATCGCCTCATCAATGCGCGTTAATACGTTTTCGTAAAACAAAACGCCCAAGGATGGGAACCCGATTTTGTATTCTTGTCGGAAAGATGGGCTACCCGCCGGGTTTCGTTGCCTTTGTTAAGCTTGTCGCTCAGATATCCACCGAGTGCAGCCGTCACTTTTCTTGGTGGAAATATATTTTTTGGCTTCTTCGCGCGATCCGAATGCCTTCTCATAGATGTCGGCTTCTCTGTCTTCCACCCCGAGCTTGCGAGAACGGTAGACCACATAAATTATTTTGTCCTCATCACGCGGCCCCCATACCGCTTCCTCTATCCCTATAGATTCCTTTATGTGCGGTATAGCCTGCTCGATCCTCGCCAGCGTCGCCTCACGCCCCAGCACTTCCAGCGTCTCGAATAGGGGCGGAGCATTCTTGCGTCCGCAGACGGCAACTCGAATGGGCTGAAACATTTGTCCGGCTTTTACGCCCATTTCTTGCGCAGCGGCGCGGAGCGCCTGGTCCAAAGGGCCGTGTTTGAATTCCGTTTGCGCCAGCACTTCTCGTGCTCGAGTTAATACCTTGAGCGCCATGCCTGCGTCACCCTTTTGCGGGATGAGATCGGCTTGGTTGTCGAGAAGTAGCGGGTCCTTGAAGAAAAAGTCGGCGACCGTGAGAACATCGCGCAGAAGCTTGATGCGCTCGCGTATCAGCGGCGTAATCGCGCGCATTTTCCCCGGCGTAATTTGAAATCCTTCTGCGTGGACAATGGGGAGCAAGCGCGCGCTGAGGTCATCCACCGAGAGGCCGCGGATGTGCTCGGCGTTGAGCCAGAGCGCCTTGAGATCGAAAAGTCCTTCCTGTTCAGGGTAACCCATGTAAGGAACCCGTAGATTCCTCAGTCCATCAGGGTCCTCTTTTGCCGCCGCATTGGCGGCTGGTTCCTTGAAATTAATGACCGCGTTGGCGCGATTGATGCCTTCGAGAGAGAAAGCGTCGATGAGTTCCTGGCGGGTCATCTTTTCGCGATCGTCTTTTGGCGACCAGCCTAGCAGGCACAGGAAATTGATGAACGCTTCCGGAAGGAATCCGGCGTCGCGGTAAGTAGTGACGCTGACCACCGGACCGTGGCGGCGCTTGGAGAGCTTCGATCCGTCGGGGGCGACGAGCAGCGGAAGATGCGCGAACTGCGGCAGCTTGGCGCCCGCGCCTTCGAAAATCAGCACGTGCTTGTAGGTGTTCGAGAGGTGGTCCTGGCCGCGGATGATGTGGCTGATACGGAGGTCGATGTCGTCGGCACAGGAGGCGAGGTGGTAGGTAGGCATGCCGTCGGAACGGAGGAGCGCGAAGTCTTCGATGTCGTCGGCGGATTTGATTTGCTCGCCGTAGACCGCGTCATTGAAGCGGACTTGTTCGCCTGTGCCGCGGGGAACGCGGAAGCGAAGGGCGAAGGACTCTCCGGCGGCGACTCGACGGTCGCTCTCGGCGCGGGAAAGTTCGCGCATCCCCGGGTTGAAGAGCCAGGTTTGATTGGCGCCCGATTTTTCGCTGTCGCCGATGTGGGCGGGGGTGAAGTCGCGGTAGGCTAGGCCCTTCTGAAAGATGGCGTCGGCGATCTGGCGGTGCAGGGCCAGGCGTTCGGATTGCTTGTATTCCTCGTCCCAACCGAGGTCGAGCCAGCGCAGACCTTCGAAGATGGAGTTAACGGAGGCGTCGGTGTTGCGCTCGACATCGGTGTCATCGAGCCGCAGCACCAGGGTTCCTCCGTTGTGACGGGCATAGAGCCAGTTGAAAATAAAGGTCCGGGCACTGCCGACGTGCAGAAAACCGGTGGGAGACGGCGCAAATCGAACGCGAAGCATGACTTTTGAGTATAGCGGGATTGCGGTTTTGGCTCGAGGAGGCTGGGGAAAAATTAGTCGAGGGGGCAAAAAGCGCAAATCCGGCGCTAAAGCGCCGACACATTTTCAACCGACTTGACGGCACGACTCGAAGTCGTGCCCTTCCCAAAACCGCTTGAACCATGACTCTTTCCGCAGAGTCCTAGGCTCTGGGCGACCCGCGAGGGGCAATGGGTTACTGATGGGTTACGAAGGTAACTTTTCGGAAGAAGATCGTTGTAGCGGCATCGCATCCCATAAGAAGATACTCTTGGAAACGCCGCGCCCAGGGCGGAACCCTGCCGGAAGACAGCTGTTGTTTCGATCTGTCTGGTGTGACAGGATTAGGCCGACCAGAGTTCCATCCGGGCCACAATTGCGAGTAATGAGGAAGCATTAATCAATGCATAGCGTTGTCACAGGTCTAGTGCTGATTCCGGGGGCCGTGGCCCTGCTGGTGCTTCTCGTTTTCACCTACCTGTACGAGCAGAACCGTCACAACTACTTTCGCGCGTGGCAACTGGCCTGGGCAGCATACACGCTGCACTATGCGCTGAAGGCGGTGGAATATTTTCAGGGCCCTTCCGCGTTATTGTCTTTGCTGAGCTCGCTGCTGCTGGTGGGCATGGCGATTTGCATCTTCGTCTCGACACGGCTGATGAAGGAACCGTTCCAGTTGAAGTGGTATGACGTTGCGCTGGCGGTGACCGGAGTTCTGCTGGCGTATGTGAGCTTGCGGGCGCAAATGGCGAGCGGGGTATTCAGCGAGAAAGCGACTCCCGTGCCAATCTATCTGCGGCTGGAATTGGGGCTGGCGGCGACGCTGCTCTATTGCTCGTTCCATTTTTATCGTTACGCTTTTCGCAGAAATTCCGTGGCGTTCCGGACGCTCGCGTTTTCGCTGGCACTGTGGGCAGCGCTGATGGGCGCGGGCCAGTTCCACCACCCTTTCCTGGAGACGGTTGGCCAGCTGGGAGGTTTCCTGGGGCCGATTCCGCAGATGTTGCTGGCCATCGCCATGGTGATGGTGCTGTTTGAAAACGAGCGCAATGCAGTGCAGGAAAACGCCTTGGCGTTCTCGACCCTCGGCGTCGATCCGCGCCGATTGTTCTCGGCATCCGACCTGGTCCCCAGCTTGCAGGCTTTTGTGGAGAGGCTAGTGGCGCCCCTGCCTTCGCGGCGCGCCGTCTTCTTTGTTTCCCAGGAATGGCATGGCACCTTGCCCTCGGTACAAAAAGGCTTTTCCGCGGAGTTTCTGGAAAAGCTGCAAAAGACGCAGGCCGGCGACTACATCGCCGAGCTTGCCTACAGACGTGGTGGAGTGGTCACCTTCCGAGGTCTGGCGGAACTGGAAGAGCCTTTGCCGGCGCTTTCGGAAGGAAAGTTCGAGGCCTGCAAGCAGACGCTGCTGGGGGAGGGAATCACCGACTTGATGGCGGTGAGCCTGCAGACGCGGGAGCACAACTTCGGGGTGCTTCTGTTTCCGCATGCGGAACGACGGATGTTCGGCTCTTCGAATTTGCGGTTGCTGATCGGTCTGACGCTGCAGATCGCGCTCACCCTGGAAAACTATGTCGTCATGCACGAAGCGCAGCGGCGAACCAAGGAATACGAGCTGCTCACCGAGATCGGGCAAGCCATCAGTTCTCATCTCAACCAGGACGAGGTGTTGCGCACGGTGCAGGTGGAGCTGGGCCAGATTTTCGACACCAGCAATTTCTACATCGCGTTTCAGGAAGAAGATGAGATTCACTTCGAGCTGGAGATCGAAAGCGGCATCATTCTTCCCAAGCGCTCGCAAAAGGTCAGCAATGGATTCACCGAGTACATCATCAGGACGGGGGAGCCACTGCTGATCGAATCCGATCTGGAACAGGTGCGGTCAAAACTGGGAGTCGATTTCGTGCCTCCGCAGCCGGCCCGGTCGTTCTGCGCCGTGCCGATATTTCTCGGAGGCAAACCGGCAGGAGTGATGGCGGCGATGAGTACGGAGCGGGAATCGCAGTTCCTGGCCAGGGATCTCGAGGTCATGCAAACCGCAGCCGGTCAACTCGGGGTAGCGATCGAGAATGCGCGCCTCTTTACCGAGGAGCAGCGCCGCGCCCGGCATCTCGCGTTTCTTAACAGTATTTCGAAAATGGCGATCTCGAGCGAAGACGCCGAGCAGATGATGGCTGACATCGTGCGCGAGATCCAGAAGAACTTCCGCTACGATCACATCGGCATCGGCATCATGGACTACGCCACCAAGGATCTCGAGATCAAAGCCGAGGCGGGAACGACATCGCAAACGCTGGGCCGCCGGATCGCGCTGGGCAGCGGAGTTCTGGGAAAGGTCGCGCGCACCGGCGTGAGCGCACTGGTGCAAAACGCGGGCCCGGGACAGCTCGCCGGGGTGCTGCCGGAATCGCGGGCGGTGCTCTGCCTGCCGATCAGCTATGGCGAGACGCTGCTGGGCGTGCTCAACGTGGAGAGCCGGGATGAGAATGCGTTCGCGCCCCAGGATGTTCTGATCCTGAATACGCTGGCCGATCTTCTGGCGACGGCGTTGCACAACTCCTTCGTCTTCCAGAGGCTGCAGCAGCAATCGATCACCGATGGCTTGACCGGCATCAAGACGAGACGCTTCTTCTGGGAGGCGCTGAGTTCAGAGTGGAAGCGCGCGTCCCGTTCGGGCCGGCCGTTTTCGGTGGTGCTGATCGATTTGGATAAATTCAAAGAGGTCAACGATTCGCTCGGCCATCTGGAAGGGGATCTGGTGCTGGCACGCGTTGGCCGGCTGCTGGAACAGAAGTGCCGCCAGTCGAACGTGGTTGCCCGTTACGGCGGAGACGAATTCATTATCCTCATGCCCGAGACCGGAATCGAGCAGGCGCAGGTGCTGGCGGAGAGATTGCGTTTGTGGCTCGCCACCGATCCCATGCTCGAAGAGCACCATATCACCGGCAGTTTCGGCGTCGCCAGTTTCCCCCTTCACGGATTTTCCATGGAGGACCTGATTCGCGTGGCGGATGCGGGCATGTACGTAGCCAAGCACGCGGGCGGGAACCAGGTTTCCACCTCAAATGCGTTCGGCGAAGGTTCTGCGGTTCAGCGTCAGCTAGTCTCCGGTTATATCGAAGGATTTCTGCAGCGCGAGCATAACGGGCCCGAACACCTCGAAGAACTGGTCAACACGATCCGCAAGCTGTGCGGAGGCGAGGATGATGCGGATCAGAGGGCGATGAAGGAGGCCGTCGAAGCCTTGTCGCGCGCGGCCGAACTCAGGGAGCGCAACGCTGCGGGACATGGCGAGCAATGCGGGCACTATGCCGGGATTATCGGGCGCGGACTCAACCTCTCTGCGCAGGAAGTGGAAGACGCCACCTTCGCGGGGCGGGTGCATGATGTGGGCAAGCTGTTCATCCCCGATCGAATCCTGAACAAGCCGGGCGCACTTACGGAAGATGAAATGTCGGTGATCAAAACCCACCCGCACCTGGGGGCAGAGGTGTTACGGGCGATTCCCGAAATCGAGCACGTGGCCCAGGCCATCGAATCCCATCACGAAGCCTTCGACGGCAGCGGCTATCCTTTCGGACTGAAGGGCGAGAATATACCACTATATGGCCGCATCGTCGCCGTCGCCGACGCCTACGTGAACATGACCAGCGATCGCTCTTTCGCTCCTCCCAAAACCGACGAGCAAGCGATGGCAGAACTGGCAAAGCTGAGCGGCACCCACTTCGATGGCATGATCGTCCGTTTACTTGCCCGCCTGCTCAAGATGGAGAGAGCCTCCAGTCTGGGCGGCGCGTCCTAGCAGCCTGCTAGGTCAGGGTTAGCACGAGCGTCGCGTCTTTGGGCAGATAGCTCTTGCGGCGAAACCAGTCTTCCATCGCATCTCGGAGATGATCGAGCGGGACGTGCGTTCCAATTTCCAGGCACGCGTCGGCCACCGGTAGCGTGTCGTCAAAAACGGACGCGTTGGTGAAATTGCGCATGCTGAAATTGTCGAGCCATTTCAACGGACAAGGATGAAGCTTCCCTTCGTGCTCGTATTCCACGCGGAGTTTCCGGGCGAACATGCCTTAGATTTAAGCACAGAGACCCGTTCACCGCCGGGGCCACCGAGAATATCAGCTTAGCGGGTGGCAGCAACCGGCGGCTCGACGTCCGCCACGACGCCTTCCAGGTGCTTGAGAGTCTCATCGATGGTAAGCGAATACATTTCGCGACCTAAGCCTTCGCCCGATTCTAGCGCCGTCTTCAGAAAATGGCCGGCGATTTCCTTCGCCAACGAATCGGTAATCAGCCTCCCGGTGCGGTTCTTATACTCGACCCAGGCTGGGTGCGGCAGGGTGACCCAGACCGGGCGCCCGTCGACCAGGAACTTGATGTCCACCGCATCAGCGTGGCGAGTGGCGATGGCCACTATCAGGGCCTGGTAGAGGCAGTGCACTTGTTTCTTGGTCCAGCGGTCGGTGGCAGTGAAGTCAGTGAACATAAGAAACCCAAAACAAGGGTATGCGCCAATATATCGTCGGGCGGGGGTGGGGAGCAAACGGCTGGCGGGGCACGATCCTGCGGATTCGCCCAAAACATTCTGATAGCGTTCCTCAGAAAAGCCGCCAGCCTTGACGCCAGCGGCCTGCAAATTCCATTCTCGCCCTAATCACGTTCCGGCGGGTGCTTCCCCGAAATCGGAATCATGTGCTCCTGATCCAGGTATTCCATCGGCCCGTGATCGGAGTGCGCATTCGGCACCGGAACATCCTCCGCCGCACTCATCAGCTCCAGTTCCGGCGTGGACGCAGCCTGACCCGATATCGTGGTGTAAATCGCCTCGTGGAAAAGAGATCCCGTTTTCGCTTGCGCCGCGGCAAACACTGGAAAAGCCTTGCCCCCCGCAAATCCCACCGACACGTAATCCGCCACCATCGTCCCGGAGAACGTCTTCGGCAGCCACGTCAGCTCCATTGGACCGGCCAGCGTTTCTGCCGCGGTCCACGTCGAGCCTGCCGTGGAAGACTGAATGAACCCGACAGACAGCGAGCAGCTGTTCCCACAGTTCGACACCGGATAAAAATAATAAGCGAGCGCGATTTGGGCCTTGGCTCCCTTCGTGCCCGGCGCAATCGCCGCGCCCGTGATGAAGTGATCAACCGTGCTTGTATCCGCATCGACCGGCACGCGCTTGACCGCCGACCACGTCGTCCCGCTTGTCGACGTGCTGTACACGATGTCATTCGACGAGCAGTTCGTACGGAAGCGACAATCTGGCCACATCACGTACACCTTGCCCGCCGCATCCACTGCCGACGAAACCAGGCCGGCGCTCCGGATGCCCCCCGCCTCGCCGTGATTGATAAAACTGGCGACGTTCACCGCCTTCGTCCAGCTCTTTCCGCCGTTGGTCGAGGTGAATGCGATCACATCTCCATTGAATCCGAGGATGGGCACAATCACTTTCCCTGTCGGCTTCACCACCGGCACGCCGCCGATACCGTAGTCCCGCCCCGCCGTGAACAGCGCCGGCCCCCAGGTCTGCCCGCCATCGGTCGAGGTGCTCATGCGGATCAGGTCGCCTTGCGACGTGTTGTCCCACTCCGAATAGCAGCGGCCGTAATAAGGGCTGGTGGCCGTGTTGTCGCAGACTATCCAGTTCTTGTCGGCGGAACTCGATCCGGTGACCGTGATCGGGTTGCTCCAGTTGATCCCGTCGGTCGACCGGCTCACCGCCACCGAAGTGCTGTTGCCGATCGGCAGCGTCGAGATCAGCCAAACGTTATGCAAGGCGTCATACGCCACCGCCGCGTCGCTAGCCGCCGAACTCGTTCCGCCTTCGTAAATCGTAATTCCCGGCAAATACCCATTAGTCCAAGTCGTGCCGCCATCCGTCGAAGTCGCGAACCCAATATCGGCGCCACCCCCGCCGTAAATCCGAGCCACCTGAAATGCGCTCACAATTGTCGAGCCGTACGAGAACGTGCCGGGTTCGACCTCGGTCGCGTGCTGGCTCGGAGTATCGGTAAAGGTGTCCTCACTCAGCTGGGTAAGGCTTACTTGGGCTTGGGCAAGAGCTGTGAACACGATGCCGGCAACCAAAACCATGCGGCACAGCGCGCGGCTACAGAAAAACGCGTGTGGGGGAACGCTCATTGTGAATAACCTCGGAGAGTGTTTGATGAGGATCCAGTGTAGGTGCAGTCGTCTGGACCGCACAACGCAACCAATGTTTCGGGCAAAATCTGCGGCCGGGGGTAACCGGCTCCCACCTCAGTTGCCGAGACTAGCCGCTCCCACTGGCCCTGTCAACACGGTGGAAAACAACTTTACAAAGGTGTGAAATGCTCGCTAGCCTATCCTTATGCCGCAGTCCATCAAAGAGCGCGTTGGAAAGTTGCGAGAAGAAATCGCAGAAATCAGTGAAGCAAACCGCCTGTACCTGCAAGGTGGCAAGAAAATGATCGGAGCTTCCGATCAGGAACGGCGACTGCAAAGATTGCAGGAAATCATGGATGAGCTAATGTCCTTGACTGACTGGAAAAAAACCTGACAAGCGCGGTGGGGACGCTGCACGGAGAATCCAGGCCCGGAGGGACGACCCAGTTCTCACGCCCACTATTTAGCTTCTGAGGGCCGGACATGACGCCCTAAGAATCATTGCTGAGGCCAGTTCGGGAATGACTTTCAGTCTGACGCTTGAACTTGCATGGTCTCAGTAATCCAAAGCTGCGCCGGAGCGCCTTTCGTGGTGCGAGTGGCAGTCGCGCGAAAACTCGTGGCAGTGGTTTCAACATCGTAAGTGTATGGCGGGCGCTCGCCCTTGATGCTGATGTAGTTGCCTGAAATCAGCTCATCCAGCGAAGCATACTTCCCTTGCGATACCAGGTACCCGCGCTCGGCATTGGCGATGCCGATCAGATCATTCTTCACGCCTATGATGGTAGCAACGTCTTCAGGATTGCCGCTCCCAGCGCCGGGAGTCAAAGTCTTGACCTGCAGAGAGTAGATGTACATGCCGATCGCAATCGTGACGACCGTGCCCAGAAACCCCAAAACACGTCCCATAATTCGCTCCGCAAAGAAGATATCTCACAAATCGTTTTGGGGAGGGCACGGCTTCAGCCGTGCCGCCCAGGGCCAATAAAGACGCGGGCTTTAACCCCTGAGGGTCCGGACAGCTTCCCCGCAATTGCCATTGCACCGCGAAACCGGAACCGTAGCAAGTAACCAGAGTGCAGGCGCTAGGGATGATGATGATCTGGAGCTGTCGTTTGCAGGGAATGTCTGCGGGAATGGTAAACCGGTTCGTTGAATGGCGACCCCGGAGGGAGTCGAACCCCCAACCCTCAGATCCGAAGTCTGATGCTCTATCCAATTGAGCTACGGGGCCGTCCGCCGGACGTCAACATCGAACTGAACCGCCGCTGTTGATTCTACACTGCCGGCGGCCTCGAATGATCATTGCCAACGGAAATTTGCGCTGCGTTGTAACATAAAAACGCTCCATAAGAACGCAGCATCAAAACGTACCGTCAAGACGCATGTCGTTCGTGCCCAATCCCGTGACCCACACCAGTTCGCGCCTGCTCGAGTTCGAGACGCTGCGCGACTTGCTCGCGGGCTACGCTTCTTCGCCTTTGGGCCAACGCCGCATTGCGGAACTTCTGCCTTCGCTCGATCGCGCATGGATTGAAACCCAGCAGCAGCTCACCACGGAAATCCGCGACTATCGACGCGTCGGCGGACGATTCGAATTCGCCGGCCTGCCCGAAGTCAGGAAGCTGATCGAGAAATCCCGCATTGCCGGAGCCGCTCTTGAAACCAGCGAAATCCGCGACGTTGTCCTCGTCGCCGACCGCGGAGCCGAGTGGCGCGAAATCGTGCGTCAGCCTCCCGCCGCGATGCGCTCCGAGTGGACCGCCGTGGCCGGGCTTTCCGCCGGCATCCAGGATTTCACCGGCTTCCTGCGCTCATTCCGCAACAAAATCCTGCCCGACGGCACGCTCGACGATCGCGCTTCGCCCGAGCTGAGCCGCATTCGCCGCGAGATCGAGAAGCAGAAGCGTCAGATCCAGGAATCGCTGCGCGGCTACCTACGGAAACTCGCCGAAGGCGGCACCGTCCAGGACGAACTGATCACCATCCGCGGCGAGCGCTTTGTGATCCCGGTGAAAGTCGAACAGAAACGCCGCGTGCAGGGCGTCGTGCACGGTGCCAGTTCCAGCGGCCAGACCGTCTTTGTCGAGCCGCTCGAAACCATCGAGCAGAACAACGAACTGGTCCGCCTGCTGGATGAGGAACAAGCCGAGGTTCATCGCGTCCTGTTGGAGATGACGCGCCACATCGGAGAGAACGCCGACGCAATCCTAGCCGCCGCCGACACCCTAGCCGAACTAGAACTCCAGTTCGCCAAAGCCCGCTTTGCCGAAGATTACAACTGCGTAGCCGTAAAGTTGTCCGAGGATGAGGGAGAGTCACGTGGGGACGGCCGCCCTCGGCCGTCCGAGGTGAGCGCAGCTCGCCTGCTTCTCCACCGCGCGCGCCATCCGCTCCTTGAGCGCAACCTGAAACTGAAGAACGCCAAGATCGTTCCAGTCACCATCGAACTCGAGAGCGAGCGCCGCCAACTCGTAATCACCGGCCCCAACACGGGCGGCAAAACCGTCACTCTGAAAACGCTCGGTCTGCTTGCCCTGATGGCGCAATCCGGCATCCCCGTTCCCGCCGACCGCGCCGACATGCCGGTTTTCGACGCCATTCTCGCCGACATCGGCGACTATCAATCGATCGAGCAGAATCTCTCGACGTTTTCGGCGCACGTCACGAACATCGATTTCATCTCTCGCACCGCGACCACGAATTCGCTGGTGCTGCTCGACGAACTCGGTTCCGCGACCGATCCCGAAGAAGGCGCCGCGCTGGCGGTTGCGATCGCCGAGCATTTTCGCAAAGTCGGATGCATGATCGCGATCGCGACGCACCACACCTCGCTCAAAGTGTATGGCGCGAATACCGCCGGAGTAGTCAACGCTTCGGTTGGCTTCGACGAGACTACGCTGCAGCCGACTTACGAACTGAAGATTGGCGTGCCCGGGGCGTCCGCCGGCATCAACATCGCGCAACGACTCGGACTGAATCCGACGATCATCGCTTCCGCTCGCTCGCGCCTGGGCTCGCAAACTCAGGATGTCGCGCGCTTCCTCGACCGCCTCCATGCCGACCTTCGCGATCTTGAAAATGAGCGCTCTCGCATGAAGGCTCGCGAGCAGGAACTTGAGCGCGAGAAGTCGTACCTCGCCGACGAGGGCCGCAAAGAACAGCAGGCCAAAATTCGGGAGATGGAGAACAAGCTCGAAGCTCTCTTCCGCGACTTCGAATACCACGCGCGCGAGACCGTGAATGCCGTGCAGGATCGCGCCGCCGCGCAGAAACTCTCAAAAGACGCCGAACGCCGCATCGCCAAAATGCGCCGCGAATTTCGCGAGCAGTTCGATGCCACCGTGGTAGCGCACGCGACCGGCGCCGATCGCGGCGACCCAAACGCCCAGCCCAGCCTGGTCAAGCACGTCTCCGAGGGCGACACGGTCAAGCTCAAGTCGATGGGCCGCGCCGCCGTAGTCAAAAAGAAAATTGGCGACAATCACTTCGATGTCGAGATCGGCTCGATGAAGATGCGCATCGCCCGCGAAGATATCGCTGAAGTGCAGGCGCGCGCCTCCGAATCGCCCGTGCAGGCCGCGCGTGCCCGTGGCATCACCGTCTCGCTGCAAAACGAAACGAGCGCCCTCGCCATGCCCACCGAAATCAACGTTATCGGCCGCACCGTCGACCAAGCCACCAGCGAAGTCGAGAAATTCGTGGACCGCGCGTTTCTGGCTGGCATGCCGCGGGTGCGCATTGTCCACGGCAGCGGCATGGGCATTTTGCGCAAAGCCCTTCGCCAGTATCTGCAGAAGCACCCGCACGTGGAGTCTGTCACTGAACCCCCCGCAAACGAGGGCGGTGGCGGGGCCACGGTGGTCGAGTTACGGGTGTAAGGCAATCGGGTGATCTGGTCATCTGGTCATCGGGCGATCTAGAACCACATAAATTCTTCTGGAACGTCTCTCTTGTCTGGCCTGTTTACCAGTTGGTACCGATGGGTACCAACCACCCCGTGATGGGGAGGACCGTCGCCAAAGCGCGGGAACTGCGCCTGCTGTCGTCAGCCTGGATATCAACATGCCCAAGTTGGACAGCGTCACCAGCGAAGCACCTACGTATCCTCTCCACGCTGAAGTGGACTGCGAAATCGGCCGAAGGTAGACATAGCGGGAGTGCGAAATCTCCGTGCTCGGGCCCTATGAGGCTGTGCCCGGCACGCAGCTTCCTTAGATGCGCGAGAAGTAAAGGCTTGCGGCGGCAAGCGTGGATGGTGTGGCAAGAACCGGGGATCTCGGTTCCTCATCTTTCGTGGTGGCTGTGATGTTTCCACAACGAAAGAACATCAATGGACACAATCATGGCGCTCTGGTCGATCCGGAAGAAGTTACAAGTGTTGTTGCTGGTTGTCTTCTTGCCCGCGGTTGCGGTCATCGTCGCAACCGGCTTGAACCAGCGCCGGAGCGAGATCGAGGAGGCGCGAAGCAATGCCCTGCTCATGGTTAAGAGCCTAGCCGCCCAGCAGGAACAGATTGCCAGCGCGACCAAAACGATGCTCACCCTCCTGGCACAATTGCCGGCGGTGCGGAGCCTGGACGCGAAGGAATGCAACGATCTGTTCGGTGAAATACACCGTCGATTCCCCGTTTACTCGGTCATCTTGGCTGTGACGCCGGATGGAAACGTATTTGCCGCGTCCATGCCATTCAAGCCCGGCACGATCAACCTGGCAGACCGTAAACACGTTAAGGATGCAATCAGGACGCGTGACTTTTCCGTAGGAGAATATATTGTAGGAAGGATTAGTAACGTAAGATCGCTCAACTACACCTACCCGGTCTCCGACACCAAAGGGAATCTGGTCGCAATCGTCATCGTGGGCTTTAACTTGGATGAGTACACCCGCTTCATATCGAAGGCTCATCCCGCCGACGGGGTTGCGGTTGCGATCGTGGACTGGAAAGGTGTGCGGCTGTTTCGAATGCCGGAAACTCCGACTACGACTGCCGGTACGGCCTTGCCCCCCGACATATTCCGGTTCTTATCGGGCGGCTCCCAGTACGGATCTTACGAACGGGTCTCTCAGGATGGCGTGGCCCGGATCTATGCTTTCAGCCAATTGCGTCTGAGGGAAGATTTGCCTCCGTATATGTACATGCTGGTAGGCATTCCCAGAGATCCGATCATGCGCAATGCAAATCTTCGCCTGCTGAAAAACCTTTTGATACTTGTGATTTCGGCCGCCCTTGCGGTGGTGGCGGCCTGGATTTTCGTGGGATACATCCTCATTATGCCGATGACCCGGCTGGTCACGGCTACACGGCTATTCGGCAAGGGCACAATGAACGTGCGAACGGGCGTGCCTCACACCTCCGATGAACTGGGGGAATTGGCGCAATCTTTCGACGACACTATATCGTTGTTGGAGGCCAGGGATGCTGAGCGCAAGAAAGCGGAAGAGGCACTGCGTGTGGCTTCTGCGGAGACGGAGCTGTTCCTGACGTGTATTCCTTCGATCCTGATTGGATTGGATTCGCTGGGGTGTATCACCCGCTGGAATGCCGCAGCGGCAGCCACCTTCGGAATCGACGCTGCAAACGTAATTGGCCGGACCCTGGACGGCTGCGGAGTCCAGTGGTTGCACTCGGACATGAGGAGCGAAGTAGCCCGATGGCTGGCCGCCACCACCTTCCTCTCCTCTGAAGACCTCGCGTTTAAGCACGGTGACGACACGCGGTTTCTTGGCCTTGGGGTGCAACCAATCGGAGGATCGAGCGCCACTTCCGGACTCATCGTCACCGGGGCCGACATCACGCGGCGCAAATGCCTGGAGGTGCAACTGCGCCAAGCGCAGAAACTCGAAGCGGTGGGCCAACTCGCGGCTGGCATTGCGCACGAAATCAACACCCCCGCGCAGTTTGTCGGCGACAACATCGGATTTCTAAAAGACTCGTGGGCCAACATCGCCGACCTGATTCAGCTTTCCCGCCGGCTGCGGGAAGAGGTCGGCAGCGGATCCGTTCAAGCTCAGACCGCCGCCGCCCTGGACATGGCCTGCCAACGGGCCGATGTCGACTACCTGTTGGCGGAAGTACCCAGCGCCATTGATCAAGCGCGGGACGGGACGGAGCGAATCTCCAAGATCGTTCGGGCCATGAAGGAATTCTCGCATCCCGGGGGAAAAGAGAAGTGCGCGGTCGATATCAACCATGCCATTAGCACCACCATTACCGTGGCTCGAAATGAATGGAAGTACGTGGCGGATGTGGTCACGCAGTTCGACCCAAGCTTGGTCCCGGTGTCTTGCCTGGCCGGGGAGTTCAACCAGGTAATGCTGAACCTCATCGTCAACGCCGCCCAAGCGATCGCCGCAAGCACGGCGGGAACGAACGGCGCCAAAGGAACCATCACCATTTCTACCACCCAGCTGCCAGACGCGGTAAGGATTGCCATTCACGATACGGGGACCGGGATCCCGGAGCACATCCGTTCGCGCGTATTTGAACCGTTTTTTACCACGAAGCCGGTTGGGCAGGGCACTGGCCAGGGGCTTGCCTTGGCCCACACGGTGATCGTGCAAAGGCATAAGGGACAGATCTGGTTCGAAAGCGAGGCAGGCACCGGGACCACATTCTTCGTCCAACTGCCGCTCACACCAAACGCGAACCCATGATCAGGCCTTTGCGAAGTATGGCAGCGATTCCCCTGTCGTAACATCAGGATTTCACCAATAACCGCCCGGGGCTCACCGGACATATTTGCTTTTTATTCGCCTTGTGGCATACTGCGTTTGCAAGCGCTGCCGAGCTTCGCTCGGCTGGACGGCCGGGGGCGGCCGTCCCGACGTATTTTGTGGAAATGCGTGGGAGCTCAGCCGACGGAGAAAGTTTTTATTTTCGACCCGGTTTTCCTGCTGTGTTCCTCATACGTCCACAGGCGGAAATAAATTACGATGCAACGCACTCACCTCAACATCGTGGCGACTCTCGAAACTACTATCGGTCGTTTGCCGGCTAACATTGAGGCCGAGCGCTCCATTCTGGGCGCCGTCCTGCTCGACAATCACGCCTTCAACGACGCCGCCGAGCACCTCAAGCCCGAAGATTTTTCCATCGACTCGCACCGCCGTATTTATTCGCGCATGATGGATCTGGCCGAATCTTCGCGGCCTATTGACATCATCACGCTCGTCGAGGAACTCGAGCAAAAGAAGGATCTGCAAGCCGTCGGCGATGTCGGCTACATCTCCGGGCTGCTTGACGGCGTGCCCGACCGGCCTTCCATCGAGCATTACGTTCGAATCGTCCGCGACAAGGCTATTCTGCGCGGGCTGATCAACGTCTCCAATACCGCTATCGCCAAAGCCAGCGAGCAGGCCGAGCCCGCCGACGAGATCCTCAACGACGCCGAAGCCGCCGTCTTCCAGCTCTCCGAGAAGCGCATTGGCAAGGGCTTTCAGGGTATCAAGGAGATCGTCCGCAACTCCTTTGGCTCGGTCGATGCCCTGCTGCAACGCGGCCAGCGCATCACCGGCCTCGCCACCCACTACACCGATCTTGACGAGAAGACCAGCGGGTTCCAGAAATCCGACCTGGTCATTCTCGCGGCGCGGCCTTCCATGGGCAAGACCGCGCTCGCCATGAACATCGCCGAAAACGCCGCCATCGACGATGGCAAGGTCGTCGGTATCTTCTCGCTCGAAATGTCGAGCGAAGCCCTGCTGCAACGCCTGCTCTGTTCTCGCGCTATTGTCGACGCCCACAAGATGCGCACCGGCTCGCTCTGGGGCGACGACATGAAAAAAATTGTCCGCGCCATGGAGGAACTCTCCAACGCCCTTCTTTTCATCGACGACTCGCCCGGTATTTCCCTTAGCGAAATGCGCGCCAAGGCCCGCCGCCTCAAACAGTCGCAAGGACGCCTGGACCTGCTGGTCGTCGACTATCTGCAGCTCATGTCGGGGGGCAGCAAACGCTTCGAAAACCGCACCCAGGAAGTCTCCTCCATCTCGCGCGGGCTGAAAGCCATCGCCAAAGAACTTCAGGTGCCCGTCCTCGCCCTGTCGCAGCTTAGCCGCGCTCCCGAAAGCCGGGGTGGCGACCACCGGCCGCAGCTTTCCGATTTGCGCGAATCCGGATCGATCGAGCAGGACGCCGACGTCGTTATGTTCATCTTCCGCGAAGAGCTCTACAAGCAGGACGACCCCGACCTCAAAGGCCGTGCCGAAATCATCATTGCCAAGCAGCGCAATGGCCCCATCGGCAAGTTTAATCTCGCCTTTTTGCACAATTCCACGCGCTTCGCGAACATGATGGAAGGCAACAACGAACCCGGCGAGTGAGCCGGAACCGGTCTCTCGAAGGACCGATAGACCGGCTGCGGACTAATGAAGGGTCCGAGCTTGAGACACGTCTACCCTGTGGAAAACTTTGTGGATGCGCGGGACGGATCCCGGAATCCCGCGACACTGACCGCGTGGTCGAGAAATTTCGGCGTCATCTCGGCGTTCCTAAGGCTATGTTTTTAAGTTGGTTAACTATTGTTTCTGCGGCAATCGACGGAACCGCTTGCGAATCAGTACCTTCGTAACAAAATCTGAGATTTGCACATTATCCCAAAAGGCGTAGCCCGCATCCCCAGCGACTGGCGCGCGTAAATCGTCCCGCAGGGCCTGCCAGGGTGTGGAAATCCCGACTTTTCATCAATGGTCGAGCGGGAACCTGACTCAACGCCGGGGCCCAAAGTGATAGCTGGCTTGGGTCGTCGCGACAGACGGCTTCCCGTCAACCAACTGGGGCTCATAAACGTACTGCTCCACGGCAGCAACGACAGGACTAATGAACGGTTCATCGCCACCTACAACCTTGACATCCTGAACCCTGCCGTCCGCACCAATGGTAATGGTCAGATACACTGACCCCGACTTGCCCGCTAATTCTGGCGGCAATTGCGGCTCAACGCTTGACACCTTGCGAGGCGCGAGCACCAGCACACCCTTGTCGTTCACGACACCAGTCCGAAACTCCGGCCGATCGGGAATCGATAACATGCAGTCCACACGCCCGTTAGTTTCGCCACCTTTCCCCTCCAGTGAGAAGTGAAACCCCAATTGGCTCTCGACTACTCCGACCGGAGATCCATTGAGCAGGTAGGGGCGGAAGCGAAAGTCTCGCAGCGCATCCACACTGGCAGCTACAAGCAGCGGGTCGCCTTCGACAGGCACACTCAGTACGATCTTTCCGGTTTCATCCACGGCGATCTTGAAAATCACGTCGCCTTGAATTCCCGTCCTCATGGCCTCTTCGGGATATTCTGGCATCGCTTTGTGTTCGACCAGTCCAAGCATCACCCCGCCCGAAACGCGAACCATCTGTGGGCGAGTGGGCTGAACCGGCGATTGAGTGTCAGTGCTATTTTGAGCGAACGCAACTGTAGTGCAACACGCGAGTAGTGCAACGACCGTCCTGATTGGTGACATGCAACCTCCTACCGGTAACCGGTAGAGACGCAGCTTGGCGCGTCTCCTTGTGCACTCGGGCCGTTGGCTCCGGATATAGCAACCGTGAAACCGCTCTAGCTGCTGCCCTCGCCCACCTTCAGCACCGCCAGGAACGCTTCCTGCGGAATATCCACCCGCCCGATGCGCTTCATCCGCTTCTTGCCTTCCTTCTGTTTTTCCAGCAGCTTGCGTTTGCGCGAAATGTCGCCGCCGTAGCACTTGGCGATTACGTTCTTGCGGATCGCCGGCACGGTTTCGCGGGCAATAACCTTGGCTCCAATCGCCGCCTGAATCGCGACTTCAAACATCTGCCGCGGGATCAGTTCTTTCATCTTCGCCGCCAGCGCACGCCCGCGATCGTATGCAAAGTCGCGATGGATGATGGTCGACAACGCATCCACCGGCTCGCCCGCTACCATGATGTCGAGCTTGGCCATCGGCGAAACCCAGTTGCCCGACAAATGATAGTCGAGCGAAGCGTAGCCCCGCGACACCGACTTCAGCCGGTCGTAAAAATCGAGCACGATTTCATTCAGCGGCAGCTCGTACTGCAACATCACGCGCGATGAGCTGACATATTCAAAACTCTTCTGCTTGCCGCGTTTTTCCTCGACCAGCTTCAGAATGCCGCCCACGTATTCCTCGTTGGTCAAGATCACCGCGAGAATCACCGGCTCTTCCACCTTCGCGATCTCGCTAACATCGGGCCAGCGCGAAGGATTATCCACCTCGATGACGTCTCCGTCCGTCTTGGTGATCTGGTAGCGCACACCTGGCGCCGTCGTGATCAGGTCGAGATTGTATTCGCGCTCCAGCCGCTCCTGGATGATCTCCATGTGCAGCAGCCCCAGAAAGCCGCACCGGAAGCCGAATCCGAGCGCCACTGAACTTTCCGGCTCGAAGAAAAACGACGAATCGTTCAGCCGCAATTTTTCCAGCGCCTCGCGCAACTGCGTGTGCTCGTGCGCGTCCACCGTGTACAGCCCCGCGAAAACCATGGGCTTGATTTCTTCAAACCCCGGCAATGCCTGTAGCGAAGGCCGGTCATCGTCGGTGATGGTGTCGCCGATCTTGGTATCCGCAACGTTCTTGATACCCGCGATCAGGAATCCAACTTCGCCCGCCACCAGTTCGTCAACTTCCACCGGTTTCGGCGTGAGCACGCCCAGAGTTTCCACCTGAAAAACGTGCCCGTTCGACCACAGCCGGACTTTCTGCCCCTTGCGCAACCTGCCCTCGAAGACGCGCGCCAGCACCACCACCCCCCGATACGGATCGAACCACGAATCGAACAGCAGCGCCTGCAGATGCCGCTCCGGCGCGCCTTTCGGCGGCGGAATCCGCTTCACGATCGCCTCGAGCACATCCGGCACGCCCTGCCCGGTCTTCGCGCTGATCAGCAATGCATCGGACGCATCCAGCCCCACCGCGCTCTCGATCATCTCCTTGGTGCGCTCAACGTCGGCGCTCTGCAAGTCGATCTTGTTGATAACCGGAATAATTTCCAGCCCGTGATTGATCGCCAGGTAAGAGTTCGCCAGCGTCTGCGCTTCCACGCCCTGCGACGCGTCCACCACCAGCAGCGCACCTTCGCAGGCGGCCAGCGAGCGCGAGACCTCGTAAGAAAAATCCACGTGCCCCGGCGTATCGATCAGGTTGAGCTGGTAAATCTCTCCATCCTGCGCCGGGTACAGCATGCGGACGGCATGAGCCTTGATCGTAATGCCGCGCTCGCGCTCCAGGTCCATCGAGTCCAGAACCTGCTCCTGCATTTCGCGCATGGCCAGCGACCCAGTCAACTCCAGCAGCCGGTCGGCCAGGGTGGATTTCCCGTGATCAATATGCGCAATAATCGCAAAATTGCGAATGCGAGCGGCTTCCATGAAGATAGGTCGATTCTAGCAGGGTGTGGCGCGGACACTCTTGCCCGCGAACACTGTTGGTTCAACCTCAAAACACGTAGGGACGGACGCCCTCGTCCGTCCGGTCGCGCGCCGCGCGACTTACCAGTCGCGCCCCATACTTTAGTGGCTGCGTAGAACAGTGTGCTGATCGCGGGGTCCTGGTTCTTTGTGTGCGTCACAAGCTGCAGTGATGATTGTCACTGCGCGAGGGTCGCGGGGCGAATAAGCTTGGCCCAGCATCGGATGTTCGGGTGATGCTGCGCGTTTGAAATCGCTACGCTCTTTGGTAGGAAATTGGGTAGGACATTCGGTGGGACCTTCCGCTTGGCACGAATTCTTCGTGCGATAAAAGGAGGCGCGTCATGCTGCTGCTGTTCGGGTTGTTTCTCTTTCTGGCTGGGGCTTGCCTGCTCCTGCTGCTCCCGGCGCTTTGGGGCGAACAGATTTACCACACGTATCGCGAGGGGCGGACGGTGAACTGTCCGGAGACGCATGCACCTGTGTCGGTGCGGTTCAACGCGTTGCGGGCAGCGTGGAGCAGCCTGGCCGGCGGTCCCCCGAAACTGCGACTGGCCGATTGCACGCGCTGGCCGGAGCGCGCCGATTGTGGGCAGGAGTGCATTCCGGATGCGCTAGGGGCCAAGCCCGCGCCCTTGGTGGACCACGTTCCGTGGCGAACGAGAAGAGTCGTGCATTTGCCCGTGCTGCTGGCAGGCGCGGCGGCGTGGGTGCTGGGCATGGCTTGGCACTCCCAATACTTGTTCCGTCCGCGATGGGCGATGGCGCTCGGATTGAGCGGTCCCGACACGCTAACGTTGGCACGAATGTTGGCGCCGCATCTGCTGAGCGCGGGTGCGTGCGTACTGTTCGCATACGGCGTCGCGGGACTGCTGCGGTGGCTGGGTTCGCGTACCGTGACGCACGGCATCGAAGTGGCGGCCGCTCTTTGGTTGCTGATGGGCGCAGCCCTGATGGCGGCGACATCGTCGCGGGTGGCGCCCGGGCTGCTGTGGATTGAGGGAGGATATACATTTCTGGGGGCGCTGCTCATCGGCGCGATCGTGGGCGGCGTGCCGCGGTGGGTGATTGTGGGCGACCCGGAAGAGCGTGGCAGTAGAAGTAGGGGATGATAGCGCAGACGGCGTGGATGTGAGGTAGGGGTCCCTTCGACTACGTTCAGGGCAGACTCTTCGATTCCGCGAGAGCTTCACTTCGTAGAGTTCTTGCTCCGGCACCACAACAAAAAAGGGCGCGATCGCTCGCGCCCCTGCGTGCTCTATCCGATTTCTCCGGTTTCCGTGGTGACGTACTGGCCTCTCCGGAGCTTCGTTCCGCTGGACGGCCGAGGGCGGCCGTCCCTACATGAGTTGATTAGTCCCTGACCCCGTCCATGAACGCGCGCAACTTCCGCGAGCGCGATGGATGGCGCAGCTTTCTCAGCGCCTTGGCCTCAATCTGGCGGATGCGTTCGCGGGTTACTGCGAACGACTGTCCGACTTCTTCTAGTGTATGCTCCGAACCGTCTTCGAGCCCGAAGCGCATCTTGATGACCTTCTCCTCGCGGGGTGTCAGCGTGCGCAGCACCTGCGAAGTCTGGTCTTTGAGGTTGACGTTGATCACGGCCTCGGCCGGCGAAACCACCGCCCGGTCCTCGATGAAGTCGCCCAGGTGCGAATCTTCCTCTTCGCCAATCGGCGTTTCGAGTGAGATCGGCTCCTGCGCAATCTTCAGGACTTTGCGGACCTTCGCCACCGGAATGTCCATCCGCTTGGCGATTTCTTCCGACGTTGGCTCGCGTCCCAGTTCCTGCACCAACTGCCGCGACGTGCGGATCAGCTTGTTGATCGTTTCGATCATGTGCACCGGGATACGAATCGTACGCGCCTGATCGGCGATGGCGCGGGTAATTGCCTGCCGAATCCACCACGTGGCATAAGTCGAGAACTTATACCCGCGGCGATATTCGAACTTGTCCACGGCTTTCATCAGGCCGATGTTGCCTTCCTGAATAAGGTCGAGGAACTGCAGGCCGCGATTGGTGTACTTCTTCGCGATCGAGACCACCAGGCGCAAGTTGGCTTCGATCAGCTCGCGCTTGGCGTGCTCGGCGTCCATGTCGCCCTGGATGATCTCGCGCTGTGTGCGCTTGAGCTCCTGGAACAACAGGCCCGCTTCCGCTTCGAGCTTTTCCAGCTCTCCGCGAACCGCGCGCGACTGTTTCTTATATTCCTTGCGCTGTTCTTCGCTGCGCGTCGCCTCGGCCCGCTTCTCCAGGTTCTGGATCTGACGGTCGAGCGAGCGCATCCCGTCGACCGTGCGGTTCACGCGGTCAATCAGGCGCTTGCGTTCGTTGTTGGTGAAGCCCAGATTCCGCACCGCGATCGACGTGCGCACAATCGCGTGCGCCAGGTGAAAACGGTAACGGCGATGGTCGCGCGGCCGTTTCTTCAGATTCACCGCTGCCAGCTTTTCCTGGAGCGGCGCTACTTTTTTGTAAAGCTTGTCGAGCGTGTTGATCTTGGCGAGAAATTCTTTCAGGCGGTTGTCGACGATCTCTTCCGTGATTTCCTCTTCGTCGAACGTCACCAGCTCTTTGATGGAGCGGACGCCCTTCTCGAGATCCTCGCCCAAAGCGAGTAGTTCACGAATTACAATCGGCGAGCGTGATAGCGCCTTCAGAACCCGGTTTTGTCCCCGCTCAATCCGCTTAGCGATTTCAACTTCGCCTTCGCGCGTAAGCAAGGGAACCGTCCCCATCTCGCGCAAGTACATGCGGACGGGATCGTTGGTTTTTTCCAGAGCGCCGGGGGTTAGGTCGAGTTCGACGTCGTCGGAGCCCTCTTCCACTTCTTCGAATTTTTTTTCCAGATCGGTCGAAGGCCCCTTCGAGCTTTCGAGTACATCGATTCCTTGGGTCCCGATCGTGGTTAGCAGATCTTCCAGGTCTTCAGGAGAGTGCACATCGTGCGGGATAAGGTCGTTGACCTGATCATAGGTCAGATATCCCTTCTCTTTGCCTGCGTCGATCAGCTTTTTTATGTCGTCGTACTTGTCTTCAATTGCCAAGCTAGATTATCCTCAAGACGGCCGCCAGTTGGCGGACGCCAAATTATTCAGCGGTGGGAGTCGTTACGGAGTTGTGCGCGAGGCGCACAAACTTCAGAAGTATAGCACGCCGACTAGCGTTCATGTCGGTGCAAGTCGAAGTTCGCGCCACTTTGCCGATTGTCTCAGCCGCCGTATCTCTTTTGCCGCTAATTCCTTAGATGGCACTCGGGCTTGTTTCGTTCCAAATTTAGGATGCCTGGCCCTCCGTCTCTGCCCCGCTCGGATCCCTCTTGGCCAGCTTCAGACGCACCTTTTCCTGCAAAAGCGCATGCTTTTCCGCCATCGAAAGCCCCGGGCGCTCCACTGCCCGCTGCACTTCCCCCTGCCGCCGCTCCAGATAAATCCTCCGCAAAGCCCGCACCGCGCCTTCTACCGTCTCGGGCGTCAGATCTTCCTCCTCATGCATCAGGATCGAGGCCAGCAGGCGCCGGTCTTCTTCCGTCTTCGGCAGAGCCATAATGTCCGCCGTCTCGGTCCCAACCTCCAGCAGAGCCTCCATCAACGACTGCGAGGCCAGTCCCTCATATAGCTGTTCCGATTGCAGCGCATATTGCGCCTGCCGCGCCGGATCGAATTCCTCGTCCGCTCCGTCGCGAGCTGAACTCCGGGTTCCGGCAGTTTGCATCTGCGTAGCCGAAGCCAGCGCCCGGATCAGGACGCGTTCCGCACCGGTGACTTGCGCCTCAGCCGTGGCTTTGACCTGGGTCGCGGAGCGGGTGGTAGCGGCATGCTTCAATTCCTGGCGCAGCACCGCCGAATCAATTCCCAGCTTCTGCGAAATCTCCAGCGCCAGTTCATCGCGCACGATCCGGCTCGGCACCCGCTGAATGTGCGGAAGAAGATGGTTGACGGCCTTGACCTTGCTCTCCGAGTTCCGCACCGGAAACATGGCGCGCGCCCGATCGATCAGATAGTCAAAATATCTCTGCGAGTTCTTGAGCGCCGCGCCATAAGCGTCCTTGCCCTTGCGCCGGATGAACAGATCGGGGTCGAATCCGGTCTCAAGGGTGAGAACCCTGATGGTGAATTCTTCTTCGACCAGCAACCCCAGCGTGCGCTCGGTGGCGCGGGCTCCGGCGGTGTCGGGATCGAAGTTGACTACCACATTCTTTGAGAATCGCCCCAGCAATTTCGCCTGCAGCTCGGTGAACGCCGTGCCCGAGCTCGCAATCACATTGTGGAAGCCAGCCGCGTACACCGAAATGCAATCCATCTGACCTTCGACCAGGATGGAGTACTCGAGCTTGCGGATCGCTTCTTTCGCGTTGTCCAGGTTGAAGAGCACCCGCGACTTCGAGTAAATCGGCGTCTCCGGAGAATTCAGATATTTCGGCCCTGCCTTCTCTTCGGTAGAAAGCGTGCGTCCCGTGAACGCAATCACTTTGCCCTGGTCGTTACAGATCGGGAACATCACGCGATTGCGGAATTTGGAATAGATGGCGGCTGGCTGCGAGCTGCGAGCGACGAGCTGCGAGGGATCGCTGTTCGCTGTTGGCTGTTCGCCGTTCGCGCCGGAACTCTCAACCGCATTGTCATCCTGAGCGGAGCGAAGGACCTGCTTTTCCTGAGAGCTGCGAGCTTCGGGCTTCGGGCTTTCCTTCCACGAAAACAGACCGCCCTCCCGCAGCAGGTCCTCGTCGAACTCCCGGCGTAGCGCGTCGCGCAGCAGAAAGCCGGAGTCGGGAGCGTAGCCGATGCGAAAGCGGGCGATCGTCTCCGCATCGAGGCCGCGACTCTTCAGGTATTCGCGGGCATTGGCGCCTTCGGGACGCCGCAGACATTCCTGGAAAAACGCGGCAGCGCGCACATGCACGTCGAGCAGCGCCATGCGAACCTGAGCGTCGCGCGCTTCTGCCGGACTGGAAAAGCTGATTTTGGGTATCGGCACGCCAAGCTTCTGAGCAATCAGCCGAACCGCTTCTGGAAAGGTGATGTTCTCGACCTTCTGGATAAAAGTGAAGACATCCCCCGACTCTCCACAGCCAAAGCAGTGATAAAACTGCCGCGTAGCGTGCACCGAAAACGAAGGCGTCTTCTCGGCATGAAACGGACAAAGCCCGGAGAAGTTCTGCGCCCCAGCTTTCTTCAGCTTGACGTAGTCGCCGACGATGCGGACGATATCCGCCTGCTGCTTGAGGGTCTCTTTGAAGGTGTCAGAAGAAGTCGAAGTCATTGAGGGCGCACAGTGGTCCCGTAATGATTATGAGGGTGGAAGGGGCTAAGGGGAATAGAGCAGGGGCGGGATTGCTGTGGGAAAGGTGTGGAAGACGGATGTCGAACGTTAATGCCATTGGAAAAGTACGTCCCTTTTGGGCGGCTCGACCGTCCCCTAAACTAGTGGAAGGTTTCTCGTCATTTGGTGTCTTTCACTTCTTCGCGATGCCCTCCGCTTTTGTCATGCTGAGCGTCTTCACTTCGTGAAGGGCATGCTGCGCTCCGGATGACATTCAGGGGAAGGGCTCGCAGTGATTGTCGTCACTTGGAAAATGGTTGAATTGTTTGACAGGGTGGGGGGGTGGGGGAGTCAGGAGTGGAACGTGGCATGGAGTACTCTATGCCAGGATGGAAAAACAAATGCGGCTCGGGCCAGCCACCCAAGCCGCATTGTTATCGTGGACATTCTGGCTGCCGTCTTTCGCCAAGGCGAAAAATCATCGCGCAACTGCACCGGTAAGAGTGCCATGCATCGATGCTCACCTGAGGCTTGCGCTTCAGGGTTACGATTCAGCGCTTCCATCCTCCTGGAAGAAGGATTTCTGAGGAGGCCGCAAAGCCCGGGCACCGGCACACTGGACATGCGCCGAATTTCCCCCGGTGATTCACTCTCGAGAAAATCACCGGCAACGCTGAACCCTTGTCGGAACAGATTCAGAACATCTCACGCTTTTGACTGCAAGCACTTTGCGGCAAGGAGAAAATTAACGCAACGGCAAACTGCGGCTCGGTTGTGTAAAAACTGTGGAGGGGAGAAACTTCCTGTGGAAAGGGAAGGAAAAGTGTATTTTTATTCACGGGCCGCGTGGCAGACGTCCCCGGCGGCTGAGCAGGCTGCGGAAAACAGTCGATAATCGATTCCCAGCCCCTGAAGGGGCTTCTGATTTCGAAGAAGTTACGGCATCGCTAAAGCGATGCCCTGATACGAACCCGGATTTTTCCGCAGCCTGTGAGGTCGTGCCCTTTCCAACAACCTGCGCACATCAGAGTTTTCTTGCAGGCTGTGGCGGGCTGCGCCCGCTGGACAGCCGAGAGCGGCTGTCTCTACGTGGACTGCCGTACAATAGGCGCGATGATTGCGCATCTCCGAGGGACGCTGCTGGCGAAACATCCGAACCAGGCGATCGTGGAAACTCATGGGGTCGGCTATGACGTTGCGATCAGCGTGCCGACGTTCACGGAAATGCCGACGGCAGGCGCTGAAGTCGCGCTCCACATTCACACGCATGTTCGCGAGGATGCGCTGAGCTTGTACGGATTCTTGCGTCTGGCCGAGAAACAACTTTTTGAGAAGCTGCTGACGGTGAGCGGGATTGGTCCGAAGCTCGCGATCACCATCTTGAGCGGCATGCCCGCCGACGAGATGGTGGAAGCGATTCGCCGAGGCGACCTGGCGCGGCTCACGCGCATTCCCGGAATCGGCAAGAAGACAGCGGAGCGCATGGTGCTGGAGCTGCGCGACAAGCTGCCGGCGCCAACGGGAGCGTCCGGAGTGAGCGCTGCGCTGGCGAGCCCTGTGGAGGAAGATGTTGTTTCTGCGCTGGTGAATCTGGGCTATCCGCGCGCAGCGGCGGATAAAGCGCTGTTGGCGGCGCGGGGCGGCAAGAGTTCTCAGAGTTTTGACCTGCTGTTTCGCGAGGCGCTGGGATCGCTGTCGAAGTAACGACGAGTTATCCACGCCGGTTAAGTCCACGCTAACTGCTGGGTTAGTGAACAGGGTACGGAGAAGTCGATTTTCGATGCCCGGACGCTGCCGAGCTCCATTCGGCTGGACAGCCGGGGGCGGCTGTCCCTACGCGTAACTGGGCATAACTTACCTTGATACGAATGCCGGGGAGGTTTTTGTGCGCAGACGGTCGGTTCAAATCACTCTGCTGGTCATGTGCATCGTAGTCGCATTCTTCTTGACGATCCCGCGGCTGGTGGACGAGAACCAGAATAAGCTCGTGAAGAAGCCGCCCTACACGGCATCGGAACGGGCGCTGAATCTGCACAAAGAGCTCACGATCGCCGATCTTCACGCCGATTCGCTTTTGTGGGGCCGGGATCTGCTGGAGCGCAGCAGCTACGGGCACGTGGACATTCCGCGCCTGGCGGACGGCAACGTTGCATTGCAAGTGTTCTCGCTGCCCACCAAAAGTCCGCGCGGCTTGAACATTGAGAGCAATGAAGACAAGAACGATGACATTTTCTGGCTGGCGCTTGTGGAACGCTGGCCGCCGGCAACCTGGAACAGCCTCACCGAGCGGGCCTTGTATCAGGCGCGGCGTCTGCACCGATTCGCCCTTGGTTCGCAAGGCGGCTTTGTGGTGATTGAGAGTGCTGCCGATCTCTCCAGTTACCTGGAACACCGGCGCACCAATGGCAAGCTTACGGCCGGGCTGCTTTCCATCGAAGGGGCGCACGCGCTCGACGGCAAGCTGGAGAATCTTGATGTTCTGTATCGCGCCGGGTACCGGATGATGTCGCCCAGTCATTTTTTCGATAACGATATTGGAGGATCGGCGGCGGGAGTTCAAAAAACCGGCCTCACCGAAAAAGGCCGCGAGTGGGTACGGCAAATGGAAGCCCGGCACATGATCGTGGACTTGGCGCATGCGTCGGCCAAGACGATTGAAGATGTTCTGGCGATCGCCAGCCGTCCGCTGGTCGTTTCTCACACGGGCGTAAAAGGCACATGCGACAACAACCGGAACCTTAGCGACGATCAGATTCGAGCGGTCGCGGCAAAGGGCGGCTTGATCGGCATCGGGTATTGGGACACGGCGACCTGCGGCACCGATGCGCGGGCGATTGCGAAAGCGATGCGATATGTTTCCGATCGGGTGGGCGTGGAACATGTGGCGCTCGGTTCGGACTTTGACGGAGCCATCACAGCTCCCTTTGACACGATCGGATTGGTCGAAATCACCGACACCATGCTGGAAGCGGGCTATTCCGAGCAGGAAATCCGGATGATCATGGGAGAAAACGTGGTGAGGTTTCTGCAGGCGAATCTGCCGGAGAAGTAGCCGGTGTATGCCACAAATCGGTGGGGTTGTCACGTCTTGTCGATAATGACATGGGATACCCAGCCCCTGAAGGGGCATCTGACTTCGAAGAACTTTGGCATCGCTAAAGCGATGCCCTGATACGAAGCCCGAGTTTCTCCGCAGTAGCTTGCCGCGGATAGGAGTGCGCTGCCGAGCTGCGCTCGGCTTGGACAGCCGATGGCGGCTGTCCCTACGCGAGCTAGGCCTTCAAAACTAACTTAATCGGAGTTTCGTTAGTTGCCGACGAAGCGCAGATACAGGTCGCGGTCGTGGCGGCAGGTTTCCGCCATGTGCTTCACCTTTTCCCAGGCTTCTAACTGAGAGTCATCGCGCACGCGATCTTTCACACGATCCCATTCCTTGAGAAAGGCTTCCATCTGCAGGTGATTGAACACGGTTTTGCCGAACGGATCAATGCCGCTGAGCAACAAAAATTCTGCATTGCTGGTGGCGGGAACCACCCCGTGCAGCATAACCACTCGCTGCGTTCGCCGAGATCGTCTTCGAGTTTCACGACCAGGGACATCGCTAGCCTCACTGAGTAATGCAATGGTACTGGCCGCAATGTAACAGCCCCGGGCGGAGTTGTCCAAGCCGCGCCGGTATCCAAAGTAACCGCGGACAGCCGGCCCCTGAAGGGACGTTTGATTTCGAAGAACTTTCGGCATCGCTGAAGCCATGCCCTGATACCAAGCCGGAGTTCTTCCGCAGCCTGCCGCGGACAGGAGTGTGGGCTGAGCTGCGCTCGGCTGGACGGCTGACCACCCCAGCCCGTGAAAAGCGCGCGGTCTGGGGACCCCGGCGAGGGCGGCCGTACCCACACGAGCTAGGCGCGCTACACTTTTACGCCTCGCCGACGTGCGTGCCGTGCTGGAAGTGGTATTGGAGAATCTTCGCGGCCAAGGCGGGGGTTACCCCCTGCCCTTGGGCTTCGATGGAGCGGACCACTTCTCCGCGACAGATGACTTCGGTGGCCGCGAGGCCGGCAATTTCCGCCGGCAGCACAAGGCTAATCTCCAGCAGTGCATTCGGAAGGAGCAATTCCTGCGCCTGGAAAAGCAATCCGGAGCGGCTGATGTTCTCGGTGGTGCCCGGGCGCCAGCTCTTTTCCCCGAGCGGACGATAGCGCAGCGGAAGATGGAGATTAAAACGGCGAGCTCGGAACGGTGGAACCTTCTTTTCAAGAACGCTTGAACCGCGGGATGACATCGCGACCTCCAGGGGGATGGGCTCGGAATCCAGCACCTCCCGCACGCGGTCTTTCAGAGCGGGCAGGCTGAATGGTTTTTGGAGCAAGTTAATGCCAGCATCGAGCGTGCCGTCTTGACCCACGGCATTCTCGGTGTAACCCGACATGTAGAGCACCCGGACGTCCGGGAGCAGCTTGGTGACGTGTGCGGCCAATTCGCGGCCATTCATCCCGGGCATAATGACATCGGTGAGCAGGAGATCGATGGCGCCCTTGTGTCCGTCGACGATTTGCAGAGCAGCGGCACCGTCTTCGGCTTCGAGGATCTTGTAGCCCTGGGTTTCCAGATACTGGCGCGCGAGACGGCGGAGATTGGTTTCATCTTCGACGAGCAGGATAGTCTCCTGCCCACGATCGGCGCGGGGAAGGCCGAGTAAGTCCTGCGCCGCGGCGGCGTCTTCCCGGCCATCGACTCGCGGGAAATAGGCACGGAAGGCGGTGCCGCGCTTCGGCTGGCTGTCGACGAAGATAAAGCCGCCGCTCTGTTTCACGATGCCGTACACCGTAGAGAGGCCGAGGCCGGTGCCCTTGGCACCCTTGGTGGTGAAGAAAGGCTCGAAGATGCGCAACTGGGTTTCGTTGTCCATGCCGACGCCGGTGTCGCTGATGGCGAGCATGATGTAGTCGCCCGCGGTGAGCGGCGTGTGGGTACGCGCGAAGTTTTCGTCGAGGGTGACGTTGGCGGTCTCGATGGTCAGCTTGCCGCCCTGGGGCATGGCGTCGCGGGCGTTCACGGCAAGGTTCATGATGACCTGGTCGATCTGGCCGGGATCGGCACGGACGGCGCCGAGCGTGGGGCCTGGAACCATGACAAGATCGATATCCTCCCCGATCATGCGGGTGAGCATTTTCAGGTTCTCGGCAACCACCTCATTCAGGTCGAGCACCTTGGGGGCGAGCATCTGTTTGCGGCTGAAGGCCAGCAATTGGCGGGTCAGCGACGAGGCGCGCTGCGTGGCGTTGGAGATTTCCTGCGCCGGCCCCTGCAGCCGGGGATCGGGTCCGAGACGCTCGAGCAGAAACTCGGAATAGCCGGAGATCACCATCAGCAGGTTGTTGAAGTCGTGTGCGATGCCGCCGGCGAGGCGGCCGATCGCTTCCATCTTTTGCGCCTGACGGAATTGCAGCTCCAGCGTACGGGTTTCCGTAACGTCTTCCATAAAAATCTCGAAGCTGCCCCCGTCTTTGCCGTTCGGAATCGAGCGTCCGGAAATGCGCGCCACGATGGCCGCGCCATCCTTGCGTACGCACTCCGTGGTCAGGTTGTTGAATTCCTTTCGCGCGTGAAAATAATCGGCGGTTTGAAACCATTGCTGGGCATCGGCGTACAGGCTTCCCAGATGTCTGCCGGTGAGCTCGTCGGCGCTGGCATAGCCAAACATAGCCACCAGCGCGGGGTTTGCGTCCTGGAGGAATCCCAGGGCGTCGCAACGGCAGATGCCGTAAGGCGCGTTCATCACCAGCGAGCGAAAGTTGCTCTCGGACAGGCGTAAGCTTTCCTGGGTAGCGCGGAGGGCGGCGTTGAACCAGCAGATCAGCAGGGCCACGGCGAAGAACAAGGCGAGGTGCGCAATCGCCTTGCGATACTCGCTCGGAGTTTGTCCTCCGGTGAGCGAATAGTAGGCGCTGACGGTGAGCGCAAAAGAGGTGGCGGCGAGTCCGGGCTTCCATCCTCCGTACCAGGCACTGACCATCACGGCGACGGCGAACACGACGAGGCGGCTCTCCGCGATATCGGAGAAAAACAAGGTTGGGATCAGCGCCAGGACAGTGCTGAGGAGAGCGACTCCGTAGCGCAGGATGGGAGCGCGCGCCGGAGCTACTGCCAAGCTGCGGATGAGGGGGAGTTTCATTCGCATGGCCTCATGCTATGCGCCGACCGCGCGCAGAGCGAGTTACGCCAGTTCACCGCATTTTCCTGGCGGCACAGTGGCCAGAGGTACACCTGCCGAGAAGATGGATGGAGCGCCGGGCGTCCCTCCATGGTCCATCAACCTGGGGGCAAAGTTCAGTGAAAAGGAAACGCCTTGTCCACAGCCTAGTGCAGATGCCGTTTTCGGCAAAACTCGCTGGTGCAAGAAGGCGTTCGGGGAACATGGTCTTGCAACAGGACTTGCAACATTGACCGGCAAACGACGAAACTAACGGAGCGGCGCAGAGAGAATCAGGCAGAGAATATCGGAATGAATATCGGCCTGTTCGGCGGCAGCTTCGATCCTATCCATCGCGGACACCTGGCACTGGCCCAGGCGGCCGCCAGCCGCTACTCTCTGCGGCAGGTGCTGTTTGTGCCGGCGAACATTTCTCCGCACAAACAGAAACAGCCGCTCACCGCGTTCATCCATCGTTATGCCATGGTGGCGCTTGGAACACAGGACGAACGGGGATTCGTACCGTCGCTGCTGGAGGCGCCAGAATTTACGACTGCGGAGCTGCGCTCCGCCGGACAGCCGGGGGCACCTCCACTCCGTCACGCGAAAACCGCGCGTGCCGGGGACCCCGGGGCTGTCCCTACGTCCGGCGGTGTGAATTATTCGATCGATACAGTTCGACGCCTGAAACAGACTCTCAAAAAATCGGACCGACTTTTTTTCCTGATCGGAATGGACGCCTTCCGCGACGTTGCGAAATGGCGCGAGGCGCGCGCGCTTCTGGCGGAATGCGATTTCATCGTGGCCAGCCGTCCCGGATATTCGTTGCGGGACGTGGCCGAGTCCTTGCCGGAAGATTTGCGGCCTCCGGCGGCGGTGACTCGTCCGTTTCATAAGCAACCGGCAAAAGGGGATCTGGTTCTTCCCGGGGTCACGCTGCATTTACTCGAAGGCGTTCACCAGAGCGTCTCCGCGACCACGATTCGGGCGGCAGCAGCGCTGGGCAAGCCTTTGACGCGATGGCTCGACCCGCGGGTGGCGGATTACATTCGGAAGCACGGACTTTACCGTGGGAAGCGACCCGACAAGTAGAAGGCCTGGGCGCCTGGCTCGGGCGTTGCTGATGCGCTGACCACCCCAGCCCGCGAAAAGCGCGCGGTCCGGGGACCCCGGCGAAGGCGGCCGTCCCTACGTGGGTTGTGGTGGGTCGAGGCAGCTGAGACGCGGCAAGCCGCGTCTCTACACCGGGCGGGTTACAATCAATGGGCCCGTATGAAAAAGGATGAACTCCAACGACAAGTGATTGAAGCCATCCTCGCCTGCCAAGACAAACAAGCTGACGATGTCACGGTTCTCGAACTAGAAAAAGATTCGGGAGCGTTCACTGACTACTTTGTGATGTGCAGCGGGACCAATCCTCGGCAGATCCAGGCGATTGCCGACGCAGTGGACGAGCGCCTGGAGGTACTGGGCCTCCGCGTGACGCACACCGAGGGCTACAAACAGGCGGAGTGGGTGCTGCTCGACTATGTGGACTTCGTCGTCCATATTTTCTCCCAGAAGGCCCGCCAGTTCTACGACCTGGAACGCCTGTGGAAGTCGGCCAAGCGGCTGGAGGTAGCGGAATTGATGGCGAAACCGAAGCCGCGGCGGACCGCGATTGCCAAAACCGCCAAAACCGCTTCAGGGGCGCCCAAGAAGACGCGTAAAAAGAGGGCCTGAAGTGTGCGCTCTGAATCCAGCCCCGTGGAGTTCCTCCTTCCGCCTGGTGGCCGCGGAGAAATGGAAGACAAAATCGGCGGTGCTGGGCAACGCGGTCACATCAGCTTTGGTGGAATACTCGCGTCCGCTCCCTGACATGCGCGTTCTCGATCTGGCCAGCGGAACCGGCGAGCCTGGCATCAGCCTGGCGCAGCGCGTCGGCCCCCGGGGTTCGGTCACGGCGGTGGATCAGAGTTCGGAACTGCTGGACATTGCTGCCGAGCGCGCCCGCAACAAGAAACTCTCAAACTTCACGATCCAGCAGGCCGACGCGCACCATCTGCCGTTTGCCGACCAGAGCTTCGATCTCGCCACCTGCCGCTTTGGCGTGATGTTCTTCAATGATGCCGAGCGAGCACTGGCGGAACTGTGCCGCGTGTTGAAGCCCGGCGCTCGTGCCTGCTTTGCCGCTTGGGGGCCTATGGAACAACCTTATTGGCAGACCACGATGAAGATTGTGCACCGGCATGTGGGAGGGGCCATGCTTCAATCTGGAGGGTCTAATCCTTTTCGATTCTCGGCCGCGGGCTCGCTCTCAGAGGTGCTCAACGCCTCGGGATTTCACGAGGTAGAGGAGTCAACTCACAGTCTGCCCTGGACTTGGCCTGGAGACGCAGAAGAAGTTTTCGAATACGCCTGCGCAGTATCAGCTCCCTTCCGGCCAATGCTGGAGCGGGTTCCGGCAGAAGAGTGGCCAGTGATCCGCGCGAAGGCGAAGGCGGCAATCGAGCGGTATCGCGTGGGGGATGAGATCCGGTTCGGCGCCGACGTGGTTCTGGCGTCGGGAAAAGCCTGAGTGGCGAAAACCCTGTGAAGATCAAAGTGGCATGGATCGGAAAGACGAAAGAGCCGGCGATCCAGGCTCTGACCGAGGAGTATTTGAGACGGATCTCGCGCTATGCCGACGTTGCGGGCCTGGCATTGAAGGACGAAGCCGCTATCTTGTCGCTGGCGAGCGGCGAGCGGCAGCGGCAGCATAATAAAGAACGGCACAAGCTGGTTCTCCTCGATTCGCGGGGGAAACAGCTTTCATCCGAAGAGCTGGCTGAGTTTCTGGAGCGCGAGCAGGTGAGCGCGACACCGCTGCTCTTCGCGATTGGTGGCAGCGACGGCTTCAGTGAAGAAGCGCGGCGCCACGCCGGTTTTGCGCTGTCCCTGGGAAAGATGACGCTGCCGCACGAGCTGGCGCGCGTGGTTCTGGTTGAGCAGCTTTACCGTGCTTTCACCATCCTTAAAAAGCACCCCTATCATTGGGGACATTAACTTTATGGTAACGGGGCAGCGGCCAGTCAGCCCCATGGTCGCGAGCTCGATTCCCAGTCCCGATGCACTTCTGGCAGCTTCACGGGGGCGCGAAATTGGCTTACTGTATTTCGTAACAGGCGAAACCAGTCTGAATTTGTTGGCGAGGCCCTCCCCCATGAAAAACCCGTACGACGTACTACGAATGAAGGAGCAGGAGTTGATGCGGGTCCGCAAAGAGATGGACGCTTTGCGGATCGCAGCGCGCTTGCTGGGCGCCGAGGATCCGGGCGCAGCGAATGGCGAAGGTCAGCCTAAGCTGCAACGAGTCGTCGAAATGCCGTAGAGGATCTATTCCCCCGTTTGACACGAGGCGGACGGAAGCCAAAACCGTCCGCCTTTTTGTTTGTGGTTTGCGAACATACCAAAATCCAACTCCAGCATCCAGGTTACAAAGTGACCTCGTCGCCCCGCCGGAACGTGCACGGACATTCCCGTCCGCGTACAATCAATGATCCGACTTTATGTCAGATCTGCGCCGTGGTCTCATCATCGTGAATACTGGGCCGGGCAAGGGGAAGACCACCGCGGCCATGGGAACAGCGCTGCGGGCCGTTGGGCAGGGGATGCGCGTCCTGATGCTGCAATTTCTGAAGGGCTCGTGGCATTACGGCGAGCTCGATGCGGTCAAAGCTTTTGGCGATAAGTTCATCCTGAAGCAGATGGGACGCGGCTTCGTGAAAGTCGGCGCCGAGAAACCAGACCCGGAAGATGTGCGGATGGTGGAGGAGGCCTGGGCCGAGGCTGAGAAAGCGATCCAATCCGGCGAATGGGACCTGGTGGTGCTCGACGAGATCAATTATGCCATCAGCTACGGTATGCTAGACCCGGCGAAAGTGGTGGAGTCTCTGAAACAGAAGCCGGAGATGGTGCACGTCATCTTGACCGGAAGGAACGCGCATCCGACAATTGTCGAGCTTGCCGACACCGTGACGGAAATGCGCCAGGTAAAGCATGCCTACGAGAAAGGCGTGATGGCGCAGAGAGGAATCGAGTACTGAATTGGTAATTTGTAATTGGTAATTTTGATCCCAGGAGTCGCCGGGTTTTCAATTACAAATTACCAAATTACAAATTCCCCCATGACTTGGTTCAAGCGACAATCCGGTGAGTTGGACACTTCGGGCGAGAAGAAGGTACGCACCGAGGGTCTGTGGGTGAAGTGTGACAACTGCCGGCAGATTATCTGGAAGAAGGATCTCGAAGACAATCTCAACGTCTGCCCGAAGTGCGACAAACACTTTCGCATCGACGCCCGCGCCCGGCTGGCGCAGCTTCTCGACGACAATCAGTACGAGGTTTTCGACAGCAATCTCGTCTCCACCGACCCGTTGAAGTTTGTGGACCTGAAGGCGTACTCCTCGCGCCTGAAGCAGGCGAAGGCCGACACGGGCCTGAAAGACGCCATCATCAATGCCCATGGCAAACTGAACGGCCGCCCGGTGATCGTGAGCTCGATGGAATATTCGTTTATCGGCGGGAGCATGGGAGCGGTGGTTGGCGAGGCCATTACGCGCGCCATTGAGAAGGCGATTGAAATTCGGACGCCGATCGTCATCGTCTCCGCATCGGGCGGCGCGCGCATGATGGAAGGCGTGATCAGCCTGATGCAACTGGCGAAGATCTCCGCCGCGCTGGCGCGCCTGGACGCGGCGCGGGTCCCGTACATTTCGGTTTTAACCGATCCCACCACTGGCGGCGTGACCGCATCGTTTGCCATGTTGGGCGATCTCAACGTCGCCGAACCCGGCGCGCTGATCGGCTTCGCCGGGCCGCGAGTGATTGAGCAGACGATCCGGCAGAAGCTGCCGCCAGGTTTCCAGCGCTCCGAGTTTCTCCTGGAACACGGAATGCTCGATGCCGTGGTCGCGCGCAAGGAGTTGAAGGGCTACATTGCGCGGGCGCTGGATTTTATGGTGCAGGCGGCGTAGAGGCAGTCGCTGGCGAGCAACGCTGTTCGTCGTTCGCTATTCGCCGTTCGCGAAAACCCATCCTTTCCCTCATTGGAGCGCGTGGGGAGCGCTTTGATGTCGATCCGCCGCCGTCCGCTGAGAGAGAGTCGAAACCCTCGGCCGGACTTGCTACCCTGAATGTGCCCGTCGTCGCGAATAGCGAACGACGAACAGCGAGCTACGCCCTTGTCCTACGAAACCGCAATTGCGCAGATGTACGCGTTGGGCCACGAGTTGGCGCAGATGCCGTCGCACAAGTTCGATCTGAAGCACATGCGCGTGCTGCTGGCGGCGCTGGGGCATCCGGAAAATAGTGTTCCAACCGTGCTGGTCGCGGGTACCAACGGCAAGGGTTCGACGGCCGCCACTCTGGCATCCATTCTGCAGGCTTCCGGGCTGACGACAGGTCTGTATACTTCGCCGCATCTGGTTCGCATCAACGAGCGGATTCGCCTCAACGGCGAGCCGATCGGCGACAACGATTTCGCGATGCTCCACGACGTGGTTGACCGCACCGCCGAGCGTTTGGTTTCGGAAGGCGATCTGCCGTGGCATCCCAGCTTCTTTGAGATGCTGACCGCGATGGCCTTTGAGCATTTCGCCCGCAGCCGGCCCGACATGGTTGTGCTTGAGGTCGGCATGGGCGGGCGTCTGGACGCGACCAACGCGGTTGAGCCGCGTCTCAGCATCATCACCGATATCTCGCTCGATCATCAGAAGTATCTGGGCGAAACTGTCGGCGAGATTGCGCGCGAAAAAGCGGGGATTATCCGGCCGGGCGGGATTGTGGTTACGCTGCCGCAACTGCCCGAAGCCAACGACGTGATCGGAAACACAATTTTGGATGTGGGCGCGCGTGCGGTGAATGCCGTGCCGTATGTGCCGCCAGTGTCGCCGGGAAGCGATACGTATATGGGTGGTCAGTGGCCAGTGGCCGGTGGTCAGTCGCCCGAATCCGGCCGTCGGGGGCAACGGTATCCACTGGAAGTCCGCGGTGAGACTATCCTGGTCGAGTCGCCGCTGATGGGGCGTCATCAACTGCGCAACATTGCGCTGGCGATCGCGGCGGCGGAGGAACTGCACAATCAGGGAACGGTTCAGATCACGCCGGAGACGATCGCACAGGGCATCCGCGAGACGAATTGGCCGGGGCGCTTCCAGGTGGTGCCGGCCGCGGGGGAAAATCCCGAGTATGTGTTCGATGTCGCGCACAATCCGGCCGGGGCCTGGGCGTTGCGGTCGACGCTTTCGGCGGCGTATGAGGATCTGGGAAACGGCCGCGAGATCACGATGGTGTTTGGCGTGATGCGGGACAAGGCGGTGCAGGAAATTGCCGAGATTCTGTTTCCGATCGCCGGGCACGTGATCGTGACCCGCGCCAACAACCCGCGGTCGGCGAGCCCGGATGAGATTCGCCAGTCAGCAGCGCGCGTGGCAGCGGGCATTGATATTGAAGAGGCCGAGGATGTAGCGTCGGCCCTGGACCGAGCGCGCAAGGTTGCCGGACCAAAGGTTGCTGGACCGGGCGGCCTGGTCGTCGTTACCGGTTCAATTTACATTGTGGGAGAGGCGATGCGAATGCTCGGCGTCCGCATCTAAGTACGGTGGCGCGGGGACTCTTGCCCGCGAAAAAGTTTGTGGATAAGGAAGCTTGAACAAGATCGCTACAACTGCGGAACCGGAAAAAGAGCGCGCCGAACTGCGCTCGGATGGACAGCCGGGGGCGGCTGTCCCTACGTGGTCTGAGGAGCGGCCAGCAGCTCATCTCATCAAGCGACATGGATGGCTTAGCCGCCTGCGCTCTTATTTCATTCTTGCCCCACTGATCTGGGCCTACACGCTGATTCTTGGCACGCTTTCTCTGATCTGCTCGCTCTTTGACCGCAGCGGGCGCATCCAGCACAATTGCGCCCACCTCTGGTCGTGGCTCATCATCAAGACGATCCTCTCGCCGGTGAAAGTGACAGGCATGGATACGGATAAGATCGAGAAATCCAACCCCCGCGTGTATGCGGTCACGCATGCATCGGCGCTCGACATTCCGATCCTCTATGTCTATTTGCCATTTCAATTCCGCATCATTTTCAAGAGTGAATTGCTCGCGTACCCATTCATCGGCTGGCATCTGAAGCGCTCGGGGCAAGTCTGCATCAACCAGCAGAACCCGGCGGCTTCGATCGGCGCCATCAAGTCAGCGCTGAAGAGCCTGCGAAGTGGCATGCCGCTGGTCATCTTTCCCGAGGGCGGCCGTACACGAGATGGCCAGATTCAACCTTTTCTGCCAGGCGCATTTTTTCTGGCGATCAAGGCACAGGCCGATATCGTGCCGATCGCGCTCGTCGGCACGTTCGACCTGCTGCCGATGAACACCTACCACATCAAGTGCCAACCGCTGGAGATGCGCGTCGGTGAACCAATTTCCACGGCCGGGTTGACCGTGCGCGATACGGACGAGGTGTCGGCCAGGGTGAAGTCCGCCATAGAAGCTCTGCACTCGGCACAAAGAACCACGTAGGGACGGCCGCCCCTTCCACAAGCTCAGGGCAGGCTCTCGAGGGTCCGAGCGGGCAATTCCGGCCAGCACCGCTGACAGTATCCTCCGTCATCCGTCATACTCTTTTGTTCGTCCGGATGTGTCATGAAGTCCCTTGGTCTCGTATTCTTATTTCTTGCCATGAATGTCTACGCTCAAAACACCGTCCCCACCGCCGCCGAAGCCCGGGAGTTTATGAACAAGGCCGAGGCCCAGCTCTCCCGCCTAAGCGTCAAGGTCCAACGCGCTTGCTGGGTACAGGAGAATTTCATCACCGACGACACGCAGGCCATGGCGGCCGACGCGATTGATGAGCTCACCGCCGTCACGATTCAGTTGGTGGAACAGGCCCAGCGTTTTGACGGCCTCGCGCTGCCGCCCGATCTGGCGCGAAAATTCATGCTGCTGAAGCTCTCACTCACGGCGCCCGCGCCGAAAGATGCCGCGCTGCGGCGGGAGATGACCGAGATCGGCGTATCGCTTGATGCCGACTACGGTAAGGGCAAGTACTGCCGCAAGAACGGCGAGTGTCTGGACATTACGGCGATCGAGAAGCTGATGTCCAGCAGCCACGATCCGGAAGAACTCAAAGAAGTTTGGACAGGATGGCACGCGATTGCACCGCCCATGCGGCAGCGCTACTCGCGATTCGTCGATCTCTCCAATCAGGGCGCGAGAGAAATTGGATTCAAGGACACCGGTGCCCTGTGGCGCTCCAACTACGACATGACGCCCGAAGAATTCTCCGCCGACCTCGATCGTTTGTGGAACCAGGTGAAACCGCTCTATCTTTCGCTGCACACATTTGTGCGTTCGAAGCTGGCGGAAAAATACGGCCCGAACGTCGTTCCGCCCGACGGTCCGATCCCCGCGCATCTGCTCGGCAATCCCTGGGCACAGCATTGGGGCAATATCTATGACCTGCTCGGAGTGACGGAGGACAAAGGCGGCGTCGTCAATGTTACCGAACTGCTCAAGAAGAAAAATCTCGACGCCAAGGGCATGGTGAGGTACGGCGAAGGCTTTTTCACTTCGATGGGCTTCGCGCCCCTTCCGCCGACTTTCTGGCAGCGGTCGCTGTTCACCAAGCCCGCCGACCGCGATGTCATCTGCCACGCCAGCGCCTGGGATCTCGACAACCTGGACGATCTCCGCGTGAAGATGTGCATCCAGGTGCGCGGCACCGATTTCGTCACCATTCACCACGAGCTCGGACACAACTTCTACCAGCGCGCCTATAAAGATCAGCCGTTCATGTTTAAGAGCGGCGCCAATGACGGCTTCCACGAGGCGATCGGCGATGCCATCGCGCTCGCGATCACTCCCGAATACCTGCACAAGGTTGGACTGCTCGAGAACCTGCCGCAGGCGAGCAACGATATCCCGGAACTACTGAAGCAGGCGCTTGATCGAGTCGCCTTCCTGCCCTTTGGACTGATGATTGACCAGTGGCGCTGGAAAGTATTCTCCGGAGAGATCGCGCCCGCGGACTACAACAAGTCATGGTGGGAACTGCGGCTGAAGTATCAGGGCGTGGCCCCTCCGATGACGCGCAGTGAAACCGATTTTGATCCGGGAGCGAAATATCACGTCGCCGCAAACGTGCCCTACACCCGCTATTTCCTGGCGCACATCCTCGAGTTCCAGTTCTATCGCGCTCTCTGCCGCGAGTCCGGCTACCAAGGCCCGCTGCACCGCTGCACGTTCTACGGCTCGAAGGAAGCCGGCGCGAAGTTCAACAAGATGCTCGCCATGGGCCAGAGCAAACCCTGGCCCGACGCACTCGAAGCGCTGACCCGCGAACGCCAGACCGACGCTGGCGCGTTGCTCGAATACTTTGCTCCGCTGAAGAAGTGGCTGGACGAGCAGACCAAAGGGAAGCAGGTGGGCTGGTAGAAACAGAGCCGCGCGGCTTCCCGCCCCGCTAGACGGACGAGGGCGTCCGTCCCTACATGGCCAATGGTAAACTGAAAGGATTCATCACCATACAAGGCCTATCCATGTCTGACAGCATTCATCTGAAGCTCCCCGACGGCAGCACCACGGAAGTCCCAAAAGGCACCACTGCGCTCGACGTGGCCAAGTCCATCAGCCCGCGTCTCGCCGACGCCGCTCTCGCCGCCAAATCGAATGGCGATCTGATCGATCTCACCCGGCCGCTCGATATAGACACCGACCTGCGCATCCTCACCGACCGCGACCCCGAGGCGCTTGAAGTCTACCGTCATTCGTCCGCGCACTTGCTCGCCGCGGCTGTGCTCGAACTCTTTCCCGAGACCAAGCTCGGCCACGGTCCCGCGACTGAGAACGGGTTCTTTTACGACTTTTTTCGCCCCACTCCGTTCACTCCCGAAGATCTCGAGAAAATCGAAAAGAAGATGCAGGAGCTAGTCCAGCAAAACCTACCCTACGCGCGCGAGTTTTTACCGCGCAAAGAAGGCCTCGAAAAATTCAAGCGTGAAGGGGACTTCATGAAGTGCCACTTCATCGAACAATTCACCAAGCCCGATGAAACAATCTCGGTCTACAAGACCGGCAAATTCCAGGATTTCTGCCGCGGCCCCCATCTGCCGTCGACGGGAAAGATCAAAGCCTTCAAGCTGCTCAACATCGCCGGCGCCTACTGGCTCGGAGACGAAAACAATTCGCAACTGCAACGCATCTACGGCACGTCGTTTTTCTCGAAGAAGGATCTCGACGCCTACTTGAACGGCATCGAAGAAGCGAAGAAGCGCGACCATCGTGTGCTGGGCAAACAGCTCGACCTGTTTTCGATCCAGGAACTCGCCGGACCGGGCCTGATCTTCTGGCATCCGAAGGGCGGCATTATCCGCAAAGAGATGGAAGACTGGATGCGCGAAGAGTACCTGCGCCGCGGCTACTCGCTCGTGTGCACGCCGCACGTGGCGCGCCGCCAGTTGTTCCACACCTCGGGCCACGAGGGCTACTACTCGCAAAACATGTTCGACGCCATGGAGCTCGACGACGCCGAATACCGCCTCAAGCCCATGAACTGCCCCGGCCACATCCTGATCTACAAAGATTCGCTGAAGTCGTATCGCGACCTGCCGGTGCGGTTGGGCGAACTCGGCACGGTCTATCGCTACGAGCGTTCGGGCGTGATGCACGGCTTGCTGCGCGTCCGCGGCTTCACCCAGGACGACGCGCACATTTTTTGTACTCCCGAGCAGATCGAAGCGGAAATCGTCGGCTGCCTGGAATTCGCGCTTGAAGTGCTGAAAGACTTCGGCTTCGACCAGTTCCAGACCGAGCTTTCCACCTGGGATCCGAAGGACAAGAAGAGCTTCCTGGGTACGGAAGAGCAGTGGAACCTGGCTACCCACTCCCTCGAAAGCGCGCTGAAAAAGCTGAATATCGAATACAAGACGATGCCCGGCGAAGCCGCGTTCTACGGGCCGAAGATTGACATCAAGCTGGTTGACGCCATCGGACGCCTGTGGCAGCTCTCGACGGTGCAGTTCGACTTCAACCTGCCGCAGCGCTTCCAGCTCGAATACGTTGCCGAAGACGGCACCCGCAAGCAGCCCGTGATGGTCCACCGCGCCCTCTACGGATCGGTCGAGCGCTTCTTCGGCGTGCTGATCGAACACTACGCCGGAGCGTTCCCGGTGTGGCTCTCGCCGGTGCAGGTGGCGATGATCCCAATCGCTGAGCGGCATTCGGAATACGCGGAAAAAGTCGCGTCGCAACTGCGGGCCGCGGGCGTGCGCGTGGAAGTCGATTCCCGCAACGAAAAGATGAATGCGAAAATCCGCGAGCACGCGATGCAGAAAGTGCCGTTCCTGCTGGTGGTCGGCGACAAAGAATCCGCAGCAAATAAAGTCAACGTTCGCACCCGCGGGAAAGAGAAGACAGAGGACATGGCGACGGGCGAGTTCGTGGAGAAGATCAAGAAGCTGATTGCGGAGAAGAGCCCAGCGTTGTAGTCGGCGAAGGCGCATGCTGGCAGACCCAGCATCTTTTTGTTCACACTCCCGCCTTACCCCCGAGTTAGCATCGAACTGTTGCCTTGTCCTATCATAAAATTCCCGCAGCGACAGCGGGATTTTCATGGTGCAATTTTCGCGACAACCCCTTCCTTGAGCGCCCCCATCCCCTGTGTTAGCATCAAAAGTTTCGCAGGCGTTGTTGGGCTGGCCTGTTCCCTGTACTCATCCTCATTCCGGGCCGTATCACCCTTCCCGTAAGCCTGCGGAAGGAGACAACCCGTGAAAGTGTACGAAGCAGCCAATCTCCGCAACCTTGCCCTTATCGGACACGGGCATGCCGGCAAAACCACCCTTGTGTCCGCCATGCTCTACACCGCCGGCGCCGCGGCGCGTTTCGGACACGTGGACGACGGCTCCGCCGCCACCGACTACGACGAAGAAGAAATCGCCCGCAAAATGTCGATCTCGACCGGCCTCGCTTTCGTCGAGTGGGGCAAGACGGATGCGAAGGTCAAGATCAATCTGCTCGACACTCCCGGCTTCAACATGTTCGTCCACGAGGCCAAGATGGTGCTGCCCGTGGTGGACGCCGCGCTCGTCGTGGTGGACGGCGTCGCCGGCGTCGAGGTCGTGACCCAGCGCGTCTGGGGATACTGCAATGACATTAACCTGCCGCGCATGATCGTTGTCAGCCGCATGGATCGCGAACGCGCCGATGCCGGCCGTGTGCTCGAGTCGCTGACCAGCGCCTTCGGCCGCGCTGTCACCCCGCTGCAGCTCCCCATCGGCAGCGAGAAGAGTCTCAGCGGCGTTATCGATCTGGTCCGCATGAAGGCCTACACCTACGAGATGGGCGGAAACGGTAAGGGCAAGGAAGGTCCCATCCCCGCCGACATGGCCGGCGTCGCCAAGGAAGCTCACGAGCGGCTGGTCGAACTGATCGCCGAGGGCAAAGACGAGTTGATGGAAGAGTTCTTCGAAACGGGCACCATCCCCGAGGAGCATCTCGTCCCCGCGCTGCACGAAGCGATTCGCGAAGACAAGCTTTTCCCCGTGCTTTTCACCTCCGGCCTCGGCAACATCGGCGTCGACGAGCTGATGGATTTCATCGTGGACTACACGCCCGCCGCCAGCGAGCATCACGCCATCACCGGCCAGCCTGCCGATGGCAGCGCTGAGTCGGCCGTGCGCAAAGGCACCGACAACGAGCCCGCTTCCGTCTACGTCTTCAAGACTATGTCCGACGCGTTCGCCGGCCGCATTTCCTACTTCAAGGTTTTCTCCGGCGTGCTGAAAAACGACGCATCGCTCCAGAACTACAATCGGAATCTTCAAGAGAAGTTCGCCCATATTTCGCTGATCCAGGGCAAACAAGCGGTTCCGATTTCGGAGCTTCATGCCGGCGATATCGGCTCGGTCGCGAAGCTGAGAGAAACTCTCACCGGCGACACGCTGGGCGATAAATCATCGCCGATCCGCTATCCGGCAGTGCAACTGCCCGAGCCGGCCATCACCTTCGCCATCGAGCCGAAGAGCCGCGCTGACGAAGACAAGCTTGGCGTCGGCCTCCACAAGCTGATGGAAGAAGACGCCATGCTGCGCTTCTTCCGCGACCCGCAGACCAAAGAATTTCTGATCGCGGGCACGGGACAGCAGCACATTGAAGTCGTGGTCTCGAAGATGAAGAAGCGTTACCACGCCGAAGTGGTGCTGAAGGCGCCCAAGGTTCCTTATCGCGAAACGATTCGGGGGAAGGCTGACGTACAGGGACGGCATAAGAAGCAGACCGGCGGCCACGGCCAGTACGGCGATTGCAAAATCAAGATGGAGCCGCTGCCGCGTGGCGCCGAATTCGAGTTCGTCAACGATATCTTCGGCGGTGCCATCCCGCGCAACTTCATTCCCGCCGTCGAAAAGGGCATCAAGGACGCCGCTGCCCGCGGCTTTCTCGCGGGCTATCCCGTGGTGAACTTTCGCGCCATCCTCTACGACGGCTCTTACCACGATGTGGATTCGAACGACCTCTCATTCCAAATGGCGGGCCGCATCGCCTTCCGGAAGGCCATGGAAGTCGCCAAACCGACGCTGCTCGAACCGATTATGACCGTCGAGATCACCGTGCCCGACGAGTTCGCCGGCACCATCATGGGCGACCTCAACAGCCGGCGCGGACGCATCCAGGGCATGGATAACAAGGCGGGCAACACGATCGTGAAGGCTGAGGTGCCCATGGCCGAGATGCTTACCTATGGCGCCGATCTTACTTCGATGACGCAGGGGCGCGGCAGTTTCTCGATGGAGATGCACCACTACGATACCGTTCCGCAACAACTGCAGGACAAGATTATCGAGAAGGCGAAGGCGGAGCGCGGCGAGGTGAAGGAGGAAGAGGAATGAGAGAAGGCCAAAAACAGATTCACCATCAAGCGGTTTCTGGCGTACCATTCGTCTTTCTTCTTTCTTCGTTCTAAGGAGGCCCGCATGTCCAAGCGGAGTTCCCCGATCTGCTGCCGCTTGTCCTTCGCGACACTCGTGCTCTTGCTAATCTCTCGGCCTGCAATGACCCAGGAAAGCAAAACTGTGGTGCTGGAGCTCGACCACGTGTCAATCTGCGGATCGAATCTCGATGCGCTGCGCCAGACCTTCACGGATGTGGGCATGACTCCGGACCTCGGCGGCCCCCACGGCAACGGCATTACCCAGATGGCAATGGTTGGCTTCGATGACGGCACCTACCTTGAACTGATTGTGCCGGTAAAACCGGGCGTCACCGCGGGCTCCGGCTGGGCCAAGTTCATGTCCGAGGATGCGGTCACCTGCGCATGGGCAGTAGGGACGAACGTTTTGCTGCAGGAAGTGGATCGCCTGAAGAAGGCTGGGATTCCCGTCAAGACTCCCGAGCGTGGCAGCCGCAAGCGGCCCGACGGCATGTCCATCGAGTGGATGACCGCTGACGTTGGCTCCGGAACACCGGGTTCCACGCTGCCGTTCGTCATCGAAGACCAGACGCCGCGCGCCTGGCGCGTCCAGACTTCGGCCAGCGTACAAGGAGGGCCGGTTTCGGGCATCGAGAACGTCGTACTGGGCGTCACCAACCTGGATGCGTCGATTGCGTTGTTCCGCAAGGCTTATGGCTGGGCCGAGCCTCTAACCGAAACGCAGAAAGACTTCGGCAAACTCGCGTACTTCCCCGGCGAGCCGGTGATTCTGGCCGCTCCTTTGAACGGAGGCTGGCTCTCGGACCGGCTCGGCAAGTATGGCGAGACCCCGGTCGCCTATCTGCTCGCCACGCGCGACTTCGCAGGGGCCACCAAGAAGTACAAGCTCTCCGCCGCGAAGACCTGGTTCGGCCAGAAGGTAGCATGGTTCGACGCCGGGAAGCTGAAGGGCGTGCGGCTGGGCGTGATCGGGCAGTGAGAACCGGGACGGCCCAGTTCTCACGCACACTCTTTAGGTGCCGCTGACGTCTAACCCTAGCCTTTCTCGAAGGCGTGTTTTTCTTCCAGTTGCTGACGGGCTGTGGCCATCTCGGATTCGAAGCGGTCTTTTTGATCCATCAAGGCGGGAAGCGCGTTGGCGTAGCGCCGAGCCATAGTGAAGAGTCCTTGCCGCGCGAGTCCGGCGGCGATTTCGGCGATGTGATCGGTGGTGGTATCGACGTAGAGGGCCTCGGTCGAATCGCCCAGCCACACATCTCCGCCTACCAGACGCGTCTGCCAGTACGCTTTGCGCTCGATCATGCGGGCGATTTCTTCGTCGCTGGCCTTGCCGAAAACCCACTGCTTGAGTTTGAAGCTGTAGTGACGGCTGGACAAGGGTAGCGGCACCAGCTTGCCGGATTTCACGAACTCCGTCTGCTTGCGGTCGACCTCCTTGCGAAGTGCATTGATGATGGGAGCTTCCGTATCTTTCGGTTCGAGCGAAGGCAGCACTTCCCGCAGCGTGACGGAAAGATTTACGGCCACAAGTGCGCGCAGGCCGCCGGAATTTTCCAACGTGATGACCGTGTGCAGGACGTCAAAGTCTGCGCCGGAGGTGGCGTGGCGGAAAGGCCAGTCGAGCTTGAAACTGAGCGGGAGGCCGGTGCGGGTTACGTAGATGGTCTTCGGTGTGGGCGTTTGGGTCGGGGTGCTCATGCTTGGTCCTTGCCAATGTTGTACGCAGTTATTCTAACCTGTGAGATTTGTAAAGACGGGGCTTGCCTTGGGCTTGCCCCGTCTCCCCGCAGCCGGAGACGCGGCAAGCAGCGTCTCTACGTGAAATCAGACGCGCCACAACTGGAGCAGGTTCCAGATGGCGGAGGCGCTCAACAATCCGCACAGGCCAGCCGTCACGAGCAGGCGTTGACGAGTCTCCAGCAGATCGGCGAACACTCCGCTGACGAAGACGAAGAGGAACACGAGCATGGTCAGATGGAATCCTTGTCCCGGAAAATTGGGAGCGGCCAGCGCCAGGATGAGTAACAATGCCGCGATCAGGAGCGGCGCGGTGTTGCCGAAATAGCGTGTGCGCTTCCATCCGAAGTATGCGATCAGCGCCACGGGCAGGGTGAGCTTCAGCGGCGGGCTGTTGCGGAAGATCGTTTGCAAAGCGTTGCGGTAAGAGACGGACATGCCAAACGCGGCAGGTTCGAAGTTCATCCAGCGCGCGTGTAGCATTCCTTGCCAGAACAATGCAGGTTCGAAAAAGTAAGCGGCAAACAACAGCATCACGGCGACTGCGATTGCCGTGGTCCAAATCGCGGGCACGGCGCGCGGCCGGACCGGCGCCACCCAGAACATGAGTGGCAAAATCACCGGCGCCAGCACCGCCAGCGAAAACTGGTTGCCTGCTGCCAGTGCCAAAGACAACCCAAGAAGCAGAATGCGTCGCCAGTTCCAGAGCACTACTTCGCGGGGAGCGTAGAGCGTGTGCGCCACGGCGATGGCGGTGAAGACGGTTCCGAATGCTCCCCACACCGCGCCCATTTCACCCAAACTCTGCGCCCCGGCGACGTTCACGATCATGGCCGGCGAAAAGCAGTAGAGTGCGAGCGCGATGTATCCGCCGGCGTTGCCGTAAAGACGGCGCGCGACATACCAGAGCGAGGCTCCTAGCATGACGCCGAAGAACAAGTACGGGGTCGCAGCCAGCAACGGATGGAGTGATTCCGGCAACCACGAACCGGGGCGCGCCAGAAGCGGTGCCGCGGCGACGAGGTAGTAGAGAGGCGAGCGGTCCTGATCGTAACCGTCGCGCACGCGGAGATGGCCGGACCGGCCCAAAGAAGGCACGCCGGTGGCCGCTTCCGAGCGCAATGATTCAGGAGTTCCCGCGATGGCGCCGCTTTTCCATTGCTCGAGGCCCTGGTAGATGCGCAGAGCCTGGTCGGAGTCCTGCACCGAGGCATGCAGCGTTTGCACGCGGACCAACCAGACGCACTGCAGAAGATAGACGAGCAGCAACGCGGCCGCGGCAAATTGTGGGGCACGGAAAGCGTCGGAATGAAGAAATCGGCGCAACAAGGCAGACCGAGTGTTTTACCATGTCCGGGACGATGATGGATAACAAACCGTTGTCACCTTCTTCCGCGGAGCCGGAGCCGCCAGTGGCGGCGGATGACGCAAAGCCGCCTGCGCCTGCGTCTTCACCGTCGTTTTTGATGCCGAGAGGCGGTGGCCGCGAGTCTGTGCTGCGCGATGTTTTTCTCGGTCCGAAGGGAATTTACCCGGGCACCCGCTGGCTGATTTACCTGGCGATGGCGTTTGTCATTTTCCAGGTGGAAGGCTGGCTGGCTGTGTCGCTCCGGTCGCATCTGAGCGACCTCTGGTGGCGCATGATGATCGAAGCCGGCATGATGCTGGCCGCGATCTTACCCGGCTTCGTGATGGCCCGCATTGAAGACCGGCCCTTCGGCGACTTCGGCCTGCCGGCGCGGCGCGTCTTCGGACGAAATTTCTGGGTGGGGACGCTGTGGGGGATCGGGTCGCTGAGCGTGCTGATGCTGGCGTTGCGCGTCGCGGGCGCGTTTGAGTTCGGCTCGTTGGCCTTGCACGGCATGCGCATCTGGAAATTTGCCGCGTATTACGCCGTGCTTTTCTTGGTGACGGGATTCTTTGAAGATTTCCTGATGCGCGGCTACTCGCAGTGGGTGCTCTCGCAGGGAATGAATTTCTGGCCGGCGGCGGCGCTTCTGTCGGTTGCATTCGGTTACATCCACGGCGGCAATCCGGGCGAATCGGAGACAGGCCTGGTGGCGACGGGATTGATTGGCTTCTTTTTGTGTCTCACGCTGCGGCGGACGGGTGATTTGTGGTGGGCCGTCGGCTTTCACATGGCGTGGGATTGGGGCGAGAGCTATCTGTACTCCGTTCCTGACAGCGGGACGATTCTGCCCGGGCACCTGCTCAACTCCAGCTTGCACGGGCCCGATTGGCTGGCGGGCGGCTCGGTTGGGCCGGAGGGAAGCTACCTGGTTTTCGCCGTAATCGGAGCGCTGTGGGTCTTGTTTGACCGGGCTTATCCGGAGGTGAAATACGGCGCGAATCGCGGGACGGGGACGCTGTCATCTTCTTGACGGAGGCCACTGGGGCAGGACCTCGTTGCCGTTTTGAACGTTAGTTACTAGTTGGTACTGGTTCCCCCCTCCCCTTTTGCCTATTGGAATCATCAGGTTACGGGGGAAATTTCTGCCCGGTCTTTGAATTTAAAGGAGTTACGTCAAAGTATTCCAGAATAAGGACTTAGTGGAATTCGTGCTGCCTTTCTCCGGTACTTGGCAGGGAATCAGGCCCTCAAAACGCCTCAGCTGCTAAATCCTTCGCTTCGCTCAGGATTTCGGCAGCGGGCTCCCGCTTCGCTCACGCCCGCTAAGCGCCTCAACTTACGATTGTCAAAGAGCGTCTACGAGACGGGCACAGCTCGGGACTGGCCGATCAGGAACGATTCTCGCATCGGGCGAGTTGGGAGTATGTGACGGCGCGCACCGGCTGGTTGTGATGAAAAATGACGAAGGCTCTACTCCCGCGGACGGGTTGTGCTTACCTGAAGGGTAGTGCGGCGCTCTCACCCGCTAATTCGCAAAGAACGCGAATGAGGGTGGGTCCCTGCTGTGCTAAAGTGTGTTCATGGCAACCACACGGAGCGCAACTCTTAGCATTCGGCTCAAGCCGGAAACCAAGAAACGGCTGGCGCGGCTGGCGAAGGCCTCGGGGCGCAGTTCGAATTTTCTGATTGCGGACGCGGTGGAGGCTTACGTCTCCGATCAGGAAAGGATGCTGGCCGAGGTTCGACAGGCGGATCGCCAGGTCAAATCGGGACACTACATCAGGAACGAGGACATGAAGGCGTGGCTGTTGTCCTGGGGAACGGATCGCGAGTTGCCGGTTCCGAAGTGCGCCTGCGGCAAAGAACACGATGACGAGGCGCTGTGCCAGTAGAGATCGTCTGGTCGGCTTTGGCACGAACTCGCCTGCGGGAAATCCGCGCTTATGTGGCTCGGGACAAACCGGAGGCAGCGGAACGGCTCGCCATGCGGATTGTCGCCATGGTCGAAACTCTAAGAAATCATCCTCACCTGGGCCGGGTCGGGGCCGAGCCTGGAATCCGGGAGTTGGTGATCGGAAGAACTCCGTACATCGTCTTGTACCGTGTGCAGGGGCAGCGCGTTATTGTCAGCACGATCTGGCATGGGGCGCAGCGCAGAGAGGCCTAGAGTCAGCTATGTCTCTAGCGCAAGGCATTGGATTTCGCTAGACTTATTCTTATGGCACACGCTTCCACGGACGAGAAACAGCAGGCCCATGAACTGATCGAGCGGCTTCCGCCGACTCAACTGTCTGCCGTTGTCGGGCTGCTCGAAGCCATGCTCGATCCCGTTTCCCGCGCCGTCGCTCACGCTCCCATTGACGACGAACCGGTTACGGAGGAAGAAGAAAAGGCGCTTGCGGAAGCGCGTGAATGGTCGAAGGGTAACAAGAGCGTTCCCCACGAGCAGGTGCTGGCTGAACTCGGGATCACTCAGGAAGAAGTCAACCACTTCAAATTCGAAGAACCGAAGTGAAGCGGATTGTTTGGACCGATCCAGCCCGGACCGATGTCCGCAGCCTAAGCAAGCCCACCGCCATGCATATTCTCTCCGCGTTGCATCGCTTTGCGGAATCGGGCGCGGGCGACGTGAAGGCTCTCCAAGGAAGGGAAGAGCTTCGGCTGCGCATTGGCGACTACCGGCTCTTCTTCGTCTGCCCCGATTCAGACACCATCGAATTCGCCGCGTCCGGCATCGGGGCGAGGCGTATCGGTGAATTGAGAGTTGCGCGGGAGGCCCGCCCAAGCGGAGCTTGGATAGAGTGGCTTCCCTGCTTATGGTTTTGCGTTGGCCCTTGCATCGACGATGCGCAGAAGATGGTTTGCCAGCATTATGATCTCGACTGCTTCGGGATCTGATAACTGAACGTCGCGATGCGAATGCGGATTCTTGTACGATCCGATTGCGCCAGCGAAAAGGTCGGAACGCGCTTGTTTCTCGCCATCCTCCGCTGCAAAGCGTCGCGCCCGGCGGCTGAGCACTCGCCACTCAAGTCCTCCCGACGATGCGGGGGAAGGCACAAGCAGGCCTTGCGCTACCAGCCAAGCCCAAGCCTCCGCCAAGGCAAGGTCAATCTCGCCTCGCAGTCCCCGTGGATAAGGCGGCTGCTGGCCGTGCAAGCCATGCTGTGGCCAGAGTTCAAGTAGCAGGTTCGAGAAGAGAAATGGTTGCTGAAGTTGGTTCACATTGGCGCCCCGTTTGCGCAGCAAGAAGAGAATCTTTGCACCAAGCTGCTGGTTCCATCGCAAGGAGAACCTGTGCATCTGGGATGGCCTGGGACAACTCGTACATAGTTACATCATCCGATCCCTATTTAAGATAATAGAGGGCTGCGAGAGACTCGTCGAGCGCACAAGAAGCACACCTCGGGCGCTGAAGCGGGATCACATTCGACGTCCTAGCGGCACGAGTAAACTCGTGCCCTTCCCATTTGGCAGCGAAGTTCGAGGACCTCTGCGGCGGGAGGAGCTAATGGGCTTCACGAATTCTGCCGAGCTTCGCTCGGCTTGGACGGGGCGGAGCCCCGTCACCACACGATCAAAAATCAACGGCGGCGGACAGGAGTGTCCGCCCTACACGGGCATAGCCTTCGCCTTGTTGATGGTGATCGCGCTGTTGCCGGCGAGACGCCGGCGCTACCCTTAGATATCCAAATTCTTCACGTCCAGCGCATTGTCTTCTATGAATTTTCTTCGGGCTTCTACGTCTTCGCCCATTAGCGTGGTGAAAATTGTTTCGCACTCGGCTATGTCTTCGAGCCTGACTTGCAGGAGGGTGCGGCGCTCGGGATCCATGGTGGTTTCCCAGAGCTGCTCGGCGGTCATTTCTCCGAGGCCTTTGTAGCGCTGGACGATGTACTCCTTGCGGCCTTCGTTCAGGACGTAATCGAAAAGTTCGCGGGCAGTATTTTTCTCGACGATCTCGGGCTCTTTCGCGCGGCGCGCCGGCGGCTTGCCGGTTTTCTTCTGGGCGTTCTCGGCTTCCTCTTTCTCACTCGCGCTCAGATTTTCGGCTTCGTTACTGCTCTCGCCTTCTTCTTCACTTTCACTCTTGTCGTCGTTTTCTTCTTCGGCGCTGGCCGTCTTCTTTGCGGGTCTCGGCACGCTCTCAACTACGAAGGGCGGTTCTAGATACTGCTCGATCTGCTTGAACTTGGCGATGAGCTGGCGGCATTCCGGGGACGAGGCCAGTTCCCAGTTGATGAGGTGCTCGGCACCCTGCGCGTTCACGAAGATCAGCGCCCAGAGATTATGTTCTTCGTCGAAGCGCGTCTCTACGCTCTTCAGCTTCAAATCTTTTTGCAGGCGCTTGAGTTCTCTTTCTAGTTTCTCGATCTTCTTTGGCGGAGTACTCTTGTCGCCTTCGAAGTCGGCGCGCTTCGCCAGGTCGAGTTTGGGCAGCAGGGCGGTAATTTGCTCTTCGCGTATGCGCTTGTTTAATTTGTCGAGGAATCCGAGATACTCGTTCAGAACGGTGATGAACTTGGTCAGGGCGGCGCCTTCGAGCTTGGCGGCGCCTTCGCCGTAGCGGATGATAAGGCCTTCGGAAGCGCGCTTCACCATGACCTTGACGAATTCGCGCTCGTCCTTGATGTACTGGTGCGACTTGCCCTTCTTGATGCCGAATAGCGGGGGCTGCGCTATGTAGACGTTGCTGCGCTTGATCAACTCCTGCATGTGACGGAAGAAGAAGGTCAGCAGCAGGGTGCGGATGTGCGAGCCGTCTACGTCGGCGTCGGTCATCAAAATGATTTTGCCGTAGCGCACTTTGGTGGGATCGAAATCTTCTTTCGAGATTCCGGTGCCTAACGCGGTGATCATGGCGCGAATTTCTTCGTGGGCCAGCATCTTGTCGTAGCGCGCTTTTTCCACGTTCAGAATTTTTCCCTTGAGCGGGAGGATGGCCTGAAAGCGGCGGTCGCGGCCTTGTTTGGCGGTGCCACCGGCGGATTCTCCTTCGACCAGGAAGAGTTCGCAGCGGTTGGGATCGCGCTCGGAGCAGTCGGCTAATTTGCCGGGGAGACCTCCGCCATCGAGTGCGCCTTTGCGGCGCGTCAGGTCGCGGGCTTTGCGGGCGGCTTCGCGGGCGCGGGCGGCGTCGATGGCTTTGTTGATGATTTTGCGGGCTACGGCGGTGTTCTGCTCGAAGAATGCTCCGAGCTTTTCGTTGACTACGGCTTGTACTATGCCGGCTATGTCGGAATTCAACTTGCCTTTGGTCTGGCCTTCGAACTGCGGCTGGGACAGCTTGACGCTGATCACGGCAACCAAGCCTTCGCGGACGTCGTCGCCGGTGAGGTTTTCTTTCACGTCTTTGAACAGGCCCATCTGCTGTCCGGCGTAGTTGATGGTGCGGGTCAGCGAGGTGCGGAAGCCGGAGAGATGCGTGCCGCCATCGACGGTGTTGATGTTGTTGGCAAAACTGAAAACGGATTCCGAGTAGGCGTCGTTATACTGGAGGCCGATTTCGATGTGCACGTCGTCCTTGTCGGCTTCCATGTAGATTGGCTTGTCGTGCAGCGTCTGCTTGCCGCGGTTGAGGTGCTTGATGAATTCTGCGATTCCGCCGTTGTACTTGAATTCGGCGCGCTTGGCTTCGCCGCTCTTGGAGTCGGTCTGGCGCTCGTCGGTGAGCGTGATGACCAGGCCCTTGTTGAGAAACGCGAGTTCGCGCAGGCGCTGCGAGAGCGTGTCGAAGTTGTATTCGACGACGGTGGTGAAAATGGTTTTGTCGGGCACGAAGTGAACCTTGGTGCCTGTCTTGATCTTGGCGGCACCGGTCTTCCTCAGCTTACTGGTGGGTTCGCCCTTCGAGTAAGTCTGTTCCCAGGTGAAACCGTCGCGCCAGATTTCGAGATCGAGTTCTTCGCTCAGCGCGTTGACGCAGCTTACGCCTACGCCGTGCAATCCGCCGGAAACTTTGTAGGAGTTGCTGTCGAACTTGCCGCCCGCGTGCAGCGTGGTCATCACGACCTGCGCGGCCGAGATTTTTTCGCCGTCGATATCCATGTTGTCAACGGGAATGCCGCGCCCGTTGTCGACTACCGTGATGGAGTTGTCGAGGTGGATGGTGACTTCGATCTTGTCGGCGTGGCCGGCGAGCGCTTCGTCGACCGAGTTGTCCACGACTTCGTACACCAGGTGATGCAGACCAAGTTCACCGGTCGAGCCGATGTACATGGCGGGACGCTTGCGCACCGCTTCCATGCCGCCGAGGACTTTGATCGAGTCGGCGGTGTAGTCTCCGTTGGTGGATTTGCCGTTCTTGCTCTTCGCGTCGTTTTTCGCGTCGAGGAGTTCGGCTTGCAATTCGTTCGTGGCCATTCTGCTCCGTGGAGAAAGCCGGACCCCACCCTAGCGGGCCAAACCCGGGCCCGCTGGGGGCCCCGGATCGGACGCCTGACTGGAGGGACGATTCCGGGACTGCTCGGGTGAGCTCAACTTATTGAATTTTCTGCTAGTTAGCTGACACCAGAGCTTCCGCTATTTTAACACAACAGGCACTCATTTTGAGGCTGGAATCGAGAGCATAAACTGCGTTCTTTGTTGCTCTTAGGGACGTGGTTTCTGGAGTGTGGCGCGACAGACTGAAGGCGGGGGAATTCAATGGCGAATCCAGAGTTACGATGGCGCAGGCAGCTGTCGAGCTGCGCTCGGCTTGGACGGACGAGGGCGTCCGTCCCCACACGATCTCTAATGTCCGGACGATTTCGCGGAGCCGAAATGGAGCCCGTCCATCAGGTCGTCGAGTTCATCGTCGCTGTCGGCGATGAAGGTAAACGAGACGATCCGACCCTTCGCGAGCAGCACCAGGGTGCACTGATGCATGGTGAGTTTATCGGTGAGCGGCTTGATGAAATCAGCGCGCAGTAGTTGCCGCGACTCAACTTCCAGCGCATACGGTTCGCCTTCGGCCCTGAAGCCTTTGGCGGTTGCGAGTTCCGTCAGCGGGCCGAGGTAGTCTTGGGCTTTCTTGAGGCCGGGATAAGACGCTGCGCTCTCGGAAGCGATCACCACCGCGGAGTTGATGGTGTCTCCGGTGGCCTCGGGAGGACGCTCGAAAACCGCGAGCAGGACCTCGGCTTTATCGGCCTCATTCCCCTCGTGCATCTCTTGGGTGCGATCCACCCAGCCGTAAGGGATCTGATAGCGGAATCCGAATTTGGGGTTGCGGTAGAGCTGGGCGTCTTCGCGCGTGGCGGGCTTCGGAACAGGCGCACTCTTGCTTTGCGCCCGCGCTGCGAAGCTTAGGCCAAGGGCAACGGCTGCAATCGTAGCCGCCATAACAAATCCTGAGCTGCTGTGACCGCAGGCAACTGCCGAGCTGCGCTCGGCTTGGACCCTTCGACTTCGCTCAGGGCAGGCTGGCGAGGGCGCCCGTCCCCACGCGAGCCATGAGCGGTAATGCATACGTACCTATGTTAACAGCGTCAGATCGTCACTCAATGAACATGCAATCTCCATAGGAGTAGAACCGGTACCCCGCCTCGACCGCGTGCCGGTAAGCGTTCATCACGAACTCCTTCCCGCCCAGCGCGCACACCAGCATCAGCAGGGTAGATTGCGGCAGATGAAAGTTCGTCAGCAGCGCGTCCACGATGCGAAACCGATAGCCCGGATAGATAAAGGCGTCCGCCTCGCCTCGCCCGGCTTCTACGTGATTTCCGCCTGTTCGTTCCGCAGCGTACTCGAGTGTGCGGACCGTGGTTGTGCCCACGGCCACCACGCGCCGCCCCTCGGCTTTCGCCAGGTTGATCGCCCGCGCCGCCTCCGCTGGAATTTCGTACCACTCCCGATGCAGCTTGTGATCTTCTACTTTTTCTACTCGTACCGGCTGAAAAGTTCCCAGTCCGACGTGCAATGTGATCTCGGCAATTTCAATTCCGCGCCCACGAATCCGCCCCAGGATCTCCGGCGTGAAGTGCAGACCGGCGGTAGGCGCCGCGACCGATCTTGCCCCCGAACCCGGCGCCTGGGCGTATACAGTCTGGTAGCGGTCCCGGTCCGCTGCCCGGTCGTCTCGGTCAATGTAGGGCGGAAGCGGCACGTGTCCAATGCGCTCGACGCGGGCAAAAAAGTCGGCGACCGGGGCGAACCGGATGCGCCGCTCCCCAAAACTGCCGCGTTCCGTGACCTCGGCTTCCAGTTCGGGTGGGGCGCCGGGTGGATAGCTAAAGTAGAGTTTTTCCCCGATCCCGATCTTGCGCCCGGGTCGTACCAGGCATTCCCATTCATTCGGATTGTCCGCTACCTGGCGTGTAAGCAGAACTTCGACCCGCCCGCGGAGAAAATCTCGTGCCGCCGGATTGTGCGGGCTCAGGGGCTGGGCCCGCTGTCCGCTTCGGTGGCCGTAGAGCCGGGCCGGAAACACGCGCGTATTGTTGACCACCAGCAGGTCGTCTGACCGCAGCAAGTCGGGGAATTCGCGAAACTTTCGATCCTGCCAACTCCCAGGCAACCGGTTCAGGTTCAGCCGACAAAGGTGCAGCAGGCGCGATGCCGAGCGGTCCGGCAACGGCTCCTGCGCGATGCGTTCGGGCGGCAGATCATATTGGAAGTCCGAGACGAGCATCGAGGAGATTATAGGGTTTGAAGGCAGGTTCCAATCCGCCGCTGCGTCAGCCGGAAATGGTTGTCTTCTAATTACACATTTTGACCTTCTAGTGGTTGTAAGGTTTCCGAGACGTGCTGTACCATGACCGCAATGGCCAGCGACCGCCAGCATCGTCTCGAGATTGTGCAGTTCGGTCGCCTGCTGCACGAAAACGGGTTTGTTGCAGCCACCGACGGAAACCTGTCAGTGCGTCTCGATGAAAGACGTCTGCTGGTGACTCCCACCTGTATAAGCAAGGGCAGGATGCGCGCTTCCGACATGGTGATTGTGGACATGGAGGGAAACCGCCTCGCCGGTAAGCGCACAGTTTCGACCGAGATCGGGATGCACCTGCTGATTTATCGCCTGCGCCCCGACGTGCACGGCATCGTCCACGCGCACCCGCCGACTGCCACCGGGTTTGCCGCTTCCGGTTACGATCTGAACCGTCCGCTGGTCTGCGAGGTTGTCGTCGGTCTGGGCTCGATTCCGCTCGCCCGCTACGGCACCCCGGGCACGCCCGAGCTGACCGATGCCCTCGAGCCCCTGATTCCGAACCACAACGCCATCCTGATGGCGAATCACGGGGTCGTGACGTTTGGGTCCTCGCTCGAGAGTGCCTACATGAAAATGGAAACTGTAGAGCACTTCGCGAAGATCGCGCTGGTCACGCATCTGCTGGGCAACGAGCAACCGCTCGGTGAAAAAGAAGTGGAGAAACTCCACGAAGTGCGCCACCGCTACAACGGCGGAGGAACCCCCGCCCCGCCCCGCAGGCCGGTTGCGGCGGAGAATCTTCAATCTGAGGATCTTCGGTCCGATGATCTTCAATCCGATGGCGAGCCGAAAGAGACGGCCGGCAGCCGCCGGTAGAGTCGTGCTCGGGCCGCACCGCTAAGCTGTCGTCCTTAGCTCAAAGCGTACAGCTATCCGTCCGCGCGTCCGACATACGCCTGTTTACTCTCCTCCGATGCGAAACCTCACGCCCGCGCGAAAGTTCGCCGTCAGCGCGGGATATCCCACCACTTCATTGTAGTGACCGTTGAGCGCGTTCTCGACATTCGCGTATGCCGTAATTCGCGAATTGATCGCATACCAACCGCCAAGATCGACGCGCGCATATCCCGCCGCGTGGTTGATGCCGAAGTTCTCAAAATCGGAATCCGGACGTCGACCCACAAAGCTTCCACCCAGATTGGCACCCCAGCGCGTCCCCAGATAGCTGAGGAGTGTTGTCGCCGAGTGCTTGGGGCGACGGAGCAAGGGATTTCCCGTGTCAAACACAGAATCGCAAAAATTTGCCGGGGTGCAGAGAGGAGCTTGCAAATACTGGGTCGAGGTATAGGTATAGGCCGTGTTCAGGGACAATTTCGTCAGGATTTTTCCTTGCAGCTCAACTTCAGCACCGTGAGCGAGAGATTGTTGCACATTGAAAAACTGGTACAGGGTGCCCGGCGGATTGCCTTGATACGGCTCCTGATTGGGTGCAGCCTCAATCTGATCGTGGAAGAGATTATTGAAGTAGGTGGCGTCCAGGGTCCAGCGTCCTGCCAGCAATTCTTGCTGGAAACCGGCTTCGAAGGCTCGAGTGCGCTCCGGCAACAGGGCGGGGTTCGGGACGTAGTATGGAAGACTGGCAAACGTCTGATAGAGAGCGGGTTCCATGAACCCCGTGGCATAGGAAAAACGCAAGCGCGTTCCAGAAAAAAACCCTCCACCGCGTAACGCCAGCAGAGTTAGAGCAACCCGTGGCACGCCCGTGTTGCCGAATACGCTGCTGTGAACGAAACGCCCGCCCGCGATCGCCGAGAGCCTGCCCAGTGTGATCTGCTGTTGCAGGTACGCATCCTGATTTAAACGCTGCCCGGGTGTGGAAGGAGGGTAGTCCAGATCGCCAACAACGCCGTTTTCATTTTCGATGCGATAGCCGAAGGTGGAGTGGGCCCAGGTTCGCTCGGAGTAATCGCCCTGGTATTCAAATCCCACGCGATTGATGTGATCGTACTCGTGAGACGGATAATCGAACTGATAGCCATAGCCGTCGACGCGGGCAGGATCGCCATTCAAATTCAACTCGGTGTAACGGTAGAGGTAGTCGAAGCCGGTGAAGCGGTGCTGCCATCCCGACGGCGCTGCCACGGTAAGTTCAACGCTGCCGAGCAGGCTGTTGAGCTGCGACCATTCGCTGGGATCGGGCTGCAAAGATTGGGTCACGCCATTCACATCGACCAGCGGGTCGTAGCCATTGAAGCTCCATTCCCCGGGAACTCCCGTGTGACTGTTGGAGTGGCGCATGCGCACCCGCAAAGAGACCTTATCGCTCAGCGCAACGCCGACATTCGCGCCTTCCAGCGAATCCGAGTAAGCATCGTTTACGCCCTGTCCGTTGCTGTTGAACTGGTCGCCAAAGAAGTTATAGTCGAAGCGTCCGTGGGCGCCCGCCAGAGACGCGTGACCGTTTGCAGTTCCGAAATTTCCTCCGTCAGCGCCAAAGCGCAGTTCAGGGACCGGAGTGCTTCCGGTGCGCGTCCACACCTGCACGACGCTGGTCATGGCATCGGAGCCGTACAAAGTGCTCTGCGCGCCCCGCACAAATTCCAAGCGATCCGCTTGCGCCAGGGGCAGAGTGCCAAAGTCAAACGTTTGGCCCGGGTTATCGATGGCAACGCCATCGACAATCACTTTGTTGTAGGTGGACTCGCCGCCGCGAACAAAAAGGGAGGAGATTCCGCCGCGTTGCCCTGCTGTGTTCACGACCGCGCCCGGCAGGAAGCGCATGGCGTAGTCCGCGGCAATCGGCTGCATTACTTCCAACTGCTGGCTGCTCAGAAAGTCAACCTCGGCGCCCGCGGCCTGGCTCGGAACTGGAGTGCGGGTCGCCGTTACCACCACGGTTTCCGCTGCGGTCGCCAGGCGGAGCTTGATGGTGATGACTTCGGCGGTTGGGGAAAGGTTTACCGTCACCATTTCTGCCGCGAAGCCCGGAGCCAACACTTGGACACGATAAGAGCTTGATGCCGCCTCGCGAAAAATCGCCAGCCCTTCGGCGGACGTGCTTTGCACGGCCGCAGGAGCGGGCCTACCCAGTTTGAGCAACTGCACCTCGGCGCCAGCGACGACGGCGTCTTGAGGATCGACAACTTTGATTTTGATTTCGGCGGAAGCGATGGGCAGAAAAATGTGTAACAGAAAAAAAACACTAGCGAATACACGAGAAAACCGCATGCACGTCTCCTTTATCACGCGAAAGGGTTGTGTAGACGGTTCACGCCGGTCTCCTGGCTTTGCGAGTCAGGATGTGAGCTTTCGCTCTAGCATCCGGCTACTACAATCGGCCTTCCCAGGTCTCCCCAGTGACCAGTTGCGTTGTCCTCGCTTACAGTTGCGCGGCAGCGCGGGACTTGCACCCGCTTCCCATAGCGCCAGCGTGTCGCCGGGCTACGATCATGCGCGAACCTAGTTTTGAGAAAGAGCAAAAACAGCAGCCCCGCAAATCTACCGGGCTCGCCGATAAAAAGTCAAACGCTTGTGGAGCTACGGGCGTCCTCACCCGTCAAGCCGGGCGGCCGGGCGGGGACGCCCGGCTCTCCACTTGCTAGTTCTTAATGATGGGAAACTCCGCCGATCCTACTCGCGCAACGTGCTCCTCCGCGAACCGGGTGACGCGTTCGAGCGCAGCCTGCAACTGCCGGTGAAACTCCGCCGTCTGCGCGTCCATCTTCGCATCATCGGCTTCGGCGGGAACTTGCAGCTTGGCGCTGAAGCGCACCAGCGCCTTCGAAAATGGCTTCGGGATCATCAGCGCATCCCATGTATTCAGCACCCAGGCATCGCTGAGCGCCACGTAGAATGCCGCCATCGGCGACGCGCTAGCACGCGACAGCAGCACCGGGCCCGGCTTGGCCACGTATTTCGGTCCGCGTGGACCGTCAATCGTAAACGCAACCAGGTTGCCCTGTTCCAGTTGGCTTCTCAAGCCGAGCAGGGCTTTCGCGCCGCCGCGGCTGCTCGATCCTCGCACCGCGACGAAGCCAAGTTTTTCAATGGTCCGAGCGATGTATTCCCCGTCGAAGCTGCGGCTCACCATGACTGCGATCCCCGTCTTTCTCCATAACCACGCGCTGGCGAACACGGCGCGGTGCCAGAAAGAGTAAATCACCGGTTTTTCGTAAATCGCGTCTGGCGGCGAAGGCGGCTCCTCCCACGAGATTGAATAGCGAAGAGTCGGACCGATCAGCGAGATCGCCAGATAGCTCGCCCAACTGATTAGCCACAAAAGAATTCTTTGCCGCGGCGAGAATCGGCGCGCTTCGAAAAGGGAGGGCTGCTCAGGTTCAACAACGGCGGAAGAAGAACTCACGCGGATATTGTAGCGGGGTCAGAACGGTTTAACTGCAAGGCTGACGGCTGACGGCCGCGAGCGGATTGCCTACGCTTCCAGATATGCCACGATCCACTCTTTCAGACGTTGCCGACGTTCGTCGGTCGGGTCAAAGCGAATCCCGAAGCTCTTGTTCGGTTTCTTCCACGTGACCCGCCCACGCACCCAGACGCGCGGCAGCGTCAGCAAAGAGAACGACACTTCCACCAGGCTTCCTAGTTCGGGCACGTGACTCCCCTTGAGCGACATTCCCCCCGAACTGATCTCCTGGCTGGTGGCGGTGATGCGGCCACCCTCGGCCATTACGATCCCAACCTCCGTCATCACCGGGATACGCACGTAGCGGCGGAATTCGTGCAGCACCAACATTCGAGTCGAGCGCACCAGCTTCATCGCGGCTGACCGCTCCAATGGTTCGTGAAACACGGCGTTGAGGCACAACTTCGAATAACGCATGGCATCCTGCGCGGTCCCGCCCAGCCCGTAAATGATGATCCGGCTGTTGGAAGCCGATCCTCGCGCCAGTTCGATGATGCTGCCGGCTGTTTCTCCCAGAGACAAAACGCAGGCCTCGAACTTTTCGTGTTGCAGTCGATCCGTGTGTTCGGGCGCAATCAAAACCGTTTCGATTCCAGATTGACGGAAACACTCCGTCACCACCTGCGCAGATGCTTCGGGCAGGTCAAACAGCGCAACCCGCGCCGCCGTCTTTCGATGGACGGGAAACGGCGCGAAACCGGTACTAGTCGAAGTGGGCATGAGTCCCAGGGGATGAACGCCTCTAAAACCCCATTCTGACGGGCCTTTCCACGGTTGCATAGGTTTCGAAAGGGCTTAGCCCCTGTCCCAAAGGGCCATTACGGAAGGTGTACTTGGACTGGTTACTCTTGCTCCCTTCGTTCACTTTGCTCCGCTTCGGTTGCGTTCAGGTAAGATGTTGCCATCCTTGCATCCGTAGCCGCAGTCAGAGAATGATCACTCTAAACGACATCCAGTCGGCCTTGCGCCGCATTCGCAACTCCATCTACCTTTCGCCCTGCGCGCGTTCGGAGACGTTTTCCGAGTCCACCGCCAATCACGTTTATTTGAAGCTCGACAACCTGCAGCGAACCGGCTCTTTCAAAGAGCGCGGCGCGCTGAACAAGTTGCTCTCGCTCAGCCCCGAAGAACGTGCCCAGGGCGTGATCGCGGCCTCGGCCGGAAATCACGCGCAGGGCGTGGCCTACCACGCCGGCAAGCTCGGCATCCGCGCCCAGATTTGCATGCCCCTGACCACGCCTCTCATCAAAGTTTCGGCGACGCGCGGTTACGGCGCCGATGTGGTTTTGCACGGCGCCAACTACGACGAGGCTTACGAAGAGTCCGTCCGCCGCAGTCAGGCTGAACACCTCGCGTTCGTGCATGCCTTCGATGACGACGCGGTCATCGCCGGACAGGGCACCATCGGCCTCGAGCTCCTTGAGCAGCATCATGACCTCGAAGCCGTCGTCGTCCCAATCGGCGGTGGGGGCCTGATTGGCGGCATCGCCTGCGCGCTGAAAGAGTCGAATCCCAAAATTCAAGTTTTCGGAGTTCAGCCCTCGCGCTTGCCGTCCATGAAAGTTGCCGTCGCCGAAGGCAAGCCCGTGACGCTCATGGCGGCTTCCACCATCGCCGATGGCATTGCCGTGCGCCGAGCCGGCGACCGCACCCTGCCGCTCGTTCAGAAATACGTGGACGACATCGTTACCGTCGAAGAAGAAGAGATCGCCAACGCCATCCTGCTGCTGCTCGAGCGCGAAAAAACTCTGGCCGAAGGCGCCGGCGCGGCAGCCATCGCGGCCCTGGTCAACCGCAAGCTGTCCCTGGTCGGTAAGAAAGTTGCCGTGCTCGTGTGCGGCGGAAACATCGACGTCACGCTGCTCTCACGCATCATCGAGCGCGGCCTCGTGAAAGACGGACGTCTCGTGCGCCTGCGCGTCCACCTGCCCGACTATCCCGGTGCGCTCAATCGCCTCACGGCGATTCTGGCGCAGCATCGCGCCAATATCGTCGAGACGGACTACGACCGCGCCTATCACGGTGTAAACCTGGGTGAGACCGCGATCGAAATTACTATGGAGACCCGCGGCCCCGACCACATCGCCGAAATCATCTCGGCGCTGGGCGCCGCCGGATACACGCAGGAACGCGTGCTGTAGAAATCTTTTCACGGCAGAGACGCCGAGAGCGCCGAGGAAAACCAAAATCTTAACCACAGGGGGCACTGGGTAACACAGGGGGAACCCGTCGAAGTTTTCGGCGCGCTCGACTGTCTCGGCGGTGACTTCACTCGAACTGGCTCCGGAATCTCTCCAACTGATCCTTCACTTCCCTAACTTCCCGCCGCAGCTCCGCCACTTCTTCTTCCAACCGGGCGATGCGCCCGGCATCCGCCGGATTGCGCTCCACCGCCGCGCCGGCCTGCATCGGCGTTTCCACTTCCACTACATCCCCGGCAAGCAGATGTGCATATCGAGCTTCTTTCGTCCCCGGCTGTCGAGGCAAAACCTTCGCCAGCGGCGGTTCGCGCTGCATCAACTTTTGCAGCGCCGATTGCACATCCTCCAGCGTCTCGAAGCGGTGCATGCGATCGGCGCGTCCGCGCAGTTCGCCCGGCGTCTGCGGACCGCGCAGCAGCAGCACGCACAGCACTGCAATCTCTGGACGCGTGAAGTTAAACACCTCCTGCAACCGCTGCTCGTATTTGGTCACGCGGCTGTCGGCGCCGCGTGCGGGTCCAGCCATGCGCTGCTCCTGCAGACCATCCAGCGCATCGCGCACCGCGTCTTCGTCCAACTGCATCACCGGATCGCGGTTCGACTTCTGGTTGCATGCATTCACCAGGGCGTTCAGCGACAGCGGATAGTACTCCGGCGTGGTGATGTCCTTTTCGATCAGCGCCCCCAGCACGCGCACTTCGATTTCGGTCAGCTTGATTTCCATGGATTGCATTCATTGTACCTAGTCACCAGGACGGTGGAGCGGCGGGCGTCCCCGCCCGGCCTCGATTCTGTTGGTGCAGACGGACGGGCGAGGCGCCCATCGCTCCACCGGCGGGGCACGGTATACTCAATAGTTTGTCGAATACATCTATGAATCCGCTGACCGTAGCGCCCCGGGTCTCCATTGACGAACTGGTCGGGGAACTGCACGCGCTTCCTGCATCGGCCTTCGATGAAACGGACACGGTCAGGACATTGCTTGCGAACATGCCCGTCGAAGAAGCGAGTCTCGCGCCCTATTTGAGCTGGGACCGGCAGCACTACACGCGCAACCTGATCGACAAAACGAAACTCTACGAACTGATGGCCATCTGCTGGGAGGTTGGCCAGGGCAGTTCGGTGCACAACCATCGCGGCCAGAATTGCTGGATGGCGGCGCCGGTGGGAAAGCTGCTGGTCGAAAATTTTCACGTCGGATTTCAGGATATCGAGACAGGGAAGTGCCGGTTGCAGGCATCTAACACGGTGGAGTTGACGGCGGCCAATCCCTGCGCGGTCGATCCACGGGAACCAGTGCACCGGGTGGTGAATCCGCGGGAAGCGAACCAGCGCGCGGTGACGCTGCATGTCTACTCGCGACCCTTTGATACCTGCGTGGTCTATTCGCCCGAGCAGGGAACATGCGGGGATATCCGACTTCACTACAATACGGTTTTCGGAAAGCCAGTACCCAATACTCGGTAGCCAGTACGGTTTCGAGACAGAAGATGTTGTGGGCGCACTGAGCGTTCAGCTGGGGCAAGAGAGATTCGCTTCCCGACGGGGTACTGGCAACTGCATTTCAAGGAGGAATCGTGAGGGAATACCTGGGAGTCTTGGCCGGCGTGGCTGCGCTGTGTGTGATGTCGTGGGCGCAGGCTCCAACTCCAGCTCAAGCTCCAGATCAAGTTCCGGCCACAGCTCCAGCCCCCTCGCCAGCCCCGATTCCGACAACTCCAACCGCCAACCCCGCGCCGGCGCAACAGTATTCCCGCTTCGAGTTTTTTGGCGGCGGTTCGTACGCCGAGGCTGGTTTTTTCAATGCTGGACACTGGGCGGGATTGCCCGGCTGGGACGCTTCTCTGGGTCTGAACGTGACCCGCTGGCTGGGGATCGTAGTGGAAGGTGGCCAATACTTCGGAACGTCAAAGATCCCGACAGCCGTGCCGGCGCCATTTCCCACCTGCGGAGAGCCGAGCGGCTTCTGCCCGGGCACTTTTCCCACGTTCGACGTGGAGACGCGAGAGTACAACTTTCTTTTCGGGGCGCAATTTGCCCGTCGCAAGTACGAACGCTGGACGCCGTTTGGCGAGCTCCTGTACGGACACCAGGGCACACGCGGCGTGGCAAGTGCCCAGGGGGCAACCTTCACGGAAGTCGGCACTGGCCGGGCGCTCGTGGCCGGCGTCGGCGTCGACCGCAGAATCAATCGGCGTTTCGCGTTGCGGTTCAAAGCCGATTACTTGCAGACCGGCACCTCGTTTTCGATTCCCGGCAAGCAGAAGCAGGACAACTTCCGGTTCTCGGCGGGCATTGTGATCCGCAATGTGCGCAAAAAGAAGCGCACGCTTGAGGAAGAGACTCCGCCCGAACCGTAACCCGGGAGCGGCACACGTTCGCAGATGGCGGGTTTGCCAACGACTATCGACCAACGACTACGGGGCGTGAGCGAGACACGAGCAACGCGTTCGCCACCGGTGATGATTCCGTCCGCGAGCTTTGTCCGCAGTCTACGGGCGGCGCAGCAAATCGCTCAGCGGCTTGGTCTTGGCCCGCAGTTCGTCGGCGAGATCGGCGCCTTTTTCGACCACTTCCTCGAAACGGTCTTTTGCTTCGTCCGTCCAGTCGGAGGCGGTTTCCAGGGCGTCATCATAGGAACGCCGCAGGTCTTTCCGCAGTTGTCGCCCAGTCTTCGGAGCGAGCAACAGACCGAGGGCGGCGCCGACGCCAAGCCCGATGAGCAGAAAAGTAATTGCTGTGCCGGCCGTACCGTCCGAACTCTCGTATTTTCCAATGCGCATATCAACCTCCTGATCATTTCTATTCTAGACCCGAATAATTGAATTGGTAATTTGTGATTGGTAATTGGTAATTGAGAACCCGGCGACTCCCTGGGGCCAAAATTACCAATTGCAAATTACTCAAATTACAAATTCCCCAACGCCCCTTTGTTCCCACAACCCTCTCCGCCTGTGTAAAATGAAATGTTGATGCCAAGTGCGGCGGAAGCCCTGGCGACCTCCACCCCAGCCGGCCAAAAGCAGGCCCGCTGGGGATCCCGGACCTGTCCCGCTGCCCAGAATTCCTAGCAGAGTGAAGGAGATGTAAACCAGCAATGTCGATTCCAGCGACCCAACTCCGTCCCGGCATGATCATCAAGCACAACAATGATTTGCATTCCGTGTTCAGCGTCGATCACCGCACCCCGGGCAACCTGCGCGCCTTCATCCAGGCGAAGCTGCGCAACCTGCGTACCGGCGCCATGTTCGAGCATCGTTTCCGCTCGCCCGACCCTATCGAGAAGGTCAACGTGGATGAGGTCAACATGGAGTATCTGTACTCCGATGGCGACAGCTACTACTTCATGGACACCGAAAACTACGAACAGACCCACCTGACCCGCGATACGCTGGGCGACGCGGTGGATTACCTGACGTCGAACCTCCAGATCAAGGTGGAGTTTTTTGACGGCAAGGCCGTGGGTATTGAGTTGCCGCAGACGGTCGTACTGACCGTGACGGAAGTCGAGCCCGGCCTGAAGAGCGCAACCGCATCGAGTGTGACCAAGCCGGCGAAGACCGAGACCGGCCTCATCGTGCAGGTGCCGCCGTTTATCAACGAAGGCGAAAAAATTAAGGTGGACACGGCGGACGGGACGTATCTGTCGCGGGCACAGTAATTGGAAGTATGCGTTTGTAATTGAACCTGTCCAAACGTCTGGTTTTCCAATTGCAAATTACAAATTTGAAATCACAAATGCCTTCCGAACGAACTTCCGTCCAAGCTCGTCGCTTTCTCATTCGCGGACGTGTCCAAGGCGTCGGCTTCCGCTGGTTTGTCGAGCATGAGGCGCACATTCTCCGCATTACCGGATGGGTGCGCAACAATCACGATGGCAGCGTCGAAGTGCTAGCCATGGGAGCGCCCGAGCAGTTAGCCGGATTGCGGTCGCGGTTGCGTGAAGGGCCGCGAGCGGCGCGGGTGGATGACGTCGATGAGTCCGAGGCCGAGCCGGTCGCGGGACTCAATTCATTTCAAGTTCGAGGAGCTTAACTTAAGATGGCGACCAAGCCAGTAGATTGCGAAGGGTTGAAGGAACTGATCCGGGAGGTGCCCGACTTCCCGAAAAAAGGCGTCCTGTTCTACGACATCACCACGCTGCTCAAGGACAAACTCGGCTTTGCGCGGCTGATTGACGCGCTCTCGGCAAACTATATTGGCAAAGAGATTGACCTGGTGCTCGGCATGGAGGCGCGCGGATTTATCTTCGGGCCGGCGCTCGCCTACCGGCTGAATGCGGGATTCGTTCCTGTCCGCAAGCCGGGAAAGCTGCCCGCCGAAACGGTGAAAGTCAGCTACGAGCTGGAATATGGCAGCAACGCGCTGGAGATCCACAAAGATGCCATCAGAAAAGGTCAGCGCGTTCTGATCGTGGACGACCTGCTGGCTACCGGCGGAACGGCAGTGGCGACTGCGGAACTGGCCAGCGGCCTGGGCGCACAGATTGCAGGATTGGCGTTTGTGGTCGAGCTTGACTTCCTGAGAGGGCGCGAGAAACTAGCGAAGTACGATGTGTTCTCGCTGCTGCACTATGATCGGTAATCGACGATCGGTAAGTCGGCCGGTAATTTCGAAGCTTGGCTGCGGCGGCTTCCGGGCTCAGCCGGCGCACCTTTCTGCCAAATTCTTAACGCTCAGTTTCCCGTCTTACTTCACCAGGAATTGCACGGCCCGGAATAGACCTCCCCAAATCGCCAAGCTGACGGCCAGCGACGCGGTGTAGGAGAAGATCGCAATCCAGTTCCAATGAACTTCGTTTTCACGGATCCACATGGGGGAGGGCTCCTTGAATTCGCCTGATCTGGCAGCAATTATCTGCCCGTTCGCCCTTTCCCGCAAGTAATTGAAAACATTCACAGGGCATGGCGGCCGCTTGCTAAAGTGGGTGAAATCGCCCTGGACCCAGGAAATTTACGCGGTCGCTGCCGAAAGCCGGGGCCGAAATCTTGACATGACAGCCGCTCTGCGGTCGGGCACGGGTCAGGAACGCCCAGCACTCGGGGACGCCCAGCGATGGTGGTAAGCTAGGCCCTTCGACGGATCATGCATGCACGCAGCCTTGAGTTCAATCCCGAGTTCGACGCAGCGCACGATAAGACTGTTCCTCATGCTCACGGCCACCCTGGTTGGCGCGTTGGTGCGCTCGTTCGGGGCCGGCGCTGATTCCGGCTCGCTCCCGCCTTCCATCACCACGGCGCCACTCTCGGTCGACCAGGTCGTGAACAATCTCGTCCGCAAAGATGAAGAGCGGGCACAGGCTCTGCGCCACTACGAATCCACCCGCGTGTATCACCTTTCCTATCGCGGATTCCCGGGCGATCGCGACGCCGAAATGATCGTGGAGGCGACTTATGACAGTCCTTCCACCAAGAACTTTAAAGTCATCTCCCAAACGGGATCGAAGCTGGTCATCGACCGCGTGTTCAAAAGATTGTTGGAGAGCGAAAAAGAAGCCGCACAGCCGGCAATGCACGCCCGCACGCTGCTGAACCGCGACAACTACGACATGGCTTTGATCGGCTTCGAGTCCTCGGACCAAGGCTGCCAATACGTGCTCGCCGTCTACCCGAAGGTGAGAAGCAAGTACGTCTATCGCGGCAAAGTGTGGGTCGACGGGACCGATTTCGCCGTGACCCGGATTGACGCCGAGCCGGCCCAGAACCCTTCATTCTGGACGAAGAAAAATGAAGTTCATCACGAGTACATGAAGGTGCAAGACTTCTGGCTTCCGCGGCGCAACGAGTCTGTGAGCTACATCCGCCTCGGCGGGCGCGCCACGCTGACGATTGAATACAACAACTACCGTCTCACCGATTCGCGGTCATCGGGGAACTCCACATCATCTTCCGGCGTGGGAGCCCCGCTAGCGCGCATTCACAAGCAGCCAGCGGTAGTACAATCCCGCCATGGGTAGCCTGATCCAGCCGAACGCAAATCCCACTACGGAGCCGCAGGAGTCCAGCCTCCGTCCGATTCTCATCGGGATGGTCATCATAGGGATTGTAGTCGGCATTCTCGCGCTGATTTTCCGCGCCGAGCAGAAGAAGCCCGCCGCACCTCCAGCATATGCCGCGAGCCTGAAATTCTCGGACCTGAAGACAAGCGCCGCGCAGAATTTTGTGGGCGCAACCGTCAGCTATCTCGATGGCGGCATCACCAACACCGGCGATAAGACCGTCATCCACGCGGTGGTGCAGGTGACATTCAAGGACGACATGGGACAGACCGCGCAGCGCGAAGAACTTCCCATCCGAGTTCTACGCACCGGCGGCCCGTACGACGAAGCCGTGGACCTCAACCTGTCGCCGCTCGCCCCCGGCCAGAGCAAACCTTTCCGCCTGACCTTCGAGAACATTTCCGCCCAGTGGAACCACGCCTATCCGGATCTTCAGATTACGCAAGTGAGTACAAAGTAGGGAAACGGCTGCTGCGCGCTACGAGCCACGAGCTTCGAGCGAACCGGTTGCCCGGAGCCCGGAGCCCGAAGCTCGAAGCCCGCAGCTCGAAGCGCCTGCCTCCCCTCCAGTACAATCTCCTCGTGCCTGACGTAAAACCATTCCGTCTCACGGAGTCCGTGAAAGCCGCGGGTTGAGCGTCCAAGCTGAGTCCGGCGGCGCTGGACACGGTGCTTGGGAAATTAGCCCGGCAACAGGACCCGAATGTGCTAGTCGGCTTCGAACACGCCGACGACGCCGGCGTGTATCTGCTCACGCCCGAGACGGCGCTCGTGCAGACGGTGGATTTCTTCACGCCCATCGTGGACGATCCCTACACCTTCGGCCAGATCGCCGCGACCAACGCGCTCAGCGACGTCTACGCCATGGGTGGAAAGCCACTGACTTCGCTGGCCCTCGTCTGTTTTCCCGAGAAAGGCGATCTCGAAATTCTGGAGCGCATTCTTGCCGGGGGATTGTCGAAGATGATCGAGGCCGGGTGCACGGTAGTGGGCGGCCACAGCATCCGCGATGAAGAAACGAAATTCGGATATTCGGTCACCGGAGTGATTCATCCTAAGCGCGTGCTGGCCAATCAGGGTGCGCAACCCGGCGACCGCTTGCTGTTCACCAAGGCGCTGGGCACGGGAGTCATTTCAACGGCGATCAAAAAAGGCGTCGCCAAGCAGGAGTGGATCGACGCCGCCGTGAAGTCGATGACAACTCTGAACAAGGCGGCGGCCGAGGTGATCACCAGCGGAGGTTTGGGGCCGGGGCACCCGGCAGGACAGCCGGGGGCGGCTGTCCCTACGTGGTCTGTCCATGCCCTCACCGACATCACCGGCTTCGGCTTGATCGGCCATGCTCGCGAAATGGCGCTCGCCTCGAACGTCAGCCTCATCTTCCAATCCGCGAACATTCCTGTGATCAAAGGTGCGCTCGATTGCATCCACGCCGGCTACATTCCCGGCGGACTCAAGGCGAATCGTGAGTTCGCCGAGTGCCTCGTCGGCTATGAAAGCGGAGTCCCCGAGGAAGTGAAAACGCTGCTCTTCGATCCGCAAACTGCTGGCGGATTGTTGATCTCGGTTGCGGCCGATGATTCCGGAGCCCTCACCCGAGCTCTTCATGCCATCGGGGTTCCTGCCGTCGAGATCGGCCAGGTGTTAGCGCGTACGGAGCCTTTGATCCGAGTCACTTCTTGATTCGTGCGTTTCCCTTAGTCTGCGTTGATGAGTGCCCAGATGTGGGCCAGGTGGTGATCATCGTGCTCCGCCACAAAGTACAAATGGTCCACCAGCCGCAGGGGTGTTTTCAGCCGCGGATGGAGAATGGCGCGGGCGAAAATTGCGGGGTCGATCTTCTCCACTCGGCTCACCAGTTGCGCGCGCGCGCTTCGGAATTCGGCCAGGATCTCACCGATCGGGCGCTGGTTGTGCTGCGCTTCGCAGGTCTTCCGATTGCTCAGATCAGCCACCGTAAGCTGTGATGCTTCGGTGAAATAGTCAGCGACGCGCGCCATCCATAGAGGTTCGAGATCCAGCAGATGCCCGGCATGTTCCTGGGCCGACCATTTTTCGTTTGCGCCCAGTTTCCTAACCAGGACGTCACGAGCAGCGCCGCGGACAACTTCTTCCAGCCGCGCCGGCGTGCCTCGCAAACGCGCGCACAGGGTGGGATGCTGCTCCACCGGCAACGTGAACTCAAACTTCCGTTCAAACCAGATCGGCGGCCGATTCATAGTTGCAAGCAAATCATGTCTTCTTACAAGACGCGAAAGCAAGGGAAAGCGACGCAATTTCGCGGCACGCTTCCAGTTGCCGGACCTTCTCCGCTGCTATTGCATCTATACACCCAATCGTGGACCATTGGTTTTCAAATCTCTAACCGCCTTTTTTGTTCTTGCGAAAGGACCTCATGAAAACGCGCAATCTTGGACGTTCCGGTCTGAAAGTTTCCGCCCTCGGCCTTGGCTGCATGGGCATGTCGGAGTTTTACTCCGGACGCGATGATGCCGAATCGATTGCGACCATTCATCGAGCGCTCGAACTCGGCATCACCTTTCTCGACACCGCCGACGTCTACGGGCCGCACAAGAACGAAGAACTCGTCGGACGCGCGATCAAGGGCAAGCGCGACCAGATCGTGCTGGCCACAAAGTTCGGCATTGTCCGCGATCCCAGCAACCCCAATATCCGCGGCGTCAGCGGCAAGCCCGACTACGTGAAGAAGTCCTGCGAAGGAAGTTTGAAGCGGCTGGGCGTCGAGCACATTGACCTCTACTACCAGCACCGCGTCGATCCGGATACGCCGATTGAGGAAACGGTTGGCGCCCTGGCGGGGCTGGTCAAGGAAGGCAAGATCCGCCATATTGGCTTGTCGGAAGCTGGGGTCAACACTCTGCGCCGCGCTGTGAAGGTGCATCCTATCGCGGCGTTGCAGACGGAGTATTCGCTTTGGACGCGCGATCCGGAACAGGAAATCCTCGCGACTTGCCGCGAACTGGGCATCGGCTTCGTCGCCTACAGTCCGCTCGGACGCGGCTTTCTTACCGGGCAATTCAAGAAGTTCGAAGACCTGGCAGCGGATGATTATCGCCGTTTCTCGCCGCGCTTCGAGGGCGAAAACTTTCAGAAGAATCTGGACCTTGTAAAAAAAGTTGAAGAGATCGCGCGCGAAAAAGGATGTCAGCCTTCACAGTTGGCGCTCGCATGGGTGCTGGCGCAGGGCGCCGATATTGTCCCCATCCCCGGCACGAAGCGACGCAAGTATCTCGAGGAAAACGCTGCGGCGGCGGATTTGAAACTTACGCCGGATGACCTGCGCCGCTTGAGCGAAGTGTTTCCCACCGGCGCCGCGGCGGGATTGCGCTATCCGGAAGAGATGATGAATCTGATCAATGGATAATTCGAAGTATGTGGTGACGCCGACGCTGCGGAACTTCGCTCCGCGGGACAGTCGAGGGCGGCTGTCCCCACGTGAGCCTTGCCGGGTGCGGCGTCCTGGGCAACTTATTCGCCCAGCAGTTCGTTCACTTCGGCATAAGGCACAGCTCCCGCCATCGCGCTATACGTTCCGGAGGTTTTGAGTTCCTCCGCCACTCGTCGCAGCAGTCCGAGCGTCGCACGCATGGGGCCCGATCCCACGCTCACGCGCGCTACGCCCAGCTTTTCGAGTTCCGGAATCGAGGGCGTTCCCGGCACGGCGAGAATGTTGAGTGGACACACGACGGCTTTCGCCAGCCGTCCAATCGTCTCGGCGTCCTTGAGTCCGGGAGCGAAGACGCAATCGGCGCCCGCTTCGCGAAACGCAACCAGCCGCCGCAAAGATTCGGAATAGTCCGCGTCCGGATTGCCTCCCCGGAGCAGGTACACATCGGTTCGAGCGTTGACCACAATTTGCGCATGCATTTGCATCGCAGCCTCGCGCGCCGCCCTGATTTTTTCCACCGCTAACTGCAAGTCGATCAAGGGTTGATCAAGACGGCCGCTTGCATCCTCCAGGTTCATCCCGACGACTCCCGCCTGAATCAGTTCGCGCGTCGTCTTGGCGGCATCTTCAGGAGCGGAACCATATCCCGATTCGACGTCAGCGGTCACAGGCACATGCACGGCGCGAGCGATGCGGCCGATGCGAGCCATCATTTCCTCTCGTGGAATGCGTTGGCCGTCGGGATAACCCAACGAAAAAGCGATGCCTGCAGAGGTGGTTGCAATCGCAGTGAAGCCCGCTTCCTCGAAGATGCGGGCGCTGGCCACATCCCAGGCGTTCGGCAGGATGAGCACACGCGGTCCGCGATGGAGCTGCCGGAACTGGATCGCTTTGTTGGTCTGGGATTCCATAAGTTCTCGCTGCAATCTTCTCTACGACAGGTTTCCGGCAGGTTTTTTCAAGCAGGGTCAGCTGCCGCGAGCTTTTTCGCGCATGCGCTTGACGAAGCTGGGGACGTGCACCACGGCGCGCCCCACCGTACCGCTTCCGATCTCCTGGGTGCCGTCGTGGGCGCGGACGCGCATGATATAGAAGCGGCCGTCAAACGATTCCAGTTCCGCCTCGGCGTGAATTCGCACCCCGATCCCGCTGGCCGCGCGGTGTTCGACATGGATCGAGATCCCCACCGTGATTTCGCCCTCATCACAATACGGTTGCAGCGCGTTGGCACACGCGATTTCCATGAGCCGAATCATGTCGGGAGTCGAATACACCGGCGGCAACTCGGGATGATGCGCGGAGAGCGTGTGCTTCAACTCGACGGTTTCAGCCGCCTCGCCGCGCACGCCGATGGGGATGGGTCGGGCCATGGGATTGCAGAAATAAGAAGCAGATGGCAGAAGTAAAAGCCCAGGAGTCCAAGCGGGCCACAAACGCTAACGCCAAAGCCATAGAGCTTTCACTTCTGCAATTTGGCTTTTACTGCTGACCTGAAACTACGCTGCTGTACGTTCCATCCGCCGCGCCTCGAAGCCATCCAGCACGGTCCATAAGGCTTTGGCCGCGCTCTCGGCGGCAGCCAATGCCTTCTTGGCAGTCTCGGGATTGGCCTTGACGCGGTTCTCGAGCTGGGTGCGCCAAACATTCGCGTGATGCACGTCGGCGGTGGCGTGCAAAGTGAAATAGCCGCGGGTCTTCTCATCGGCGCCGTAGACCTCACGCAGGGCGCGATCTTTCTCTTGCGCCAGGCGCGGTACTTGCGATTCGTAGGCATAGAAAGCCGCCAGCGCCTCTTCCGGAGTGCCTTCGCTGGCGACACGGTGGAACCAGGAAATGAGCTTGCGAACTGCCCCAACCGGCCGCCGTTTCGGAATTCGGCTTCCGCCCACGCCTTCGACAAAGTCGAGCCACAGTTCGGAGTGCGAACGTTCCGGCTCGCCGAAGGAATCTTCGCCGCCCTTCTCGTCGGTCATGTTGGCGAGAACAGCGCGGCGGAGCTCGCCTTCTTCCAGCCGGACGCCAAGCTGAGCCAGGTAGCCCGGAAACGCATCCACGTGAGGGTAATAATCCTCGGCATATTCACGCAGATCGTCGCGGGTCAGCTCGCCCGCCGACCAGGCTTTGTAAAAGGGATGACAGAGCAAGTCGTATGGATGAATGCGTTCGTCGAGCAGAGACACAAATGCCTTCGTTTCCATAATCACCTCGGAACTCTCCACTATACGGTCCCAACCGGCGGATCACAAGGACGCGGGGTTAGAACCAGGCCCGTGCTTCGCGTACTTTCTTCGCGAGCTTTCTTTGCGCACTCTGCGCTCATGGAATCCACCGCCATGCAGTAGCTACCCTGCGTTTTACTAGTTGGTACCGAGGGGGTACCCGCGGTCTATTAGAATCATCGATTTGCGCGGAGACCACCCTCCAAATCTTTGAGCTTAAATCACTTATCGGGTGGGTGACCCGGGCTACAGCCGCCGTCTTTTCTCATGAGGGGGACCCTTCAGAGTTAGGGTGGACGCTAAACTTGGCCATCTGGCGGATGTGTCCGAGCTTTTCTTCCGACAGTCCGTGCAACTCTTCCTCGCGGAGGCGGCCCTTCCGGACGAGGTCGGCGGAGACGACGGTGAGGACGGAATACCGGTAGTCGTACTGGCGGTCGATCTCTTTGCGACGCTGGGTCAGATAACGTTCCAACTCCCACAGGTCGGAAGGCTGCTCGATCTTCCCAGCCATCTACTTGGCCTCCGGGATGACCGCTTCCAGATCCTGCTGTAGCGCCCGTTCGAACGCCTTCCTTGCGGTGGCTTTTTCTGCGGCTGACCACTTCAGGTCGCGCATTGAGGTATAGGGGACTAGGACTTCGGGGCGGGGTACGCTGGCCATGTTCGGGTCTCCGGAGTGGTATTTTATCTCCAAGTGAGGGGCGGCGCAGTTAGATTTTCTTGCGTGAAAACCGCAAGGCCGTCAGAGCGAAGAACGTTGCTACAATCGATGAAGCAGTATTCCCGTCTCATTCTGGGTCCTGAACCAGCGCACATGCAGCCGTTTGACGAACATTTCGAGGTGGTGGTGGTGGGGGCTGGCCATGCCGGTTGCGAAGCCGCCATGGCTGCCGCTCGCATGGGGCTGAAGACCGCTCTCTATACATTGAACGTCGATCTGATCGCGCAGATGTCGTGTAATCCCGCCATCGGCGGCATCGCGAAAGGGCACCTGGTGCGCGAAGTGGATGCTCTCGGCGGCATCATGGGCGAAATTACGGACGCGGTCGGAATCCAATTTCGCCTGCTCAACACTTCGCGCGGACCTGCCGTCTGGTCGCCGCGGGCGCAGTGCGACAAGCAGGCCTACCGCCTGAAGATGCGCGAAGTGCTCGAGTCGCAGCCGAACCTGAAGATCAAGCAGGCGGAAGTATCGGATGTGATGCTGGAGAAGCAGCCATCAGCCTTTAGCCATCAGCCTTCAGCTCTTACAGACACCACTGAGAACCGAGAACTGAGAACTGAGAACTGCATTCGCGGCATACTGCTTCGCGATGGGCGGCGCGTTTCGGCTAATGCGGTCATCATCACTACTGGGACTTTTCTGAACGGGCTGATTCACTGCGGCGAGCAGCAGTATCCCGCGGGACGTTCGGGAGAACCGGCGGCGGTTCTGTTGGGCGAAGCGCTCAAAAAGCTTGGCCTGCGCGGATGCCGGCTCAAGACCGGGACGCCCCCGCGTCTCGACGGCCGCTCCATTGACTGGTCCCGCTTCGAGCGACAGCCAGGCGATTTGGATCCCACGCCCTTCAGCTTTCGCACCCGGCGCGTTACCCATCACGACTCACAGGTGCCCTGCTACATCGCTTTTACCACCGAAGAGACGCATCGCATCATTCGCGAGAATGTGCATCGCTCGCCGATGTACAGCGGGCAGATTCAATCGACGGGGCCGCGTTACTGTCCGTCGATTGAAGACAAGATCGTCAAGTTCCCCGACAAACTGACGCACCAACTGTTCTTGGAACCCGAGGGCCTGAACACGCACGAGATCTACGTCAACGGCATGAGCACTTCTCTGCCGATTGATGTGCAACTGGCGATCCTCAAGTCCATTCCGGGGCTCGAAGGCGCCGAGATGATGCGGCCGGGGTACGCCATTGAGTACGACTCGATCGATCCCACGGAACTCAAGCGCACGCTGGAAACGAAAAAGATTGCCGGACTGTTTCTCGCCGGGCAGATCAATGGGACGTCGGGGTACGAAGAAGCGGCGTGCCAGGGAATCATGGCCGGAATTAACGCCGCGCTGAAGGTGAAGAAGGAGTCTCCGCTGGTGCTCGACCGCACGGAAGCGTATACGGCCATTCTTATCGACGACCTGATTTCGAAAGGTACCAAAGAGCCTTACCGGATGTTCACCTCGCGCGCGGAGTTCCGTTTGCACCTGCGGATCGATAACGCCGACCGGCGCCTCACTCCGCACGGGCGGCGGGTTGGGCTGATCTCGGATGAAGCGTGGTCGGAATTCGAGGCGAAACAGCGGCGGCTGGAGGAAGTTCGGTTGGTGCTGGAGCGGACGAGAGTGACGTCGGCGATGGCGGAGCAGATCGTTGTCGAGCTTCGCTCGACTGGACAGCCGAGAGCCTGCCCTGAGCTTGTCGAAGGGGCGGCTGTCCCTACGTGTCCCGTTGCGCTCGACCTGTCTTCTGCGGTTGGGCAGCCTTTGACGCAACTGTTGAAGCGGCCGGAGATTGTCATCGAGCAACTCGCGCCGGTGCTTAGGGGTTTGGTGCCCAGGTTTTTTGAAAGAGATTCCTCGGCGAACTCGGCGTCCTCTGCGGTTGATTCTGCTCCGGTTCATCTTTCGTCTGCAATACGGAACGAGCTCAAGTCCATCGAAACTGAAATCAAGTATGCCGGATACCTCGACCAGCAGCAGCGCGCCATTGAACGTCTGAAGAAAGCCGAGCAGCGCCGCATTCCGGACTGGTTCGATTACCGGGCAGTGAGCGGCTTGTCGCGCGAAATGCAGGAGAAGCTTGGAAAGGTCGTCCCGCAGACGCTAGGCCAGGCCTCGCGCATTCCCGGCGTGACGCCGGCCGCCGTTTCGCTGATCAATGTGTATATCGAGATCCAGGCGCGACGGCGGGAACAGGCTGCGACGCTGTAGCCCTCGGCGGCTAGAAAGCCGCCGGGCTGCGCTCGGATTGGACGGGCGAGGGCGCCCGTCCCCACACGAGCTAGCGAGCAACCGCCTTCTGCACAGCGGAGCGCAGCTCGTCGTACGAAAGCGCTCCCGGATGATACATTGCCACTTGGCCGGTGCGATTCAGGACGACCAGAGTCGGCGTCGTACTCGCCCCGTAAGCATTGAAATTCTGTTTGCTCAACGGCACAGGCATGTCTTGCAGGCTGGCGTAATATCGGGCGCGGACCGATTCGATATACGCCCGCTCCTCGTCGGGCGCGGCATCGGCTCCTTGCGCCGCATAGCCGTAGAGTTGGGTTGGGCCGATGACGACCAGGCCTTCGGGGGAGAACTCCTGCCGCAAGCGGGCGATGATGGGGACTTCGGCTTTGCAGTCCACACACCAATGCGCCCAGAAGAACAAAAGAACTGGCGAGCCTTTCAGCGACGCCAGGGATGGCGGCTTCGGTCCCAGAAACTGGGTTACTTGCAAGGGCGGCGCGGGTTGGCCGACCAGAGCGAGCAGGTTGAGATTCTTCTGGAGACGCGCTCTTATGGATGTATTTCCATAGCGGGCCAAAGCCGAGCGCAGCAGGCTGACCGCTTGCGCGTGCTGGCCTTTTTCGACCATTCCCTGGGCAAGGACTTCGTAAGCGGCACCCATGGCGATGGGCAGATGAGGTTCGGCGTCCAGTTTGCGCTTTGTTGTTGCCAGTTGCTGCTCCGAGAGACGGCGCGTCTCGCTGGCGTAGGCTGCGGCTTGGTCCCACTGCTTTGTCGAGGCCGCTCCGCGCGCCATCCACGACAAGGCTTCGAGATACACCGGAGTGACGCCGTGTTGAGCCTTATACGTGCGAAGTTCCGACTCGGCTGCGGAAAAGCCGTTCTGGGCCAATTGAGCGCGAACGTTCCCGACAATGTCATGCCCGATGAGGCCGGCTTGGGCAACCAAGGGAGCTGCCCAGGAAGCAACCCAAAGAAGAATTCCGGCGGAAACGAGGCACCACTTCCCCGTGCGAATACGCATGACTTGATGATGAATGAGGCTCTGGGAAGTTGCAAACGCCGTCCGCCAAGCCGAGGCGGGATGCTTAGGCAGCGAGGCTATAGTGGCTATCGGAGTGGGAAAGGATGCCCATCGTTTCGTAGAAGGTCGCATTCTCGAAGTTCAGAATTGAGCGGTTGCGTACCAGCCCTTCCACAACCGATCTGCCTTTGGAGAGCCTCCGACGGATTACCACGGTAAGCATAGAATTTTCTAGCCATTTCCCCCCGAATATGTACAATTTAGGTGCGTTTGATCTTTGCGGCTGTTCAGCAGTACCCCGCTCTAAAGCGTGACCTGCCTGCACGATCCTGCGAGTTCCGGCGCACACTTCAACCCAAAAGGAACATGGCAACATCATGGAAACAGGAACAGTAAAGTGGTTTAACGATGCCAAGGGCTATGGTTTTATCAGCCGCCAGAATGGCGAGGACGTTTTCGTTCACTTCTCCGCCATCCAGGCAAACGGTTTTCGCAGCCTGCAGGAAGGTCAACAAGTTCAGTTCGACGTCGTCAAAGGCCCCAAGGGCTGGCAGGCAGAGAACGTCAAAGGCGTCTAGGCCACAACCAAAATTCGGAAACGGAAGGCGGCCCTCAAGGCCGCTTTTCTTTTTGGGCGATGTTCTTGGCGAATTGGGCGAAGACTCTCCTGGCGAAGACTGGATTGGTGGTGGAGAGACGGGCGTTTCGCCCGTCCACCGGGCGGGGCGCCCGGCGCTCCACCTCACGCCGCCTTCTCGGCTTCGGCGACCGTTCCGTAGAAACGAAAGAAGGTTTCCACTCGCGTGACTTCGAGAGCCTGGTGGATCCGCTGATTCACGCCCACCAACCCCAGGCTGCGTCCATTTTTTTGCCGAGTGACGTAGGCCCCGACCAGCGCTCCAATTCCCGCCGAATCCGCCAGTGGGACATCCGTGAAGTCCAGAATCAGCGCGCGCGAGTTGTCGGAACGCAACTTGGATTGAAAGCCGAATAGATTGAGAAGCGTCAGTGGTCCCGAAAGGCGCAGGATACGGATTCCCTCCCGCGACCCGGGAAGATCTTCGATGTGCAACGGCTGCTCAGGCATGCGAGAAATGTTAACGGCGAATGACATCAAGAATGTTAAAAACAGGTTAATTCGTGAGCAAAGGCGGAGGCGATGGCGGAGATGAGAGCAACCGATATTTTTGCAGCGGGAATCAAGAGCTTCCCCCTGTGTTCCCCTGTACCCTCGTGGTCAGGGATCTTTGAATTCTTGCCCACAGAGGACACAGAGGAACACAGAGGATTTCTTCCGCAACCGACTATCGGTTGAGAACGACCAAGAGTGTCCGCGCCACACATGGCTGCGGAGCTACACTGCGCTTGGAGAGGGCGGCTGTCCCTACGCGGGGATTGGATCGACGGATGCCTCCGTCTCTACCCGGGTGGGAATGGCACCGCACCGTGCTAGAATTTCGACAGATTCTTCTTAATCCTGGAGCCTATTTTGATCGAACTTGCACCCTCGATACTTTCGGCGGACTTTGCCCACCTGGCAGACCAGGTGGAGCGGGCGACGGCGGGCGGCGGCAGTATCGTCCATGTGGACGTCATGGACGGGCATTTTGTGCCGAACTTGACGATTGGGCCTCCGGTGGTGAAATCTCTGCGCCAGGCGACTCGGCTTCCGCTGGACTGTCATCTGATGATAGAGAACCCCGACCAGTACATTGCGGATTTTGCGGAAGCGGGAGCGGACTGGATTTCGGTGCAGCAGGAGGTATGCCGGCATTTGAACCGCACAGTGAACCTGATCAAGCAGCATAAATGCAGGGCGGGGGTGGTAATTAATCCGGCGACGCCGGTCGAGACGCTCAACGAAGTGCTCGACATGGTGGATTATGTACTGGTGATGAGCGTAAATCCGGGGTTTGGTGGGCAGAAGTTTATCCCAGGAACGCTGCATAAAATGAGGAAGTTGGCGGAAATTCGCGCGGCGCGGGGATACCCGTACCGCATCGAAGTAGATGGCGGCGTGGGGATGGACACGGTGGCAGAAGTGGTGCGCGCCGGGGCGGAGATTCTGGTGGCGGGGAACGCGGTGTTTGGCAAAGGCGATGCCAAGGCGAATGCCGAGGCGCTGTTGGAGGCGGCTCGGAGCGCTAGTTTGCAGCGAGTGTAGAGGAGAGCGCTGCCGGGCTTTGCCCGGCTGGACAGCCGAGGCGGCTGTCCCCACGCGAGTGTTAAGTTCGTCAAAGCAGTATTTTTGGATTTGAGGTGTTGAATGGTGCGTCGGACTTCTTTTGTTTTATTTCTTGCGTTGCTGCTGGCGTTTGCTGTGGCATGCACGAACAAGAAAGCGGTGAATCCACTGGCGAACGTCGGGTCGAAACAGCCTGACAAAGTGCTGTTTGACCGGGCCATGGATGCCATGAAGCACAACCGCTTCGACGTGGCGCGGATGACGCTGCAGACGCTGATCAACACGTATCCGGATTCGGAGTTTATCGCGCGGGCGAAGCTGGCGGTGGCGGATTCGTGGTACGCCGAGGGCGGTACGACCGCGATGCAGCAGGCCGAGATCGAATACAAGGATTTCCGGACCTTCTTTCCCAATATGCCGGAGGCGGCCGAGGCGCAGTTGAAGGTGGCGAACATCCACTATCAGGAGATGGAAAAGGCGGACCGCGACTACACCCACGCGATGCGGGCGGAGGAGGAATACCGGTCGCTGATTCTGGAGTATCCCGACAGCAAGCTGGTGCCGCAGGCGAAACAGCGGTTGCGGGAAGTGCAGGAAGTGCTGGCGGAACGGGAGTTCGACATCGGGCGGTTCTATTATCTGCGGTTGGCGTATCCGGCAGCGATTGCGCGCCTGAAAACGCTGGTGGACCGCTATCCGTTATATAGCGGCGCGGACGAGGCGCTGTATCTGCTGGGGCAATCGTACGAAGGCGAGATCAATGTGATCCGGAAGAACGGGCGCATGAATGAAGTAACCAAGGGCAAGATGATCGAGGGACTAATGCAGGAGGCGTCGGAGGCGTACGGGAGGATCATCAAGCGGTATCCGGCGATGGATCGGGCGCTCGATGCGAAGGCGCGGCTGGAGGCGCTGCATCAGCCGGTGCCGCGGCCGACGCGGGCGGCGCTCGAACTAAACAAGAAGGAAGTGGCAAGCCGGCAACAAGCGGGCATCATGTCGAACATGCTGGGGAACTTCGAGAAACATCCCGACGTGGCCAGGGCCCCGCATCTGGGCGAGCCGACAATGGTGGATCCGGTGCCGACCAATCCGAACGATGTGGTGCGGAAGGTGGCAAGCGCGGCGGGCGGTGACAATAAGGTCAGTGTGGAAACGGTCAATGGGACGGTAGCGCGGAACCAGGAGGCGCCGCGTTCGGATGCTCCGACTTCAGCGGCAGACTCGGCGGCAGCAACGGCTCCGGAACAGCCTATAGCGGCGGCCGAGTTGAAGCCAAATGTGGCGGATCCGAATGAATTGAAGCCGAATGTTGAGGCCGATCCAAACGCGCTTCCCCCGCTGCAGCAGAGCAATCAACTGGACAGCAGTGGTGGGGCAACGAGCGGTGTTTCTTCCAATGCGCCGGCGAAAACCGAGGAGCTGGCGGATATTTCTTCGAGCAAGAAGAAAAAGAAAAAGGGATTGGGGAAGCTGAACCCGTTCTAGGGATGGCAAAGGTTAGAGGTCAGATTGCCAGAAGTGGTTTAGGCTGCGGGCGCCGCCAGGCACCCGGGGCCAATCTCCAGGTGGCCCGACAGCTTGAGGTTACCAATGGCAGGACGAACGGCACACTCCCCAACGGACTAGGAACGGTCGTAACCTGTTACCTCTGCGGGAATCGTTGACTTAGGTTAAGGGACAAGGTAGTTTCGCGTTATCCCTCCTTTTTTGACGAAGGATGACGCTTGGCGCGGAAAATACTGCTCGCCGATGACAGTGTGACAGCCCAGAACATGGGGCGAAAGATCCTGGCCGATGCCGGGTATGACGTCGTCACGGTCAACAACGGATCTGCCGCCCTGAAGAAAATCACGGAAATCAAGCCTGATTTGATCGTGCTGGATGTGTACATGCCCGGCTACAGCGGGCTGGAAGTCTGCCAGCGGCTGAAGGATGCGGCCGAGACGGCGCACATTCCCGTGCTGCTGACGGTGGGCAAGCTGGAACCTTTCAAGGCGGAAGAAGCGCGCCGGGTCAGGGCTGACGCTCACATCGTGAAGCCATTTGAAGCCAGCGAGTTACTGACTGCGATCACGCGACTCGAAGACCGCATGGTGCCGCAGCCCGCCGAGGGCGCGCGCTTCAGCGGCGAGGGAAGCGGCAGGAAAACGGAAAGTGACGCGGAGGCCGATAACGGATGGAAGAGCCGGCTGCGTTTTCCGTCGAAGAAAAAGAAAGAAGAACCGGAACCGGAATCGGAAGATGTTGCGGCGGGAGCAACCTTTCGGGATTTCCGGAAGGGGAAGGGCAAGACTGGCACGAGCGCAGGGTTCACGGTGAAGGCGCCTCCGCCGCCGGGACAGGAGCCGGGGCAGGTTCCGGATATTCCGCGCGACATCACGCCGGAAGAGTTGGACGCACTCAGTGCATTGGCCGCGAAACTCGATGGCCCGATTCCAGCGGCTGAGAATATTGCACCGCCGGACGAAGAGACCGAAGAGACAAAGATAGGCCCGGTTGCGGCTCCGGCGGCAGAGTTGGCGGTGGCAAGAACTGAAGTCGAAGTTCCTGCGGCGGCAGCGGAAGCGAAGGAGGAAGTTGAAACTCCGGCGCCGGTCGTTGAGCCTGCTGCGGCAGCCGTTGAAGCCACGGCGTTAACGGTCGAGGCCACGGCGTTAACGGTCGAAGGCAAGAACGAAGTCGAGATTCCGGTCGAGCCCATGCAAGTGGCGGCCGGAGGTGCTGCGGAAGTTGCCGATCCAGCGGCGGTCGAAATCCATCAGTACGAACCCCAGCGTCCAGAAACGCCGGCTGCGGTGGTCGCGGTCGCGGTGAATCCTGCCCTCCTTGCGGAGGAGCCCGCGCCCGTGGACGGGAACGATGAGCCGATGTTCGCTTCGGCTGCGAGCGCGATTGAGCAGGCGGCGGAAGACAAGGCCGAAGAAGAGATTGAAGGGAAGCCAGCCGAAGCCATCGCCCTGAGCGAGAAGAGCGAGAAGAGCGAGAAGAGCGAGAAGAGCGAGAAGAGCGAGAAGAGCGAGACGATCGAGGCGAGCGCGCCCAAGGAAGCAGTTGCCGCGGAGGGTCTGGAATCCAAGCCCGAAGAATCGAAGGCCCAAGAGTTGAACGTCGAAGAGTTGAAGGCGGAGAAGACTGCGCAACCGGTGGCGGCGAGCGCGCCCGAGGCGGAGGAGCCGGCGCCGAGCGACGCGGAACTCGCCGAAGCGTTGCGCTTGTTGACACCCGCTACCGGGCACACGGATGTCTCGACGGTACCGTCGCACGGCACCATGGTGGCGGCCGGCCAGTTGCTGGCGGAAGAAGCGGCACGCAATTCGGCCGCCGGTCCGCGGTGGGTAGCGGAGCCGGTGACGTTGAGTCCGGAGGAAGCGGCGATTTCGCTGGAATGGGAAATGTTCCGTACCTTCGCGGCAATGCCCGCGGCGATCTCCGCGGCAACGTCCGGCGAAATTGAAACCACACGGATCACCGGAGTTTCAGCGATTGCGGCCGCGGTTGAGGATAGACTGGCAGCAGTAGAGTTGGCGGCCAGTGCAAAAGCTCTGGCAGAGCAAGGGTCCGATCGCTGGTCAGTTGAGCATTGTGCAGAGACCACAGCCGCAGAAACATCGGCCGTGGAAGCGCCTACGGAAGTGACGGCGGCGGTCTCGCAGGCGGCGAGTCCGTTGGTCGACGGGATCGAACCAAAGATCGCACCAGAGAAGATCGCACCAGAGAAGATCGAACCAGAGATCGCGCCAGAAAAGCGTGAAGCAGAGCAGAAAGATTCCGCGGCAAAAGTCGCGGAGGAAGCACCTGCGGAAGAGGTTGCGGTAGCGACCTTCGCGGATGCGGTGGGTCAGGACGAGGTCGAGGCAACAGCGGAGCAGAATGAGGAGCCCGTCAGCGGGATGACCGCTGCAGTGGCAGAAGAGAATCAGGATTCGAGTTCAGATTCTGGGAGTCAGGAACCCATGGGCAGGGACGTGAAAGGGAAATCGGGGAAATCGAACTGGCATCAGATCCACACTGCGCCGGCCAGCGCTGCCGCGAGTAGTGACGTGGAAACGGCGAAACAGGCTGAACGCGGGGCGGAGGAGGCTCCGAAGGCCATGGCAGCGGCGGCGGCCGCCGAGGGGGGTGCAGCGTCTGCGTTTGCCACGGACGCCAGCACGATTGCCAGCATCGTGGACAGCGTGCTGGCCGATCTTCGCCCGAAGATCGTGGAAGAAATTGCGAGGAAGCTGGCGGGGAAGTAGGGCAGGGAGCGGTCAGCCATCAGCTCTCAGCTGTCTTAGTCTCGACTTGATCTGACATTTGATAAACTCGCGCGACAAGCGCGAAAGGAGAATGTCAGATGAGTAACGACGAAAAGATCATCAAGAACAAAGTAGGGTTGCTGAAGCTCAGCGAGTTG
>Ga0209517_10000171_pt1 | contig 116839 bp, 105 predicted proteins | sample PeaSoiMetSII2010_FD_187695 | JGI IMG/M metagenome (GOLD analysis project Ga0209517, IMG submission 187695) | Peat soil microbial communities from Weissenstadt, Germany - SII-2010 (SPAdes) (version 2) | ecosystem: Environmental > Terrestrial > Soil > Wetlands > Peat | place: Germany...
AAGGGGGTCGCTACTGGCCGATGAACTTATTGCTTTCACTTACGTGCAGCAGCGTTTGCCTGAAGTTTCCGAAGATGATTTTGAGGTCGAGTTTATTAACCAAAGCCCAAAGGAACCCTTTACTTTCGCAGAGTTCAAAAACGGGAAGTTGGTTCTTCACTAGTACGACCTAGGGCAAAATGCGCCCATCGTGTGGGTTGTCAGGGGATTCCTCGTAAATTTCGTCATTCTTCATTTGCCGAGCCTCCACGCGTACCAGCTTGGCTTCTTTTTCCAGGTGTTGTCTTCTCCGTCTCAGTTTCCAATTCTTCCAGCGCGTGTGCACCGACATCGGTTGTACTCCTTCTGGAGAAGCAAAAAACCAAAGCCATTTCGGTCGCCTCCCTTAGCCTTGAATCGCAAACCTCACGAGCCTGTAGAAAAGCCACACGCCAAGGCCAGCAGGAAAGCCAACAACAAGGCCCATGAACATTGCCGGAGGCAGATTGTGCGTCACAACTTTGAGGTGGTTTGCCGGAAGCTCTGGCCATCGCATTGAATCGGGGATTTCCAGGGCATTCTCGCTGTCAAGCGGAGTCAGGCCTGCTGGAAGCTGAAATTTCGTGCAGTAATCAGGGATGAAATCGGGGACATCAATCCAATCATCTGTCTTATCCTTGGGAGGTGGAGTAAGGCCCTTCACGTGTGTGGCCTTGTTCTCCCGCGATTTGACGTCCCCCCGTGACAGGTCGATCCTAGTTATGAAACACGGAGTTACGGCGTCTCGTAAAGCGGCTTTCACGGACTGAGCTAGCTGTAAAGGGTCTAGGCGTCGAGTGAACTCGTCCTTATCTTTCGCCTCCCAAAAGATCCTCCATGCTTCGGTTCGCGTTTCATTTTCCGCGTTCTGTGCGTTGAACAAAATTCTGTAAGCGGGATCGTCCGAAGCGGCTGCGGTGCGGAGGGCTGATTGAGCCCTCTCCGCCTCGGCTCTTCGAAAACTCTCACTCTCTTGAATGAAGAACCAGATGGAGGCGAAGACCAGCGCGAGCAAGGCAAAGATGACAGCTTCACGGGCTAGTTTTCTCATTGCAAAGGGAACAGTACACCTGGTGGATTCGTGCGGGCAAGCGAGCACTTACAGGAAGTTATCGCGCACGGGTGAACTGGAGTAAAGCAACTATATCGCCAACCGCACCCTTGTCCTACTTACCGATTCTGTGCCATCGTGGAAATGTAGTTAGGCAATAGAAGGAGAAATACAATGACAAACCAAGTGTATGAACAATTAGCTAAAATGTCTGTAACTTGCAAGAACGGTGAAACGAAATACGCTATTTCGTATGCAGTCGCAAAGGGTCCTGGCCAGGGGCCGGCCTTGCATACTTTTGTGTGTACCAATTGCCATGACCCGTTTGAAGTGCTGGTTCCCGGGAAGATTCTTGAAGGGCCGCTCGCGGAGCCGCAAAATAAATAGGCCGGAGCCTGTAAGCCCCGTCTCGGCATCATCGAATCGATGCGCGTTTCAGAAACCCCGAATTTCCGGCTTTGCATCTTCCACGTTTCCACGCCGGTTGCCCCAGGCACACAGTGCGCGCTTGGGCGTTGGGTTTCTCTTCTCCGAAACTGAAAACTAATAACTGAAAACTGGTAACTTGGCCGTAGGTCTGGCTCTTGAGTTCCTCTTCCTCTTGCGTCGCTCGCGCTCCAATACGCAAAAAAACACCGTGGCGCATCGCGCCACGGTGTTCGATACATGCAACGAACTCTCCCGGCTGTTTACTGGTGCGTTTCCACCCAGTGAATCGCTTCTTCCACATGATGGTGCGCCTTGTCAATGTGACCCAGCGCCTTGGCTTGCAAACCCTCCGCAAACCGGTTGTCCTCTTCCCTCGCAATATCCTCATGCGCCCGGTTCAAGAGTTCCAGCGCGCGGTGCAACCGTCCGGGCCAATCCATCCTGGCGTCCACCGGCGGGTGATCGTTCAGGTCCTTTCCGTCATCGATGGAAGCCTTCTTGATCTCTTTGATGGCATCGTCGATTTCATGGATGGCATCTTGTTCTTCGTGGCGTAGATGGCCCCCATCGGGGCGCTCCAGATGAGCGCGCGCATGGCGCAAATCGGTCAATGCGTGCAGATACGCGGGATGCCGGCCCTGGGCAAACGTATTGCTGGCACCGAGCGCAAAAAACAGCGCGAATACCATAGCTGGAATGAGAATTCGGGCAACAGCTTTCATGGATTTGATTTCTCCTGGAATGAGTGTCTCCGTGCGCAGGGGTGCACCCCAAAAACATGCGGAAGCGAACCACTCCGAGCACCTTGGTCTGTTAAACACACTAGCAGAGAAAAAGTTCCTGGGCGCTCCGCGGCAAATCTCATTGCCCAAATGCTTAACCGTCCTTTTGGGCAGCCCCGCCCGCACCGACTCTTTCTTTTGTAGGGCCCGTCCTTCTGCCTGCAGCAGGAGGGAGGCGGGCCGCTCTGGGGCCTGCCGTTTGCGTCTTTGCCGCTTTGCAAAGCCCTCACCCTGTCCCACGCATCGTGGCAGAATACCAAGCGATGAATCCCTGGCTGATTGCTCCTCCAGCTCTCGTGGCCGGCGCCGCGGCCATGACCGCCTACGGCGCGGTGTATCCGCGCTCGCAGCTTTTCGGTCCCGTCATTTCCCACACCGATGCAGCCGGGAATTTGGCGCTGACCTTCGACGACGGCCCCAATCCCGCGATCACCCCGAAACTTCTGGAATTGCTGGCCAAGCACAAGGCCCGCGCCACTTTTTTTCTTGTTGGAAAATTCGTCCGCCAATGCCCGGATCTCGTCAAGGAAGTCGCCGCCCGTGGACACGTCCTCGGGAATCACACCGAGACGCATCCGAATCTCTTCTTCTGCGGGCCGCAGGAGACGCGCGAAGAATTGCGGCGTTGCACGGACGCCATCGAGCAGCTTGTCTGGGCCAGGCCGCGATGGTTCCGTCCCCCCTTCGGATTTCGCAGCCCCTGGCTTGGCGAGATCCTCAACCAGCACAGCATGACCAATGTCACTTGGTCGCTCATTCCCGGCGACTGGCGCAGCAAGCCGCCCGGCTGGCTCATCGAGCGCATGAAGCCCATTGCCGCAAATGCTCACGCCAATCTTCCTAAAGCCAAGTCCGGCGCGACTTCCGGCGACATTCTTTGCCTTCACGACGGCGATCACGCCCGCCTGAATGGCGACCGCGAGCACACTCTAAAGGCTCTCGAGTTTTGGCTGCCTCGCTGGCGCGACCTGGGGCTCGAATTTGTTACAATGAACGAAATTATGCGGAAGGCGGTCGAGGCCTAATGGACGAACGAACGTTTTACACGGAGAAGGAAGAAACACGCAAGGTCAAGCTGATCTGCCCCAGTTGTCGCGGCGAATTCGAAGCCCCGGTACGCTGGAAGGTCTCGCGCAAGAAAAAGGAACTCCCCCGCGGCGCCAGCGAAGAAGACCGCCGCAAGTTTGCCAAAGCCACTTCCTTCATGGTGCGCCTGGATGATCTCGTCGCCTGCTACAAGTGCCGCAAGCGCTTTGAACTCACCGGCCAGTCCACCGTTCTCATCAACGATAATCTCGGCGATCCCACCGAAGATCCCGAGAATTTCGGCAATCGTTAATGCAAAGCTATCGGTAATCATTTATTGATTTTAAGTATGCCGGAGCTTTTCCAGACGCAGTTCGTCTAACAGCCAGCTTCTGAAAGGCGCGCTCTTTACCGGGCCACTCTCGCGCGGTCTCATCCTGAGGGGCGGCCTTTCCGCGACGAAGGATCTCAGCCGCAATCCCTTCACCGAGCTTTCACTTGCGGCTCGCTCTTACTGAACACTTGATTACCGAAAACTGACAACTCTCAAATCTCCGGATACATCTCAAAAAACGCATTGATCGACTGCCGGAACGTCGCTTCGATCTCTTCCTTCGTTCCCTCGATCAGGTGCATGGCAATGCGCGCCGCCCGCCCATTCTTCAGCACCACGGTGGCCTCTTTCACCTCGCCCAGATCGTCCACCGGCAGCAGCCGCATCCCGTAAATCAGCGCTAGTTTCGCCATAAGGTTCCCCTTCTGGAATTCCGCGCCTCCAGCCTAGCCTTCCCCTTCCCCTTGGTCAAATTACACTCAGGCCAACGCTAGCCTTCCCCCCAAAGACGTGGGAAGCTGTAGGCATCTTCGGCCCGTAACGTGGCATCCGAAGGGGCAGAGCATAGGAGGGACAGGTGAAAACCGCACGGACGTTTCAGGTTCTCACGACACTCTTTATCTTCGCGTTGAGTTTCGGGCCGCGCAGTTTCGCGCAGGCCCCCGACGGGCCACAAACCGACCCGCAGCCTGCGGTGACGCCCATCAAGCCTGCTGCGCCCCGCCTGGCCAGCACCGGCGCAACGGTCATCGTCCCATCCGGAACTCGCATTGGCGTCACCTTGGAAAATGGTATCTCCACCGGCACCGCCAAGCCTGGCGATTCGGTCTACTTCCGCACCTCGTTCCCCATCACAATCAACAACAAGGTCATCATCCCGGTTGGCTCTTTTCTTCGTGGCGAAATCACCGAGTCCAAGCGCCCCGGCCGCGTCAAAGGCAAGGGCGAACTCCGGCTGAAGTTGAACACTCTCGTTTTTCCCAATGGTTACACCGTTGACCTGAACGCCGAACCACACAGCGCCGACGGCGGCCAAACCAAAACCGACTCGGAAGGCAAGATGACCGGCCCCGGTGGCAAGGGTAAGGATGTGGAGACGGTTGCCACTACCACGGTAGCGGGAGCTGGCATCGGCGCCATCGCAGGCGGCGGTAAAGGCGCTGGCATTGGCGCCGGAATAGGTGGCCTCGCCGGTCTTGGGGCAGTGCTGCTTTCGCGTGGGCCAGAGGCGCAGCTTCCCCGCGGCTCATCCATGGATCTGCAGTTGGAACGCGACCTGCAGCTCGACTCCGATCAAATTCACTATGCGCACGTCGAAGACGTCCACACCGTCATCATGCAGCCGGCCCCGCAAAACTGAAACCTTCCCCCGTCTTTGTCCTTGCCGTGATTTCTGCACCGTAGGTGCGTCAGATGTTAGCCCAGCCCGTAAGGGCTGGGATCAGTTAGGCCACGTACCGGGAGCGCCGTAGGCGCGCCACCTGTCCAGTCTCTGTTTAACTCTGAGTCTGGAGCGGCCCGAACTTCTCTCCCCCGCCGCTTCCCCTACAACCCTTCCGCCAATTCCCGCGCCAATACCTCCGCCTTTTTCGCCATATTCGTCGCCCGCTGCCAATCGCCGTTCCGTATAGCCTCGCGCGCCGCTTCCATAAACCCGCGGATCTTCGAGGCCAGATCCGCTTGCGCCTCATTTAACGCCTTCCCGCGCGTTGCCGCCAGGTTCCGCTCCGCTTTATCAAGGCTTGCCTGCGCATCCGCTTTCGCTGCCTCCAGGTCGCCCGTAGAAAGTTCCGGCACGATGGTCGGCTCGCTCGGCTTCCCCGCCGCCACAGGTTCTGATACGGGTGACGCCGCCACTTTCGGCCTTGCCGGTGGATTCCGCGACGCTCCCAGCCGCACCGGCATCGGCGTGGGTTCAAGCTCCAAGTCGGGCGCTTCGCTCAACGCCCCCTCCGCCGTGGGTGGCGGAACCACGGGATGCGCCAGCACAGGATTCCCGAAGTGTGCCGCAGGCCGCTTCCTCACCAGGCATCCGCTGCAAACCATCAAGCTCAAGCACACCGGCAGCATCAGAATTCTCGGCGTGCGTATCCATCGCTTCGTGGGGCTCGACGCTGGTTTCTTGGACATGCTTACGCGGCTAGCGGTAATTCGATCCGGAACGTCGTTCCGTGGCCAACCTCCGAAGTGAAATTTATCGAACCGTTGTGAAGCTGCACAATTCGGAACGTGCTCGCCAATCCGATCCCGCTCCCTCCCGGCCGCGTCGAAAAGAACAACTGAAACACCTTTTGCCGGTTCTCTACGGGAATCCCCCTGCCCGTATCACCCACGGTAATTTCCGCCATCTCTCCCCGCCGGCTTAGCGTCAATTGCAATTGCCCTCCAGTCGGCATCGCCTCCACCGCATTCAGCACCAGGTTCAAGATCGCCTGCTTCAGCAGCGCCCGGTCCACGATCACTTCCGGAATCCCAATCGGAATCAACTGCGCCACTTGCACGTTCGTCAACGCCAGCTCCGGCCGCGCCACTTCCAGCACTTCCTTCAGAAGGTCCGCCAACTGTGTCGGCTCCAATCGCACATCCATCGGCCGCGAAAAATCCAGGAACCTCTTCACCACCGCGTCCAGCCGGTCGATTTCCGCGTCCAGCACATGCACCGCCTGCTGCGCCGCCCCATCCGTCTCCGGGGGCAAGCACTCCTTCAGATTCTCCAGCCACAGCCGCATCGAGTTCAGGGGGTTCTTCACTTCATGCGCCACACCCGCAGTGATCCGCCCCACCGCCGCCAGCCGTTCGCTCACTTGCAATTGCGTGTTGATGCTTTCCAGCGAATCCAGGTCCCGCAGCGTGATCAGCGCCCCCATGCGTTCCCCTTCGCCCTGAATTTCCTGCACGCTCACGCTCACGCGCTTTTTTCCTTCCACTGTTTCCACCTCGGTCTCGGAAGCCACCTCGTGCAGTTCATCCCCCTCCAGGCGCAAAGCCTCATGCAGCGGGTGCTCCGGCGGGAAAATATCCGTTACGCGCCGCCCCAGAAAACTGGAAGCCGGCGCCCCTAGAAATTTCTCCGCCGCCGGGCTTACCATCACGGCGCGCGCATCCCGCGTGAACAGGATCAGCCCATCTTCGAGCCCCGCCATCACCGAATTCATGTTTTCGCGCAGTGAACTGAAAATTTCGTGCACGCCTCGCAACTGCTGCCCCACTTGCGTGATCTTTCGCCGCACCTGTCCAAATTCGTCGGTGCTCTCCAGTCGCTCTTTTGTAATTGTTGCCGGTGTGTCGTAGACGCCCGAAGATATGCGCTCCAATTGCGCCAGAATGTCCCGGATCGGCGTGAGCGCCGCCCCGCTCACGAGCGCCGCCAGAATCGTGGACAGCCCCAGCGCCAGGACCACAATCGTCAGCCACCATCGCAGCCGCGGCTTGATATCGTTCAGCAACAATGCCGTCGAAATGGATACGCGCACTTCGCCAAACGGCCGCCCCCTTTCGCTGAAGGGATAGTCCACTTCGAAAATCCGCGCGGCTTGTTCCAGGATGCGCACCTGCCGCACAAACGGGCTTTGCACCAGTTGCGCCAGCGGTGGCCGCCGTATCGCCACCTTTCCCTGGAGTGACTCGTCGCTCGCCACCATCACCAGGCCGTCATGATCCACGATCGTCACTTCGTAGATAGATGGCAAATCCGTTGCCGTCTGCAGCCGGGCCTTCAGCCCCTCGCTGATCTCGAAGGCCTTTTGCACATAGTCATGCGTTTCCTGCGGATCGCTCGAAGCCGGCAGCACTCCCTGGGACTTCGCATCATCCAGCGCGCGCCTCGCCGCGTCGAACACCTCGCGTGCCAATTCGTTCGCGCGTTTGTCCGTGTCGTGCAGCACCTGCTGCATTAGCAGTTCCAAAAACACCAGCGACAGTACCAGCGACGACAGCAGCACCAGCCCTGTCATCACCATCGTCAATTTGGCGCGCAGCCCCAGTTGCATAACTTATTGGGACTCCGCTTCCCCGCGTTCGCTGCCGTATTCCTTCAGCTTGTTGTGCAAGGTCTTCAGGCTCACGCCCAGCAGCTCCGCCGCGCGTGTCTTGTTGTTGCCCGTGGCCGCCAGGGTCTGCACGATCAATTCCTTCTCCATCATGTCCACTGTCGTCCCGATCGGAAATTTGATGATGGATAGATCGCTCGGGCTTTTCGCCGACACCCGCCCGAACTCCCCCGGCAAACTCGCCCGCGAAATCAAATCTTTCTCGCTCATGATCGCCGCGCGTTCCAGAATGTTGCGTAATTCACGAACGTTTCCCGGCCACGTGTGGCTCATAAAGATATCCAGCACTTCCGCCCCAATTCCCCGCACGCTCTTGCCATGCTTCGCATTGATGTCCCGCAGCATGTGCTCGGCCAGCAGCGGTATATCTTCCTTGTGATCCCGCAATGGCGGCAGGTGAATGTGAAACACATTCAGCCGGAAATACAGGTCCTGGCGCAACTGCCCGCTGGACACCGCTTGCTCCGGGTCCTTGTTCGTCGCCGCAAGCACGCGCACGTCTACCGGCGTCTCCACCTTGCTTCCCAGCCTTCGTACCTTGCGGTCTTCCAGCACGCGCAGAAGTTTCGTCTGCGTCGGCGCGGGCATTTCCCCGATTTCGTCCAGCAGCAGCGTGCCGCCATCCGCCAGCTCAAAGCACCCAATCCGCCGCTCCGCCGCGCCCGTGAACGCGCCCCGCTCGTGCCCGAAAATCTCGCTTTCCATCAGCGTTTCGGGTATCGCCGAACAGTTGATGGCCACGAATGGCCCGCCCGCCCGCGGCGATAATTTATGGATGGTCCGCGCTACAACTTCTTTCCCGGACCCCGTTTCGCCCGTGATTAGCACCGATGCCGAACTCGGCGCCGCCATCTCTATCACCCGCATCACGTCCTGCATCGGCTTCGTTCCGCCCACTAATTCCCCCAGCCGCCCGGCTTCGCGCAATTGCCTCTGCAATACCAGCAGGTTCTGCGCATCGTGCGCCTTGCTCAACGCGCGGTCCAGCAACGCCCGCAGCACCGGGCCTTTCAGCGGCTTTTCGATGTACCAGAACGCCCCCGATTCAATCGCTGCAACTGCGCGCTCTTCGCTCCCCTTTCCGGTAATAATGATCGCCGGCACATCCTTCAGTTCATCGCCCAACTGCTTCAGCAGGTCCAGTCCGTTCATCCCCGGCAATTCCACGTCGGCGATTACGGTATCCGGTTGGAAATTGGAGAATTTCGCTAGCGCCTCTTCTGCGCTCGCCACACCCAGTACTTCGTAGCCCCAGCGCTGCAGCAACTGCTCGTAGCCCTTCCGCGCGTTGTCTTCGTCCTCGACAATCAGCACGCGGTCTCTGTGTTCTCCGGTTTCTACCATGCGTACGGCTCGTGTCTCGTCTGCCATGCGGCTTAGCCTCGTCTGAATAAATACCACGATTGGAGCTACTTCGGGTGGGTCATTCGACTCTAACAAGCCGCCGCACCCCTTGCCAAGCCCGCTGGACCCATCGCCGTAATCTGCCCTGGCCTTTTGTCATCCCGAGCGGAGCGAGGGATCCGCTTTCTCCTGCACTCTTTTGTGGTGGGCGATCCCGCCTCGCGGGATCCGTTCACTCCGGGGGTTGCTCGTGCCTGTGTAGGGCCCGCCTTCCGAGGCGGGCCGCAACGCGCGCACGCTTTAGCAACACTCATTCCGGCATGCCGGGAATTGTAGGGGGCCAGCATTGCTGGGCCCCATGTACGCACAATCTCCCGATGAGTTCACGACGCCTCAAGCAGGCAAGACGGGCATACAATAGTTTCGTTCCACCACAAAAAAGGGGCTTCCGGCTAGCCCTCTAAAATGCCCGCGCGATCCACGGAGGCTGCATGAAATCGTTTCTGCCCGTTCTTATTCTCCTCGTTCTTCTCGCTGCGTTCGTCTTTCCCTACGCCCACCCAACTGCTTCCGCCTCGCCCAAAGCCACCGCCGACACGCTGAAACAACTCGAAGGCGAATTCATGAAAGCGGCAGCCGAGAAAGGCTCCCAGGGTTATATGTCGTACTATGCCGATGACTCCGTCGAACTCCCCAATGGCGCAGCCATCATCCCGGGCAAGGCAAACATCGCCAAGACCATGGGCTTTCTGGACGACAAAAACAATCGCCTCTCCTGGACGCCCGATGGCGCCGACATCTCTGCTTCCGGCGATCTCGGCTACACCTACGGCACCTACGAGTTCCACTCCAAGGACAAAGACGGCAAGCCCACCGCCGAACATGGCAAGTACACCAGCATCTGGAAGCTGCAGAAAGATGGAAGCTGGAAAGTTGTCCTCGACATGGGCAACGCCACCGCCCAACCCAACTAGTCCGCATCACACAAGTTCTTGCGGCACAGTCATTCCTGCTCTTGGGTCCGCCTTTGTAGTGGCCAACCTTCAGGTTGGTTCTTAGGTTTGCGTGTTGTTGCGCGCGATGCCTGAAATGTCGGCGCGCCGACCGCATCTCTTTTTTTCGCATGTGTTGCAAGGGGAGGAGTTAGGAAAAACGAGGTTTGTATGTGTGGGAACTGCAGGGGTTATAGGTGGTCTGGAATGAGACAGATGTGCATGTGTTGATGGCAGAGGGTTTGGGATGTGGGATTGCATAAGTGTTGAAAGTGGGAGGGTTGCGGCGGAGATGCGGGAGGCGATGAAGAAAGTGGCGAGTGGCGGGTGGCTTGTGGTGAGAAAGAGAAGAACGGGCGAGGGAGTGGGGCGTTCCGAAATGGCACAAGAGCAGCGCCCGCGCAGCATAACGGCCAAAGCATAGCACGTCGTTTACCACTTGTCAATAAGTATTAATGGGATATCAGATTCGAAACTGGTACGAGGAGAAAGAAAACAGAGGACCCCAAGACCCGCCCTCAAACTGCAAGGACGGGGCACCCACCATGAAACTCGGACTAGGAACTTAGGGAGAGACGAAAGGGAACCCCAATCTACGAACTGAAGTGAAACGCCGCGTGCTTTGCGGGGACCGCAAAGCACGCGGCACCCAAAACCGTCTGAGGGGCTACTGTGTCGGCCACCCGCCAATCTTCTCTTGATCAAAGGATGCTCGAATCACTTCAAGCTCGCTCCAGATTAGGTAGGCGATGGTGGCCGGACTGCCCGTTGAACAGCTGATCTCCCCATGCACCTCGCCTAGTTCAATCCTCGCCACAGGGACTAGGTCGGAGGCTCTCCAAACGACAAGGCTAGTCTCGTCGTCCTGGAAAGCCATATCCATCTCCATCAGGTCCAGCATCAAATGAGAAAGCCACGGCCGATGCCGGAATCCCACGGCAAAGTATCGCCCCTCGTCAGCTACGATAACTGGCCCGTCGAGCCAACTATGCGCCGGAAGTTTTGGAGTAGCGGGTGATGCGGCGACTGTGCCGTCCGTCCGGACCAACCTGATCGGTTGTTCTGGCAGCTTTTGCTCCCTGTTCAGCGCCACAATCAGGTCTTGGCCCAGAAAGGAGAATTGCTCAGGCCTCAGGCCGCTCCCAAACAAATGGCTCGATAAGTCAAGATATACAGGGAACGCGCGCCAGGGACCATCGAACGTTCTGATGAACAGATCTTGCACCTCGCCTGCTGCGTGCTGATTCTGCGCGCTTCTGGCCATGCCTAAGCCCAGAGCCTCGCTATCGGAGATCCCAATGATCCACGGGGATTCTTTCCCGGCTGTCCATGCATATCTTGTTTCCAGCGTATCGGCCTCAAGAACTTCGTAGCGCACGCCATTTTTGAGGCTCTGCCCCACGACTAATGTCCGCCCGCTGGATGAAATCAGCATTTTATTCCAAGTGGGCTCGTCTTTTAAGAACGATGGAGCCAGATCAATCTTCTTCAGTTCTTCACCCAAACTCGAAAGAAGGTAGAGTGTTTCATCGTGGTTGCTGGTGCCGTCATGGAGGTGCCTGAGCAGCAAAAGAAAATTTCCTTTGGACGTCGCGTGTAGCTCAAAAAAGTAATCACTGTACCAAGGGCCTCTCCTCGTGATTAGCTTCCCGCTTTTCGCATCGAGAAGATAAAGAAACACGTTTGTTTGAGCTTCGTAAACCTGGTGCTTCGCATCGAAGTGCGCGGTCGCCACAGGATTCCCAATGGCGACGGCGACTACGTCGCCCGTCGCGGCCACCTGGGAGCTCGAATCATAGTCGTTGGCGGCATCCCGCCCTACCCGGTGATAGCCATACTTCACCAAATCTACCGTCCATTTGTGGCGGCCAGGAGGTTCACCCAGAACAGGCTTTGCTGAACAGGTGGCTAACAGAAGAATAGCCACTAGACTTGCGACCGAGGCCTGATAATGCAGGATCCTGGCCATGCCCCCTCCTCCATCACTTGGGGTAGCTTACTCCTTGACCAGATACAACGCCCGGCCCAGCTCCAACTCCAGCTTCGCGCCCTTCGGCAGATCCAACTCCTGCCCGCGCCCCGCTTCGGCGAGGTACGCCTCCAGAGCGCCCAGCGCCGCGGCCTGCGCTCCCTCTTTCGCGTTCTTGTCCTTCACGCCCTTTAGCGCGCCGACGGCCGCGCCAGTCGCCGCCGCCTGCGTCGCATCTTTCTGTGTGCCGCCGCGCCCCTCGATCACGCCCTCCTGCATCGCGCCCGGCTTGATGCTGTGATCTCCCGGCACAGCCACCACGTCCGCCACGAGCGGCAGGCTCCCAAATCGCGTGTGGATCTCGTCAAACGTCAGCCATAGCTTCGCCCGCCCCGTGAGCCCTGCCGGCTCCACGCGGCTGATGTGCCCGATGATCAGTGCTCCGGCCGGCAAGTAGATGCCCTGCCCCGCCTCCAGCGGCTCCAGCGTGCGCACGCGAAACTCCTGGTTCTGCCGCGCCGCCCGCGTCGTCATCTCCTCCTCCAGCTTCACCAGGAATCGCGTGCCCGGCGCCACGCCGTACACTTCCAGGGGCAATCCGTGCCGCTCCCCATCGGCCAGGCGCCGCTCGGGCGCGTTCGTCCTCGCCTGCGTCTCGGTGGAAGCCTGTTCTTGCTGTTCCTGCGCAACCACAGTTCCCGGCACCCACAGTCCTCCAACGATGAGCCCCCACGCCAACCAGCCCCTGCGTATTGCTGTCATAGCAGAATCCTCCTCCTGCACTGGACATAGAACCAATTGCAGTCGTTGGGCCACGCTCGTAACTCGATTCCTCTCCCTAAAGTTTTGATTTGTAAGGAGATGCACATTAATGCCTATAGCCAGCCGTTTCAGCTGTCTGCTTCCCCCTGCATAGGTGTCCGCAAAGACTGGCAGCCGCCTCCGCCTCGAAATCCACAATCCGCCCGTAACCATTCCGCCCTTTTCGCCTCACACAAAGGGGAGCTGGTGTGACCGCCGCGCCACCCTGGCCCACCTGTTGGTTGGCGACTTCCTTGCATCCAACAATCACGGCGTGGCGTACCATGTTCACTGCCGCTGTCGGCCGGAATCACCAGCTTGGAGGAAGCGCACCATCATGCTGATTCGCAAGGCGCCCGATTTGACCTACGCTGATGTCACTCCCAAATCGTTGTATCTCGACCGCCGCAAATTCCTCCGCGGCATGGGCATCGCCGGAGCCGTCGCCCTGGCTAGCACGCGTCTTTGGAACCTGGCCTCTCCGCGTGCGCGAGCCCTCGCCGCCACGAAATTCAGCGGCCTGATCAAAAGCCCCTTCAGCACCACGGAAAAGCAGAACACCTACGACGACGTCACTCACTACAACAATTTCTACGAATTCGGCGTGGACAAATCCGATCCCTCCAAAAACGCTGGAAAATTCCTGACCTCGCCCTGGAGCGTTTCCGTCGAGGGCGAAGTGAAAAACCCGCGCAAGTTCTCCCTGGATGACATCCTCAAGCTCGCGCCTCTCGAAGAGCGCATTTACCGCCATCGCTGCGTGGAAGCCTGGTCCATCGTCGTGCCCTGGATCGGTTTTTCCTTCAGCGCGCTGGTCAAGGCCGTCGACCCCACGCCGAAAGCCCAATACGTCGCCTTTGAAAGCTATTACGATCCCAAACAAATGCCTTGGGGCAAATATGCAGGCATCGATTTCCCCTACGTCGAGGGCCTCCGCCTCGATGAAGCTATGAATCCGCTAGCGCTCTTGTGCGTCGGCATGTATGGCGAATCGCTCCCCAATCAGGATGGCGCGCCACTGCGCATGGTTCTCCCCTGGAAGTACGGCTTCAAGAGCGCGAAATCCCTGGTGAAGATCCGCTTCACCGAAAAGCAGCCGCCCACGACCTGGAACCGCATGGCCTCGAATGAGTACGGCTTCTACGCCAACGTCAATCCCAAGGTGGATCACCCGCGTTGGAGCCAGGCCAAGGAACGCCGCCTCGGCGAATTCCTGAAGCGCGAGACCCTGATGTTCAATGGCTATGGCGATCAGGTGGCTAGCATGTATAACGGCATGGACCTCCGCAAGAACTACTGAGCCCCGATCCTGCACATGCGCGCACTCCTCACCAGCAAATGGACCAAGGTTGTTGTCTTTTTAGTTTGCCTGATGCCACTCGGCTCATTGGGCTGGCGGGCTTTGCATAACGATCTCTCCGCCAATCCCATCGAGTTCATCACCCACGCCACCGGCGACTGGACGTTGCGCTTCCTGCTGATTACACTGGCGATCACGCCATTCCGCAAAATCTTGCGCCTCCCCGATCTGATCCGCTTCCGCCGCATGCTCGGCCTGTTTGCGTTTTTCTATGCATGCCTGCACTTCACCACCTACATCTGGCTGGACAAATTTTTCGATCTAGCGGAAATGTGGAAGGACGTCGCCAAGCGTCGCTTCATCACCGTCGGATTCACCGCGTTTGTGCTGCTGATTCCTCTGGCCATCACATCCACAACGGCATGGATTCGCCGCCTTGGCGGCCGCCGTTGGCAGCAACTTCACCGCCTCATCTACATCAGCGCCATCTGTGGAGTGATTCACTACTACTGGCTGGTGAAATCCGCGGTGATTCGTCCGCTTGCCTACGCCACCATCCTCGCGGTTCTCCTGCTCTGGCGCATCGCCGCAAAATACTGGCCCCCGCCGCAACCCGCCAGCGTCGAATTACCGCCCAAACCGCAGCGCGCTCAAGCGTGATTGCGTGGCGATTTCTATCTTGCATTTGTCGGCTGGCACGAATTTCCAACGCGAAAGAGCTTCCCCCCTTGTTCAGGCAAAGCAAAGCGATGTCATCCTGAGGGGCGCGGCGTTTGCGCCCCGAAGGACCTCAACGTTCAGATCGTGCGAAATTTGATGTTGAGATCCTTCGCCGATCCTTATCGGATCGTCTCAGGACGACAACTTTTATCGAATTCGAGGAATGGATGAACTGCCGTTCGTCAGGAAGTTCGACTGGGCGATTTCATTCTTGTGTCTCGCGAGGAACTGCCGGATATTCCCAAGTGCTTCCGCGTACATCGCTTGCGTGACGCGACCTGTCTGCGTGTTCTGCTGGCTTGGGTGGTACACGCCGAAAAGCCGCGGCAGGCCCGGCGCGATCTCCGCTTCCGCGCCATGTGCGAATTTGCAAGCCGCGCGCGAAGCGATCTTTCCATCCTGCTTCAGGATTTCCAGGTACGCGTCCCACGCGATTTTCCCCAGCGCTAGCACCGCCGCGGGCCGCAAAATCTCCAGTTCGCGCTGCAGATAACCGCGGCAATTCAAAATTTCGCGTGGCAGCGGCTTGTTGGCCGGGGGCGCACAACGCACGGCGGCGGCAATGTAAGCATTGTGCAGCCGCAATCCATCCCCGCGATTCTGTGAAGCCGGCTGATTCGCAAACCCCGCCGAGTGCAGTGCCTTGTACAAAAAATCGCCGGAACGATCGCCCGTGAACACGCGGCCCGTGCGATTTGCTCCATGCGCCGCCGGCGCCAGCCCCAGGATAAACAATTGTGCGTTTCCGTCGCCGAAGCCCGGGACACCGCGTCCCCAATACTCCCACTCGCGGTACGCGCGCCGCTTCTCCCGAGCCACCCTTTCGCGGTATTTCACCAGCCGCGGGCATTTCTGGCAGGCGCAAACTTCCTCCGCTACAACGCGCAACGCCGCCAGGCGCTTCACTTGCGCCCTTTCAGCGCGGCCGCGATCAGCACCGCCTGATTTTGCTTCTCATCGTTGCGGCCATACAGCAGCGTCACCGTGCAGTGTTGGCTCTCCAGCCGTTTCACTTCCGCCAGCAACTCCTTTTTCTTTGCCAGTTCGCCGCGGTAGCGCTTCACGAACTCACCCCATTTCTCCGGATCGTGCCCGAACCATTTCCGCAGCGCATCACTCGGCGCAATTTCTTTCATCCACAAATCCACGCGGGCACGTTCTTTCGTCAGACCGCGCGGCCACAGACGGTCCACCAGCAAACGAAATCCATCCTCCTTGGAGGGCTTTTCATAGACGCGTTTCACGCAAATCATGTCGCACCTCGCCGGAAAATCTTCAGCACCTCTTCGTGCAGCAAACCGTTCGTGCTGACGAATCGTCCCTTATATATCGTGCGCTCGCCGGTGATGGTCGTCGCTTTTCCGCCGGCCTCTTCCACGATAAGGCCGAGCGGCGCCAGGTCCCACGGCTTGGAGACCCAGTCCAGCGCCGCATCCGCCGCGCCTTCAGCCACCAGCATGTGTTGCCAGAAGCCGCCAATCGAGCGGCTGCTGTGCGCCGCATCCGCCAGCCGGCGTATCATCGCGCGCACCTTCGTATCTTTGCTGGGCCCCGTCCCTGTCGTGAACACCAGCGCGTCCGCCAGCCGCGCCACCTTGGACACCCGCATGCGCTGCCCATTGCGATAAGCGCCCTCGCCGCGATACGCCCACCAGCGCGTCCCCCGGCCAAGCTCCGGCGCCGACGCTATCCCGGCCACAATCTCTCCGTTTTCCTCAATCCCCACCAGTGTTCCAAACGTGGGAATACCGCGCGAGAATTCCTCCGTGCCGTCGATCGGATCAATGATCATACGCGCGCGCCCGTTTTGTGACGGCGCCTTGGCGCTTTCGCCGCCCATCTCTTCGCCCAGCACATCCAGCGGCAGGCCGCTCGCCGTCACCTTGGCGCGCGCCATCGCTTCCACTTCTTTGTCCGCCTGGGTTACCGCAGTGCCATCCCGCTTGCGTTCCACGCGCATTTCCACCGCGCGAAAATACCGGCTCGCAATCGCGTCCGCCTCCTCCGCAATCACCTCCAGCAGCGTTCTGTATTTCTCTCCATATCCCATGATTTGGTCCTTTTCTCTCTGGCGCCGCGAAGTTGCGCGTTCCAAGCGTCCGCCGCGAGTCGCCCATTGCCGCAAACTCGCATTTGACACGCTCTCACTGTCTCCCTAGCATACAAATTTACCCCCATGTCTGCCCATGCCAACACCGGAACCGTGCTGGACCGCATCCTGGAATCCCGCCGCGCCTGGGTCGAGCACCGCAAGCGCGTCTTGCCGGAAACCGTCCTGAAGTATGGCGTACAGGCCGCTTCGCCCGTGCGTGATTTCCCAGCCGCGCTCTCCCGCGATGCCCTCAACGTTCTTGCCGAATTAAAGCCCGCTTCGCCTTCGCGCGGCGTTCTTCGCGATCCCTTCGATGCCCCCGCCCTAGCGCAATCGCTCGAAGACACGGGCGCCACCGCCCTCTCCGTCCTCACCGAAGAAGAGTTCTTCCACGGCTCACTGAAAAACCTGCGTGACGCGCGCAGAAGCGTTGCCCTCCCCGTGCTCCGCAAAGATTTCATTTTCGACCCCTGGCAAGTGTGGGAAACGCGCGCGAATGATGCCGACAGCTTTCTTCTGATCGTGGCCGCGCTCGGCGATATTCAGTTGCAGGAATTAATCGCCTTGGGGCGCGAACTGGGCATGGAGCCGCTCGTCGAAGTCCACACGCTCGACGAACTCACCCGCGCGATTACAGCGGGTGCGCGCATCCTCGGAGTAAACAATCGTGACCTGAAGACCCTCGCGGTGCGCGTGCAAACTTCCTACGAATTGATCGAGCACATCCCGGACGATTGCCTCGCCGTCAGCGAGTCCGGTCTGCGCACCCACGACGATTTGCAGAAGCTCCGCGCCGCCGGCTTCGACGCATTCCTCATCGGCGAGCACCTCATGCTCTCTCCAGATCCCGCAGCTGCCCTCACGCAACTCCTCACTCCGACGCCCCAATAGCCTGGGACCTTCGCAGTCGGTGATGACTTGCGGCCCGCGCGAGCACGAAGGCTTGGTGGCCAAGCTCATTCATCTAGCAGCGCGGCAAGATTCGCGGCCCCGCGCGGGAAGTCCTACCAAACTAAGGGAACGAGCCGGAAGCGCGTGCGCAGACAGTATTCGCTGTAGCCAGGCAGTTCCTGGCGCAGGACCTTTTCCTCGTTGAGCAGGCGAAAAACGTAAACCGGGATGAGCAGGGCAAAGGCAGGGCACGCGATGTACGAGCCCAACGCCAAAGATGTCGCGAGCCACATCACTAAGCTGCCCGAATATAGGGGATGGCGAACCATGCCATACGGGCCGGCGGAGATTACTTTCTGGCCGGCCTCGACTTGGATGGTGCGCGAGGCGAAGCTGTTGACCTTCATGACCCAAAACACCATGAGGAATCCCGCCAGAACCAGGACCTGAGAGAGCAGGATGAGCCACAGGGGCACTCCACCCAATAAGGTGCGCGACCAACCCCAGCGGTAATCCAGTCCGGGAAGCAATAAAGCCGCAAGGAAGAGCGGCTTCGATACTGTGATCAGAAGTTTCTGTTCGCTGACTTTCTCCTTGCTTTGCAGCCGGCGCTCCACCAATTGGGGATCGTGTCTATAGAAATAGAGGTAAGCAAGGATGCTGGGAATGAAAGTGACGCCCAAAAAGGCCCAGCCCTGCCAAAATTTCCACGAGCCTGCAGGAATAAACAACAGCGCGGCACCGAGGATCAGGACGAGTGAAAGGCGAACAACCAGTTTTGAGCCGAGACTCATCTCAATTTGGGATATTTGTGTTGGGTGCGGCCAACATTGAATTCCTGGCGAGGCACTCTCCGGACACGGTAACTCAACAAAGCCCCGCCTCACAATGGGATTCATTCGCCGATGCCCGCGCTAACCGGGAACTGACAATAGGTTCGCCGTTGTTTCTCTGGATAGCCATGAAATTCAGGGCCACTAAGGGCAGTACTTGCGCCGTTGGCAAGCCATTGACAGTGCTTCCAATGAAGATCATTTCAAAGTGTCGCCAAAAGGAGAGACAGGTGTACTATTGTTGTGTTCTCTCGATTAAACAGAAAACTCTGGCTTGATGCCTGGCAAAACAAAACTAGTTTGCTTTCTAGCTATACTCCTCGGGGTCGTTTTTCTCGGGGCGCAATTGCACTGTTGCGCGGACCAGAACTCCGGCACTACGGATTCGCGCGTCTGCCCGATCTGCTCCACTGCCGGGACCGCCATCGCCACTCCTACTCCGATCATAACGATGGTGCCGGCAACTAACCGGCTGGTAGTTATTAGTGTGGTGGCATCAGTACCTGTGGCGGTTTTCCGCAACGTGGCGCCGCGAGGGCCCCCCGCCGCCTAACGTAGCGCCTTTTACCCCTCATTATTTAAATAAAATCGCGGTTCGCCCCCCTGACAGGGACGCGCGAGGAGTCATCACTTGAAGAAAGGAATGGTTTTGGCAGTAACACTGTTGATCTCGCCGGCGTTCGCGGTGGGCCAACAGAGTGCTCCGCCCACTCCGGCAAGCACGCCGCCCCAATCCAACGCAACGCAATCTGGCGCGGCTCGGATCTCCCTGGACGACGCCATTCGCATGGCGCTCCAGCATAACCATGCGTTGCAGGCACTGCGCTCAACCATCCAGCAAAGCCTGGCAGAAGAAGTCACTGCTAATCTCCGCCCCAATCCCACGCTCGGCGTCGATGCACAGTTCCTTCCGATCTTCCAGCCCAACCAGTTCAGCTCCGACTACATTGACCAGCAGGCACAGTTCGATGCTGGCGTGGGCTATCTGTTCGAGCGCGGCAAGAAGCGCCAGCACCGCCTTAAGGCCGCACAGGATCTGACCACCGTGGTGCGCTCGCAGGTTTCCGACAGCGAGCGCCAACTTATCTTCAACGTGGGCCAGCAATTCATTGATGTTTTGCTGGCGGAATCGACCCTGGAATTCGCGCAGCAGGACCTCGACAGCTTCCAAAAGACCGTGGACATCAGCAAGGAGCGATTTCACGTCGGCGACATGAGCGAAGGCGATTTCCTGAAGATCAAGCTCCAGTTGCTGCAATTCCAAACTGACGTTTCCGCGGCCAAACTGGCCAAGCTGCAGAGCCTGGCCGCTCTTCACCAGTTGCTCGGTTTCGAGTCCGTTCCTGATGACTATGATGTGCAAGGCTCACTCGACTACCAACCCGTGCACGCCAACCTGAACGAACTGAAATCCCTGGCGGCCCTCAACCGGCCCGATCTCCGCGCCGCGCAGCAAGCCGTGGCTGCCGCGGAAAGCCAGTTGGCTTTGCAGCAAGCCAACGGCAAGATGGACATCACCGGCACCTTCAATTACACGCACACGGCTGGCGTGAATACCGGCGCCTTTTACTACAGCATGCCCCTGCCCATTTTTAATCGCAATCAGGGCGAAATTGTGCGCGCACGCTACGCCATCACCCAGGCGCAAGAGCAGGCCAGCGAAACCACGCAGCAGGTTTCCACCGACGTCGTCCAGGCCTACGCAAACCTCCACACCAACGATGAAATCATTCAGCTCTATCAGGGCGGCTACGTCGATCAGGCCAAACAATCGCGCGACATCAGCGAATACGCCTACCGCAAAGGCGCCGCAAGTCTGCTCGACTATCTGGACTCAGAACGAACCTACCGGGCCAACCAGCTTGCCTACCGCCAGGCGCTCGCGAACTACATGCTCGCACTCGAACAGATGCGCCAGGCGGTGGGTACGAGGAATGTGACATGAGGCATTTCACACAAGAACGCACGAAGCATCCGGCGCTAGTAGCGATCGTCGCTTTCGCGGCCGCTCTCTGTCTCTCTCTCCCGGGTTGTGGCTCAGGGCCGGGCGAATCGGAATCCAAGATGACTTCGTTCACCTCTTCCGAATCGAAGACGGACACGGCCGAACTCTTCAGCGTTCCGCAGGAGCAGATGTCTCACGTCCAGGTCGTGGCCGCGGAAAAAGGTCCTCTCCCGCGCACGCTGCGCCTCACCGGCGCGGTGGCTTACGACGCTTTTGCAACCACTCCCGTTTTCGCCGCGATTGGCGGGCCAGTCCACGAGATCCTCGTGGCTCCCGGCCAATTCGTGCAGGCCGGCCAGCCGCTCCTCACGGTTACCAGCCCGGACTACTCCGCGGCGCGCTCTGCCTACATCAAAGCCAAGGATTCCTACGCCCTTAGTGAAAGACTCTATACGCGCGCGCAGGATCTCTTCGCTCACGGCGCCATTTCCGAGGCCGATCTCCAGCAAGCGGAGTCCAACCAAACACAGGCTCACGCGGACTTGGAATCCTCCGCGGATGCCCTCCGCGCGCTTGGTCTGAAGGATCCGGAAGCCGTAATCAAACAATCCGTGCAATCCACGGCGCAAATTCCCGTTCCCGCACCCGTCACCGGCGAAATTGTGGAGCGCCTCGTGGGGCCCGGGCAGCTTCTCGTGGGAGGCACGACCCAGTGTTTCACCATATCCAACACCAACACTGTCTGGGTCCTCGTGAATGTCTACCAGAGCGATCTTCCCTTCGTGCACATCGGAGACACCGTCGAAATCAACACCGAATCCTATCCCGGCCTTTTTCACGGGAAGATTTCCTATATTGCCCCCGCACTGGATCCCACCACACGAACCTTGCAAGCGCGCATCGTTACCCAGAATCCCGGCAAGAAACTTAAGCGCGACATGTTCGTGACCGCGCTCGTCGGCGCTGGATCCATTCCCGACGCCATCGCGGTTCCCGACGCCGCCGTGCTGCGCGACACGGAAAACCAGCCCTTTGTTTATGTGCAAGCGAATGCAAACCAGTTTGCGCGGCGCGTGGTCACTCTCGGGAGCAGCAGCAAAGGCCGCACGCAGATCACCAGCGGTCTGAAAGAAGGCGAGCACGTCGTCGGCGACGGCGGCCTCTTCCTGCAATTCAAGAATTCCCTGCAGCATTAATAGGAGCGCATTGGAGACCTCTCGATGATTCATCGCATCGTCCAACTCGCTCTTCAACAGCGCTTCCTGGTGCTCATGCTCACAATTTTGATCATCGTGGCGGGCGCTTGGTCATTCCAACAAATGCCCGTGGATGCCTACCCGGACCTGTCGCCGCCGATGGTGGAGTTGATCACGCAATGGCCCGGCCATGCGGCCGAAGAAGTCGAGCGCCTCACGACGCTCCCTCTTGAACTGGCCATGAATGGCTCGCCGCGTCTCCACGTGATGCGCTCCATCTCGCTGTATGGGCTGTCGGACGTTATCTTGACCTTCGACGAGGGCGTGGACCCCTACTTCGCGCGCCAGGTTGTGTTCCAACGCATCAGCGACGCAACCCTGCCGCAGGGTGTCTCGCCCAGCATGGCCCCGCTCTTCAGCCCCAGCGGTCTCGTCTACCGCTACGTCATCGAGAGTCCCGATCGCTCTCCGATGGAATTGCATACCTACGAGATCTGGAACATCGAGCGCGCCTACAAAAGCGTGCCGGGTGTTGCGGACGACTCCGGTTTTGGCGGGCCCACGATGGAGTATCACGTCCTTCTGGATCCCGTGAAGCTCTATAACTATCACCTGCCTGTCGTGCAGGTGGTTGCGGCGCTCAACGCCAATAATGCCAATACGGGCGGCGGCTTCTACACGCAGGGCGGGCAGTTCTACTACGTGCGCGGCCTGGGCCTGGTGAAGACCACCGAGGACATCGGCGAAATAGTTGTCGCCAGCTTGAATGGCGTGCCCGTCCGCATCAAGGACATCGGCCGTGTGGTGATTGGCCATGCGCCGCGGCTCGGTATCTTTGGTTTCCAGACCAAGCAGAAGAAGGACGACGACGCCGTGGAAGGCGTCATCTTGATGCGCCGGGGCGAGCAAACGCAAAACGTCCTCGAAGGCGTCGAGAAGAAAACCGAGGAGATCAACAAGACCCTCCTGCCGCCCGACGTGAAAGTTCGCCCGTACTACGACCGCAGCGACCTCGTTCGCGTCACCACGGACACCGTCGAAGGCAACCTTCTTCGCGGCATGATCCTGGTATTGATTGTCCTCATCTTCTTCCTGGTCAGTTTCCGCGCTGCAATCATCACCGCACTGACCATCCCTCTCGCGCTACTCTTCGCCTTCATCTTCCTGAACTGGACGGGCGAAGCGGCCAATCTCCTTTCCATCGGCGCCATTGATTTCGGCATCATCATTGACGGCACCATCGTCATGGTGGAGAACATCTACCGGGAACTCGGCCTGCGTTATGGCACCGAATACAAATTGAGCGATGTCATCCTGGCGGCCGCTCGCGACGTTGATCGCCCCATTTTTTATTCCGTGGCCGTGATCATCGCTGGCTACCTGCCCATCTATGCCCTCAGGGGCCCGGCCGGAAAGCTATTCCATCCCATGGCGGACACCATGGGTTTTGCGCTGCTCGGCGCGCTCATCCTCACGCTCACGATCGTTCCCGTGCTCGCGTCCTACTGGTTCAAAAAGGGCGTTAAGGAAAAGCAGAACCGCATTTTCAACTGGATCCGCGATCAGTACGCCGGCCGACTGGAGTGGTGCTTGAATCACGCCGGGACGACCATCGTCGCCGCACTGCTGATTTTCGGCGCCACCCTCCTCCTCATTCCTCTAATCGGCGGAGAGTTCTTGCCCCATCTGGATGAAGGCGCCGTCTGGGTCCGCGCCACGCTGCCTTACACGATTTCGTTTGAAGAAGCCGCCAAATTTGCGCCGCAGGTCCGCGATCTGCTCATCCAATATCCCATGGTCACGGTAACAGGATCGGAGCTTGGGCGTCCCGACGACGGCACGGATCCCACGGGTTTTTTCAACTGCGAGTTTTATGTTGGCCTCAAGCCGTATAACGACAAATCGTGGTCGCAGACATCGGTCCGCACCAAGGAACAACTCGTCGCGGATCTCCAGAAAAAACTCGACACCTATCCTGGGGTGATTTTCAATTTCACGCAGCCCGCCGAGGACGCCGTGGACGAAGCCCTGACAGGCCTTAAGTCGGCGCTCGCCGTGAAAATCTTCGGCCCGGACCTCGACGTCCTTGAGAAGAAGGCCGTCGAAATCAAGAATGTCCTCGAAAAAACACCCGGCTTCACGGAGCTGACGGTCGTTCGCGAACTTGGGCAGCCCAGCCTGATCATTGACGCCGATCGTGCGAAAATCGCGCGCTATGGCATAAACGTTGCCGACGTTGAGGCCGTGGTGCAAGCCGCCGTCGGCGGCCAGGCGGCCACCCAGGTAATTCAGGGAGAAAAACTTTTTGATCTCGTTGTGCGCATGGACCCGAAGTTCCGCTCCGACGCGCGCGAAATCGGGAATCTCCTCGTGCCCGCACCCGCTGGCCAGCAGATTCCGCTTTCCGAACTCGCAACGATCAAGGAGTCCACGGGAGCCTCGTTCATCTATCGCGAGAACAACTCGCGCTACATCGGCATCCAGTTCTCGATTGAAGGTCGTGACCTGGAAGGCATCGTAGATGCCGGGCAGAAAAACATCGCTCAGAAGGTGAGCCTGCCGGAGGGATACCGCCTGGATTGGGGCGGCGAATACAGCGAATTGCTGGACGCCAAGGCGCAACTCTATATCATTGGCCCGCTCGCCGTGCTGCTGATCTTTCTGATCCTTTTCGCGCTATACGGCAACTTCAAATTCCCGGTCACCATCGCCCTCGGCGTGGTTATCACGGAGCCGGTCGGCGCTTTGATCGCGCTAAAGCTCACGCACACGCCGCTCAGCGTCTCCAGCGCCTTGGGCCTTCTTGCCTTGCTCGGCGTGTCCGTCGAAACGGCGGTTATTCTTGTGAGCTACATTAATAAACTTCGGTTGGAGGGAAAGAGCATTCGCGAAGCCACGCGGGAAGCCTCGCTCCTCCGACTGCGCCCTATTATGATGACCGCTCTGGTGGCTTGTCTGGGGCTCCTTCCCGCCGCGATGTCCACCGGTGTGGGCAGCGACACTCAGAAGCCGTTTGCCATCGTGGTTGTCGCCGGGCTGCTTTCGCGGTTGCTGCTTGGCTTTTTCGTCAACCCCGTGCTTTACGAAATGGTAGCCCGCGAAGGTGACGTTCTGCAGGTGTAGCGCTACCGGCTGCAACATGGGCAAGCCGGAAACGCACCCACCGCCAATCTGCGTGCTTGGTGTTCTCCCCCGCCTCACTTCGCGTACACTGTTCTTTATGGTCCGCGTCAAGATCTGCGGCATTACCAATCCCGCCGACGCCCGGCTGGCCAGCGAACTCGGCGCGCATGCACTTGGGTTTAATTTCTACGAGAAGAGTCCGCGCGTGGTTTCACCGGCCGATGCCTGGGAAATGCGGCGCAAGCTGGCGCCCTTCATCAACGCCGTGGGCATCTTTGTGGATTGGAAGCCCAGCGTCGTCACCGCTCTCGCCACGAGTTTGCGTCTGGATGCGGTACAGCTTCACGGCGACGAGTGCGCCCGCAATGTGGACGACTGCTCCAAACATTTGCCGGTGATTAAGGCTTTTCATGTGGGCCCGGAGCTTTCGGAGAAGCTTTTCTCGCGTTTTCACTCGGCCTCCGCGTTTTTGCTGGACGCCGCGTCCGATGCATACGAGCCTAGGCAATTCGGCGGCACGGGCAAAACCATTGACTGGTCCCTCGCCTGCAAACTTGCGGTTTCGCACCGTATCATCCTGGCTGGCGGCCTCACACCGGAAAACGTCGCCGAGGCAATTCGCACTGTGCGACCTTATGCCGTGGACGTGGCCAGCGGCGTCGAATCGCGGCCCGGCAAGAAAGATCCCGGCAAACTCCGGGCCTTTTTCGACGAGGTAGCCAGCGCCCAGCGCAACCCCGCTTGACGCGACCATCCGGCTCCGTTCCCATCCCATCTCGCTGTACAATACTTGTTCATCCATGAGCACCCAGATCACCATCCCGGCCACTACGCCAGGGCGTTTCGGCCCGTACGGCGGACGCTACGTTCCGGAAACGCTGATGGTGCCGCTGTTTGAACTCGAGCGCGTCTACGAACTCGCTAAAGCCGATCCTGCGTTTCAAGCGCGGCTCCAGGATTTGCTGAAAAACTTTGCCGGGCGGCCCACGCCGTTGCAATTTGCTGCGCGCCTCACGGCGAAACTTGGCGGCCCACGCATCTACCTGAAGCGCGAAGACCTGCTGCACACCGGCGCGCACAAAATCAACAACGCCATCGGGCAGGGACTCCTCGCCGTGAAGATGGGTAAGCCGCGCATTATTGCGGAAACGGGCGCCGGGCAGCATGGCGTGGCCTCCGCTACCGTGGCCGCGCATCTCGGACTGGAATGCACCGTGTACATGGGCACGGAAGACATGGCGCGGCAGGCGCTCAACGTCGCGCGCATGCGCATGCTCGGCGCGGAGGTGATTGCCGTGGAGTCCGGCAGCCGCACGCTGAAGGACGCCATCAACGAGGCCATGCGCGATTGGGTCACCAACGTGCGCACTTCGCACTATCTGCTGGGCTCGGTTCTGGGCGCGCATCCGTATCCCACGATGGTGCGCGATTTCCAGGCAGTGATCGGCCGAGAGGCGCGCGTGCAAATTCTGGAAGTCGAGAAGCGCCTGCCCACGCATCTCTATGCTTGCGTCGGCGGCGGCTCCAACTCCATTGGATTGTTCTACCAATTCTTGAAAGACGCCGATGTGAAACTCGTGGGCATCGAAGCGGGTGGCCGCGGCAATGGCCTTGGCGAACATGCCGCGCGTCTCGCCGCGCATCAGGGCTTTACAGGCGCGCGGCCCGGCGTGCTCCAGGGCACTTACACGTACGTGCTGCAAAACGAGGACGGCCAGATCGCTACCACGCATTCTATTTCCGCCGGGCTCGATTATCCCGCCGTCGGTCCAGAACACGCCTGGCTTGCCGATGAGCATCGCGCCGAATACGCCGCTGTTTCCGATCAGGCCGCGCTCGAAGCGGCGCAGCTTCTTTCGCGCACCGAAGGCATCATCCCGGCGCTGGAATCCGCGCACGGCCTCGCTGGACTGATCGAGCGCCTGCCGCAATTCAAGCCCAGCGATCTTGTCATCATGAATCTCTCCGGTCGCGGCGATAAGGACATGGACACCTACACCCGGCTGCTCGGTAAATTGAGTTGATGCCGTGTTCGTTCGGTGCCCTTTGAGTATCTTGTGACTTCAAGTAGGATTCAGTTTGAGCTGAAACAGATGAAACGAGCGGCTATAGCACTAACTGTGGGACTCATGGGCTCGCTGCTCTGTAACGCCGGCGCCCACGGGCAGACAAAAAATCAGAAAAAACAAATGCCTGTCTATGAGGACCGCGATGGGTACGAGGTCCTCTCTGTCCTCTTGAATAGACTGAGTGTCGTGCAAAAGAACGAGACAGTCAGAATCGATCCTCGAACGGCCTCACCGGGGAACGTCGCGGAAATCAAGGAAAAGTGTTCGGGCATTCCTCCAGAGTTTCGCAGCGCCTGGGAAGACTTTGACAAGAAAGTGCAGACTCGATCTGTTCTGCGTCGAGATTTTACGCTCGCAAAGAACTATGAACTGGTGTATCCGAGTGCCGTGGCTGTCCCAGACCATCGCGAGACCAGAGAGGAGGGCTATAAGCGCATTCGTTCAGGCACCTACTACGTCGCACCAGTTGGGTTCGATGACAAAAGAACCCGCGCGGTCGCTTTCGTGGAATACATCTGTGGGAACCCCTGTGGGGAGAGCTTGTTTTATTACCTGCGGAAGACTGAGAAAGGTTGGGAGGAAGCGTCGGAAGTACCGCCGAAGGTCCAGAGCTGCGGTGAGATCTATTAGAGGAAAGCGTCGTCCGGTCGACTCAGGAGAGGAACTTCAAAACTGTGGGCATGCAGACACGGATTAGTCAACGATTTGAGATGCTCTGTGCCTCCGGCGAGCTCGGCATCGTGGCGTACATTACCGCTGGCGATCCCACGTTGACTGCGACGCGCGACTTCGTTTTGGCGCTGGCCGAAGCGGGGGCAGATGTCGTTGAGCTCGGCGTGCCCTTCAGCGATCCTCTTGCCGATGGCCCCACGATTCAGCGCGCCTCAGAACGCGCCTTGAAGTCCGGCACGACCCTTGCCGGTGTGATCGCGCTGGTGCGGCAAATTCGCCAATCCAGCCAGGTGCCGCTGATGCTCTTCAGCTACTTCAATCCCATCCTCCAGATGGGCCTGGAAAAATTCGCCGCCGCGGCCGCAGGAGCCGGCGCTGACGGCGTGCTCGTCACCGATCTCACGCCGGAAGAATCGGCGGAGTATCGCCGCATCTTGCAGGCGCATCACCTGGACACCATCTTCCTGGCCGCGCCCACTTCCACGGATGAGCGCCTCGTGAAAATTGCCGCTTGTTCCACGGGTTTTCTCTACCTGATTTCGCGCACCGGCGTGACCGGAGCGAAAGACGCCCTGCCTGACGATTTGCCCGCTCTCCTTCGGCGAGCGCGCAGCTTTACGCAACTTCCCATTGCCGTGGGCTTCGGAATTTCGCTGCCGGGTCACGTTTCCGTCCTGGGCGGGCTTGCCGATGCCGCTGTGGTCGGCTCCGCGCTGGTCTCCGAGATTGAGAAGGCAGTTTCGCCCGAGGCGGCAGCCGCTGCATTGGGCGTGCGCGTTCGCGCGCTCAAAGAAGCGGCGCGCCGTGGCCTCTCCCGCTGCGAGGTCACGCCATGAACCTCTCCGACTGGCGGCGCCGCATCGATGAAATCGACAAAAAACTCGTGGAGCTTCTCAACGAACGTTCGCAATGCGCCTTGGAAATCGGCCGCATCAAGCAGGAATCGAACATTCCGCTCTATCAGCCGGACCGCGAAAGCGAAGTGCTGGCTAACGCCGAAAACGAAAACAATGGGCCGCTCTCGGATGCCGCGATTCGCCGCCTCTTTGAGCGCATCATTGACGAAGCGCGTTCCGCCGAGCGCCTGGCCATGCACGGCGATCCACCTCCCGACAAGGAGCCCAAATGACGCTGCGCACCCGATTTTTGTGTTGTCCTTTCCGAATTACAGGAACTGAGGCCTAACCATCATGGTCATCATCATGCATGAAGGAGCCACCGACGAGCAGATCCAGCACGTCATTGACCGCGTGATCGCCAGCGGCTTTGACGTGCATCGCTCGACCGGAGCTTCGCACACCGTTCTCGGTGCCGTGGGCGTCCATCGCGATTTCGATCATCGTGATTTCGAGCTGCTCGAGGGTGTGCGCGAGGTAGTGCGCATCACCCAACCGTTCAAGCTGGCCAGCCGTCAGTTCAAGCCGCAGGGCACAATCATTGACCTGGGCCGCGGGGTGAAAATCGGCGGGAGCGAAATCGTTGTTGCGGCGGGCCCATGCTCCGTGGAATCGCGCGAGCAGATCCTCTCCATCGCCGAAGCCGTATCCAAGGCGGGCGCCAGGATTCTGCGAGCGGGCGCTTTTAAGCCGCGCACTTCACCGTATGCTTTCCAGGGCATGGGCGAAAAAGGACTGCAGTTGATGCGCGAGGCCGCGGACAAGTTCAACCTTTTCGTTGTCAGCGAAGTGATGGATCCTTCACAAATCCAGATGATGGGCGCGTACGTGGACATTTTCCAGGTCGGCGCGCGCAACATGCAGAACTATTTTCTTTTGCGCGCGCTTGGTGAAGTCCAGAAGCCGGTGCTGCTGAAGCGCGGCATGTCCGCCACGATGGAAGAATGGTTGCTTAGCGCGGAGTACATCCTCAGCGGCGGAAACTACAACGTCGTCCTTTGCGAGCGTGGCATTCGTACCTTTGAGACGGCCACGCGCAACACTTTAGATATCGCCGCGATTCCCGTGATTCAAAAGCTGTCGCACCTGCCGATCTTTGCCGACCCCTCGCACGGCACCGGACGCCGCGACAAGGTGCCGCCGATGGCCCGCGCCGCCGTTGCTGCCGGTGCGGATGGCCTGCTGATCGAAGTGCACAACGATCCCGACCACGCGCTTTCCGATGGCGCGCAGTCGCTGTATCCGGCGAATTTCGCGCAACTCATGGCCGAGCTCCGCATTATCGCGCCCGCCGTCGGCCGCCAGCTGGTCTGAGCCTCTATGGCTGAATTGCCTAGATTCGGCGCCGCGCGCAAGGAGGAATCAGAGTGCTTCCCTTTTCCGCCCGCCCCGCGTATCTGCGACGATATTTCTTTTCTCCTTTGGCTGTGAACTGTAAACTGTCGACTGTAAACTTGCCCTTCCAATGGCTCCACATCTGATCCAGCGCGTCACCATCCTCGGCACCGGCCTGATTGGCGGTTCCTTTGCCCTTGCTCTGCGTAAATATGCGCCGGACATGCACATCGCTGGTTGGGACCGCGCCGACGTGGTGCAGCAGGCGCGAAAAAGCGGCGCGCTCAACGAAGCCTTTTCCGATTCGTTCGAACCCGCCCTGCGCAAATCCGATCTCGTCTACATCGCGCTGCCCATCGGCGCCACGCTCGATTTGCTGCCGGAAATTTCGCGGCACGCCCCCTCGCACGCGCTGGTCACGGACGCTTCCAGCACCAAGCAGCGCATCACGGAAGCCGCTGCCAAATTTTTTTCCCAGGAAGGTGGTCCGTACTTTCTCGGCGGGCATCCCATGGCCGGTCGCGAACTCTCCGGCTTCGAGCACGCGGACGCGGACCTTTTCCGCAATGCCACCTACGCGCTGACCAGCGATTCCGGGGAGAGCCGTGATCCGCGCGTGGTCGCGTTCGTGAAGATTTTGGAAAAAATGGGCGCGCGCCCGGTGTGGCTTGGCGCAAGGCAGCACGACTACGCCGTCGGCCTCGCTTCGCATCTCCCGCAACTCGCCGCGGTGGCGCTGGCGTCGTTTCTCTACGATCACCTCGACGAAAACGGCCTGCCCATCACGCTGGCGGGGCCGGGCTTGCGCGATTCACTGCGCCTCGCGGGCAGCCCGTACAGCACTTGGCGCGATATCGTGCTCACGAATCGCGAAGTGCTCTCCGTTGCGCTCGATCTCTTTGCCCGCCGCCTCGATGATTTGCGCGAACGCCTCGGCTCCCGGGAACTGGAAGCCGATTTCGACGCCGCCAACGAACTCTATAAGCTCTTGCGTACCCTATAGCTGCGTAGGCCAAATGATTCCACTCTAAAGCTTTGCAAGTTTGAGTTCGAGTTCGCGCAGCATGAAGACGTCTTCGCGGTTGTAGGCGAGCAACTCGCTGCGCAGCTTCTCGTCGCCCGTTTTCACATAAGCGCGAAACGCTTCCATGGCCCAGGCGCCTTCCCGGTCCGGGAATTGCCGCCGAAGCCCCAGCTTTTGCTCTACCTTCTTTAGGCCGCCATACAAGTTGCGCTTCCAGCACTCTGGGCAGAGGTCGAGGTGCTGATACTCCTTGTCCAAGACGATGCCCAATTGCGCGGCAATAACGGGAAAGTCGAACCCTACTCTTTTCTTGATGGGATCGGGGATGGAGCGCCCGTTATAGGTCACGATTTTCGCGGTGCCCTCGAGCGCCTTGGCCAGGTTCGCCTTCGTAATCTCCTTATCGAAGAGCTGCACAAACACGTCGCTGTCGTTGTCCAATAGCCTGACACCGAGAACCGTAATCAAGTGATTCTTGGAGTCGCGGAAGAACCGGTCGTCGTCACTCTTAAATTGCCCGACGTAGTTCGTTTCAATGTCCAGATAGGCTACTTTCATGCTCGCCTCCTTAGGCGCTCAATGATTAGAACCGACAAATAAAATGGATGTTTCCGTAGGATCGAAGATAGCACCGCGCGGAATGCGGCCTCAAGGTCAGAGAGTGAACGCGAGCCAGTGTGGGTGTAGATTCGATTTTGCGGACGGGCTGCCAATTCTGTATTCTTGGCAAACGGGAGTAGACTTCTCGCGAAGTCTCCCCTGAACGCGGAGAGGGTGTGAAGTGGACAAGCGGATTGCATCTCCGGACGATGCCATCGCCAATCTTCGTGATGGCATGACCATTCTCATTGGCGGGTTCGGGCTTTGCGGCATTCCCGAAAACCTGATTGCCGCGGTGCGCCGCAAAGGTACCCGGAACCTCACCATCGTCAGCAATAACGGTGGCGTGGAAGACTGCGGCATCGGCGTTCTGCTGCAGACCCGCCAGGTCAAGAAGATGATTTCCACATATATCGGGGGAAACAAGCAGTTCGAGCAGCTTGCGCTCAGCGGCGAACTCGAAGTGGAGTTGAATCCCCAGGGGACGCTCTCCGAACGCCTGCGCGCGGGTGGCGCGGGCATTCCCGGTTTTTACACTCCCACCGGTTTTGGAACGGTGGTGGCCGAGGGCAAGGAAACCCGCGAATTTGGCGACCGCATGTACGTCCTGGAACGCGCCCTGCGCGGCGATTTTGCCTTCGTCAAAGCGTGGAAAGGCGATCGCTGGGGCAATCTCGTCTATCGCAAGACGGCGCGCAACCTCAACCCCATGATGGCTACGGCAGCGGACTTCGTTGTCGCGGAAGTGGAGGAACTTGTGGAGCCGGGGCAAATTGATCCCGATTTCGTGCACACGCCAGGGATTTATGTTGACGCCATTTTTCAAGGCACGCACTTCGAAAAACGCATCGAACAGCGCACCGTGCGAAAATTGTAGGGTCTGATCCTCAGAGCGATCTGATTTACTTTGGCTGTGAGCTGTAAGCTATAAAATGTGAAGTTCCTATGCTCCTGACCGACGACCAAAAACGCGAACGCATTGCCAAGCGCATTGCGCGTGAACTGCGCGACGGTTACTACGTCAATCTGGGTATAGGCGTTCCTACGCTCGTCGCTAATTTCATTCCCGATGGCATGGATGTCGTCATGCAATCCGAAAATGGCATGCTCGGCGTCGGGCCGTATCCGCTCGAATCCGAAGTTGACGCCGACCTCGTCAACGCCGGCAAGGAGACGGTCACCGAAATCCCGGGCACCTGCTATTTTTCTTCCGCGGATTCCTTCGCCATGATTCGTGGCGGCCATATCGACCTGACCGTTCTCGGAGGCCTTCAGGTGGATGAAAAGGGAAATCTTGCGAACTGGTCCATCCCCGGAAAAATGCTGAAGGGCATGGGCGGCGCAATGGATCTGGTGGCTGGCGCGAAGCGCGTGTTTATCGCTATGGAACACGCCACGCGCGATGGCAAGCCCAAGATTCTGAAGAAATGTACACTCCCGCTCACTGGAGTTGAAGTGGTGGATCACATCGTGACGGAACTCGCCTTTATCGAAGTCACGCCCGAGGGCCTGCTGCTTCGCGAACTCGCTCCCGACGTCACCCTTGAACAGGTACAGTCGCTCACAGAGCCGAAGTTGCTCCTGCCACTGGGCGGCCCCGCTCCGATGGCAATCTAAGGGCATCTCCCATGAAACACGCGAGAAAATCTGCCGGTAGAAATTCAAAGCGCCGCGACATACCCAGATTCCCCGCCATCTCCGAAGAGATGAAGCACTGGTCCGCCATGCTCGAAGCCGAATTGAAAACATGGCCCGGCGTCATCTGCAAGCGTATGTTTGGTTTCCGTTCGATTTACCGCCGGCGGACCATCTTCGCGGCGCTGCCGTACTCTCGCGGCCTCTTCACTTCTTCTTCCGTCATTCTCAAATTCGACCCGATGCCCACGGCTTTATTCCAGCGAGCGCAAAAGGAGCCGCGCCTCGACACTTCCACGCGCGTGCCTGGCAAAGGATGGTTCTCCTTCGAATTATCTAGCGATGCCGATCTGCGTGACGCTCTGTGGTGGCTCAACCAGGCCTACGAATCCGCCAAAGGCCGCGCTCGCTAAAAAGGCCCGCGCCTCGTTCTGGACACTCTTTCCGCTTCTCTCTCCCACGCACGCAGACCATGCGGTAAACTAAAGGAAATCACCCTTTGCAAGGCGCACATGAAACCCGACTCCATCGTCATCATCAGCCTGCACTCCCCCAAAGAAAAAATCTGGGGCATCCTGCTGGACATCAATCCCAGTGGGGTAACCATCCGCGGCATCGACCTAAACTCCTTCGATCATTTCATCAGCCAGATCAACGCGCTGGATGCCGAACGCATCGGACTGCCCACGGTGTTTTTCCCCATGACGCGCATCGAACGCATCTCGCTCGACGAACCTTCGGGCTCGATTCCCTCCATGGCTGAGATCTTTGAGCGCAAGATCGGCCGCTCGCTGACCGATTATCTCGCCCAGTTCGCCTGATCTGCGCTATCCTGACACCCAATGAAAGTCCGCATCTGGACGGTACCCAATCAGATCACCTTTTTGCGCCTCGGGTTTCTGCCGTTTTTCCTGATCCTCATTCTGTATGAGGAATACCGCTGGGCGCTTCTCGTGCTGGTCTGCGCTGCGCTCACCGATGCGGTGGACGGCCTGCTGGCGCGTCGGCTCGATCAGAAATCAGCTCTGGGTGCCTACCTCGATCCGATCGCCGACAAACTGCTCCTCTCTTCGTCGTTTGTGGTGCTGGCGATGGAGAAAAAAATTCCCTGGTGGCTGACGATTCTGGTGCTGAGCCGCGATTTGCTGATGCTCGTGGTTGCCGCGGTCATTCTTCTGATTCAGGGTTACCGGCCGTTTCCGCCGAGCCTGCTCGGCAAGGCCACCACGTTTTTTGAGATTGGGCTGGTCTTTTTCACGGTGCTGGCCGCGGCGTATGCCAACGATCGCGTCGGCCTTCTGGCGCACTATCTGGGGTACACCGTGGCCGCGCTGGTAATCGCTTCCGGCTTCCACTATTCCATCGTCGTCGCCCGCCGCCTGCACATGGCGTAAACAGCCAACCATCGTTCTTCTGGTCTCGCCCGCCAATTCGCTTTTCCAATCGTTCAACTAATGCAGCAGGGGACGAATGCGCCGCAGGGCCGCGGCGAACTGATCGGCGTTATAGGAGGAAGGATTTTCGAGCTGTTGAAACAGCGCGTTGATTGCCGCGCGTGCTTCGGGGGCGTCGGCGGGTTTGGCATCCTTGCTGTAGGCAATGTACAAGGAATCGAGGGCCATGACCGCCTGTTCCGCAGCGCGTTCATCGGAAATGGAGATGTTTTCCGCGTCGTCGGCGATGCGTTGCAGCATGCGCAGCGTAATGGCCTGATCGTATTGCATGGTGGAGAGGCGCTCCGCGATGCGTTGCGCCAGCGGCGCGGCAGCCGCAGCGGCGTCCGCCACAACCCGGCGATCCGGCATCAGCTTGCTCATTTCCGTGGACACCGTCAGGAGTTGCCGGTCGAGTTCCTGCCCGTTCGCGGAATCCACTTGTTTCGCCAGCAAGCGGAAAACCGCATAGCGCGACGCGTTCCATGCGGGATCACCCGGGCGACGGCCTTCGTAACCATGCTCCTGGCGCCAGCTATCCTTCGCCGCACCCAGGGAATGATGGCAGGCAAAACAGGAAAGCTCCGCGTACTCCGGCCAGGGATCTTTCTTGTCGGCGCGTTCGCCGCGAGCGCGCCAGGCTAGGCGGTCCATGGAAGCGCTGAGCTGCACGGCTTGCCCCGTACTCCAATCGCGCACGCCGGCCCAGGCCGCTTCTTCCACAGGCCTGTCCGGCGCGGATTCGTGTGGCACTTTCCAATGCCGCGGCATCACCGCCGAAAATGAGTCCAGCTCAAAGTACAAATCGGGATGTCCGGCAGCGATCATTTCATGATCCACAAACTTTTCTTTCGTGCCGAGATGGCATTCCAGGCATTTCTGAGTGCGGTGAATGACGTCCCGCGTATCCTGCATGCCTAAAGCCACCGATTTTTCGTGTGGCCAATCGCGCGTGGTGTGCGGGCCCAGCCAGGCCGACGCCGGGCCGTGGCACGACTCGCAGGAAACACCCTCGGCAATCTCAAACGAGCGACCGCGCTGTTCCGGGGTGGTGTAGAGCGCGTGGCACACCAGGCACTTCGGTGCTGCTTCCGCCTTGTTGCCGAGTTTCAGGATACGCGCCATGCGCTCGCCAATATCGCCGGTGAGCGCCTGATACGCGCGGCTGTGCTTGTCCTGCAATATCCAGGTGGAATACTCGTTTTGCAGGATGCGGCTTCCCGCAATGGGCTTGACGCTGCCGTGGCAACTGGTGGCCGCGCAGGAGCCCGGGCCGATGTACTTGATCGGCTCCGGTGTGTCCGTAGCCGCGGAATTCGCCACAACCATACAAAGAAAGACCGCCGCAACAAGCAGCGCGAGCCGCCAGTATTCCTTTTGGTAGTGAATCCGCATGCGGTGAGACGCGAAACGTCTTTTCGCTTATAGCGTCGGTCTGCCCCCAAGTCAACCAGAAGCGTTGGCTTTTTGGGGGTATTGCGCGAAAAGACAACGGGCTGCGCTTTACTTCCCGCCGTGCTGCCCCTACTATGCGTCAATATCCTGAACCCCGAAGCGCGCCGGGGCGGTCGGCACGTGCGGCGCAGTTTCGCGAGACATTCCACCGTGATTTTTGACGAGCTGCGAGCCATCCAACTGCGCTACGGGTACCTGCCAAAAGCGGAGTTGGAAGCCCTTTCCCAGCGCACCCAGACGCCGCTCTATCAACTCCACAGCGTCGCCAGCTTTTACCCCCATTTTCATCTGGCACCACCCGCCAAGGCCGAAATCCACGTTTGCGCGGATATGAGCTGCCGCTTAAATGGCGCTTGCGAATTGCGGGCCGGCCTGCTGCGGCGCTTTGCCGGCGCGCGGCCGGAGGATGTGCAGATCAAGGATGTAAGTTGCCTGGGACGTTGCGATCAGGCGCCCGCGGTCGCCGTTAATGATCAGATATTCGCGGGGGTCACGGCTGAAAGCGCGGAGGACCTGGTGCGCCGGGCCATCCGCGAAGACGAATTGCGGGCCGATCATCTACATCAGGGCCGTGTGGCTTGCGCTTCCGATCCGTATGGCGAAGGCGAAAAGTACGGTGTAGTGCGCCGCCTGATTGCCACGAAAGATTGGGATGGCGTGCTGGCCACGCTCAAAGAAGCGGAATTGCGCGGCATGGGCGGCGCCGGCTTTCCCACCTCAATGAAATGGGATCTGGTGCGCAAACAGACTGATCCCGTGAAGTACGTCGTGTGCAACGCCGATGAAAGCGAGCCGGGCACGATCAAGGACCGCTTCATTCTCGGTAATCTGCCCCATCTGGTGATCGAGGGAATGTTGATTGCTGGCCTGGTGACGCGCGCCAGGAAAGGCATTCTCTACATACGTCACGAATATCCATTGCAGGAAGAAATTTTCGGCGAAGAGCTGCGCCGCTGCACGAAAGCCGGGTTCTTGGGCAAGAAGATTCTTGGCAGCGAATTTGATTTCGATCTGGAAATCTTCGTGAGCCCAGGCGGCTACATCTGCGGCGAAGAAAGCGCGCTGATTGAAGCGATCGAGGGGCATCGCGCCGAACCTCGCAATAAGCCTCCTTTCCCCGGCCAAGTCGGGTTGTGGCAAAAGCCCACGGTGATTAATAACGTGGAAACGTTTGTGAATGTGCCGCAGATACTGGTTCGCGGCGTGGAGTGGTACAAAACCGCGGGTGCGCATGGTTCGCGCGGCCTGAAGTTTGTTGGCGTGAGCGGCCATGTGGCTCGGCCCGGTGTGTTTGAGGTGCCTATGGGGACAGCGATGCGCGAACTAATCTATCAACACGCCGGCGGGATTCGCGGCGGGCGCGCACTGAAAGCATTTGCACCGTCGGGACCGTCTTCGGGCTATTTGCCGGCGTCCATGGTGGATGTGCGGCTCGATTTCAAGGCGCTGGCCGAGGCTGGCTCGATGCTCGGCTCGGGCGCGATTGTGGTTTGCGATGAGACGACATGCATGCTGGACATGGCGCTGACCGCGGTGCGCTTCTACCGCAACGAATCATGCGGGAAGTGCGTGCCGTGCCGCATGGGTTCGCAGAAGATGGTGGAACTTCTGGCGCGTTGGACGCAAGGCGGCGTGAGCGAAGCGCAGTATCGCGCGGACCTTGCGCTGGTGGAGGAGTTGTCGCAAGCCATGAGTCTTACTTCCATTTGCGGCCTGGGGCAGATTGTGCCGGCGCCGATTCAATCCGTGCTAAAGCATTTCCGGGCGGAGATTGATGCGCACGTGTTGCAGGGGCAGTGCCCTAGCGGGATCTGTTTTTCGGCGAGCGCGCGAATGCCGGAATTGGCTCGCGTGGGGATTCGACCTTAGGAAAAAGAATTACGCAGAGAACGCAGAGGGCACAAAGGGCGCGGAGAGGAAGAGGCAAAAGGCTTGAGACGAGAATGGGCTGACGTGGTGAAAGCGGCGGCAAGCCGCCGCACTCCAAGATGAGCGCGACGAACACAACGTTGGTGGAACTGACGATCGACGGCAAGCTTGTCCAAGTGCCTGCCGGAACGACAGTTTACGATGCCGCGCGCGTCCACGGCATTGCGATTCCCACGCTTTGCCATTTGCAGAACCAGACACCCGTGGGCGTGTGCAGGTTGTGCGTGGTGGACACGGGCGCGCGCGTGCTTTCCGCCGCGTGCGTGCGGCCGGTCGAGCCCGGCATGAAGGTCTCCACAAAATCGGAAAAGGTGCTGGCCGCGCGGAAGACGCTGCTCGAACTTCTGATGGCGGACCATCCTTCGCCTTGTGCGCGGCAGAAACATTCCGGCGATTGCGAACTAGAAACGCTGGCGAAGGCAGTGGGAGTGGGCACGCCGCGATTCCCGCGCCGCACCGTTTCGCGTGGCGCGGACGATTCGTCGCTGGCCATTGCCGTGGATCACGATGCGTGCATCCTGTGCGACCGCTGCATCCGCGGCTGCGACGAAATCAAAAGTAATTTCGTGCTCGGACGAATGGGCAAGGGCTATTCCGCAGGCATCGCGTTCGATTTGAATTCGCCGATGGGCGATTCCACCTGTATTTCCTGCGGCGAATGCATGGTCTCCTGCCCGACAGGCGCGTTGACGAACAAAGGCGTGGTGGGCACGGCCATTGCCGCGGGCCGCGACGCGCAGAGCCTGACGGCAGAGGAGCTTCACAAGCTGCCGGTGTTCGCGGGCGTTTCCGGAACATTCCTGGAACTGAATCGCGGCGCCATCGTGGAGCGGCGCTACAACACGGGTGAAGTAATCTGCCGCGAAGGCGAGTTTGGCTCGACCGCGTTCTACATCCTGGAAGGCAAGGCGCAGGTGGTCATTGCCACCCCGATTGCCCACGTAAAGACGCAAGGCGGCGCGCAGGGCTTTTTCAAGCGGCTGACCAGCGTGCTGGTAGGACGTGAGCAGGACAGGCGCGAAGAGGAAGCGCGCGATCGCACTATCCCCATCGATGCCTCGGTGGACTTGTCCTACGGCAACCCGGTGGCGGAGCTTGGACCCGGCGATCTTTTCGGCGAAATGACCTGCATGAATTTCTATCCGCGCTCGGCGACGGTGCGCGCGGAAAGCGATGTCGTGGCGTTCGAGATGTTGCGCAACGTCCTCGACATCATGATGAAGAACAAGACGTTCCGCGCACAGATCGAGCAGAACTACCGGCGGCGCGCGCTGGAAACGCATTTGCGCGGCGTGCCCATGTTCGCGGAATTGTCGCCGGACTTCATCGAGCACCTGAAAGAAAGCGTGGAACTGGTGCGTTACGCGCCCGGTCAAGTGATTGCGCGGCAGGGCGACGCGGCGGACAGTTTTTATCTGGTGCGCATCGGCTTCGTGAAGATTTCGGAGGAGTACCCCGGCGGCGAGTTGGTGCTGGCGTATTTGTCGCGCGGCGATTATTTCGGTGAAATCGGGCTGCTGGGCGGCGGCGTGCGCACGGCGACATGCACGGCGCTGGATCACGTGGAAGTGGTGAAAATCTCGGGCGACGATTTCCGCCAGATGGTGGAGCGCTTCCCTAGCGTACGCGTGGGCCTGGAAGCAGTGGCTGCGGAACGGCGCTCGGCGAATGCGCAGCGCATGCAGATGGTGCACAGCGTCCCCATCGAGCAGTTCCTTTCGCAAGGGCTGATGGAAGCGCAAAGCCTGCTGATCCTGGACTTGCAGAAATGCACGCGCTGCGATGCCTGCGTGAATGCCTGCGCCGATGCGCATGACGGCGTGACGCGGCTGGTGCGCGAGGGGCTGCGCTTTGAAAATTTCCTGGTGGCGACGTCCTGCCGGCAGTGCCGCGATCCTCTTTGCATGGTGGGCTGCCCGGTGGGTTCAATCCGGCGGCGCAATTCCCTGGAAGTAATTATCGAGGATTGGTGCATCGGCTGCGGCCTCTGCGCGCAGAATTGCCCCTACGGGAACATCAACCTGCACCCGTTTGAGATCATGGCCGAGGACCCGGAGCAGGCGGGGCGCCGCAAAGCGGTGGTGCAGCAGAAAGCCACCTCCTGCGATTTGTGCACGCACCTGAAGGAGCCGAGTTGCGTGTACGCCTGCCCGCACGATGCTGCGCACCGCGTTGATCCGCGAAAATTTTTTGCCGGCATGATGGGCCCGGAGCCGAAGCCATGAGGACAGCGCGATGAGGATGGACGCCACACAACGCAGCTGGGCCTGGCTCTCACTGGGAATTCTCCTGGTGAGCGGGATCGTCTATGAGTTATACGCCGTGAATGCGCCCGCCGGCCCGCGTGGCGGCAGCGCCATGGGGCTGGGCTTCGGCATCGCGGGCTTCGCGTTCATGATTTTCGCGGCGTTGCTCGGAGCGCGGAAGCGCGTGCCTACGTGGCGGCTCGGCCGCGCGCAGGCCTGGATGCGTGGCCATTTGTGGCTAGGGTTGCTCAGCCTGCCGCTGATTCTGTTTCACGGCGGCTTTCACTTTGGCGGAACTCTAACGCGCGTGTTGATGTGGCTGCTGATCATTACCGTGGCGAGCGGTTTGTTTGGCGCGGCGCTGCAACATTACGTGCCTCGGCTGATGACCACAGATGTGCCGCTGGAAACGATCTACGACGAAATTGGAAATGTGCGCAGGTCGCTGCGCGAGGAGGCGGATCGCGCTGTGGAAGCGCTCTGCGGTTCGCTGGGGTTTGCGAAAGGTGACACCGCCGAGGAATTGCGCGCCGGCGGCTTCACGGCGTTGCGGCCGATTGCGGCATCCGCCGTGCCGCTGCGAACTTCTGCCGCAGTCAGCGCAGGGGCGAGCGCCGCGGTTGCCGCCGCGCCGGAAATAGCGCTCCTGAACGCGGAATACAGCGCGCCGCTGACGCGCTTCTACCTGCATGAGATGCGCGTTTTTTTGGAGGAGCCGATGCGCCACGGCCAGCGCCTGGGCGATGCAGAGAAAGCCAAGAGCGCTTTTGCGGCTTTGCAGACGCTGCTGCCAGCGGCTGCGCGAGACACGCTAAAGGAACTCGAGGAAATCTGCGACGAAGCGCGTCAACTATTGCGGCAGGAACGCCTGCATCGATGGTTGCATGGCTGGCTGCTGGTGCACATTCCACTTTCGCTGGCGCTGATCCTGCTGGGCGCGGTGCATGCGGTCGTCGCTCTGCGCTATTAGAGAAGAGAAGCAAGAATTAACACAGAGATTACTGAGGTAGAGTACAGAGGTCGCAGAGAAGAAGTGGCGAGAACGCGCACAACCAAGAGGCTGGCGCAGCGCATCGACCTGAATTATTTCAAAAGGCCGACGCCGTACAAGCGCGCCAAGCTGTGGCTCTGCATTCTGGTGCCGCTCGTGGCGCTCCTCTGGATCGCCTGGCGCGGCTTTTTCCATGACTCCCGCGTCTATTCCAGCGGCCGATTGAGCGAACCGCACGCCGTGCTCGAAAAGCAATGCGCGGCCTGCCACGTGCAGAAGGCCGGCGAATTTTCCGCTAACGCGCTGGATGGCGCGTGTCTCGGCTGCCATGACGGCCCGGCCCATCACGAAAACCAGGTGAAAGCTCAGGTGCCGCAGTGCGCGACATGCCACGCCGAACATCGCGGGCGCATCAACATCATCGCCACCAGCAATCAGGCCTGCGCCGAATGCCACGGAGATTTGCTCGTCGCCGGTAATATTCCCAAGTACTCAGCGCACATTCGCAGCCTGGAAGATGGCCATCCGGAATTTGCGGCGTTGCGCAATGGCGCGAAGGATCCCGGCACGATCCAGTTGAATCACGCGATTCACATGAAACCTATTCGACGCGGGCCAAACGGGCCGATCGTACAACTGGAGTGCGGCGATTGCCATCGCCCCGGCGTCTCGAAGGCCGACTGGCCATATGCGGACAAAAACTACGTCGCCGCCAGAACGTCCTACACGCAGGACGATTCTCAAGCCTTGCCGCGCGATCTGCTCTTGGGACCGCGTACGGCCTCCGGCCGGGAAACGATGGCCCCGGTGAAATTCGCGACTGCCTGCGCGTCGTGCCATTTGCTCTCGTTTGACAGGCGCTTTGAGGAGGGCGTGCCGCACGATAAGCCCGAAGTGGTGCATGTTTTCCTGGTGAAAACCTTCACCGTGTACATCGCAGCGCATCCGTCAGAGCTTCGCGAGATTCAGAAACCCGAGCGCATGTTGACCGGAGAGCCGCCCATGCCGCGCGCGCAGTCTCTCACCCCAGCGCAATGGGTGGGGGAGCGAACGGCGGTTGCGGAGGAACTGCTCTGGGGAAAAACTTGCCGGCAATGCCATACACTCAATAGCACGCCGCTTCAGGACACCACGCTCGGCCGCTGGGACGCGGCTACAGCACAAAATGCATCGCACGGATCAGGTGCTGGGGCGTACTCCGATCCCGCGGAGTTGCCGCTGCCCGTAATTGCCCGCACAAAGACAATAGTGCGCTGGCTGCCGCACGCGAAGTTCGATCACGATGCGCATCGCAGCTTCACGTGTACCAGTTGCCATGCCAGGGCGCTGAACAGCACGGAAATGAGCGACGTGCTCGTACCGGGAATCGAGAATTGCAAGACCTGCCACGCGCCCGGCCCGGAGCATGCCGAGTCGCGCTGCTTCGAGTGTCACATCTACCACGATTGGTCGAAGCGGAAGGAAGTGAAGCCGGCGTATACCTTGCCTGCGTTGCTGCGGACCGGCGCGAGATAGGATTCGCGCGACGGGTTTGCGTTCCCTGGTGGGATTGGGCGATAGAGTGGGAACCGCAAAAGCGGCGGCCCTTCGAAGCTCAGGCTATACAAGCCGCCGCACTCCATGCGTTAGCGGTTGACCAACGTCATCATCATCTCAGGATAGCGCATGCCGGCGGCCGCTCCCTTGGGTGCAACTTCTTCGATCCGCCGCAGATCTTCTGCTGTGAGCTTTACCCTCAAGGCGCCTACATTTTCTTCCAAGTATTTGCGGCGTTTTGTGCCGGGAATCGGGATGATGTCCTCGCCCTGCGCCAGCAACCACGCCAGCGCAAGCTGCCCCGGCGTACACTGCTTTCCCCGTGCGAGCGCCTCCACGCTCGCGACGAGATCCAGGTTCTTCTGGAAATTTTCGCCCTGAAAACGCGGCGATAACCGCCGGTAATCATCCGCCGCCAGATCCTCGAATTTCTTGAATTGCCCGGTGAGGAACCCGCGGCCCAGCGGGCTATACGCCACGAAGGCAATGCCCAGTTCCCGCGTAGTCTTCAGAACCTCGTCCTCAGGATCGCGGGTCCACAAGGAATATTCCGTCTGCAGCGCGGCGATGGGATGAACTGCGTGCGCGCGCCGAAGTGTGGCCGGCGATGCCTCTGACAAACCAAGGAAACGCACCTTGCCTTCACGTGCAAGCTGTGCCATCGCGCCGACTGTTTCTTCGATAGGCGTATCGGGATCAACGCGGTGCTGGTAATAAAGATCGATCACTTCAACGCCGAGCCGCTTCAGGCTGGCCTCGCAGCAGGCGCGCACGTATTCCGGCTTGCCGCTCACTCCGCGCACGTGTGGGTTGGAACGGTCGCGCACGATGGCAAATTTCGTGGCCAGAAAGACCTGCTCCCGGCGATCACGAATGGCCTGGCCGACAAGAATTTCGTTGTCGCCATAACCGTAGACGTCCGCGGTATCCAGAAAATTCACGCCGAGTTCAATCGAGCGGTGAATCGTGGCGATGGATTCGGCGTCATTCCGCGGGCCATAAAATTCCGACATGCCCATGCAGCCAAGCCCCAGGGGCGATACGCGCGGTCCGATTTTTCCAAGTTTGCGGAGTTGCATGCGGGCACCTCAGTTGAAGCGTATTTACATTTGGATGGGCAGATTGCTTGCCCGGATACATGATAGAAGAAAGCTCGGCACAGGAAAAATGATTGAAAAACCACGCCGGCGCTATCCTGGCGCCTGCTTGTCCAGATATTTGACCAGCATCACTTCATTGCCCTGCTCGTTATAGAGCAGATCATCAACGAGTTTCTTGGCCATCAGGATGCCGAAGCCTCCTGGGCGCAGGCCCTGCGCTTCCCGCTCGCTCATGTGGCGGAATGGCTCATCGGGTGGATTGTTCAGGGCGGAGTGCTTCAGTTCATCCAGCGAGAATCCCTGACCCGGATCTTTCACCTTGCACATCACCATGCGGCGCGTTCGTACGTAGCTCACTTCAACGTACTGGGTAGGATCGAAATTGCCGCCATGCTCGATGGCATTCAGCAGGACTTCTCGAAACGCCGCAGCCACTTCCTCCTTTTCCGCGTCGGGCAAATCGGAAGATTCCCGGGAGAATTGTGTCAGCCGGTTGGCGGTGAGCAGATCGCAACGCACGGACAGGCGCACCCAATTCGGCGTCGCAGAGAGGATCTCGATGCCGTCATCCCAGTAGGGTTCGGTCATCGCTGCGCGGATCATGTCCAACAGTCTTTCGGTGGAAAACGGCCGGGAGAAATAGCTGAAAGCACGCTCTCGGATCGCAGCCAGTATGTCTCCCGGCATGAACTCGTCGGCGAGGATAATCAGGCGGGTGTGTGGACGCACCATGCGCAAGCGGCGCAGGAGCTCGACGTCTTCCTTGCCGGAGGTGTGCGCGCCGGTGACGATCAGATCAAAAGGCTGCGTCTTGCTCAACTCCAGGGCTTCTTTGTTGCTGGCCACCAGTTCAACGCTCCACCCCTCTTCCCCAAAGATGTTCGTAAGCAGCTTATTGATCTCCGGGCTGGAATCCACGAGCAGCGCCCGATGTTGTTTGGAAGTCGAGGGGCTCGCCGGAGAGGGCAAGAAAGACGGGTTTGTGTCCATGCAGACCTCAAACTGTGCCGCCAGTGGGCGGCCGAAGGAGGACAGTATGAGACAAGAATGCAGGAAGAAGAGGGGGCGCGCAAGAGGCGCCCCCCACGGGAATCAGCCAAGTTCGCTGGTCATCAGGAACAGCGGCTTCATCTCGAAGCTCTGATAAACCGGGCGGAGGCGCTCGATATTATAGTGCTCCTTAACGTTGACGACTTTCTTCGTGGCGGTGACAGTGTCGATGGGCATGTTGTCATAGCGCCCGTTCTTCAACACCACCAGGCGCCCGTGAATGCGGTTGAGGATCAGGTCCAGCGCCAGATTGCCGTAAGCCATCGGGACGATGGAATCGATTGCGTCGGGATCGCCGCAACGCACCAGGTAGCCGAGTTTCTGATTGATGCAGTCAATTTTCTTGCCATTGTTGAATTTGGGCGAATGCGCCGTCAGTTCCTCGGAAACGAGGTCGCCAATGCCACCGAGTTTCTTGTGGCCAAAGGCATCCGCGGCATCCCGCTGGAAGACCATTTCGCCACCCTTGAACATCGCGCCCTCGGAAACGAGCACGATGGAATAATGGCTGGGATTTTTCTTGCGATCGTGGACCAGGAGTTCCGTCAGTTGTTCGATATCGAACTTGTGCTCGGGGATGACGCAGCGATTGGCCGCCCCGGCCATTGTCGGCAGCATTGCGGTGTACCCGGCATAGCGGCCGAACACTTCGAGGACCATGAAACGCTCGTGGGAGCCCGCCGAGGTGCGCAATGAGTTGGTCATCTGGATGGTGCGAGTGATGCAGGTGCTGAAGCCGATGCAGTAGTCGGTTCCGGGCACATCGTTGTCCATCGTCTTGGGTATAGCAACGACGCGCACGCCTTCCTGGTACAAACGCACGCCATAACTCAGCGTGTCGTCGCCGCCGATCGGGATCATGTACTCGATGCCCAACCAGGCGAGGTTTTTCAGGACTTCCGGCGTGAGATCGTTTTTTTCCGCGTTGAACTGCCCCTTCAAGTGCTCGGGAACACTGCTCTTGCTGACGCGGCCAGGGTTGGTGCGCGAGGAATGGAGGAATGTGCCGCCAGTTCTGCCAGCACGATTCACGACTTCTTCGGTGAGCCGCTGGAAGTTGTCGGAATTGTCGTGCTTTTCATCGCGGACCATGTCCACGAGTCCCGCCCAGCCTCGACGGAAACCGATGACCTCGTAACCTTCGCGGAGCGCCCGAAACGTTACGGCGCGAATCGCCGGATTTAGCCCGGGGACGTCGCCGCCGCCGGTCAGGATGCCAATTACACCTTTCTTTACGTTGATATTAGCCATTGTGCAAGGATCGCCTTAGTGTGGGATAGAGAACCTATGATTATGTAAGAAGAAAAGGAATTTAGAAAGGGCGTAGTGCGAAGAAAATTCCGCCTCGAGTCGTTGACCAAGCGTAAATGCTTAAGTCAGAGGGATATGGGCAGCATTCGGGCGCGTGGCGACCGCGTGACCAACTCACGAGATTCGGCGCTACGGCTCGATGCGCGTTCCCAGCACGTCCAGAAACTTCGCCAGCCACACGGGATGCGCCGGCCACGCCGGTGCGCTGACCAGATTGCCGTCCACAACCGCTTCGGTCATGGCCAGTTCGGCAAAAGTTCCGCCCGCGCGCGTGACCTCCGGAGAAACGGCCGGGTAGCAACTGCACTTCTTCCCTTGCAAAACTCCGGCGGCGGCAAGAACCTGAGCGCCATGACAGATCGCGGCGACGGGTTTCTTCGCGGTGGCAAAATGGCGGACAATTTCCAGCACGCGGGGATTCAAGCGAATGTACTCCGGAGCACGCCCTCCCGGAATCACCATCGCGTCATATTCCTCGGGCTTGATCTGGTCGAACGTGGCATTGAGCGCGAAATTGTGGCCGCGCTTTTCGGAGTAAGTCTGATCGCCTTCAAAATCGTGGATGGCAGTGCGGACAGCTTCGCCGGCTTTTTTCCCGGGACACACAGCGTGAACCGCATGGCCCACCATCAACAAGGCCTGAAAGGGCACCATCACCTCGTAGTCTTCCACGAAATCGCCAACCAGCATCAGGATGTTTTTGCGAGACATTGCAACCTCCTTGCAAGACAGAAAGCATAGCAAACTGGCATCAAAACTGCTCAACCGCACCATCTCGCTCGCGAATCATCTCAAGACGATACGTTTTCACATTGCGTTATTGGCAATGAGACAAACTTGTCCCGCTTGGTCGATCTCCGGTCGTGATGCCCTCCATAACCCTTTGTCAACACTGAGCTTGGAAGACTTGCAGTTTCAGCGCGCCGGACAACGCACTGGCACGAAGCGTGCCCCCTTATGGAGCACGGAGGGTATCTCTGTGTACCGATTTACAGGTCATCAAGTTCAACACAGAATCCGGGCTTTCTCGCTTCCCCTGCTGGCTGCTGCTTTGATGCTCGGTTCCTGGCCGTCGCTTCGCGCCCAAATAACCGACGGGGAAGCGCCACGTCACATCAAGATGGCAGTGAAGCCCGAATACTCGCTGCTGGCCAAACGTTTGAGCCTTAGCGGCATCGTGAAAGTGGAAGTAGTCGTCGCGCCAGACGGTAAGGTCAAGCGGACGCGCGTTGTCGGAGGTCACCCGGTATTAGGCATCGAAGCCGAAAAGGCGGCGCGGGCGACAATATTTGAAGCTGCGCCGAAAGAAACTACTCAGATTATTGAGTTCCGCTTCTCATCGTAAAGCGAATTCTCTTGAAATGAATTTCTCAAGGCACTGCCCTTGCTCGCGCGGGGCAGGGATCGTCCAGCGTGGCTTGCGCTTTACTGGGGTGGTGCCGGCACCGGCAGTTTGGATTCCTCAATGGTGAGCATGTCGGTACGCGTTTTGTCCCACTCGCGCAGAGTCAGGCCGCGAGCGGCAAAGAAACGCCGGATTTGCGCGGAATCCCAGCGCAGTACTTCCTCCAGCACGGGCACGAGCACACTCATGGTGTTGTCGCTGAGTACCGTGCGGCGCGCGACGCGGGTGATGAATTGCGCCTCGGAAACGGCGATGGTCAGGCCATCGTGCTGGTTGACGTGCATCATCACGGGCAGGTCGGAACTCCCATCGCCCATGTAAATGACGCTGTCGGTGCTGATGCCCAAGGAAGCGCGAACCTCCTCGAGCGCGGTGATTTTCCCCCAGCCCGCGGTGGCGCGGACGATGGACTGAACCTCGCCAGTCGCTTCGTTGAAGCGGAATCGCGTGCCGACAATGTGATCGGGCGGCACGATGCCTTCCAGCGCTGATTGGATGATCTCCCTAGGCGATGCGGAGATGACGTAAAACGAGAATTTGTAGTCATCGGAAAGTTTTTCGAGTGAGCGCGCGAAAAGATCGACATCGTGCTTCAGTCTGATGCGCTTGCCCGTTTCGATTAGATGTTCGCGCCGCACGCGGCGGAAATCCGGGTCATGAAGAATCAGGTAAGAGAGTTCGGCGCCCTGCTGCACCAGGTGGATCTCGGACAAGCCTTTCACCTTGTCGTGAAACCCGTGAAAGCCGATAAGTTCGCTGAGGACGACGCCTGAGTCGTTGAAGCTAAGGGTCTGGTCAAAATCGCTGGCCAGAAGATACTGCTTCACCATGAAAAGTACTCCTTCTTTCTGCCCGCCACTGCGGGCACGAGCCGGACTGGCGGCCCGGAAGCTTCCTCACAGGTACAAGTTAACCGCAATCCCAAGGCTGGCCCCAAGAATAATTTTGATGGGTGCTATGCGAGGAAAACGTCAATGGATTGTTAGTCGTAGATGAGATGCGCCGAAAGGGTAATCGGTTGCAAGGAAACAAGTTAAGTGCGGGAAAAGTCGTGGAATGAGGGAGTTAGGGCGAAGCTAATGCGGAATTTTGAATCGAAGAAAAAGCGATGGAGAAAAAGGTTGACAAACGGCGCAAGGGCAGCGAATGGCCCCCGGCAAGGCTGAATTTGCCTGCGCGAGGTCAGTTTCCCGCCGTGGCGTGGGGCTGGAGGCGCTCCACTGGCTCATCGGTGACTGTATAGAGCTTGCCGTTGCGCAGGTACAGGCGCTGGGTTTCTTCGCGATTCAGGGGACGTGCGCCGCGGCGGCCAAAGACGGCCAATTGGTTGCCGGATTCGTCTACCGCGCGATCGCGATCGATGCCTTTGGAGATGGCGAGAGCGGGGCCTTTGGTGCGCGCGGTGGCGATCAGCTTGGGCGTGGGACGCGGGCTGAAGCCGGAGAAATGCGCAGGATCATCCCACGGTGAGAGAATCTGCAAAACGCGCAAGCCATTCTTGCCGTCGGCGACAAAAGCGAAGGCGCTGCCGGCGACCATGCCGATTTTCACGTCGTTGACATCGTTGAGCTGGCCATCGGCGGTGAAGAGTTGATCCAGCTTTGGAGCTTCAGGCTTTTCCACGTCAATCAGCGCCAGACCCTGTTTGCCTGCGGAAACATAGGCATAGGTGCGCGCGACATAGATGTTCCGCGCGTCTACAAGAGGCACGGCGGCGCCGGCAACCGGCTTGGGTTGCGCCAGATCGGTGACATCTAAAACTTTCATGCCGTCACGATCGACGACGAAGGCGTACCGGAACTGCACGGCGATGCCGCGCGGCTCGTTCAAATACGGCTCGCCCAGGGTGGCGGTGATTTTAGGCGCAGCGGGATTGTCCAGGTCAACGACCACGAGCGCCTTGTCCGTGAGGATGTAGGCAAACGTGCCGGCGATGGTGATGCGGCGCGCGCCCGTTAGCATGCCGTTGGGATTGAACGCCAGACCACGCTTCAGGAAATTGTTCGTGGGGTTGCCATCAAGCAGCGTGCCAACGCCGGGACTCTTGGCCTTCAGGTCGGGATTGCCGACGACGACCAGCCCTTCTTCCTTGTCGGCGACATAGAGGAAGCCGTAGAGCAAATGAATGGCCTGCTCCTCATTTTCCTGAAGGCGCGCACGCAACGGATCGACGCCCAAGGTTGTAGGCGAAGCAACGGCCACGGCGTTTCTCGTCGGCAGATAAAACTTCTGGCCGAGCGGCGATACTGGCGCGGTGGTGATGCGCTCCGAAAAGCCCTTGTTGTCCAGATTAGCGATGTCGTAGATCCGCAAGCCGCCTTTGCCCGTAGCCGCGTAGGCGTATTCCCCGCGCGCCTGAATATCCAGGACATTGCCCTCGTGGGTGGCGACGGCGGAGAGTTCCCGGTTGTGCGCGACAAACTTCTTGAAATTCTCTGGATAGGCCACGCGCTGCAGATCGCTGCCGTAAATCGCTTCGGGCTCGTCGTGTTCGGCAACGGCGACAGCTTCAAAACCCTTGCTGCCCGTGGCCACGAAAACATAGCGGCCCATGAAATTCATGAAGTTGGTGCCTTGCAACAGGAGCTGCGCCATCCAGGCGTTGTTGTCCTTCGCGGCGCTGACATGGCAATCGCTGCACTGCTTGGTTTCGTTTGCCCGCACGGTGTGCGGAACAAAAGTGCTGAAGGCCTGCCCGGAAAAGCCCTCCGCGGATATGGTCTGCTGCGTGTAGTAGAGCCACTCGCGATCCTTATTTTGCGAGCTGACCAGCACGGCGCAGGAAGACCGCGCTGGTGCGATGCGATGTCCGGTGACGGTGCCGTCCACGCCGAGAAAATAAGCGTCGTCCCGCAGCACCTGGAAGTTGTAACTGGTGTAGTTGCGCGTGGTGAGGCCTTCATTGTGCAGCATGGGCCGGCGCACGTTGGCGGTCATCTGGAGATGGCAGCCGAAACAGGTGGGCGTCCAGGAAGTGTGGCAGGCATAGCACGTCATTGAGGAGTTGCCGTGGGCAAGTTGCGAATCGTCAGCCGGAGTGTGTGATAAAGCGTAGCCGTCCTTGTTCATCAACTTGGCGCGATACGACTTCTGGCTGAAGTGTGGATTGCCCGGCGTGACTGTGTCTATGGTCTGCACGATTTCCCATTCCACCTTGGGGTCGGTCATGGAGCGCTGGTAAAGCTTGTCGCCGCGCCACTCGAACCGCCGCAAGCCCGAAGGCGTGCGCAGCGTCTCCAGATGACGGCCGCGCGGTTCGCCGGGGCGCAGGCCATCGGGAGCGGCGGGACCCGAGGTGAGCAGCGTGGCTTTCTGGCGAATCGTGCCGTGACAATCCACGCAATCGATTTCCACGGCGGCGCGGGGCTCGCCATAAATCTTCCCATTGCCGTGGTTGTCCTGGGCGAAGTGGCAATCCGCGCATTGCATGCCTTTTTCCAAGTGAATGTCCGCCAGGTGCACGGCCTTCTGGAAACGTTGCGGATCATCGAAGGCAATGGTGCGGCCGTCTTTGTCGAGCCAGTTCCCCTTCCGGTCGTGGTTATAAACCCCGCGGAAAATCCAGCCGTGGCCGTGGAAATCGGCGAACTGCGTAGTCTTGAGTTGCGCGTTGAATTCGGAGCTGCCGGTTTTTTCCAAAAACTTTGAATCGCCCCACAGGCCGCGGGCGGCGGCGGCTTCGGGATTGCTCAGGTAAGACTCATATTTTTCTCCTTCCGTGGGGTTGTGCTGCTGAATGGGATACATCTTGTCCGCGTCAATTTCGTTGTCCCACCAGGTGAAGCCGAAATAGGTGGCGACCATGTTCGTGCCGGGATGGACATGGCAGATCATGCACTGACTGGAAGGAATGGCGCGTGTGAAAGCGTGCTTGATGGGATGACCGGACTCGTTCTTAGGGATCGTGGGGTCGGCGGAAGCGCTATAGCCCAGATGGCCGAACGGTGCGTAGGGGCCGGAATGCGCGGGATCCCGGTCGTTGGCGTAGATGACGTGACAGGCGGAGCAGCCGCTGGAACGGTAGTCTCCGGGATGATCGTTCGTGCCGGGAAGAGAAAGGACGGGATCGAGGAGCCGCGTTTTCTGCAGGCCAAGAAAAACGGGATCGGTGCGCAATTCTGTGCCGAGCCCGCGATCGCTGAGTTTGTCGTCGGGCTTGCCGGGATTTTCTTCGCGCGTGGGATTGCCGATCTCGCCTTTTTTGCTGCCGCCGCGCTCGAACACGCGGAGGATGTTGCCAGGCTGCGAAATTTCCCAGCGGTAGAGGGGCGTTAGCTCTGAAATCACGCCTTTGGTGCGGGTTTCCTCCGGCGTCGGCGGCGGAACGGTCTTCATGGCTTGCGGAACGCCATCCCGGTCGTAGCTCTCACCGAAACGCGCGTTTTTGTAGGGAATGCCGCCGTTGTTGTAGAGCGCGGCGCCCCACAGAAAACCGGAGTGGGTCATCATGTTGGTGGAAACCGCGCGCGTTTCGCTGGGATGGCAGCCCGCGTTGCCGCACGTTTCCGGGGCAACACGCAGGTCGCCCGGATTGATGAACTTCACGTATTCAGCGGATTCCTTGAGCCATTCGGTGTAGGCGAGCTCCGGAATTGCGGTGCGATTCTTAAAGAAGGCCTGGCGCGGCTGGACGTGAGCTTTCTCCTTTGCGGCGTTATATTCCGGTGAATTGGGCGCCGTGCCGCTGGCAACGCTGACGGAAACAATTCCGCCGTGGCAATCGGCGCAGCCGAGATGCACGCCCCTGGAGGGATGCATGGTGGGCTCGTCCGTTGCCGTGTGGCACGAAATGCAGCCGGAGGATTTGTGATCGGCTTCTTCCTGCGATTGGCCACGCACGGGGTTCTGCGGTTCCTGCCCCGCGGCAACAGCAAATCGCGCATGGAAACCAATAGCGACCGAAAAAAAAAGAGTCCCAGCGAGAAGGAAGAACAAGGGCGCTCGGCGAATCCGCAGGGCAATTCCTGTGAGCAACGGTGATCCTATCTTCGCGAGCATGCTGTCCGTCCTTCGCACTATTCGCATCCTCAAAACGTAAACTTGGCCACACCAAAAACCGAAAATTGCGTGCGCCCCGTATAAATATCGCGAAAGCCCTGGCCGGGCTGCAACATGGAAGCGCCGCCGGTCAACACGATATTTTCCGAAAGCGGTGGGCGGTATTGCACGCCGACGCCGAGATCTTCGCCAATCGTGTGGCGAATATCCGATTGAAACAGAACATATTCCAACGGCTCGGTGCGCATGAATCGCAGAAGATTCAAGTTCGCGAAACCCTTGAGCTTCGGCGTGATATCGAAATCGGCGCCGGCATTCACCAGAAAAATTCCAGGGTTCACGAAGTTGGCCTGACCTTCTTCTTTGCTGGAACGCATGCTGGGCAGCAGGCTGCCCTCCGTGGTGAGGTCAACGCCGGAGCCCGTCAGGCGAATGGCCTCGCGGTTCCAGAAACTGAAGAGCCCACCGGCAAAATTCGGCAGATCCACGATGGAATCAAAGCCGCGGGCGCGGCCATCGCGCGGGTTCCCGTCGCCGGAAGAGTAGAACGCGGAAATCCGGTAGCGAATCCAATCGCGATCGAGGGAGAGTTCCGCAGCGGCCATTTGCGCATTCACGGTGACGCTGCGCCCCGCGATGGGATTAAAAGTGTCCTCGCCCACCGCCTGATAAAACGCATGCGTGAGATTCAGCCGCTTGATGTGGCCGCTGCCAAGCCAGCCGAAGTAGCCCACGCGAATGCCATGAGGAATCGGGCCGATGCCCTGATTTACGACATTCCCGAGGGGCGCGGGGCGCACCAGGAAGCCGTTGTCGTCGTAATGGATGCTGGGGTCGTCCTTGTTCCACGCGGCGATGAATTCCGCGGTGTAACCGGGAAAGAAAAAGTCCTGCAGGTAAACGTTGCCCAGGACCACCTGCTGGTCGCGGCGTGCGAACGTGTTCAGACCGCTGTTGGTGTTTTTCTCGAGAAAATGGAAATAAGCGACGTTGTATTCGATGCGGTCGCTGTGGAGATCGCCGAAGAGGCGCAGAGCCGGTTGTTCGTCAACGAAAAGAAAACCGCGAAAATCAGCGTTGAACTCCTGAATACCGGCGCGCGCGGAAACAAAATCGTAGTTGTGGCTGAGGTCGTGGAGCTTCACCTCTACGAAAGCTTCTTGCAGGCCGATGTGCGAGTCGAAGCGCGCCGTGCCTTTGCGCACGTCCGGGCTGACGACGCCCAATTCCTGCACATCGAGGTAATTGAGGCTCACCTCGGGGGTAACACGGATGCGCCAATCCACGGGCTTGAACGAAGCGTCGCCATGAAACAGATCGAAACTGAAGCGCAGCGTCTGATCGAGGAAGAACTGCTCGCCATGGCCGAAGAACTCCGCGCTTCCGGGTTGCGCGGCGCTGACGCCGCTGGGGGTAGGTACGCGCCGCCCATCGAGAAAGGTCTCCGCGGACCCGGTGAAATTGAAGAACACCTGCTGCCCCAGGAACTCCGGCCAGATGGGTTCATCGCCTTTGAAGCGATTGCGATTGAATGGGTCGTACCAATGGGGCTTCACGTAAATGTATTCGCCCCGGGGAGCATAGCGGCGGTAATCGGGCTGTTGCAAGGCCCAGCGATTGGGCACGGCATTGAACACGTCGGCGACGGGAGGCAGCACGTCGGGTGCGAGTTCCAGAATGTAGTTGGGATCGGCATCGAGGCGATGGCGGAATTCGCGGTAAGAACCGAGTGACGCCGGAGTTTTCACAGGCAAAGCAGGACCGAGTTCGGGCTGTCGCGGCAGGCGGGACCGTATTTCAACCACTGTCGCAGGAACCAGCGTAATCTCCAGCGTCAGCACCTCGTTGGCGTTCGCAGCCAGCGAGGCGACGCGAAACGCCGCGTAGTCCGCCGCTTGTGCTTCGAGTTCGTAAGAGCCGGGAACCACCGGCACAATGCGGAATACGCCATCACCCGCAGCCTGTGCAAAAAGCATCTGGCCGGTCTGCAGATTCTTCAACTGAATGCGCGCACCAGCCACGGGGCGATAAACGCCTTCGGAGACTTGCTCGCGAACCACGCCATCAACGGCCGATGAGGTGAGCGCCTGTTGCCGGGGGATGCGTTTCGGCGGGCCAGCCTCCTGCGTCACGTTTGCGGAGGGTGGAGGGGTAATGGGTTCTTGCGCGCAAGCGAAGAAGGGCGCCGCGAAAAAAAAAGTGAAAACGATTGCGCAGCGCAGCCGGGACGTACGCGAATTGAGCGAGAAGGCAACGCGCATGCTCTTCGATCGGTTGAGCCAAGTGGCAGTTTGCAATACCTGATAACTAAACAGGATTCAGTCGCGCCCGGCAACCCTTTTCCGAGAGGCCTGCGAATAGACGATAACGCCCCGCACGGGCGTCGGCCCGTTAGCATTTGGCGTCATCGGCGGGGAATGCACGTTGTTGCGCCCCCGCGGTGTGTTACCAACGAGAGGAACCTCCGATGGAACGCATCCTGCGAAAACATGTGGAATCGTGTCATGCTTACGAGCAACGGCGGAAGACGCTTGCGTTCGGCGTGGTCCTGGCGCTATCGCTGGCATTGGCGCTTGCTTTCGTTCTGATTGGATGCGGCAGTGCGACGTCCAAGAGTAGTGCTAACACGACTCTACCTGCCGTCGCACCTGCGTTAAGCGCCGCGGACGTGCAAAACATTGTCCAGGCGGCGGCCACGGCAGCGGACACAAATTCGATGGTGATTGCGGTTGTGGATCGCGGCGGAATCGTGCTCGCCGTGTATCGCAAGCCCGGTGCAGGCGCAACCGACGTCGGTAATTTCGGGGCCTCGGTCAACGTGAATGATCTGGCGGTCGCGCTGGCCCGGACCGCCGCGTACTTCAGCAATGATCAGGCGCCGCTCTCTTCCCGCACGGTGCGTTTCATCAGCGGCATTCATTTCCCGCCTGGCGTGGCGAATACGGACGCCGCACCGCTCTACGGCATCGAAAACACAAATCGCGGGTGCACGCTGGCGACAGACTATCTTCCGGGGCAGATCGTTTCCCCTTCGCTTGCGCTGGGCGGTCCAACCGGCCTGGGCATAATCACCGGAAAAGCGGACTTGCTCGACAGCGATCCCAATGCGGTGAATCCCGGTGGCGTGCCCATTTTCCGTGGCGGCGTGGTGGTGGGCGGCGTGGGTGTAGCAGGTCTGCCGCAGGACGTTGCCGAGTATGCGGCATTCGCGGCGGCGACTTCCACCGGCTTCGGACCTTCGCCGGCGGCGCCCGGCGTTGTGTTTATTAACGGCATCGCGCTGCCGTTCGTCAATCAGACGACGCGGCCGGCGAGCGTTAATGCAGGAACATTCACGGGGAGCTTTTTGGATGGGCCGCTTGCCAGCAGCGGCCAGCCACCGGAAGGCGATCTGGTGGCGCCCGCGGCGGGGTCCCTTGGCGGGCTCAGCATATCGGATGTGCAGCAAATCTTGAGCAGCGCCGAAGCTACCGCCAATCAAACGAACGCAGTGATCCGCTTGCCGCTGGGTTCCAAAGCGCGCATGGTGATCGCGGTCGCGGATCTTGACGGCACGGTCATCGGGCTGCGGCGCATGGCCGATTCCACGGTGTTCAGCATCGACGTGGCCGTGACCAAGGCGCGCAACATGGTCTATTTCAACAGTAGTGCGCGCACCGCAGCCGATTTGAATCAGGTGCCCAGCGGAACCGCGGTTACCAATCGCACCATCGGATTTGGCGCGCAACCTTTTTTCCCGCCGGGGATCGATGGCACTAGCCCCGGGCCATTTTTCAATTTGTACCAGCAGGATGTGACGAATCCCTGCACGCAAGGATTCCAGGCGGGCCCGCCAAATGCCAACAAAAGTGGCATCGTCTTCTTTCCTGGGAGCGTGGGGCTTTATCGCAATGGCACGCTGGTCGGCGGGTTGGGCGTCAGCGGTGATGGCGTGGACCAAGATGATTATGTGGCCGCCGGAGGCGCGGCGGGGTTTGAAGCCCCGGCCCAGATTCGCGCAGATCAGGTTCTCATAGACGGCGTGCGGCTGCCCTACCAAAAGTTTCCGCGAAACCCCACGAATTAACCTGAGTTCCGAACTTGCCGAGGGATTCCTCCACTCCGGGACGTCCAAAACCGACGTCCCTCCGGTCGGAATGACAGACTTTGGTGAAATTGGATTCTCCCTTGACAATCGAATGGTCTATAGCTTGATTGCGAATATTAGTGGCTTGAGGATGGATCCGGCGTGGCGGCGACGTTAGCGTCGAGGAACCAACGATGCTGGGTGTCGGCGGGCGCATAGCAATTCCCGTCCCGTGCATAGTTAGCCGCACAAGCCGCGGTGAATTCCTTGCGCCGCGGCGACTGCGCATACTGCCAAATGACCGCCGCGGAGAAGCCGCCTTGCGCGGGTGGCGGCGGGTTCGCTGGAAAAGCGCATCCGGGAGCGGGCGGGCAGGCATCGTTGTAAACCCAGTAGACCATGGAGCGATAGCCGAGGTGCGACTGAATGTCTTGGGCGGTGGTGATCTTAGCGCCGCCACCTTCATCGACAGGCATCGCGGAGCAATAGACGCCCGCACGGTAGCCAGCTTTCGTGAGGCCGTCGCTCCATGCCTGGAGATACTCGTGAAAAGGAGCTGGCAGGCGGCCGCCTTCCTCGATATCCAGAAAAATTACGGTACCTTTCGCAAAGCCTTCCTCCTTGGCCAATTTCACCGCGGACTGTGCATCCAGCGCTCCCTTCCGGCACGCATCGGCGGAATTGCGGAGGGTGCGGCTCGCACGGCCATTGAAGAGAACAGCAAAGCCAAACCCCTGCGATTGCAGGAGTGCGCGCTTGCCGCGCCAGGAGTTGCCCTTTTCGCCCGGCGGCGCGCCGAGCCAGTAGCCCGTGAATGAAAATGTCTTGCGCAGTGCAGGGAGTGCATCATCACCGGGGTAATCATTACGGTCGAAGCCCAGGAATGTGGTCGGGCTTGGAGTGGGCGCATTCGGTGGGATGAGAGAAGAAACCAAGGCCAAACCGCAGAGAGAGAGAATCGGCCCAAGGAGGCGCAGTGAAAGCATGGAATGACTCTATAACAGCGACTTCGGGATCGCCGAAAAATAATGGGCGGTTATCGAGGGCGAAGAGCGCCCGGTAGCAAACTTACTCTCGGGTGAAGTGCTAGCCTTCACGGAGTTTGTGACCCGCGAGATTGCCGAGGCCGTCGTAGGCAGCGTATTTGTAGGTTTCGCTGAGTGTCGGATAGTTGAAAACCTGCTCGATGAATTCATCGATGGGGAGGCCTTTGTCCAGAACCAGCATGCCGATGTGAATCAGTTCAGTGGCCGATTCGCCGATCAGGCTCACGCCCAGCAGCCTGCGGTCCGCGCGCGCGAAAATGAGCTTGAGCATCCCGGAAGTGTCGCCGGTAATGTGACCCCTGGCGTTGTTTTGGTAGAGGGCACGCCCAACGCAATAATCGATTCCCTTCTCCTTGCAGGACTCCTCAATTTCACCGGCAGCGGAAATTTCCGGAATGGTGTAAATACCCATGGGGAGAAGCGAGGGCACGCGCTCCTTGTATTTGAGGCCGAAGGCGTGACACACGGCCACACGGCCTTGCTCCATGGACGTTGAAGCGAGGGCTGGAAAACCGATGACGTCGCCGGCCGCGTAGATGTGCGGTACGCCGGTGCGATAATGATCGTCCACACCGATGTAACCTTTGTCGTTGATGGCCAGCCCCGCTTTGTCCAGCGCCAAGCCGTCAACCGCAGCGCGACGGCCAGCGGCAAAGAGCGCCGCCTCCGTTTCCAGCGTCTTCCCGCTTTTCATGAAAAGCCGGGCGCCTGAAGAAGTGTTTTCGGCTTTCACAGGACGCTCGTTGAACCACAAGTTCATTCCCAGCGAAACAAAACGATCGCGCAAACGATTGGCGATTTCCGCGTCCAGAAATGGCAACAGCCGATCGCGGCCGTCCACCAAGGTCACATTTACGCCAAGCGCCATGAAAATGGAGGCGTATTCACAACCGATGACGCCGCCACCTATGACCGCGAGGCTCTTCGGAATGCGATCCATCCGCAAGAAGGTGTCGGAATCAAAGGTGTGCACGTCGTCGAAAGCAATTTCCGCGGGCCGGTGAGGCTTGGACCCAGTAGAGATTAAAATGACCTCGCCACGCAGGCGCCGCGTACCCTCCGAGCCGTTCACAATCACGGTGTGGGGATTCTCGAAAGAGGCCTGGCCCCGAACAAGTTCAATTTTGTGCAGCTCCAGATTTTTCAGGATGCGCTGCCGTTCCATTTCAACCACCGTGCGCTCGTGGTGCATGAAATCGTGAATGGTGAGGTTTTCCTTCAGCGAGTAATCGATCCCGTAGAGGCCGCGCTGCTTCAATCCGGAGAAGTACAGGGCCGATTCGCGCAGGGTTTTGCTTGGGACCGTGCCGGTGTTGATGCAACTGCCGCCGACGGCCTGGGCGCGCTCTATCACCGCGACGCGTTTGCCGAAATACGCGGCTTGTGCGCCGGCCTTTTCCCCAGCAGGGCCACAACCAATCACAATCAAATCGAAGGAGTCAGGTGAGGGCACAGAACCTCCGCAAGAACGCTCCCAAAAGGTGCGCCGTGACTTGGGTGATTGTAGAAGACGGCGTGGAAGGTGGGGCAAAATTGTCTTAGCGGTGTGCCGAATTGTGCCTCCCGGGAAGGCTTGCCTCTAGAGCCACCTTCCCGACTTGCGTGAAGTGCTGTTCTTCTGATGAGATACGGGGATGAAACTGCCCCAGACCGTGCGGCGGGCCACGGGCATCCGCTGGCAATGGAAGGTATTCATCCCCATCATCGGGGTGCTGGCGCTGAGCTTGGTCGCCGTGACAGCAGTTTTGCGGTCACTGGAAATTCAGAACGCTCAGTGGATTCTGCTGGCGGCGCTGGGCTTTGCCATCCTCCTGTGTTTTGTTCTTCTCTCCGTTCTCCTTGTGCTCGTGGAACGTCCGCTGGAAGAACTCATGGATACCATTGATCGCGTCCGCCACGGCGACCTCTTCACACGCGTGGAATTTGCCAGGCGGGAGGATGACATCGGCCGGCTGGGCCGCCAGTTCAACGAAATGGTCGAGCAGTTGGACGAGAGCCGCCGGAAACTCGAGGAATTTCACCAACGTGAAATGGCGCGCGCGGAACACCTGGCGACACTCGGCGAGCTGGCCGCTGGCCTGGCGCATGAGATTCGCAACCCGCTTGCCGGAATTGCGGGCGTCGTGGACGTGATGAGCAAAGACTTGCCCGCCAACAGCCCCAGCCGCGCAGTGATGGGGGACGTCCAGAAAGAGATCCGGCATATCCAGGACATTCTGAACGACCTGCTTTTCTACGCGCGACCCCGCCCTCCTGCTTTCCACCCCAGCGATCTGAACGCCACGATTGAGCAAGCGGCGATGCTGGCACGCCAGCAGGTCCGCAACAAACCAATCCAGATCCTGTTCACGCCAAATCCTTCTCTGCCGCTCGTCGACCATGATCCGGCGTTAATCCAGCAGGTGGTGCTGAATCTCCTGCTGAACGGCATTCAGGCCATTTCCGGGCCAGGCAAAGTGGAAGTGATCGCAGGCTGCGAGCAAGAACAGGCGATTGTGGAAGTGGCCGACACGGGGAGAGGAATTCCCGCCGATGCGCTCCCCAAAATCTTCAAACCGTTTTTCACCACGCGCAACGAAGGTACGGGGCTGGGGCTATCCCTGGCCAACGGCATCGTGCGGTCCCATGGAGGCAAGATCGCAGTGAGCAGTGCGCCGGGAAAAGGCTCGCAGTTCCGAATCGAGTTACCCCTGGAGCGCCCAAAGAAGGACCGGCCGTAGGCTGGGCATGGTGATAAAATAAGCGGATGCCCCAAAAGCGAATTCTGATTGTTGACGACGAAAAGCTCGTCCGCTGGGCGCTGACGCAGAAGTGTACCGAATACGGCTATCAGAGTGTCGAGGCCGAAACAGGCGAAGAGGCCCTGCGCTGGCTGCAGGGCGAAAGTGTGGACGCCGTGCTCCTCGACGTGCACCTGCCGGACATGAACGGTCTGGAGGTCCTGGAAAAACTGAAGCAGGCGGGAGAGACCCGCAGCATCATCATGATGACCGCGGACCCGCAACTCGACGACGTGAAAGCGGCGCTGCGCATGGGTGCATACGACTTTGTAAGCAAACCCATCAATTTTGAAGAACTCGGCGTCACCCTGCAGAACGCGCTGGAAGCGGGTTCACTGCGGACCGAAGTGGAATCGCTGCGCGGGGAAGTACGGCGCCGCGCGGGCTATCACGAGGTCATAGGCGTCTCGCGGAAGATTACCGAATTGATGAAGTTCGTGTTCAAGGTCGCTGCCAGCGAAGCCGGCACCATCCTGATTCAGGGTGAGAGCGGCACCGGCAAGGACCTAGTGGCCAAGGCGATTCACTACCGCAGTACCCGCGCGGAACGCCCCTTCGTAGCCATCAACTGTTCGGCCATCCCTGAAACGCTGATTGAGGCGGAGCTGTTCGGCCATGAAAAGGGCGCCTTCACGGACGCCAAAGCCATGAAGAAGGGCCTGTTCGAGATTGCCGACGGCGGCACACTGTTCCTGGACGAGATCGGTGAGCTTTCGCCGCTCTTGCAGGCGAAGCTCCTGCGTGTGCTGGAAGACCAGATGGTGCGGCGAGTGGGCGGGGTGCGCGATATCCAAGTGGATGTGCGGGTCATCGCCGCGTCGAACCGGGATCTCGAGAAAGAAGTGCGGGAAGGCCGCTTCCGCCAGGACCTCTACTACCGGCTGGCGATCATCGCTATTTATTTGCCGGCCTTGCGGGAGCGGAAGGAAGACATCGTGCCGCTGGTGGAGTTCTTCCTGGCGCACTACAACAAGAAGTTCCGCAAGACGGTGCAGGGGCTGAGCGAGGAAACGCGCAGGCTAATGCTGAATTATGACTGGCCGGGAAATGTACGCGAGCTGAGAAACGCGCTCGAACGCGCCATGATTCTGGCAGAAGGCAATCAACTGCGGGCGGAAGATTTGCCGTTCTCCGTGGCCAGCGGCAAAGGCGGCGCAACGCTGGGGGAGAACAAGCTGGGCGCCCCCGTGGCGGATGCGCAACTTGCTCCCGGGAAGCGGCGCTTGCCTGCGCTATCCATTCCCGAGGGCGGCACGTCGCTGGAGGATGTGGAGCACGCGTTGGTGGAGCTTGCGCTGCATCAGTCGCATGGCAACCAGATCAAGGCGGCGAAGCTCTTGAACATCAGCCGGGATGCGCTGCGCTACAAAATGAAGAAGTTCGGGTTGTCGCATAGCGAAGAGGAAGAACCTGCGGCACCCGCCAATCCCTGAGCGGCGATTCTCGCCGGGTCTCCTATTATCGAAAGGAGCGAAACTGGAAGTTGGGACACGATGAGGCAACCCCTTCTCCTGCCTTTATCACTCCCCGGTAAGATTCCGCAGTGGTATGCTCCCATCGTGCGAGCCAAGTGCAAGCAAAAGAATGCGCCATCCGCGTGAGAATGTTACTGCGATGGAAATTCATTCTGCCGACGATCAGCCTTGTAGCGACAGTGTGTATGTGGCTCTATATTCCCTTTCAATTTGAGAAGGAATCGACCAGAGTCTTTAATGTAGAGCGGGCTAGACTCGGCAAGCCTGCGGAGGCGCCTTTTGAGGGGCGCCCCCTGATGCCTCCCGAGATGTTCAATATGTACTTCCCACCCCAGATCGGGAGGATACTCTATTCCAGCAATCTCCCAGCCTACGTGCTATCTAACAAGGCCGTTATGCTGACCTAATACAGGCCAACGCCTGCATGGAGATTCAGTTGGTTTGTCCACGGCGGCCGCAATGGCATTGCGGTGGGCGAGATCTTGCACGATGTGGGCATTCAGGAGACGACGTTTATCCTTGTGTCGCTTCTCGTGTGGTACTGGGTGGGTTCCAAGATCGATAGGTTCACCCAGCATCGAGAAGCCACAACCAGTACCAAGAGAAAACGATTTCATATTGCAGAAATGCCGATTGCTCTTGGATTCAGTGTTCTTCTGTTTCGCGAGTGCTTCCACTTCTTACTCGCCCCGGACTGTTCGCCGCCCGAAAGGCAAATCATGACATTCGGTCTTATCTGGCCGGTTCTGTTCCTGGCTTATTTCTGCTACATGCTTTTGGATCGGCTGCGCGCCCGCCGTATCCAATCTAATGTCAGCCCGTAGCGCGACCAGTTGGCACGCTTGTTCCGGCGGGCGGCGTGAACACACGAACACTTCCATTTTCTGCGGAGGTCTGCGATGGAATATGACAAAGACAAAGTAGATGAGTCGGTGCTGGCATTGCTGTACCTGACGATGTTCGAGGACAAACCGGTCCGGCGCGCGTGGAAATCACACGACTGGGATGCACTGCACCGGCTGCACGAGAAGGGGTATATCTCTGACCCGAAAAGCAAAGCGAAATCCGTGGTGATGACGGAAGAAGGCGCAAAGCGGGCGACAGAGTTATTCGAGAAACACTTTATGCGCGGCGAGCGGCAGGCAGCTCAGCGGTAGGCTTCCTTGCGATGGCGGACGGAATGGACGCGGAGGGTGTCGTCAGATTCTTCCGTGAAGCGGACGCGGTAGTCACCGACGCGGAGGCGCAATTCGCCCGGATCTCCCTGGAGCTTCTTGATGTCGCCCTCATCGGTCTCAGCGAAGCGAAGGAGAGCTTCGAAGACGCGCATAGCAGCACTTCGGTCGAGACGGCGGATATCGGCGCGGGCGCGCTCGGACCAGGCGATCTTTTTCACGCCTAATCTTTCCGATCTTTGAAATCACCAGGGGTGAGACCGAAATCGGCGAGCACTTCTTCGTGGGAAATCCCCTGGCCGCCATGCCGCTTAAACCAATCTTTCGACTCGGCGACAGCTCGGCGTTCCTCTTCGCTCTCCGGCTCATCATCCACCGGAGCGTTGGCAATTGCCTGGGAGACGGGGTCAAGCATAGCTTCGAGTAAGCCAACGACGGCGGTGACCTGGCGCGGGGCCAGGCGTTCGATCAATTCGTGGGCGTGTTCTTTGGTGTCGGCCATACGGCTCCCTCTTCTCCCTTGTCACACAGCTCCGAGCAGGCTGTCAAGAGCGGGCGGGGGGTGAATGCTCCTGTGTAGCAGGGTCCTGCGCGTGGGCATTGGCTGAGCGAGACAGGGGCCGGTGGGTGAGAAAACTCGGGGTAGAGTGAAAAGCCCCAGGGAAGAGCAGGCCCCGTGTTTTATCCAGGGTAGCATTGACCCTAACAGCCGTGTTTACAGCAAGATCCTAGAGTCATCAGGAAGCGTCATAAAGGAACGCCAGATGCAAGATAGGACTACGCGCAGCAATTGGGCAATGGAGCGATTGTCAAATAGCTGCGCAGTGGGCGTTCCTTTCAGGGCGTTTGCGTTTTTGCGGCAAGCTCGAAACGGAAACGTCGTGGCAAGGGGCGCCCACAAAACGACTTTGCAGCGGCCAGCACGACTACAACGCAGCGTCGTATAGTCGACCGCGAACGCCCGCATGACGGGCTCATCCAATAAGCTGGCCGCTGCTTCTTTTTTGGGCCAGGTTTTGGAGCGGGTGGCCTGTCTCTTCCTGCTGCTCATTCCCCACAGGTTTAGGTGATTCGGCGCACAAATCTGCGGCAGTTGGCTCAGTAACACTCCAGTAAACTTCAAAAGTGATGCAACCTCTTTCTTTCCAGCAACTAAGATGGGTGCGCTGTGGAACGGAACGTGCACACTTGTAGATTTGAGATACCGCCGCCATCAGTCCGGGCCAGAGGGGGGAAGTTGAGGAGGGGAGTCATGCCGCAAGTAATGGAGCCCAGGGAGAAGGCCAAGACAGACCAGAATAAGAGGGTTTCCCTTACCAAGATTCTGGTCACCACTGATTTTTCGGAAGTCTCCGACCACGCGTTAGATTACGCCATAGCCATGGCGAAGCGTTACGATGCCCGGATTTATCTTACCCACGTCATTACCCCGGATCCTTTCCAGTTCGCCGAGCCACAACTCGCGCAGGCCACCTACGAGAAGGTGCGTCAGGCCGCCGAAGAAGGAGTCACGGACATTTTGATCTCCGGGAAACTCCGCGGCGTGCCCCACGAAGTGCTGATGGAAGAGGGCAACGTGTGGCCCACCCTGGAAAAGCTTATTGCCGAGCATGAAATCGACCTGGTGGTGGCCGGGACACACGGCCGCGGCAAGGTCCAGAAGATCCTGATCGGCTCCGTCGCCGAGGAAATTTTCCGGCAGTCCGACAGTCCGGTTCTCACGGTAGGTCCCTTGGTGAAGGACACCGAGAAAAAGGAAGTGGAGCTGAAGAACATTTTGTTCGCGACCGACTTTGGGCCAGGTGCGGAGAAAGCTGCAGCTTACGCTTTCTCCCTCGCCCAAGAGCATGGCGCGCATCTGACGCTACTGCATGTGATCGAGAGCGCTGCAGCGTACACCGAAGAAAGCGTGGCCCGGCAGCGGGAGATCAATGTGGTGCGCATGAAGCAGTTGATGCCCGCTGGCACGGAGAACTGGTGCAAACCGGAGTTCCGGGTCACCTTTGGTGCCGCCGTGGAAGAGATTCTGCTGGCGACCAGGGAATCGAAGACGGATCTGATCGTCATGGGCGCCAAACCCCGCAAGAGCCTGGCGGGCCATGTGCCGCTGACGATTGCCTACAACGTGGTGACCAAGGCGCCTTGCCCGGTGCTTACGGTTCGCGGTTGAGTTTCCTCGGAGGGAGCGGAATCCCGTCACCGGGATCCGCATCCCTAGCAATAAGGCGGTGCTGCTTCCTCCCCCCAGCTGAACAGCACCGCCTTTTGTTTGTGTGGCCACACTTATCTAAGCCTGAAATCCGATTTTGACCAATTGCAGGCCAGCACATCTCGTTTTGTTTCAAATGATTATCCTATGATGACCTAACTTTGCCGAGGTTGGATGCCTGCCACGCCATCCCCCGCCCAAAACCTGTCACTTCGACGGTCGGGACGCCGTTTTTTTGCCGTCCCGGGGCGGAGATACGGTTCTCCATCGCACGGTTTTTGTGCGATGAAATGCCCCTTCGACTTCGGATTTCAGGCCAAGACGCCACCGGGGCTGCTCACCCCAAGCCCGTTGGGCGAACCGGGTTCAGTAATTTAGCGTGAAAAGATGACCGCGACAGGGTCTTCGTAGACACGTTTCCACACTGTTTGCGTCCGAAGAAAACCGGCTAGATTCGATTGCGGCTCCACTAGAACCGTGCGAATGCCCGCGTGATCCAGGATGGGTCGTGGATCGACGTTGACTTGGTAGACTTGGATGAAATCATCAAAGAATTTGAGCCCGTATACATCCGTGCGTCCGTCAATGTACACGCGATAGCGGGGGTACAACCGCCAGATCAGGTACCCACCAAAATCATACGAATTGAAGAGAGGGGCCGGGAGCTTCTGGGCATCGAGAAACGAAGCCGCGCGCGCAGGAAAGCGGGACTGCTCCCTGTCTAATTCCACGGCGATGTGATCGCTGACAACTTTGGCACAGACCACGGCGACCAGGAGCACGGCGGAGGCTTGAATAGCCTTCTGCAGACCAAGACGCCAGGCTGGAAATTTCCAGGCGGGCAAGAAAGCGTGCTCAGCAAGCAGCGGGAAGGCCACCAACACAAAAAACGGCAGGTTTCGCATGGAGTAGAGCGCGACATACGAGAAAAAGAGGAAGAGCAGGATTTGGCTGGGCCTTGGGCGTTTGGGAGAAAGGGCCAGCACGGCCACGGTGAGAAGTAGCAGCACTGCAAAGGGGCGAAAAATCGCCAAGTGAAAATCGGGAGAACGCCACTCCATAATGTTCGTCTGTGCTCCCCACGCTCTGAGCATCACAACGGGATACGTAAGCAGGGCAAAGCCGTTGGGATTAAGAGGCACAACTAGCAAACAAGAAGCACAGGCCAGTAGAAGTGCAACGACCCGGCGCTTCGTCGTAACGCCGTCAGCCTGCCTCGCAAGCCAATCGGCGACGGCACCTGCCGCGAACAGAAGAATGATCGTGAGCCCAAGGACGTAGCCGCCGTGAAAGTTAACCCAGAGGATCGTGAGCAGAGGCAGCAGGACAAGCAGCCTGTAGGAACCCTTCTGGAAATACCGGCTCAGCACGAAGAGAAAAGCAGAAGCCAGAACATAGGAAAAAATTTGGGGACGCACTGAGAAAATGGGGCTGGCGGCCCATACACCCAGAGCCAGCGAGACAATTCTGGCCAGCAAGGGGCCTCCGGAGCGCCCGTAAGCGAGCCAAAAAGCGAGCGTGAGAACGAAGGCAGTCAGAAGCAGAAGCCCTGCCGAGCCGATCGTGGAATACGCGAAGTAGAAGACGGCTTCGGAGAGCCATTCATGAATGGTCCAGGGCTGGCCTGCGATGGTGGTGGAAAACGGATCGGTGTGAGGGACGGCGTGATTTTGCAGGATGTAGCGGCCCGTGCTGAGATGCCACCACATGTCGGCGGACGGAATCGTGGGAACGCAAAAAGCAAAAACGGCGAGCAGCAGCATCGCTGCTAACCAATAGCGAAAGAGACTCCTGCCGCTGGCAGCACTCGGTCCCGTGATAGCGGAGACTCCATCGCGCGATGGAGTGTCGTGATCCATAGCTTCCGTGCCGCGTGCATCCATGGTGTTCACACAAACCAATCTGGGTATTCGGGCAAAGAGTGAGTGACCCAAAAGAAGTGTAGTTTGGTTTGCAGGAGGAGGCTTGCACAAAACTCGCCGGAGTTTCAAAGTCAGCAAGACGCATTGCGATCAACGAGTGAAACGAAGCGCTTTGGGTCGCAACACGTCTGTAGCTCCTTGATACACTGTTGTGAACCTTACGCCCAGCTTGCCCTGGCGCAGACGGACATCTCTCCACCGTCATCGAAAAGATGACCGGGGTGCGCTGCTCTCCCGACATCTCAGAATCACGAAGAATTCGTGCCCTATCCCGGCCATCTCTGGATTGAAGATCCTAGAGAATCATTACGCACCTTTGGTGCGCTCGCACCGGGCGCAACTGGAAGCGCATTTGGCACTCCGGGGAGCCGTGGCCCGCTCGCTCTTTTGCATGGTGCGGTACACCAGAAGTGCGCGGAAAGCACCGAGTCAACAACTCGCTCATTTTCAAGGGGAAAGGATGGTGCCCGGGGTGGGAGTCGAACCCACATGAGGAAAAATCCCCGGAGGATTTTAAGTCCTCAGCGTCTGCCATTCCGCCACCCGGGCTCCGGCAATACAAACTTAGCGAATCAATAGACTTAGTGCAACACCACGGCTTGCGCGGCTGATTGCTCAAAGACCCCCGGTGTCAGTAGCGGTGTCGGTTGGCATCTCTGTGAGGAGGCCCAACCGCACGAACCGAGTGGCAGGATTTAGTTGCCCGGTAATGCGGCTTGCCGGTAGTTAGCCTCCGGCGCGAAGACCGAAGCCACCCCGTAAGCGGATTCAACGTTTGTTGAACTCTGCGAAGTCCATCTCAAGCCGCGGAATGGAGTCTATACTAGGCGCGAGCGGTTCAGCTGATTCTGCGTTGAAGTAGGTAGGTTGTCATTTTTTGACTCGGACGATGCGACCTCAATCCCATTTTGAGAGAAGGAAGAACCAGCGCATCCCCACTCCCTCCGGGCTGTGGGTATCCTGTAAAATCGATGATCGTCGCATTACATTGCGCGTGCAAGACTTCAGTGTTTCCGGCGCTTTGCTTGTGACCGAAGAAGCCTTCCCTGTGGGCACGCGGCTGGACTTGCTTTTTTCGGTGCCGGAAGGCGAGATTCGCGTACTCGCCGTCGTCCGCTCTTCAACGCCAAACAGGGGCATCGGCGTAGAGTTCGTCGGTATGGATTCCAGAGCATTTGACCTCATCCTCAAGCTTCTGAAGCGCCTGATCGCGTGATCGAAAATCGTCTGATAAGGTGATAGCCATACAGATTTTGTCCCCGTACTCCAGTTTCTGGTGACGCAACATACTTGGAGTTAGCTCGAGGAGAGCTGCAACGACTATAATGCCCAAGCGGTATACGGTAGTTTCGACCCGGTATACCGAGCCAAAGAGACCAGTAAGTCCTAAGGAGTCGTGCTGGCCAATGCTCAGAAACACAATCAACTTCGACACCGTGCGCAATATCGGACTCGCGTTGCCAGGCGTGGAGGAGAGCACAGCCTACGGGCAGCGGGCACTCAAGGTCCATGGAAAACTCCTGGCGTGTGTCCCCGCGAATCGCTCGGCCGAACCCGGCTCGCTTGCCGTTCGCGTGGATTTCGATGACCGCGCGGAACTGCTCGCTGCGGACCCCGATGTTTACTACGTTACAGATCACTACGTCGGCTATAGCGCCGTGCTGGTTCGCCTGTCTCGTGTCACTCCCGGTGTGTTGCGGGACTTGCTGGGCATGGCCTACAAGTTTGTGACCCGCAACGCCGCGCCCCGTTCGCCAGCGCGGAAGCCTCGAAAGCTCGGGCCAAGAAAATGAGTAAAAGTCCGGGCCCCAGCGCGGAAGATCGCACTCGGAAATAATCCACACGCCTGACAAATGCCCTAGCCGGACGCCCCCCGGCGTCTACGGCGCGGAAAGCCACGAATCAGGGCTTGGCGGAAAAGACCAGCACCTGCATCTCGGGTCCGATGCAGAAAATGGCGCCGAGAAGGCTATGCAGTCAAGAAACCGGCCGAGGCGTTGCAAACTGAGGTGCTCACGTATAAATTATCAATCGGGCCGGGAGGTCAAAACGGAAATTCCGGTTCGGCCCTGATACGGAACGATACTTCATCAAAACAAACTCAGCGGGAATCGCGCGCTACATTAGCATAAGGATGACAAACATTGGTCAAACTCGCAGCACTAATCGGACATAAGGGTACTGGAAGGAAGATGTCCGGTTCCGCGACAATCAATTTATTTTGATAACTTGCGCGTCATAAACAACCTTGCCGCCAACCATCGTCAAAACTGATCTTGTTTTCGGCAACTCTTGCGTGGGAACCGTAAAAATGTCCTGCGACAGGACGGCCAAGTCAGCCAACTTCCCGGGTTGAAGGCTTCCCTTTTCCTGTTCGGCAAATTCGGCGTACGCCGAGGTCAGGGTGTAGGCCACCACGGCTTGCTCTCGTGTTATCGCTTCTGATGGACGGTCTCCATGGATTGTCGCGAACATAATATTCAAAAACGGATTTGTGGGGCCGTCCGACCCCAGCGCCACGGGAATTCCCGCAGCCAATAGCGATTTCAGCGGTTGCGCCTTGCTGAATGCGCTACCTCCAGCGCTGGATAACCCCATCAGGTGCGAGGGGTTTTGCACTACTACAACTCCGTACTCCTTCACCCTGCCCACAAGGTCGGGAAACAGGCTGTCACCGTGCTCAAATCTCACGCGTCGGCCTGCCCAGACGTTTTTTCCGCCTGTCGCATCCATCGCGTCAAGCACTGCCTTCGCGGCTCGGTAACCCGAAACATGCAGGATGAGCTGATCGTTGTCTTTCAGTGATTCCTTCAACATGGCCGCGATCTCTTTTTCCGGGAACGTCAGCGGCAAGTCCCCGAAGATATCATCGAAGGGCGGAGCAGTTGGCATTTTGATTGCCTCGCGCGGAGTAAAGGTTCCTTCGATCGGCACTCCATCCGTCATCCACTTTGTTCCACTCACCGTGATCAACCCATTGGGATTCCGTGGCACTCCCCTGCCTTCTTCAATGTCCCTTCCTGCGGCTGTCGTTCCCGGCATCCGAATTACGCGGATCCTAATACGTGTAGGAACTTCTTCGAGTAACGCCACCGCCCGGGCCGGAGGAATTCCATTCGACATATCTTGAATTGAAGAGATCCCGAACCTCTCCGCGGCGTCGAGCGTAAACCGGAGTTGAGCGACCGCATCTTTTTCCGGCACCGCATTCTCGACGGTTCGTTCGATGTCCATGCCGGCGTACTCCCGCACCACGCCGGTTAGCCTACCCTTTGCATCGCGCTCAAAGCGTCCGCCCGCGGGATCCGCTTGATTGTCCGTAACACCAAAAAACGTGAGCCCAGCGCTGTTTAGAATGAATCCATGACCGGTTAAGGTAACCAAAAGGACCGGATTCTCGGGTGCTACCTTGTCGAGCGAATCCCTATTGACGGAAACATCTTGAAAGATCGCGGACCCGATTGTGACCACACTCAATGACTTGTTGGGAGATTTACCTGCCGTCGCGGCTATGGCATCTCTGACCTCATCCCATTTCGGGTTCATTGTTTTCAGGTGCACATCCACCTCGTTTACTGGCTGGAGCTCCAGGTGATTGTGTGCGTCGTTTATGCCGGGGATTACTGTGCGGCCGGCAAGATCAATTTGTTTCGTTTGCGGGCCAGCGAGAGATTTTATTTTTACAGAATAGCCGGCAGCGATGATTCGCTCGCCGCGTATGGCCAATGCTTCGACGTATGGCTGGCCAGGATTGCTGGTAAATATTTTGCTGTTGAACAGGATCAAATCTGGAGTCGGGTTCTGGCCGCGTGCAAACCCGCAAAAATAGAAAAACATTAAAGTCAGCGTTGAAGCGGCGAGTCTCCGCATATTCAGATCCCCTTGAAAACTAGCAGTCCCAGCAAACTTCTCGGCGGGTTAAGGCTAGCATTAAATCTGCTCTATTGTCGCTGTCGTCCTCAGAGTATGTCAGCCCTTACCGGACAAGTCCTATATAAAGGGATGTCAAGAGAAAAACCTCTCCGTCGGCTCGATGCCGGGCCTTTTTGCTTCAGCATTCAGCCCAACTGGTTGAACGTGTACCCTGGATCTGAGAGTGGCCTTCCTCAGGCCAAGACTCCTGGTTCGTCTTCGCGCACGAAGCGCAGAGGAGCTTTTTCCTATCCTTTGGTCCCATTTCACTGTCGTGACGGCGCCAATCATTTTCTGAGACAACAAGCCTGATGGTTGTCCACTGGATGAGTGGCAATGCATGGTCCTATTTGAGACACGTGGCCTATGGCTTTCTTCGATTGTACAAGGGGGCATAGGGTGGGTACGGAGACTCGCGTGTTTGACACACGGGCCTGACTTTTCCGGTTGATACTTCCCCTCGAATCGAGCGTCTCAAGAAGCCGATGACCACCGCCGGGAATGGTTCTCAGGGATGGCATGGACTCTCTACCAGAAACGCTCAAGCTGCTTGTGGTTTCAACTTGTTGGCGTCGAAACGTACCTCCTTCTTCCAGACGATCAGGGTGATCGCAGCAATCTTCCTCGCCAAGGTGAGACGCGCCATCGTGGGCTTCCTCCCCTTAGCCAACAAAGCCTCGTAGAAAACCTTTAGGGGCCCAGCTGCGTTGCTGGCTCTCATGGCCGCACCCTTAAAAATATCCTTGAGGTCGTGGTTGTGGTTTTTATTTAGGCCACGCAGCGTCACGGGCTTCTTGGATCGTTGCAGCTGCCCCTCCACAACTTCGCATTGCGCACTGTCATGTGTTTCTAATCCCAGACCGCTATAGGTCCACAGCTGCCGCTTGGTGCGGAACCGCTGCGGCGTTTGCAGAATCGCCATGATGAGCGCAGCGCGGATCGGACCAATCCCTGGAATTTGGCGAAGCAGCTTCCACTCCTTGTGCTTCTTGGCTTCCAGCAACAGATCCCGCCGCACCTCCTGGCGCAGGAGCCGCAAGACATCCAGCTGCTGGTAGTAGTGTTCCGTTCGTCGCCGGACGCCCGCTTCGCTGATCTTGCCGAGCCATTCCGCACGGTGACGGGGTGCATACACTTCGTTGCCGGCACACGGAATGCCCCAGCTGCGATACAGCGCCTTGAGCCGATTCATGACCCGCGTGAGATCCTTACTGATAGTCAGATAACTGCGGGCCAACTCCTTTAATGTTCGCAAGCCATGCTCCCCGTGATCGACCGGCTTGATTTTGTTCATATACAACTGTTCGACTAGCTTGCGTGCATCGATCCGGTCACTCTTACTGCCATCCTTCAGTAAGGCAATCCTTCGCGGGTTACACACCACGACTTCCGTGACGTGTGGTTTTAGTAGGTCGTGCAACCAGGCCGCACAGGTTCCTTCTTCAAAGGTGACTTGCAAATCTCCGCGCAGCCCGCCAATGAACTGCAGAATGGTGCTCGCCTTGGTCTCGATGACGCATTCCATCACTACCTTGCCGACGGAGTTCATCACCGCAATCGAAATGCTTTCCTTGTGTACGTCCATGCCGATATATTGAGTGCTGGTCATAAAAAGAGTGTTCCTTTCTGGAGGGGTTGAGCCAAGCACTCAAAACCTACTCCAAAGGGGCGCCCTTTTATAATGTGTGGAGGCTAGTACCGGTCGTGGGTATCCACGAGGATCTCGCGGAACACCTGATTACGAAGGAAAGTAAAAACGCAGAAGCATACCTCTGGCTAGTTTTGAACTATTTCAAAGGAGTTTTGGTGAGTTACGACCTCGCTGATTACAGGGAACTGAGAAAGGACGTTTTCTCCTGGGTGGGCGACCTTGCTCAGGAAGCCGTGGCGCACAATCGACCGGCGACCCAGTTTTGGGGAGCCCGCATCCCCGGAGCAAGAGACCTGTGCGGCTTGATAATCAGTTTCATGGTTGAAATGGGTGATCCCGAGGACTGGGATGCTGCCATGCACGAGGTATGCATCAAGTCGCACGAGCACATGGACCAAGCATGGGCGTTTGTTAAACGTGCCGGGGCAGAACTACACTCAAATTTTGGATTGATGTTCGACCCCGAAACCAGTGAGGACTATGCCCGAGATGACCCGAGGAGACGCTAAGGTTACTGGGCCTGAAGCCGCGTTATCACAGCTTCGAAGTCTTGTTTTCAAAGCTTTTGAATTCCGGACCTTAGTCCACTCCAAAAGACAGCCCGTTGCTAAGGTCTCAATCTCGAATAATCCATCCCAGAGGACTCCCGATGTCTGTTTCCGGCGGCGCGTCTTCCGCCGCGGAGCGCCTAAGAATAGTCAACACGCCAGCCGAGCGAGCCAGCCAAGCGCTTTTTGCTGTACAATTTGGGAGCTTTATCTGCGGGTGCTACATCTAACCCCTGAACCCATATTGCGGATATCCCCTGATCTGCAAGGGAGACACTGTGAGCCAGCAAAACATCGATCAATTGTGCATCAACACCATCCGGACCCTCTCCATTGATGCCGTGCAACAAGCCAATTCGGGTCATCCTGGCGCGCCCATGGGACTGGCCCCGGTCGTCTATTCGCTGTGGCAAAGTTTTTTGCATTATGACCCCACGGACCCGCTGTGGCCCAACCGCGACCGCTTCGTGCTCTCCGCCGGGCACGCTTCCATGCTTCTATACTCCACCCTGCACTTGGCCGGTGTGCGCGCGGTGAACGTCAAAGGCGAAGTCCAGAAAGAGCTGTCTGTCTCGCTGGACGAGATCAAGCGCTTTCGTCAATTGGGCAGCAGGACGCCCGGCCATCCGGAATCGCACCTCACCACAGGCGTGGAAACGACCACCGGGCCACTGGGGCAAGGCGTTGGCAACAGCGTCGGCATGGCCATTGCCGGGAAATGGCTGGCGGCGAATTTCAATCGCCCGGGATTTGAGCTGTTCAATTTCCGCGTGTATGCGGTGTGCGGCGACGGCGACATCATGGAGGGCGTGGCCGGCGAAGCGGCATCTCTAGCGGGCCACTTGAAGCTATCGAATCTATGCTGGGTATACGACAACAATCGCGTGACGCTGGACGGCCCGGCAAGCTGGTCGTTCAGTGAAGACGTGATGACGCGGTTCGTCGGGTATGGCTGGAACGTGACGCGCGTGGCCGATGCGAACAGCTTGTTGGAATTGGCGCGGGGTTACGAAACATTCTTAAGGACTACTGATCGCCCCACGCTGCTGGTCGTGGATTCGCACATCGGCTACGGCTCGCCGCACAAACAGGATTCCTATGAGGCGCACGGAGAGCCGTTGGGCGAAGCGGAAATCAAGCTGGCGAAACAGAATTACGGCTGGCCGGAAGACGCGAAGTTCCTCGTGCCCGATGGTGTCTACCAACATTTCCAGGACCATCTGGGCGCGCGCGGCGCGAATGCCCGCGGTAAGTGGACGAAGCTCTTCGCCGACTATTCCAGGCAGTTTCCGGATTTGGCCGAGCGCGTGAACACGATGCAGCGCCGCGAACTTCCCGCCAGTTGGGACAAGAATCTGCCGGTATTTCCCCCGGACGCCAAAGGAATGGCCACGCGGGAAAGCTCGGGAAAAGTGCTCAACGTCCTGGCGCAAAACATTCCCTGGCTGATGGGCGGCTCCGCCGATTTGGCGAAATCCAACAAGACCAACCTGCTCTTTGAGGGCGCGGGCGAGTTTTTCCCCGGCGAGTTCGCGGGGCGCAACGTCCACTTCGGCGTGCGCGAACACGGCATGGGCGCAGCAGTCAACGGCATGACGCTCAGCGGGCTGCGCGCTTTTGCGGCCACCTTTTTCAACTTCAGCGATTACATGCGCGCTAGCATGCGCTTGGCGGCGCTGATGGAAATCCCGGTGCTATTCATTTTCACGCACGATTCCATCGGCGTCGGCGAAGACGGCCCGACGCACCAACCGGTTGAGCAACTCGCTTCCTTGCGCGCCATGCCAAACATGCTGGTGCTGCGCCCGGGTGACGCCAACGAAGTGACGGAGGCTTACAAGGCCGCCCTCCAGCATGCGCATGGGCCATCCACGCTCGTATTCAGCCGCCAGGCCATGCCCACGTTGGACCGCACAAAATACGCGGCTGCTTCCGGTGTGGCGAAGGGCGGCTATGTGCTCGCGGATGCGGAGGATGGCAAGCCTGAAGTCATCCTGATCGGCACCGGAACGGAATTGCAGTGGTGCGTCGGCGCTTACGAAAAACTGCAGGCCGAGGGTATCAAGACTCGTGTGGTGAGCCTGCCGTCGTGGGAACTCTTCGAGAAGCAGGATGCCGCGTACAAGGAAAGAGTCCTGCCCTCGAGCGTAACCGCGCGCGTCTCCGTGGAAATGGCCTCGGTGTTTGGCTGGGACCGTTACACCGGCCCCAAGGGCAAGATTATTGGCATGCGCAGCTTTGGCGCGTCCGCCCCGCTGAAGGACCTGCTGAAGCACTTCCACTTTGACATTGATACGGTTGTGTCCGCGGCAAAACAACTCCTGGGCAAGTGAGGCAGCCATGAAACTTGTCGTCGGATCGGATCACGCGGGCTTCCAACTAAAGGGTGAGATGGCCAGTATGTTGAAGTCGCTTGGCCACGACGTGCTCGATGTTGGCGCGTATGACGAACGGCCCTCCGATTACCCGGACTTTGCCGAGGCGGTGGGCCGCGCGGTGCTCGATGGACGCGCCGAACGCGGCGTGCTGATCTGCGGCAGCGGCGTGGGCGCCAGCGTCGCCGCGAACAAACTGATCGGCATCCGTGCGGGAATGTGCCACGACACCTATTCGGCGCATCAAGGTGTAGAGCACGACAATATCAATGTCCTGGTGCTGGGTTCGCGCGTAGTCGGCGTCAAGCTGGCGGAAGACCTGGTGAAGGCCTTCCTAGGCGCGCAATTTACCCGGGAGGAGCGCCACGTGCGGCGCCTGGCCAAGGTTAAAGCGTTGGAAGATAAGATGTTAAAAATCTGAAATCCCAGACGTGCCCCGCTCATCGTACAATTTAAGTTTACGGCCCTCGAACAAAGGAGAAGCATCATGACCACCTCAGCAACGATTCCCAACGTCGGAGGCAAGCCCGGCACTAACCCCCTGAAGGGTTTGTTGGACTTCGGGCAATCGCCCTGGATGGACTACATCCGCCGCGACCTGCTCACCAGCGGCGAGCTAAAGAAGATGATTGAGAACGATGGGCTGCGCGGCATGACCTCAAACCCCGCCATTTTTGAGAAGTCCATCCTCGGAAGCACGCTCTATTCCGATATTCTAAATGCGCCGGATGCCAAGTCTCTCGACGCCAAGGGCCTATACGAAAAAATCGCCATTCGCGACGTTCAGGATGCCTGTGACATTTTCAAGTCCGTGTACCAGCAGTCCAAACGTCGCGACGGTTACGTCAGCCTGGAGGTATCTCCGTACCTTGCGAATGACACTAAGGGAACGCTGGAAGAGGCGCGGCGGCTGTGGAAAACGGTGAGCCGCGAGAACTTGATGATCAAGGTGCCCGCCACGCCCGAAGGCATTCCCGCCATCCGCCAACTCCTGGAAGAGGGCCTGAACATCAATATCACCTTGCTGTTTGCGCAATCGGCATATGAAAAGGTCGCGGAAGCATTTATCGCCGCTCTCGAAGCGCGCGCCATCAAGGGGCTGGACGTCAGCCACATCGCCAGCGTGGCGAGCTTCTTCGTCAGCCGCATTGATACGCTCGTGGATTCCAAAGTGGACGAACTGGAAAAGACGGCCAATGGCGCGAAAAAGAATCTGCTGGAAAGCGTGCGCGGAAAGATCGCTATCGCCAACGCCAAGCTCACCTACCAGAAGTATCAGGAACTTTTTGGCGGGCCGCGCTGGAAGGCTCTGGCGGGGAAAGGTGCACAAACGCAGCGTCTGCTGTGGGCCAGCACAAGCACGAAAAACCCGAAATACCGCGACGTCATTTATGTGGAAGAACTCATCGGGGCGGATACCGTGGACACTATTCCGCCCGCCACTTTCGACGCCTTCCGCGACCACGGCAAATTGCGCAAAAGTCTGACTGAGGATGTGGCCAGTGCCGCAAAAACCATGGATAACCTGGACAAGGCCGGCATTTCCATGAAGGAAGTTACGGACAAGCTGCTTGTTGATGGTGTGAAGCTTTTCGCGGATGCGTTCAGGCAATTGCTGGACGCCACGGGAAAGAGCGCTGGGGTGCGTGCGTGAGCCTCAACAAAACTACCTACAAGCTGCCGCCAGCCCTCTCCGCCGCAATTGATGCTTCCTTTGCGGACTGGAAAAACAACAGCAAAGTGGCGAGGCTTTGGAAGAAGGATGCTTCGCTTTGGAGCGGCACGGACGAGGGCAACTGGCTCGGCTGGCTTAACATCACGCAAGAAGAGATCGCAAATCTCGCTACCTTCCGGAAGCTGGCGAAGGAAGTACGGAAGGCCAAGTTCCGGCACGTGTTGCTGCTGGGCATGGGCGGCTCCAGTTTGTGCCCCGAAGTGCTGCGGCTGACTTTCGGGAAGATTTCCGGCTCCCCGGAATTGCATGTTCTGGATTCCACCGACCCCGGCCAGATCAAAGCGTTGGAGAGGAAGCTGGATCTACGCAAGACGCTGTGCATCGTGTCCAGCAAATCGGGCAGCACGCTGGAGCCCAACATTTTCAAGCAGTACTTTTTTGAACGCGTAAAGGCCAAGGTCGGCCCCGATAAAGTGGGCAGCCACTTCATCGCCGTCACCGACCCCGGCTCCAAGATGCAACAGGTTGCCGAAGCGGATCATTTCCGCCACATTTTCGCGGGCGTGCCCAGCATTGGGGGGCGCTACTCCGCACTCTCGAATTTCGGCATTGTGCCCGGCGCCAGCATGGGCCTGGACCTCGCTAAATTCCTGAAATCCACGCAAGAGATGGTGAAAGCATGTGGGCCGGGGAGCGCTGCGGATGTGAACCCCGGCGTGGTGCTCGGAATGATTCTCGGCGTGGCCGCAAATCACGGCCGCGACAAACTCACCATTATCACCTCGCCCGGAATTTTCGATCTTGGCGCCTGGCTGGAACAATTGATCGCTGAATCCACGGGAAAAATCGGCAAGGGCATCATTCCCGTGGACCGCGAAAAGCTGGTCAAGCCCGCAGCCTACGGTAACGACCGCGTGTTTGCCTATCTAAGGTTGAGCAGCGAAACCAACAAAGCGCAGGAAGCGGCGGTGACCGCGCTCGAAAGGGCCGGCCACCCGGTTGTGCGCATCGTTTTGTCCAACAAATACGACCTGGGGCAGGAATTCTTCCGCTGGGAAATCGCCACGGCAGTGGCGGGCTCCATCTTAGGCATCAACGCTTTCAATCAACCTGACGTGGAGGCCAGCAAGGTGGAAACACGCAAGCTGACCATCGAATACGAAGCCAACGGCAAACTGCCTCCAGAAGCTCCGTTCTTTGAAGCCGGCGGCATCAAGCTGTTTGCGGACGAAAGGAATACCGTCGCGCTGAAAAGTGGCGGGAAGCTCGCGGACGTCTTGCGGGCACATTTGGCGCGCATCGGCCCGGGCGACTATTTTGCCGTGCTCGGTTACATCACCATGAACCCTCAGAATGAGCGCGCGCTGCAGGGCATTCGCCACCAGGTGCGCGACGCCAAGAAGGTGGCCACCTGCCTCGGTTTTGGCCCGCGATTCTTGCACTCTACCGGCCAAGCCTACAAGGGCGGCCCCAACAGTGGCGTGTTCCTCCAGATTACCTGCGACGATGCCGCCGACCTTCCCGTGCCCGGGCAGAAATACACGTTTGGCGTGGTTAAGGCGGCGCAAGCTCGCGGCGACTTCGCGGTGCTGGCGGAACGCGACCGGCGCGCCTTGCGCGTGCACCTGGGCAAGAATGTGAAGGGCGATCTCGCCAAGCTCGCGAAAGCCGTGCAGCAAGCGCTATCCTGATTCACCGGCCCGCCAGACAAAATCCTCGCGGAGGACGCTCACAATGCAACTCGGAATGATCGGACTGGGAAGGATGGGCGCGAACATGGTGCGCCGCTTGATCAGGGGTGGACACCAGTGCGTCGCGTACGATCGCAACGCCGATTCCGTGAAGCAGCTTTCCGGCGAAGGCGCCACGGGTGCGGCTTCCCCTGACGAGTTCGTGTCCAAGTTGCAGAAGCCGCGCGCCATCTGGCTGATGGTGCCGGCTGCGATCGTGGATGCCACGATTGCTGAGCTGCTTCCCAAACTGAACAAGGAAGACATCCTGATCGACGGCGGAAACTCCTATTACATCGACGACATCCGCCGCGCCAAGGAACTTTCCGCCAAGGGCATTCACTATGTGGATGTGGGCACAAGCGGCGGCGTTTGGGGACTCGAGCGCGGCTACTGCCAGATGATTGGCGGCGAAACCCAAGTGGTGCAGCACCTCGATCCCATTTTCAAGACGCTGGCACCCGGCCGCGGAAACATTGACCGCACGCCCGGCCGCGAAAAAGCGTCGGGCACGGCGGAAGAGGGTTATCTCCACTGCGGCCCTTCCGGCGCGGGCCACTTCGTGAAAATGGTGCACAACGGCATCGAGTACGGTTTGATGGCCGCCTACGCGGAAGGCCTGAATATCCTGAAACATGCCAACGCCGGAAAATCCCATCGCGAAGCGGATGCGGAAACCACGCCTCTGCGCCATCCCGAGCATTACCAGTACGATTTCAATTTGGCGGACATCACTGAAGTGTGGCGGCGCGGCAGTGTTGTGGCGTCGTGGCTGCTTGACTTGACGGCTATTTCCCTGCTCGATCAGCCCACGCTGGAGCGCTTCTCCGGCCGGGTCTCCGACTCGGGCGAGGGGCGCTGGACGATTCTTGCGGCCATCGAATCGACGGCCCCAGCACCGGTGCTGACGGCGTCGCTGTACGAGCGTTTTACTTCGCGCGGCGAAGACGATTTCGCGGCAAAGGTACTCTCCGCCATGCGGTTCCAGTTCGGCGGACACGTCGAAAAGAAATCCGGGCACTGAGCGGCGCCGCCGAACGCCGCGGGCCTGCAGACAGGACGACCATCGATGAGCACGAATTACGAGGACACCACCACCGATGCCGCGCCGTGTGTCATGGTCATCTTCGGCGTCACCGGAGATCTGACCAAGCGCAAACTCATTCCCGCGCTGATCAATCTCGCGCAGGAGAACCTGCTCTCCAAGCAATTTGCGATCGTGGGATTCGCGATGAACGATTACACCACGGAAACTTTCCGCAAAATTCTGGGTGAAGAGATTCCGAAGTTTGCGCCGGAGACCATCGACCTGAAGATGTGGGAATGGCTGGCCGAGCGCATTTACTACATCAAGGGCGAGTTTCAGGACGCGGAGGCGTTCCAGCGCCTGAAGCAGCAGATAGTGGACGCGGAAAAGCAGCACAATATAGCCGGAAACCGCTTCTTCTACCTCGCTGTTGCGCCGAGGTTTTTTTCGCCAGTCGTTCAACAACTCGGCGCCGCGGGCCTCACGCAAGAGGGGAACGGCAACTGGGCGCGGGTCATCGTCGAAAAGCCGTTTGGCCACGATCTGGAAACTGCGCGCCAATTGAACGCGGAACTCAAAAAGGTTCTCGCCGAAAAGCAGATCTACCGCATCGATCATTATCTTGGCAAAGAGACCGTGCAAAACGTCATGGTCTTTCGTTTTTCCAACAACATCATCGAGCCGCTGTGGAACCGCAACTACGTGGACCACGTGCAGATCACCGCCGCCGAAACCGTCGGTGTCGAGCATCGCGGCGCCTTTTACGAAACGGCCGGCGCCCTGCGCGACATGGTGCCTAATCACCTGTTCCAACTCTTGACCATGACCGCTATGGAGCCGCCCATCTCCTTTGAAGCCGACGAGGTGCGCAACAAGCAAGCGGAAGTCTTGCACGCCGTCCAGCCGCTCAGCCCCGAGGATGTGCTGACCTGCATGGTGCGCGGACAATACGCTGACGGCAACGCGGATGGCCAGCGCGTGGTGGGCTACCGCAATGAGCCGGACGTGGCGCACGATTCGAATACGGAAACATTCGTCGCCCTGAAGTTGCTGATTGACAACTGGCGCTGGGCTGGCGTGCCCTTCTACTTGCGCACCGGGAAGCGGCTGGCGATGCGCGCCACGGAAATCGTGATTCAGTTCCGACGCACGCCGTTCGTGTTGTTCCGCAATACCGCCGTGCGCAACCTGGAAACCAACCGCCTGGTCATTCACATTCAGCCGGACGAAGGCATTTCGCTCAGCTTTGGCGCAAAGGTGCCGGGTTCCGTGATGCGCCTCGGTCTGGTCAATATGGATTTTGACTACGCCACCTACTTTGGCGCGGAGCACGGCACGGGCTATGAGCGCTTGCTGCGCGACTGCATGGCGGGAGACGCCACGCTGTTTCAGCGCGCGGATATGGTCGAGGCCGGCTGGAATGTGATCCAGCCAATCATTGATGTGTGGCGCGCGCTGCCGGCTCGCGGCTTTCCAAACTACGCCGCGGGCTCCTGGGGCCCCATCGAGGCGGAAGAACTTCTCGAACGCGACGGCCGCTCGTGGCGTCGCATTGGCGAGGAAGATGTTGACCTGCACGGTCCCCACCCATCGCACGACAAGGACAAAGTGGGTACGCCTTGATGGCCGGTCCCTCCGAGCGCGAAGTGCGGATTCTGCCGGATGCTGCGGCGATCACGCGCCGTGCCGCGGAGCTATTCGTCCAGGCCGCCAGGGAAGCGTTCGCGGAATCCGACTCGTTCACGGTTGCGCTTTCCGGCGGCTCCACGCCCAAGAGCCTGTATTCCTTGCTTGCGGAGGATCCCAGCCTGCGCGCGCAGCTTCCCTGGGAAAGTATTCATTTCTTCTTCGGCGATGAACGCCACGTGCCGCCCGATCACGCGGACAGTAACTTCCGCATGGCCAACGAAACCCTCTTTTCGAAGGCGCTGGTGAAACCCTCGCGCATCACGCGCATCAAGGGCGAGTATGCGGACACAGAAAAAGCGGCACTGGAATATGAGCAGGCTCTTCGGACATACTTTATAATAGAGAAAGGCGCATTTCCGCGCTTCGATCTGGTCTTGCTCGGCATGGGTGATGAAGGCCACACCCTTTCGCTCTTCCCGGGCACGAAAGCTTTACACGCTCCAGCCGATCGCATTGTGGTTCGCAACTGGGTAGGAAAACTCTATACGGAGCGCATCACGCTCACCGCTCCTGCCATCAACCAGGCGAGCCGGGTAATTTTTCTGGTCACTCGCGCAGACAAGGCTCCGGCCTTGAAAGCGGTTTTGGAAGGACCCTACGAGCCGGAGCAACTTCCGGCGCAATTGATTCAGCCGGCGCACGGCAAGCTGCTTTGGCTGGTGGACCAGGCCGCAGGAGCACTGCTCGCAACCGGAATTCGCGACTAAATTGAGGAGAGAACCATGGCAACAGCAACTACAAGTGCAATTGAACAACTCTTGGGCGCAAAGGCGGAATCCCTCCTGGGCTTCAAGTCTCCCAAGATTTCCAAGGAGAGGCTGCATCTTCCCGGCCCCGATTTTATTGACCGGGTCTACGCGGCTTCTGATCGCAATCTCCGCGTGTTGAATAATCTTCACCGCATGTTCTTCACCGGGCGGCTCAGCGGCACCGGTTACATGTCCATTCTGCCGGTGGATCAGGGTATCGAACATTCCGGCGGCGCGAGTTTCGCCAAGAATCCGGACTATTTCGATGGCGAAAATATTGTGAAGCTGGCCATCGAGGGCGGCTGCAACGCCGTTGCTTCGACTTTCGGCGTGCTTGGCTCCGTGGCGCGAAAGTACGCCCACAAGATTCCCTTCATCGTGAAGATCAACCACAACGAACTGCTGACCTACCCCAACCGCTTTGATCAGGTGCTCTTCGGCACCGTCGAGGAGGCTTTCGACATGGGCGCGGCCGCGGTGGGCGCAACAATCTATTTCGGCTCCGACCCGAGCACACGTCAGATCGTGGAGATCAGCCAGGCCTTCGCCAAGGCTCACGAACTCGGCATGGCCACCGTGCTGTGGTGCTACCTCCGCAACAGCGCCTTCAAGAAGGACAAGGACTATCACGTTTCCGCCGATCTCACCGGGCAAGCCAATCACCTCGGCGTCACTATCCAGGCCGACATCATCAAGCAGAAGCTTCCGGAAAATAACGGCGGCTACCAGGCGCTGAACACCAACGGTTCCAGCTACGGCAAATTCGACAAGCGCATTTATACCGAATTGACCAGTGATCACCCCATCGATCTGACGCGCTACCAGGTAGCCAACTGTTACATGGGTCGCGCCGGATTGATCAACAGCGGCGGCGCTTCCGGTGCTAACGACTTCGAGGAAGCCGTGGCCACCGCAGTCATCAACAAGCGCGCCGGCGGCACCGGCTTGATCAGCGGACGCAAGGCCTTCCAGCGCCCGATGGCGGAAGGCGTGAAGCTCCTGAACTCGATTCAGGACGTGTATCTCAGCAAGGAAGTCACGATCCCGTAAGCGATGTCCATCGTATTGGAAAGAGGGGCGCAGAATGTTTGCGCCCCCTTTTTATTGAAGTACTTGACCAACTGGTGGAAGGTCAGGCAGTCTGTCAGCGTTGTGGCACTTCTACTTGTCCTGCGAACGGATCATGGTCAAAAGCATTTTGAAGCGCGTCAGCGCTTTCAACGCGTGAGGCTGGTTGGCCGGCATGAGCACGCCGTGGCCCGCTCTCGTTACCAATGGCTTCCCGGAAACGGTGATCTCCGCTTCGCCCTCCAACACATGCGCCAAAGCATCAAATGGCGCGGTATGCTCGCTCAAGCCCTGGCCATCGTCGAAAGCGAACAGCGTGATCGTTGCCGCCGGGCGGTGGATCAGCGTCCGGCTAACTACTGCTCCGTCTTGGTAGTTGACCAACCCGGCGACGGAAATTGCTTCAGCAGCGGGCATTTCCCGCCTGGCTTGAGACTGTTCGGAGCTCATCATTCACCGCCTTTCAAAACACATCGGGCTCGTTTGTTCTGAGTTCGCCCTCCAGCGTATCACCGCAGCAATGGGTAATCCCCATGAACAGTGCCTGGAAAATACCAATAATGACGATTTACGTGAGTGAGTACAGAAGAAACGAGTTGAGCCACTGATAGCGGCAAGTTTTCCCGGGTCCTGGCAGAGCACTCACCGCTGAGGAATTGCCTGCTGCGCTCCGCACAACTGTTCGGTTGCGATCTTCACGTCCGCATCCAACTGCGCCCCGCGCCAACCCTTCGTCGAGCACACCTGCCGTGCTTCCAAACCCAGCGCCCCGCGCAAGTCCGCTCCTTCCAGGTTTGCTCCATCCAGATGCGCCTGGCGCAGGATTGCCCCAGGGAACGCGGCCCCTCGCAGATCTGTCCTCGAGAGGTCCGCGTCCAGTAGTATGGTTCCCTTGAACTGAGCTCCCGTCATGTTCGCGCCCGCCAGCTTTGTCGCCGACAGATCCGTCTGATCCAGCGTGGCCAGGGAGAACACCGCCATCTCCGCTTTTGTGTCGCGCAAATCCGCATGCGACAAATCCGCCCGCAACAGGTTCGCCTCCCGCAGATTCACCGCGTACAGCGTCGCTCGCGCCAGATTCGCCGTCGTCAGCACTGCGCCCGCCAGGTTCGCATAAGACATATCGGCATTCTGGAAATCTGCGCCGGCAAAGTTCGCTCCTTGCGCGTCCGCTGACACCAAGTTCGTTTTGCTCGCCTGCAGCTTGTCCATATTGACCGACCGCAGCACTCCCTCCCTCAAATTCACGCCGCGAAAATTCGCTTCGGAAAGGCTCGCGCCTTCCAGATTCGCCCGCCACATCCGTGCATTTGCAAACTCGGCCCGATAACCCCGCGCGAACCGCAAGTTGATTTCGTTGAGTCGCGGTCCCGGCGCGTCGCCCGTCCCCGCTTCGCCATTCCCTGCCTTCACGGGCATTCCCTCGACGCTCTCCTCCGTAATGTCCGCGTACGGCCGGAAGCCCACCGAGCGAAACGCCGTTGCCGCCCATCGCCTTGGATCGCCCTGGCTCACTTCGGGCCGTATGTTCGGGTCCGCCGGCAAACCACGGATCACGCCAAGAGAGAGCAGGAACAGCACCAGCCCCGCAGCCAGCGGCCCCCGCAATGCCGAGAATACGTCTCTAAGGAAATGCGGCGTGCTTTCATCGCTCCAGTCGCCCGGCCGCAGCACCCGCGCCACAATCCGCGGCGCTCCGCAAGCCGCGGCGCTCGCCAGCGTTATCAGGAACACGTGCAACAGCGTTCCGCGATAGTCCTGCATCACTAGATAGCGCAGCCACAGGGCAAACAAGACGGCTGGCACGGCCCAGTACACCAGCAACCGGGCCATCACGCTTTCCACCTGCGCCATGGGCGACCGCGGATCGCGCGACCACCGCAAGAGCGGCCGGATCGGCCCCACCAAATACCAGCGCCCATCCTTTTCCGGCGTCTGCCCATCCGGAAACACGGCGGGCAGCGCCGCGATGCTTCCCCACAGCCCCAATAGCAAGAACTGCAGCCGCAAAAACAGTACCGTCAGTAGCAGCGGGGCCCCCAGATAGAATCCCTGCAGCGGCAGAATATTCGGCATTCGCGAAGTCGGTGTCGCGGAAAGATCCAGCAGCAGCCGGACATCCGTAGTCAGCCCCACCAGTACGCACGTAGCCAGGCACAGCCCGATCAGCAGCAGGTAAAACCAGCGCGCCGACTGCGTCGCTTGAGCAATCGTTTTGCCGCCGTCGTGCGCGGAAACGGCCTCCGGCAGCGTGGCGTCAAACAGGTTCGTTCCCCCCAAGCGTCCGGACCACAACCCCTGCGCGCCGTAGAGATTCGCGCCCATCAGATTCGCGCCCGAAAATTCCGCTCCCAGGAGGTTCGCTTCGCGTAAATCCGCTTCCACCAGATTCGCCCCGCGCAAATTCGCCATGGAAAGATCCGCGCCGCGCAAATTCACTTTCTGGAGTTGCGCGCCCTGCAGATTCACGCCCGTCAGGTCGGCTCCCGCCAAGTCCGCTCCCGCAAAATCGCCTCGCACGCCCACGCTTCCCCCGCTCTCCACCCACTGGCGATGCTGATCCAGCACTTCCGCGAACACCAGCAGATCCGAGCCCGCCACCTGGGATTCTCCCGGCGTTTCAGCTCGCGTTTCTTCAGTGCTCTCCTTGAAGACCTCCGTTTCCCCAGGAAGGACTGCGTCGGGATGGGTCGGTCTCTCTCCTGTGCTTGCCGCAGCGGGTTCGGGCTGCGCCTCGACAATTGCCGGCTCCCGGAACTCAATTACCATCTCAGAGTGTTTCGCCTCCTGCGGCCGCCCTCCCGACGATTCCCCTCCGGCCACCCCTGCTTCCAGGAGCGCCAGAATCTTCGCTTCGATTTCCGGATTAGGCCTGATGGTTCCAAACTCCGCTAGTTCTTTCGGCGTCGCCAGGCGCTCCACGACGCGTTCGGTGGAATGACCTTTGAGCTCTTCCTTGGGTTGATTCGCCGGCGTTTCCGGCATGGCACACTTCCCTGTCGCCTTTTCACCAAAAGGCCTGTGAGATTTCCCGGAGGGCGGGCTTCCTTGCATCATGGCCCATTGCCCCGCGGAAATCGCCTGACCCAAAGTACAGGCGACACCTGAGCAACACTCTGCATCGCTCCGACGAGTAACGAACTAGCAACGCTTGCCCGCTCTGTCCGCAGGCTCATCTGTCTTTCATCGTAGAGTAGTGGCAACACCCAACGAAGAAGGTGGTGGCCCGACCGGGCGGAGCTTTGTTGAAAGAGACACAATTCTATCTGAGGAGAAAAAAATGACAAAGAGATCATGGGTAGCCAGCGCCGTAGTTGCCTTGTTGCTTGGCGGCGGTGTGGTCCTGGCGCAAATGCCGAAGGACAATGTCAGTGGGAAACGCCATCCGAACCTGGCGGCCGCGCAGCGTCTCTCCACGCAGGCTTATGAGAAAATAATCGAAGCGCAAAAGGCCAACGAGTGGGACATGCAGGGCCACGCGCAAAAAGCCAAGGAACTTCTCGATCAGGTGAATCACGAACTGAAGGAAGCGGCCGAAGCAGCAAACAAGAACGCCAAGTAGCAGCAGCACCGGATACGCATTGGCCCCGTGTTCTCCATCACCGGAGAGTGTGGGGCCTTCTTTTTGTGCTCTTTGCCGCGCGGCGCCGGCCGCTGCGCAGAACCCGCGAACACAAGGAGCCGGCAGGGATGAATCGCGGAAACGCTCGCGTGAAGAGACGTTTTCTTACGCTCTGGCGTTCTTAGAGGGGATCTGCAAGACGAGGTGAAGAAGTGGGGCGCGCTGCCTGGCCTTTAACGATTCACTTTCGAATTCGCCACGACTCTGACCGCTCTCAAACAAACGACTGCCGGGGCGCTCCGCTGAGGGGCCGAGGCACCCCGGCTATTCCTGCCCGCCTCCGCAGTGAGCGAGCAAGGAACTTGTACAGAATCTCTACTCGCGCAACTCCGCCAACTACATTTCTTCAGTGCCGCGCAGAAACTCGTACCGCTCGATCGCCGCGACTACCCCGATCGCACCTTCATCGCGGGGTTCCGTCCTTTGCACGCGGCCAAGGCAGCGCACGCGCACCGGTCCGGCCAAGGTAATTTCATTGGGCAATGTCAGCAGAATCTCGACGGGCGAGCCTTCTTTGACATCCTTGGATAGGAAGAAATAAACCCCGCGGGAGCTGACATCACGGGATTCCGTCATTGTTTCGCCAACTGCCGCGCCTGTGGTCCATCTCACGGTAAGCGGCAGCCGCATGGAAAACCTCTGTGTGGTGCGGCGCTCGGACCCGGTCAAGGAAACCTCCATGTTTGAAGGAACGAGTGTAGCCGGGGTGGGGCCAGGGAACAATAGAACTCGGGATTCAAAATCGTTCCCGGCCAAAAAGGTACCAATGTACTAGAACGGGTAAACCCACCTACTAATTTCTGAAATTCCGCTAATCTTGTGGTTTTGGCAAGGCCGCTGTAACTTACTCATTACGCAGGGCTTCCCTCACTTTTCACGCAGACTCCCGACGCAGCGGAACCCCATGCTCTGGCAGGCGGTATTCAGCCTGGAGTGTTGCCAGGGCCCGGCTAAAAGACAATCTTCAATGCCAATTGCACGACGCGTCCCGGTTGCGCCGCCTGAATCTGCCCAAAATTCGGCGAATTGATGTCGTTGTCTGGTAGCCGGAAGTTCACATTGTTGAAGATATTGAAAAATTCCGCGCGGAATTGCAGGCTCATGGCCTCGTGGATCGGGATTGACTTGATGGCTGAGAAATCCCACTGCTGAAAGGCGGGGCCCTCCAGCGTGTTGCGGCCGACATTTCCAAACTGGCCTGGTTGCGCTTGCTGGAAGGCGCCAGTATTGAACCAGCATTCTGGCGTCCTTACGGGCACCGCTACGCCATTCTGCTGGCACGCCCCGGCGTTTGGATCGCCGGCGATATTTGGCCGGCTGCTGTAAAATCCCGAAATTTCCGGCGCGCTTCCCTGCAGGGAAGAATTGCTGGAATCATAGATGGTGAACGGCGTGTTGCTCATCAGCGTGGTAATCCCATTCACCTGCCAGTTCCCCAGAATCTGCCCGTACCAGTTCTGTGCATGGCTGAACCACGGCAAGTTCCATTGGTAGCTCAGCACAAACCGGTGCCGCGCGTCGAACATCGATCTTCCATGCTCGGCCTTTACGTCGAACGGGTTCTGCGCCAGGTCATTTTCACCCGCCACGCTCTGCGAAGCCGACCCCGTTATGTTGAATGTGGAGGCGTCGTCGAGCGTCTTCGAGAACGTATAGGAAGCCAGCATCGACAAACCGTGACTGAATCGTTTGCGCAAGCTGGTCTGCAACGCGTTATAGGTCGAATTGGCGATTCCTGAAATCTCGCCCACTGAGGAATACGTGCAGGGTGATTGCACCAGTACGGTGCAGCCCGAATAAAGCCGCCGTTGGTCCGAGAGGTTCGCGTTCTCAGCGGGCGTCAAGTTCGGATCGTAGACCGTCGGATTCGCCTCGATGAATCGTGGAAGCCTTGTTCCCTTCGTTCCAATGAACCCGGCCTCCAGTAACCAGTCGCTGCCAAAGGCCCGCTGCACGTTCAGGTTCCAATCCTGCGCGTAGGGCAGCCGCAGATTCGGGTCCAGCGTCAGCAGTGTCATTGGCTGAGCAAAGCTGCCATTGAAAGGATTCTTCCCGTTATAGGGATCGGCGAAATTCGGCTCGGGGATCTGTGGTGTTTGCAAATAGGGCGGTGCGCTGATCGGCGTCTGGAGCGGCCCACCCTGCCCCGTGTAATACGGATCGTAGAATATTCCGTATGCTGCCGTAACCAGCCATCGGCCCTGTCCGGTAACGTCCCACGCCACCCCCACGCGCGGCGCGAAGCCGGTCCGTTGCGTGGGAATCAGCCCGCCGGGGATTCCTTGGTCGCCGGGATAGAGCAGGCCTTCCGGCGCTGTCGGAAAGACGGTTGATTGCCGCCCGGGGATCCACAAATTCTGCTGGTTGTGGATTTCCGTGTATGGCGAAGGAACCTCGTACCGGAGACCGTAGTTCACCGTCACGCGCGACGTCAGCTTCCAGGTGTCCTGCGCATAGAGGTTGAACGCGTGGCCGCGCAATCCGCGGTAAAAATTCCCGCCTCCCTGCAAAAAGAAATACGGCTGCTGGAGCAGAAAACTTGCGAAAGCATTGTTCACCGGGAATGGTACGAACACGAAAAAACCATTCGTGGCGATGCCCTGCAACACGTTGATCTGGTCGTACTGATAGCCTCCACCGAATTTGAGCTGGTGGCGCCCTTTGATCCGCGTCAGGGCCCCCGAAAAATCATAGGAATTCTGGTAAGTATTGCGCGGCCCTGTGATCGGATCCCCGATCGAGGCGTAGCCGGCCACCTGGACAAACGGCGGCCCAATCGCCGAGTCCAGCGTCGGCGCGTAGGTGAACCCCAGGCTGGCAGGATCGGTGTGATTCAAGTGCTCATCCAGCAGGAATTTATTCCGCAGGTAAGAGGCGCGAAGGACTCCCACTACGGCTGGCGAGAATGTGTGTGTTTCTTGCGCCACAAAATTCTGCGATCGTTGATCTTCTCCAACAGGAAAGCCGGGCACGTTTGCGCCTGCCGTCGAAAGCGGATCGGTCTGGCTTGTTTGGCCGAAGCTGTATCGGAAGTTCAGCGCGTCCCGCTCGGTTAGGTAATGATCTACACGTGCGCCGAATTGATCCGAATTCGCGCTGAACGTCTCCGTGCCCACGAAAGTGAACGCGCCGGAATTGGCGTGCGGATAGTACGGCAACAAATTCTGGGAAATGGAACCGCTCGGCGGGGGCGGGAGTTGATTGAACGGAAATGCCTGCGGGCTTGGGGCAGGAAGAAAAAAGAGCTGGCCGTCCGGGTCCGGCGCGCCACCCGCAGTCGTGCAATTGCCTGTCGTGTCAAAAACATCGTGTTGTCCGCTCGAATCCGTTCTCCCTGTGCACAAGTCTCCGAAATTGCCGCTCCGCTCCGGATCGGAAGGTACGGTCGTCCGGGCCGTTTCGCCCTGCTGGTTGCGCACTCCTTCGTAGTACGCAAAGAAAAACGTCTTGTCCTTCCTGATGGGACCCCCGAAGGTCCCGCCAAACTGGTTGCGCTTCAGTGGCTCCACGCTGTCCGCGAAAAAACTCTTCGCATCCATGGCATCGTTCCGCAGAAATTCCCAGGCCGCGCCGTGAAATTGATTCGTTCCCGTGCGCGTCACGATATTCGTCGTCGAGCCCGTGCTGTGGCCAAACTCCGCGTTCGCGGTATGCGTCAGGATACGAAATTCCGAAATCGCATCCACCGGCGGTTCCAGCACAAACCCGCCATCCACGGTGTTGAAATTGTCCGCACCGTCAATCAGGAAATCGTTGGATTCCGGCCGCTGCCCGTTTACAGCGTACGCCTGGCCTTCGCGTAGCGTGCCTCCGGCCTCCACCAGCCCGGGAGTAATGGGCACAACGCCGGATTGCAGCAGGCCCAGTTGTGTGAAGTGGCGGCCGTTCAGGGGAAGGTCCAGAACCTCGCGCTCCCCGACGGTCTGGCCCAGATTGGTGGAAATGCTCTCCATGATCGGAGCGTCACCCTTCACTTCAATTTGCTGCGTTGCGGTGCCGATGGCCAACCGAGCGGTTACAAAAGCAGTTTGATTTACATCGAGGGTGATTCCTTCCTGCAGGAATTTCTGAAAGCCCTTTGCTTCCACTTGCACGCTATAGTGGCCGACGGGAAGCTCAACGAAGATAAACCTCCCTTGCCCGTCACTCGCGGTGCTCCGCGTGAATCCGGTTTCCGACTGTTTGGCGGTGATTGCGGCGGTCGAAACCGCGCCGCCACTGGCGTCGGTGACCGTGCCGCGTATGCTGCCAGCCACCTGTTGTGCCCACAGGCTAGGTCCGAAGATGCTCGCGAACACCAGCATGCTGAACAACCTCACTAAATTCCTCAAAGCTTCACCTCAAGATCGGGTTTTCGATTTCCCCGCTGGAATCCTGCAAACACACCCATTCGCCGCCCGCTGGCTCCGCCGCTCAGCAGGTCCACTCTTGTTTTTTCGATGGGCCAGCGTTCGTCAACCCCCTGCGCGCTGGTCACTCCCCCCGTGATTTCGCAGGACTATACGGACTCGCCTGAAACGAGGCAATACTCCAAAAACACTATCCCACGCCTTTTTCCTTATGCCTTCTTGTTTTTCTTGTTGGGAAACGGAGCTTGAGCTCCGCTGCGAGTTACGAATGGTCAATTAAGCGATGGTGAATCGCGTACAGCGCTAGTTCCAACCGGTCAGACACGCCCAGCTTGTCGAAAATATTGTGCAGGTGATTCTTCACCGTCTGCTCGGAGATAAACAGCTTCTCGCCGATCTCCTTGTTCCGGAACCCCTGCGCCACCAGTTGTACGATTTCTTTCTCGCGGTCGGAGAGCAGCGGCTTCTCCCGCCTGGGCCCGGACTCCGAGGACTTTGCAAACGCCTTCATGACCTCCGCGGTCATGCGGTTGTCCAGCCAGATCTCGCCCGCGTGCACGCGATGAATGCTCTTGACCAGCAGGTCCGTCGCGGATTGCTTCAGCACCACGCCGCGCGCCCCCAGGCGCATCGCCCGCACAACGTCGCGGTCGTCCTCCGCCGCGGTCAGCACGATCACGCGCGTCGGCATCTGGTCAAAATTCACTTCTTCCAGCACCGCCAGCCCGTCTTTGTCCGGCATCCGCAGGTCCAGCAGCAGGATATCCGGCTTCAGTTTGGCCAGGAGCTTGATGCACTCGGCGCCGTTCTGCGCTTCGCCGACAATGGTGATCTCGTCGTCGCCGTCAAGCAGTTTGCGGAGGCCGTCGCGGAAGATCGCGTGATCGTCCGCCATTAGTATGCGTATCTGCTGTTTCGTCTTCGCCATATCAGCCGAGTGGTACCTCGATCGTCAGACGCGCACCATGACCCGGGTTCGACTCCACGGTCAAAACTCCGCCGACCGTGCGCGTTCTTTCCTTGATGGAAATAGGACCCAGCCGTAGCCGATCTAACTCATCCCCCGTGAATCGCCCGGCAAAGCTGAATCCTTCGCCGTTGTCGTCCACCACCAGAGCGAGCCGGCTATCGTCCTGCGACAGTTTTACCACGACATGGGAAGCCTTGGCATGCTTTTTTATGTTGTTGAGTGCTTCACGGTAAATCTGGAAAAGCTCCCGGCAAACTCGGTCCGGAGCGTGCAATTCCGCCGAATCAATCAGTAAATCCAGCGCCAATCCCGACTCGTTCCGGAATCTCTCCGCGAACCCCCTCATCAGGTCCACCATGTCCGCCGACTGCACGCGCAGCGGCCGCAGGTCTGTCACCATGTGTCGCAGTTCCCCGCCCTCGTTTTTCACCGTCTGCTGCAGCGACGCGAGTCCCGATTCCACCTGGTCGGGTTGCGTAGAGGCCTTCCGTCGCAGCACGTCAATCTGAATTTCGATGCTCAGCAGCGTCTGCAGGATCCCATCGTGCAAGTCACGCGAAATACGCGAGCGTTCCGCTTCAATCGCCCGGGCCCGCAAGTGCCGCAACAGGAAAACGCTTTCGATGGACGAGCTCACGTGCCGCGCGATGCGCTCAAACCATTCCAGATCCGCTCTCACAAACCCCGCGCGACCCGGCCGGCGATTCACCAGGAATAGCCGCCCCGCCGGATGCTCTTCCTGATCGAATGCCACGCTCAGGAAATTCTTGATCCCGAACTCCTGCAGCGTCGGACCCGGCACCCGCGGCAAGATTTTCAGCGCCTGCCCGTTGCGCCGGTCCCAGCCAAATCCCACCCCGCGCCCTTCCAGCGAATTCCAACACAGCGACGCTTCCATGTCATCCAGCAAAAAGCCGTCCGCGCGCATCATCGGAAGATTTTCAGGTGACAGCCGCTCGCTCTCGCCCGATTTCAGTTGCCACAGGAAAATGCGCTCCAGATCAACGTCGCGGTATGCCAGCAGCGCCCCTTCGGCATGAAATTCCCCGCACAACTCTTCCAGCAGGAGTCGCAGCGATTCGGAGAGTCCCAGGTCCACGTGCATGGTGTTTGCCAACCGCGTCAGGAACGATTGTTGCCAGGCAAACCGCCGGTTGCGGTCCCCCAGAAATGCCATTCCCGCGGCTCCCAGAAATGAAGCCGAGAAAAACGAAGTTGAGTACAGCAGGTCCTTCGTTGGCGCTCCCGGCGCACCCCGGTGCATGGAAAGCGCCAGTCCCAGCAGCAACAATCCGAAACACAAAAAGCACGAAAATCGCAGGTTCCACCGGTAAGCCGCCGCGAAGGCGATAAAAAACAGCAGAAACCACGCCGGCAGGAGTTCCGGCGAAATGTACAGGAACACTGCCGTCACCACAATGTCGCATAGCAGCGGCAGCCGCCAGTTGTACCGCCGCAGCGCCCGCTCCAGCAGCAGAATCACCGTGGCCGCAACGAAGTACGCGATCAGAAACGAAAGCGGCCGCTGCACCTCCCGCGCTGCCCGCAACTCCATCAGGCACAGCACCGCCAGCATCGCGACCACTGGCCGCGCGTAGGCCAATTGCAAATCGAAATGGATACGATCCGACGATTGCGGGTTCATGCGCGGGGACACGCTTCCCTGGCCCCAGTCTACCAACTCCTCGGCCCCCTTTTTCCGCGCACCCGCACCGCGTTTCCTCCTCGTTATGAGTGAATCCGACAATCGGCACCCGTAGGGGTCCAGCACGGTGGACCCCATTTAGGCACAGTCACAACCGGCACCCTCTTGCTTCCTGATCGCTGATATCCGTCCCCAAAATGCAAAACGGCTGGCAGCACCCGCCGCCAGCCGTTGACGTTTTCTCCAAATGGGTCGCTACGATTTAGCGATGTCCGCCTCCGTGGCCCCCGCCACCTCCATGAAAGCCGCCGCCCCCGTGGAATCCGCCTCCACTATTGCCGTGGAAGCTGCCACCGCCGTGGAACGCGCTTGCACTGTTGCCGTGGAAACCACCGCCGACGTTGCCATGGAAACCGCCTCCGGCGTACCCGCGAGCGGGTCCGCCTCTATACGCCCAGCCTGGGCGATTTCCATACCCCGGCCTTCCACCGTAGCCGGACCTATAGCCGTACCCGGGCCGGCCATAATAGCCGCCGCGCCCGTAATAGCCGCGCCCGTAGCCGCGAAACCACGGCCCGGCGCCGATAAACACGCCGCCGACAAAGTAGTTTGGTCCATAGTAGCCGTAAGGAGCGCAGGCATACGGGTAATACCCGTAGTAGCCATACGCACAAACAGGTGCGGGGCCGTATCCGCCATACACCGGGCCGACTCCTACGCCAAACCTAACTTGCGCCTGCGCGTAGCCCGCGCCCATCAGCAAAACGCCCAATAAAACCAAGTATTTTAGATATCGCATGGTGTTCCCCTATCCCCAGCACCCTTCCTGTGACATTTCATCTCGTCTAACGCGAAAGGGTTCTGGTACCTCCTCTTCTTCTCTCCAAATCACCTTCGCTCTGTTTAACCCAAAAACCCTCCCGGAGTTGCGACCCGCCCGCCTGGCCGCTTGTAGTTGGCCCTGGTCGCGGTTCACTGGTCGCCGCAGCTGCCCTGCCCCTTATCGCTTGCCGAGGGTTCCCGATCGCTGCTATCTGACGGCTGATGACCTTTTGCCCCGCCGCCGAACGCGCTAGCGGCTCGTTTTCTACCCCTCAAGGGTCGTGTTAAACTACACCCCAGTGGTGGGAGTAGCTCAGCTGGTAGAGCGTCGGTCTGTGGCACCGAAAGTCGTGGGTTCAAATCCCATCTCCCACCCCAACAGAATTTATTCCTCAACATTAGTCTCTGCCCATGTAACTACCTTAGGAACTTCACGAGTTGTTGGTTCTTCGTGCGCCGTGTGTCGCACTCTTCCCCAAGCGAGATAGCACAACGTGATAAACACCAGCCACGGCCCTCCGGCGAGCAGCGTGATGTGGAAGCTTGGCACCCACCAGGTCGAAACCAGGACGCCGAGCAGCGCGGTGATACCCACCAGTGAACTCCATGGCCCCGGCGGGGCGAACCGGAGAATTTTCTTACCCGCTCGCGCTGTTGCGTGGCGAAACGCTAGATGTGTCGTCAAAATCGTGATCCAGACGAACGGCGCAGCGAAAAACGCAACACCAATCAAGAACACAAAGACGGTGTTCTGGGAAAAGTGGGAAAGAATCAGCGCGGCCGCCATGCCCACGCTCGAGGCCAGCACCGCAGTGACCGGCATATCGCGTTTGCTGAGGCGCCCAAGCGCCGCGGGTGCGTAACCTCCCCGCGAAAGCGAGAACAGCATCCGCGAAGCAAAATAAAGATTGCAGGTGGCGGAGGAGAGCGCCGCGGTCAGCACGACGAAATTCATGACGTGTCCCGCAGCGGGAATGCCGACGGTCTCAAATACGCGCACGAACGGGCTTTCGCCGAGCCCGATCTGAGTCCACGGCACGATGCCCACCACCACCGCCAAGCCTCCCACGTAAAACAAAACCAGGATCAGCACTGTTTCCCGCAGCGCGCGCGGCACCGCAACTTTGGGGTCCGCCGCTTCTCCCGCGGTGGTTCCCACAATTTCCAGACCCATAAAGCTGAAGACCGCCATGGTCACGCCCAGCGCCATGCCGCTCCATCCATGCGGCAAAAAACCGCCGTGCGCGGTGAAGTTGGCCGCCCCGATGCGCGGGAATCCAATTCCAAAAAGCAGCGCGGCGCCCAGCACCAGAAACACGACGACAGTGACCACCTTGATCATCGCAAACCAAAACTCAAACGTGCCAAAACTCTCGATGCTGACGGTATTGATGTAGATCATCGCCAGCGAAAATCCCGCAATCCACACCCACGCGGGCACGTGCGGGAACCAGTATTGGCAGTAGATCGCCGCAGCCACCACTTCGCTGCCGATAATGATCACCATGCAGATCCAGTAGGTGTAGCGCACCGCGAAGCCGGCCCACGGGTGCAGGTACATCTCCGCGTGCAGTCCGAAGGCCCCGGCCGCCGGATGCTCCACGGACATCTCCGCCAGCGCCCACATCACCGTAAGCGTGATGAACGCCCCAGCAAGAAAACTCAGGATTACCGCGGGCCCCGCCAGCTTCACGGAGATCGCACTGCCGAGGAACAGCCCCGTGCCGATGGTGCAGCCAAGCCCGATCATCGCCACCTGGCGTGGACTCAGTTTCCGCCGCAGCCCAGACTCGCGCTGCACCTCCGACTCATGCTGCAACGCTGCTTTGGAAGTCGCTGTTTCGTTCACAATTTTGCTCATGGGTGGGATCGTCTCGCCGATGTGTGCCGCAGCACTTTGTACGCGAAGCCCAGCAGCGGCAATACTACAAAAACACTAGAGACACACTCACCCAGCCGCTTTAGTGTTGGCACTCCCGAACGCCTTGTGCATGCAGGAGGCAACTGAAATGAGAACCACGCGAATCGCTTTTTACGCTGCGCTTCTTTTCTCGATTGCGATGCTCGGCCTGGTCTGCTTCGCCGATACGCCGGCAGTGACCGTAACCGGTTACGTCCTGGACTCGGCCTGCGCCTTCACCAAGGGCCTCGATAAGCCCATCAGCAAGGAGTGCGCCATCTCCTGCGCCAAAGCGGGTTCCCAGCTCGTCATCCTCGCCGAAGATGGCACGATTTACTGGCCCATCGCCGATACCACGCCAGCAAGCGGCCAGAATCCGAAGCTGCTTCCCTTCGCGGGTGAAAAGGTCACGGTCACTGGCAAGGTGTACCAGCGCGGTGGCTCCAAGGCCATCGTCATCGAAAAGATCGCCGCCCTCCCGCCCAAATAGCTCTCGCGAAATTAACTAACAATCCTAGTCGCGGTGCGAGCACGGGCTCGTGGGCTCAAGATCCCACTTCCTACCTCAATCCGAACTGTATTGACGCTCTTCCCTCACTTTTCCAGCTTCATTAGTTTCACATCCAAAAACGGCCAGCCACAGGCTTGCATTTTCCTCCGCGGCCTGCGCGAACCTATTGACATCTGCTGCGGGAAAGGCACAGTCTGAGGCTGACTTTTGAGCGACCCTGAATTCTACGGGGCCTTTCGCCCAGTCAAAGGATCGGTGATGAAGACTGCCCGAACAACAAGATCTCACAAGACCCTGGTCGTGGACGTTGGCGGCACGCACGTGAAGATGCTCGTTACGGGAGAATCCACCCCGAGAAAATTCGATTCCGGGCCCAACATGACTGCCGGAAAAATGGTCAAGCTAGTCAAGGCCGCCACGCGTGATTGGCAGTACGATCGTCTCTCGCTCGGCTATCCCGGACCCATCATCAATGGCCACCCACTGCGGGAGCCTCACAATCTGGGCCGCGGCTGGATGAGTTTCAATTTCGCCAAAGCCTTTGGGCTCCCCGTCAAAGTCATCAACGATGCCGCGATGCAGGCCCTCGGGAGTTACCAAGGCAGCTCCATGCTGTTTCTCGGTCTGGGCACGGGCCTTGGCTCGGCGATGATTGTGGACGGCGTTCTTGAACCCATGGAACTCGCGCATCTGCTTTACAGGAAGGGCAAAACCTACGAAGACTACCTCGGCTTGCGCGGTATTGAACGCTTGGGCAAAAAGAAATGGCGCAAGCATGTTGCCAGCGTCGTCAGAAAACTGAAGACCGCTCTGGAAGCCGATTACGTGGTCCTTGGCGGTGGCAACAGCAAAAAACTGCAACAGATTCCCGCCGGTGCCCGCCTCGGCAGCAATGGCAATGCCTTCCTCGGGGGCTTCCGCCTGTGGGAGAAGGACCACTCAGCCTGAAACCAATTCCAACTTATTTGCCGCAGAAGCTTTGCTCCACATCGTATTTGCGGAAAATCGTGTCCGCCGTCAACTGCGTCAGTCCTTCCAATCGAACCTGGGCAATCAGCCCGGCATTTTGGCCAACTTTATGTGCCCGGTCTATATAAGCAGCACTCGCCCTTTCCCTCTGCCGGATTTCACGCCACAATATCTGTTTTACCTCCCTGGTGCCCAATGACCCGGATCCTCTGCTCGGCCCTGCTCTTCGATATGGATGGCGTTCTCGTTGATTCCACCCCGGCTGTGGCCCGTGTCTGGAAGGCCTGGGCCGACGAGCACGGCCTCGACCCCGGCCGAGTTGTCAAGCAGGCCCACGGCCGCCCCAGCCTCGTCAGCATCCAGGAACTCCTCCCTCACGCCTCCCCTGAAACCCATCTCGCTGAAGACCTTCGGATGCAACAAGCCGAAATAGACGACGTCGCCGACGTTGTCGCCCTCCCCGGTGCCGCCCAATTACTCTCTCTTCTCCCGCCGGAGCGCTTCGCCGTCGTCACCTCCGCGGTCCGCGAACTCGCCGAAGTGCGTCTCCGTGCCGCAGGCATTCTTCATTTCGTTCGCCACATGGTCACGGCCAGTGACATCCGGCATGGCAAGCCCGATCCCGAACCCTACCTCAAGGGAGCTGCCGCCCTCGGTCTCCCGCCTGGCCAGTGCATCGTGATTGAAGACGCTCCTTCCGGCGTCCGCTCCGGCAAAACCGCCGGGTGCCGCGTCCTTGCCATTCGCACCACCACCCACGACGCGGAACTCCTTGCTGGTGGCGCGAACTGGATCGTCAACGATTGCTCCTCCATCCGTCTCGCCGCCCCACCCTCCCCTCGCGAGCTTGCCCTCGACCTCGCCGACGATTCCGGCAATCCCCGCATTCCCCAAATGAGTTGATCACGGTCCGGTGCCGTGGCTCAATCTGCCAGTCACCGTCGGGCGCGACGAGTACCCAGTGCCCGCCTCGCCTTCGTCTCCCAAGCCTTTGTCATCCATTGGCATGCCCCTCGCTTTCAATTCCAGTTTGCTTTTTCTCTCCGCGAACGTATGATGACGCGTACTCCCCAAGGTCCCTGAGACTTCACTTTGCCGCTGACTGCTGACACCGCGTCTGCCGACCCGTCCGCGTCCTCCCTTCGCTCCCGCAAGGATCGCGGAAGGCTCCTGCAAATCCTCGGCGTCGGCTTCGGCATAGCCGTGGCCGTGGGCAATTCCATTGGCGCCGGCATCGTGCGCACTCCCGGCGACATCGCCGCGCGGCTGCCCAATCACTGGCTCTTCTTCTGCGTGTGGTTTGGCGGCGCGTTCTACGCTCTTGTCAGCGCTTTCCAACTTGCGGAACTTGGCTCCGCCATCCCCAGAAGCGGCGGCCAGTACAACTTCTCCCGCCGCGCTCTCGGCGATTATGCGGGTTTTGTCGTCGGCTGGAGCGACTGGCTTTCCACCTGCGGCACTACGGGCGCCATCGGCATTGTCGTCGGCGAGTACATGGCGCACATTTTCCCCATTCTGAATGGCGCCATGCGCATCAAAGTCACCGCTGTCTCCGTGATCGTTTTCTTTGCGCTGCTGCAGTGGAAAAGCATCAGCATGGGCAGCAGGGTGCAGAACTTCACCACCCTCCTCAAAGGCCTGGCCTTCTTTGTCATAGTCATTGCCTGCTTCACTTTCGGTGGCCACGTGCGTCACGCTGCCGAAGCCACCCCGCATGCCCAGGCCGCCGCTCCTATCGTCATTCCCGTCGGCGCCGCCCTCATCACCGCCCTCCTTTTCGGTATTCAGGCCACCATCTACACGTACGACGGCTGGGACGGCGTCATCTATTTCGGCGACGAAATCAAGAATCCCGGCCACCTCGTCCCGCGCGCCATCTTCGCCAGCCTCTTTTCCATTGTTTTCATTTATCTCCTTATCAACGCCGCCGTTCTCTACGTTCTCCCTATGAGCGATATTGCTGGCAACAATTTCTCTCTTGGGCTCGCAGCGCAGCGCGTCTTCGGGCCGTATGGCGACACTGTCTTCCGGTCTATCATGGTTCTTGCCCTGTTCAGCACCATCAACGCGTTGCACCTTATGGGCGCGCGCGTCATCTATGCCATGAGCCGCGACGGCCTCTTCTTCCGCAGCGTCTCTTGCATTAACAAGGGCGGCACGCCCACCCTCGGCCTTCTGCTCAGCGCCCTTGTCGGCGTGGCCTTCGCCGTCTTCAGCTTCGAGCGCGTCATCGCCATGCTCGCCTTCTTTTTCGTCACCAACTACCTTCTCTCCTTCACCTCGATGTTCCTCCTGCGCCTTCGCGAGCCTGGTATGCCCCGCCCCTATCGCGCCTGGGGTTATCCCTGGACCACCGCCCTCGCCCTCCTCGGCTCCATCGGTTTCCTCATCGAAGCCGTCCGCGAAGACCGCACCAACAGCGTCTTCACCCTCGTCGCCCTCGCCTGCAGCTATCCCGTCTTCCGCGTGCTAAAATTGGTCTCCAGCGGGGAAGCCAAAAATGAAGCAATTTGACCGCATTACTCAACAACCCGGCGTCATGGGTGGCAAAGCTTGTATCCGCGGCATGCGTGTGACTGTGGGTAATGTCGTAGGACAGATTGGTGCAGGCCGAACGGTTGAAGATCTGTTGCAGGATTACCCGTACCTTGAACGCGAGGACGTCCTCCAGGCTCTCCGCTATGCAGCCTGGCTCGCAGAAGAGCGTGAGGCCGTCCTGCCAAGCACATGAAAATCTTGTTGGATATGAACCTGACGCCCCGCTGGGTTCAGTTTCTCGAGGCTGCAGGATTTGAAGTCCACCACTGGTCACAAGTTGGCCGCGCAAATACTCCTGATGAAGAAATCATGGCCTACGCAGCAAGATTTGGTTTTGTCGTCCTAACCCACGACCTTGACTTCAGCGCCATCCTCGCGGCCACCAAAGGGAAGAAACCAAGCGTTGTTCAAATTCGCGCGCAGAACATCGCGCCTGAAGCCATCGGCATCAACATTGTCGCGGCGCTGCAAGCTACCACCGCCGAATTAGAAGCTGGCGCTCTCCTCACGATTGACGCTGATCGCACTCGGATGCGTCTACTTCCACTCCAGCCCGACTCCTAATCCAATAAAAAAGGGCGGATTCTCCATCCGCCCTCTTCCTTCTTCTCTGCGAACTCTGCGTTCTCTGTGTACTCTGCGTTAGCTCTTGCTTTTCGTCTCTTATTTCACCTTCTCCGCCACCGTCTTCGCCTGCAAGTACAGCAGCAAATAATCCTTCCCGCCGGTTTTCGAGTCCGTTCCACTCATATTGAATCCACCGAACGGATGCGCTCCCACCATCGCTCCCGTGCACTTCCGGTTCAGATACAGATTGCCCACGTGGAACTCTTCCTCCGCGCGGCGAATCTTCTTCGGATTCTTCGAGTACACCGCCCCAGTCAATCCAAACTCGGTGTTGTTTGCGATCTCCATCGCATGATCGAAGTTCTTCGCCTTTATCACCGCCAGCACCGGCCCGAATACCTCTTCCTGTGCCAGCCGCGCCTTAGGATCCAGGTCCGCAATAATCGTCGGCTCCACGAAATACCCTTCGCCTGGCGCACGGCCTCCGCCCGTCAACAAGCGTCCTTCCTTCTTCCCAACCTCGATGTAGTTCAAGATTCCCTTCATCGCAGTTTCATTAATGACCGGGCCCATATAGTTGCTCGGGTCGTCGCTTGGCCCCACCTTGATCTTCTTCGTCCGCTCCACCAGTTTGCTCAGAAACGTGTCGTACACTTTCTCGCTCACAATCACGCGCGAACACGCCGAGCATTTCTGCCCCTGGTACCCAAAAGCGGCCTGCGCCGTTCCTTCCACAGCCGCGTCAATGTCTGCCTCATCGTCCACGATCATGCCGTCCTTGCCGCCCATTTCCAGCACGGTGCGCTTGATCCAGATTTGTCCCGGCGAAGGCTTGGCCGCGAGTTCCGCGATCCGCAATCCTACTTCCTTCGAACCGGTGAACCCGATGTACCGCGTCTTCGGATGCTGCACGATGGTGTCGCCGACCGCCGCGCCAGACCCGCTAACAAACTGCACCGCTTCCTTCGGAACCCCCGCTTCAAAGAGAATGTCCACGAATTTCGCCGCAATCGTCGGCGCATCCGAAGCCGGTTTCAGCACTACGGTATTCCCGGTCACCAGCGAAGCCACCACCAGCCCCGCCATGATCGCGCACGGGAAGTTCCACGGCGGAATCACCGCGCCAACGCCTAGCGGGATGTACACAAGGTAGTTCCGCTCGCCGCGCATCGGTGTCAACTTCTGCGGCTGGCCCAGCCGCAGCATCTCACGGCCGTAAAATTCGCAAAAATCGATCGCCTCGGCGATGTCCGCATCCGCTTCGAACCATGTTTTTCCAACTTCGTAACAAACCAGCGCCTCCAGCTCGAATTTCCGCTCACGCAGAATAGCTGCCGTCTTGAACAAACACTTCGCGCGTTGCTGCGCCGGTACCTTCTTCCAAACGTCAAAATACTTGTTTGCGGCTTCAATCGCCTCGATAGCCTGCTCCTTTGCAGCGTCCTGGAACACACCAATCACTTCCGAAGGCCGCGACGGGTTCGTGGACTTCCTTTTCCCCGCCGTAATCACTTTCTTCCCGCCAATCCACATTGGGTACTCTTGCCCGAGCTCCCCGGCAACCTTTTTCAGCGCCTTTTCGATCTTTTTTCGATTCGCCGCATTTGAAAAATCGGTGAGTGGCTCGTTCGTGAATTCCCGCACCTTTACCTTCGCTTTTGCTGTCGCCATGGCGTCTCTGCCTCCTGGTTTGGAACAGTCAATTATAGGGCCGCTCCCTTTGCCCCTACAAGCAACCCCCTTTTTTGCGGCTCTCTCGCAACCATGTGATAATTGCGCGTCATGCCACAATCGCTGGCTCACGTCACATTGTTGGTTCGCGAATACGAGGAAGCGCTCACTTTCTTTACCGAAGCCCTCGGTTTCCGCGTCATCGAAGATACGCCCCTCTCCGGCGGCAAACGTTGGCTCGTTGTAGCTCCCCCCGGCTCTAGCGGGACAAGCCTGCTCCTCGCACAAGCGGATACTCCCGAGCAAATCCAACAAGTCGGCAAGCAAGGCGGTAGCCGCGTCTTCCTTTTTCTTCAGACCGATGATTTCTGGCGGGATTATCGTCTCATGCAAGCCTCTGACGTGAAGTTCCTGGAAGCTCCCCGCCACGAATCCTACGGCATGGTCGCCGTTTTCCAGGATCTCTACGGCAACAAGTGGGATCTTCTCCAACTCAAGGACCCAAACAATCCTCAACCATTGCCCTTGGAACTACGATGAGCCTTTCACTCGTTTGGCAACTGCTTTTCTACGGCTGGCTTGCATCCGAGATTATCGTCGGCGTTGCCACACGCACCAAACGCAGCAGCGGAAAAGTGCAGGACCGGGGCTCCTTGCTCATTCTGTGGATCGTAATTACCGCTTCTATCACGGCATGCCAGTGGATCAGCGAAGCCACCCGGCCCAATATGTTCGGCGGCGCGCACGAGTTGAAGACCGCCGGTGTGATGGTAATGCTGGTAGCCTTGGCCATCCGTTGGACCGCGATCTTCACGCTGGGCAAATCCTTCAGCTCAAACGTGGCCATTCAGGATTCGCAGCAGATCACCCGCGCGGGGCTCTACCTGTTCGTGCGCCATCCTTCGTACCTCGGCCTGTTGCTGGTGTTTCTTGCCGTTGGCCTGCATGCCCGCAATTGGATGAGTCTTGCTGTCGTGTTACTGCCTACGACTGCCGCGCTTCTCTATCGCATTCACGTCGAGGAAGCCGCCTTGGCCAAAGCCTTTGGCGAAGAATACGTGGCGTACAGTAAGGACACAAAGCGCCTCCTTCCCGGCGTGTATTAGAAGCCAGATCATAAATGCCTCTATAGGGGGTCGGAGCTTCAGCTCCGACATCGAATTGTCTGATGGAACGGGCTTTAGCCCCTGAGGAAGCTCCGCCCTCCCGCCGACTGGACCAATGAGACATGCTCCAGTCTGGGCGCTCTCCGCCGGCATCCTGGCGAGCCGTTATGCTGCCTCGTAATCGCGGGACCCCGAGAGTCCTTCTTCCGTCCCGCGAGGCTACCCCACGCCTAGCAATGGTATGATTTGCGCTCAAACAACGCGTGTCCCGGAGAAATCCCCTCCATGCAGCAAGCCCCGCCTACTTCGCAGGTTTCACGACCGCTCATCCCGCTGTTCGCCGCGATTGCCGCATTTACAGTCCACCTGATCGGCAATCCCCATTACGGCTTCTTCCGCGATGAACTCTATTTCATTATCTGTGGGCGTCATCTCGAATGGGGTTATGTTGATCAGCCGCCGATCACGCCACTTCTTGCGGCTGCTTCGCAAATATTCGGCCCTTCGCTCTTTCTCTTGCGTGCCGTCCCCGCTTTTTTCGCCGCTGCCGGCGTGTACGTCACCTGTCTGCTCGCCGTGGAACTCGGTGCAACCGCCTTCGGCCAGATCATTGCCGCCCTTGTCGTTTTCTTCACCCCTGTGCTGATGGACTTTGGCATGAAGGTTTCTCCGGACATGGTGGGTCTCTGCCTTTGGCCGCTGCTGGCGCTCTACGTCCTGCGTCTGACCAAGGGTGCCAATCCTCGCTTGTGGCTCGCCATCGGCGCGATCATGGGTATCGGCCTGGAGAGCAAGTACAGCATCCTGTTCTTTGCTGCGGCGTTGCTCGCCGGTCTGTTACTTACCCCGCAGCGGCGGGTTTTGTTCACTCCCTGGTTTCTCTTAGGGTGTCTTCTTGCCGGACTCATCGCGCTTCCCAATTTCCTGTGGCAAGCGCATCACGGCTACCCGATGTGGGAACTCCTCCGTAACGGTCAGCATGGCAAGAATGTCATCTATGGTCCCGTGGCATACGTGCTTCAGCAATTCCTCATGACAGGGCTCCTGGCACCTGTATGGATCATCGGCCTGGTATGGCTGTTCCTCCGCCCTCCTTTGCGTTTCCTTGGCTATGCCTTCGTCGTTTTGATCGCGTTGATGATCGTGCTCCACGGAAAGAGCTACTATCCCACGAATGTATATCCGTTCCTCATCGCTGCAGGATGCGTGGTGATCGAGAACTGGACCAGGGGATCGCGCGCCGCCCGGTATGCCGTTATCGTCGCAGTTGTCATTCTCGGTCTCCCCACCGTCCCCCTGGTGATGCCCGTGCTGCCCGAAGCGCAACTCGCCACCTATACGGACCGCTTCTTTCGTACGCTGGGTCTTTCACGGGAAGCGCTCGCCACCGAGCACCAGCGCCGGCCCACCCTGCCCAGCGATTTTGCCGATATGCACGGCTGGCCCGAACTGGCGGCGCAGGTCGCGGGCGTGTATTAGTCCCTGCCTTCCGCTGACCGCGCCCGTGCGGTTATCTATGCCCAAAATTACGGTGAAGCCGCCGCCCTCGATTTCTTCGGACGCCAATACGCATTGCCCGACGTAGTCAGCGGGCATAATCAGTACTTTTTGTGGGGAGCACATGGCCATACAGGTGAAGTGCTCATTTGTGTGGGAGGCGACTGCCACTCCGTCGCCAAGCAGTTCGCTTCTTGCGTGCAAGCCGGCACGTTTTCCGCAAACTGGATTCAGCCTTATGAAAACGACATACCCATCCTGGTCTGCCGCGGAATCAAAAAGCCCCTGCCAGAGCTTTGGCCGTTGGCCAAGCTCTACATTTAAGGTCGCTCGTCAGCTCGCAAAGAGCATCTCAGGCGGCTCTACTTCACTCTCAGCAGCACCACGCCATGCCCCGGTACGGAGGCCACGTACTCCTCCATCACCCCGAGATCCTTCGCATTCCATATATCGCGCACCTTCACCGCTCCCTGGAATCCGAGGTCTTTGAATGCAATCTTGATCGGCGCACTGCCTGCCAACGGGTCCGCGCGATTGAACAGCCCCACGGCCTTCGAGCCATCCGCCAGCGGCTTCACCCAGATCTCGTAAGGACCTTCCGCCCAAAAGCGATCGCCTTGCATCCCCGCCGTGTCCTGGTCTATGGCGATTACTTCGCGATTCGTCAGCATCGCCAGGGTCTCCGGAGTCATGTTGCTCAAATCGTTGCCCGCCAGCAATGGCGCAGCGAGAATCGCCCACAAACTCATGTGCGTGCGATACTCGTCGGGTTTCATTCCGCCGTTGCCCACCTCCAGCATGTCGGGATCGTTCCAGTGTCCCGGCTTGGCATATTTCGCGAGTCCCGCTTGGCCGAAGCCGATCTCAGCCATGTGATCGTAGGTGTCATTGATGTCTCCGGTCGTGCGCCAAAGATTCCCGCCCACGTCTGGCCCCCACCGCCACACCGCCGCCACACCGTATTGGCACAGGCTGAAAGCGATCGGACGCCCGGTCTTCTGCAACGCCTCGTGCATTTTCTTGTAGGCGTCCACCATCGTTTGGAAGGCCTCCTGCGGGGGTTCTTTCAGCAGCATCTCGCCGAAGCTGCACAAGTCGTATTTCAGGTAGTCGATTCCCCACGCGGCGTAGGTTTGTGCGTCCTGCCCTTCATGGCCGTAGCTGCCCTCGAAACCTGCGCACGTCTTCGGCCCCGGCGAAGAGTAGATTCCCAGCTTCAAACCCTTCGCATGAACGTAATCCGCAAGCGCCTTCATGTCCGGAAACTTCTCGTTGGAATGAATGATTCCCTTCTCGTCGCGTTTGCCTTGCCAGGCATCGTCGATGTTCACGTACACGTACCCCGCATCGCGCATGCCGCTGGAAACCAGCGCATCCGCGGCGGCGCGCACAACCGGATCGCTTACTTTTTCCGCAAAGTGATTCCAGCTATTCCAGCCCATTGGTGGCGTCGCTGCGACCTGTTGCGCCATCGCCAAGGGCACACTCAAGAAACAAACCAGAAAAATCGGCAAATGAGCAACTCGAAGTCGCATTTCTGCTCCTTGCAGCGTCCGACACACGGAAGTGTCTGCGTCTACGCGACGCTCGCGTTCCGACGGCGCTGTCTCGCATTCGCGCTCATCATACTGCACCGGCCCCGCATCCATGAAACTATCTCCGATTCGAGAACATCCCCGGGGTCCCCGCACGATTTAAATTGCGAAGTAGCGCCCTGGCGTTCGACCCAACTGGCGCCGGAACATGTGGATGAACGCACTCACGCTGCTGTAACCCACCGTCATCGCGGCCCCCGTCACGCTCTCTCCCGAAGCCAGCAGCTGCACCGCGCGCAGCAGTCGCAGTTGTTGCCGCCACTGGCTGAACGTCATTTTCGTTTCCGCTACAAACAGCCTCTCAATCGTTCTCCTGCTGGCGCCACAATTTTCGCACAATGCATTCAGCGTCCATGGCTTCTCGGGATCGGCCAGCAACACTTTCACTACCCTCATCGCGCGGGAATCGCTGGGATGCGGCAGTTGCAGGGGAATGGAGTGGGTGCTTCGCAACTGATCGACGATAATTTCGATTACGCGCCTCTGAATCGGCGTTTTCTTATTCAGTTTCCGGAACTCGCAAGCATGCAGAATCAATTCTCGCAGCAGCGGTGAGACGTTCATCACAAAACATTTCCCCGGCAGTCCTTGGATAAGCCGCGGATGCAGATAGAGCGTCCTCATGGAAACCGGCCCGGACATCGCCACCGAATGCGGAGTTCCTGCCGGAATCCACACCGCGCGCAACGGAGGCACAACCCACGTGCCTTGCGCCGTCTCCACCGTCATCACGCCCTTTGAGGCGTAAATCAGTTGATCTTCGGGATGAGCGTGCCGCGGGACCACATGACCATCTGCAAACTCATACGACAATGTTGCCATCTGCGCACTCTGGCAGCCGCGCCGGTCCACTAACACGCTTTGGCACATATGCGACATTTATTGTCACAATAGCGAGAGACCCTGCCGCACGCAAGTGCTATGGTTTCGCGGTCCGTGCAATCCCTAGGGGGCGCGCCATGTTGAGTTCATCCCGAATGATCGGATTTGTTCCCACCACAGATTCCAAGAGGGCGCGCGACTTCTACGAACATAAGCTGGGTTTCCAATTTGTCAGCGACGACGCTTTTGCCCTGGTGATGAGAGCCGGCGACACCATGATTCGTATCAGCAAAGTAAAAGAGTTCACTCCCGCCGCCTACACCGTCCTCGGCTGGGAGGTAAAAGATATCAAAGCTCTCGTCTCCTGGCTCAAAGAGCGCGGCGTCGTCTTTGAAAAATACCCCTTCATTCAGGATCACGAGCTTGCCATCTGGACCGCACCTACGGGCGATCAGGTCGCCTGGTTCAAGGATCCGGATGGAAACGTCCTCAGCGTCAGCCAGCATCGGAAATTGGCGTGAAGCGGCGTCTGTCCACGATGCGATCCCGCAAAACTCTGGGAGATACATGATGAGATCGTTGCTACTCGGAACCCTTCTAGGCGGGCTGATAGCTTTTGCCTGGAGCTCCCTTTCTTGGGAAATTATCGGCTGGCATGAAAAGACGATGGACAGCTTTCAGAGTGAGGACGAAGTTTCCGCCGTAATCGATTCTCACACCCTGAAGGACGGCACCTACATCCTGCCCGTCGGGCCACCCACTGCAGGTATGACGCCACAACAGAAAACCGCGGCCCAGTCCGCGCTCATGGAGAAAATGCGGACGGGCCCCATCGTGGTTGCGGCGGTGCGCCGCGGGGGATTTGGTTCTTTCGCTCGGGCCATGACCCTTCAGTTCCTGAGCTTGCTGGCTGCGGCTTTTCTTCTCACGTGGCTCTTGCTGCAGACAACGGGTTTAAGCTACGCCAGACGCGTGGCATTTCTTGCCATCGCCGGCGTCGCCGCCAGCGTCATCACGGACCTTCCCAATTGGAACTGGTGGGGATTTTCCGGTGCGTACACAGCCGTGAACTTCGCCGACACCACAATCACCTGGCTGCTTGCCGGACTCGTCATCGCAAAAGTCGCAAAGCCCGCCACGAGCTAGCCGGCCGCGTGTTCACTGCCTCATTTCCGCTCTACCAGAATCTGCCACTGCGTGGGCGTCAGCGGCACCACTGATAGTCTCCCCATCTTCACCAACGGCGAATCCTTAAACAGACGGTTCTTCTTGATCTCCTCGAGCGACATCCGCTTCACCAGCGCCTTCCCCGCCTTGATCCTCACGACTGGCTTTTTCGGATCGCCCGCGTCCACGGATACCACCTCGGCCGTCCCAACCGCGCTCTTCACTTTCCCCGTCTCATAAATCACCAGGCGATCGCCCGCCTTCATTGCCCGTAAATGCATCACAGCCGTGGCATTCGTCACACCATCCCACGCCGTCTCCCCATCCTTCTGCAATTCCGCAAACGAATACTCCGTCGGCTCCGTCTTCAGCAAATAATCCATGGCCTCAATTTCCTTCTTCTATGAAGTCTGGGTTCATCTTGTCCAATATCTGCGTCACACTGGCGCGAGCACATCGCCCGAAGCTTGCCTCTCCTTCCAAACAATAGCGCAACTTCCCTTCCCGCAAAATCCTCTCACCGCATTAATCCTTTCCCGGATTTCGTTGTTCTCCTTTTCATCCTGTGTTCTAATCCGCTCGAGCCCCTCCGCCATGGATCAGCTCTATCTCATCCTCATTCCGCTCTTCTTCGCCGGCTCGATTCTCGCCTTCGTTGCTTATAGCGTCGCGCACCGCCTGGAATCCTCGCTCAAATCCTTCCCTCCCAACGACTTGGCTTTCCGTCTCCGTCAGCTCGAGCAGAAACTCGCCGAGCTCCAGAAAATCGTCAATGCCTCCCCATCCCCTTCTCCCTTAACTTCTCCTCCATCGGCACCCTCTCCGCCTACCGCGCCCTCGCCACAGGTTGCTCCTCCCCAGCCCGCGCCCGAAGCGGTCCGTCCTCAATACGCTCCTGCCCCACGCGAAATCTCCGGTCCCGCACTTCAGCCATGGCCCAATCTCCCGCCGCAACCCTCCCACGCCGATCTTGAAGCCCTCATCGGCGGCCGCTGGTTCAACCGCATCGGCATCATCGCCTTGCTTTTCGCCGTCTCCTACTTCCTCAAGCTTGCCTTTGACAATAACTGGATCGGCCCCGCTGGCCGCGTGACCATCGGCATTCTGCTGGGCGCGCTCATGCTTCCCTGGAGCCAGTGGCTGCTCTCCCGCGGCTACTCCTATTTCGCCGAAGGCATCGCCGGTCTGGGCGAAGCCACGCTCTTCGTTTCCGTGTGGGCGGGTTGCCAGTACTACACACTATTCAGCCGCGGAGTTGGCTTCGGTGCTCTCGTCTTCATCACCATCGTCATGGGCGCTCTCGCCTTGTGGCGAGACTCCTCGCGCATCGCCTTCCTCTCGCTTCTCGGCGGCTTGCTCACCCCCGCGCTCGTCAGCAGCGGCAAAAACGAGCAATTCGTCCTGTTCAGCTATCTCTTGTGCCTGGGTGCCGCCGCGCTCTTCATCATCTGGCACAAAAACTGGCAGCTTCTCCTGCCTCTCGCCTTCATCGGCACGCAACTCTATTTCTGGCAGTGGTATGACGCCTTCTTCGTCCGCGCACGCTTCCTCGATAGCACTCTCATCTTCGCCACTCTCTTTTTCTTGCTGTTCGCGCTCCTCCCAATCGTCCGCGCGCTGCACCGTGTCGAGCTGCGCGCCATGGACCTCCTCCTCGCCTTCTCCAATGCCTTGGCCTACGGTGTCAGCCTCTACGTTTTCTTGTGGCCCGACGAGCGCTGGCCTCTCACGCTGATCTTCCTCGCGCTTTCCGCGGCCCACCTTTTGGTCGCGAGTCTCCTGCCGGAATCGCCGGCGCCCGCCATCGCGCTGCCGCGCGGGCTCTACACCTTCCTGGCGGTCAGCTTCTTCACCCTGGCCATTCCCATCCGCCTGGAACACAATGCCATCACCTTGGTCTTTGCCGTTGAAGGCGCCGCTCTCGTATGGACCAGCTTCCGCACACTCAGCGTGCTCCTGCGCCCTGCCGGCTATCTCCTTCTCGTCATCGCGGCCTTCCGCCTTCTCGATCAACCTCCACCTGCAGACGCCTTCCTCTTCAACGAGCGCTTCGGCTCTTACTTCCTGCTCGTCGCTTGCCTCGGTTTCCCACTCTGGTCCGCGCGTGATTCGTCGCCATCGCATCAATCTCCCCGCCGCACGGAAATGGCCTGCCTCGCCGTCGCCACCAATTTCTTCGCCCTTATCTCTCTCAGCCTCGAATTCTGGGACTACTTCGGGCGCGTCTCCTCCACCCTCGATCGCGCCCTCGCCCAGCATCTCTCCCTCTCCATCCTATGGACCTGCTATGCCGCTCTTCTGCTTCTTCTCGGCATCCAGCGTCATTCCCCGCTTCTCCGCTGGCAAGCTCTCAATCTTCTTGGCATCGTGGTCGCCAAAGTCTTCCTCTTCGACCTCTCCTTCCTCGCGCGCGCCTACCGCATCCTCTCCTTTTTCATCCTCGGTTCCGTGCTCCTCGCCGTTTCCTTCTTCTACCAGCGCAAACTCGCCCGCAATCGCCCCGGCCCCTGACAGCCCGCCTTTCTCACAATCTCTCGCCTAAGCGGAGTTTCTCGCGAGCCATGATTCTGATGTTGCTTATTTGATGTTTTTCAAACGGTGCGGCGCTCTGTCATCTCCAGGGGGCGCGTCGTTTGCGGCCCGAAAGATCTCAAACGACACTCCATGCACAATCCCGCTGTTGAAGTCCTGTGCGCATCCCTCAGCCACTCAGCTCTGGTATCGAGACAGCTCCTGCACGGCGCGATAGGCTTCGTCGATGGCAACGTTCATGTAGGCTGTGGCGCCCGCATCGGAATTGGCGATCGCGATGCGTCCAAACGGTTTTCTCCCCACTTCGTGCGGCGCTTCCCCCTCGGCAAACTCGGGATCGAACAATGGGTTGTATTCATAGGCGTAGCCATGCGCCCAGCGCCCCACGGTGATGCCCTCGATGTCTTCCGCTGGATCAAAACCGCCAGGGCCAAGCATCCGCGCCAGTTGGTCGCGGATTTTGCGCTCAAAAGTTTCAAATGGCGTGTCGTAAAGTTCCACGCGTCCCACGCGATGCTGTTCGCGCTCCGTCAAACCCGGCTGGCACGGCGTGCGCAACATGAACACGACCATCGGCTCTTCCGGCCGGCTGGGGAACTTGTACTCCGGCAGGCTCACCGGAAAATCGACGGCCGTGTGCACGTGGTAGCTTCCCGGGGCTGCGATCTGGTGAACTCCCAGTTTCTGGAACGACACCCAATTCCGGATCGCAACATGCGAATACACCAGCGGGGTCTTCACCCCGTACGCCAGTGCTTCCTTCTGCTTGGGGGGAATTTCAGGACAAAGGTAAGGCACCATTCCGTTGTAGCAGGCCAACACACAGCGACGCCCGCGCACCCGGAAGAGTTGCCGATTGCGCACATACGTAACCTGTACTTCTTTCGCCGACCCGGGTTCCCCGTCGTGCCGCACGCCCACAGCGGTACTGCTCAAGCGGATGCGGACCTTTGTGGATTCTCGGTCTAGCTCGCTGTAGTCGGCTTTTGCGACAACTACATCTTCCATGGTGTGCCCCGGAATGGCCTCCGGAATCAGCGACCGCACTAGCAAGCGGGCAATGGAAGCATTGCCATCCGGAAAATGAAAAATGTAAGGATCGGGTTTGTGCTCGCCACGATCGCCAGCGGCGCCCAGTCCCATGGCATCCAGTCCGGGGTACCCATAACCATAATCATCGCCCTCTTCAAAGCAGGCCAGAGCGGAAACCGCGTCTATGCCCACGCCGAACAGATCGTGCGTGCGCGTTTGGAAAACCGGCAGCACCTCGGGACTCAGCTTGGCAATTTTGGTTAGAAAATCCGCGTAGCTGGTTCGTCCGAGCACCGCCTGTTTCTGTGCCAGCGTCAATCCAGACAGGTAGTCCACTTTCTCGCTGTAGATTCGCACTAGGTCCCGGCGCGCCCGATCGGAAAGCGGCGCCTTCGCAAAAAATTCACGGTGAGGAATCTTGCCGAAGCCCGCCACCAGACGATCTTCTCCGAAGGTCTCCCGGTCAAAGAAAATCCCGCTTCCCATCTTGAGCGAGGCATAAAAACTCTGGTCGAAATAGCGATAAAATTTCTGGACGTCGACGCCTAACTCGGTCATCAAGCCCTTGGACACCACACTGTAAAGCGACGGGCTTTCAATCGACTGGGCGCCGTAGCTGAGCAGCATCCGGTTTCCGACGCGGAATTCTTTCCGCGCCGCGTGCCCGCCGCAGTCATCGTGCGCTTCCAGAATCAGGATGCGTGCATGGCCGCCTGCCTGCTTGCGGAAGAAGTGCGCCGCCGCCAGCCCGCTGATACCTGCCCCCACCACGATCAGGTCGTAGGTGTCATCCGTATGGGCCACTCTGCCTGCGGTTTGCCAGAAAGTTCCGTCGCGCAACCCGTGCGCCGCTTCAAACGACCCCGCGTTATCACCGCGCATCCCGCTCGCCGCCGCCGGGTTGTAACCCGCGCCATCCTGTGCGGCGATGGACTCCGATCCGCCGTGCCGTGCACACCCGCCCAGCGCGTTGCTCAGCGCCAGCCCGCCGATTCCTATGGCGACCCCGTTCAAAAAATCGCGGCGCGTAATCGGGCGGTCCATGCCCAGTTCACGATCGCGTGCGTCCTTCATAGGTCGCAACTCCTTCATGGCTCGTTCCTGGCCAGAGTTGCGGATTTCTCTTCAGTCTCCCTTACCACCCTGAAGCTCGCCCCGCTTCCCAGGGAGCCCAGTTCAACGCCATCGAGGCTCTCCGCCGCGTCCTGCCAAAGTTCTGGGCTGCTGCTGGGCAGACCAAAGAACTCCCACGCATTGACCACAGCCAATCCGGGAACACGGGAATCCGCCCGGCTCGCCGTTCGCTCCCAGGCGGGCATGGTACCGCCGGCCAAACACGCGTACTCCAGTTCGTCTGCTGTCGGAAGGCGATATCTCTTCCCCGTCGATCGCGACAGCCAATGCGTGTAGGCATTCGCAATCTGCGGCGTCACACCGTCTGGCTTCGATTTCAATCCATGCTGAATGGAAAATAGCTCCAGGTCATGGCCGCTGACTGTGGCCTGCGCCATCCAGAATGCCTTCACGCTAACCGCATGCACAGGCCCTGTGTCTCGTACGCGGCAGGCTCCCAGTTCCGGGCTCCCCGCCGCCAGCGTGCCACCCGGCACCGCGATCATGTGGAACTTGACCGCTGAGCCGGGCACGGCCTCCGTGTAGTTTCGGAATCCCGTGGCGGCAAGTGGAAACCGCGCATCCTCTATTGCCGCCGTTGCCTCCGGCGCCATTCTTGTCTCGATGCGGTGTCCGGTGAACAGATGGCAGTTGACGCAGTGCAATCTCTCCCGATTCCGCTGGTAGTAGAGATGCGCTTCCATCCGGCGCGCGACGATTCTCATGTCGCGCACTTGCTTCGCGTCCGTTTCCTGCTCGCCGGAAGGCAGCGCGCCCTCCACTTTGGAGAGCCCTTCGGTGAACAGATTATTGTGGCAATGGAAGCACGCCGCGTCATACGTAAACGTCACGGCGCGATCGAGCCTGCGTTCCCGCTCCCAATTGATTTTGTTGACGTCGCGAAAGAGCTGGGCGTACACGTCGCGCGCCCCCAGTCGCGCTTTTTCCGCCAGATACTGCAGCCCACCCGGAGGCAGATGGCAATCGGTGCAGTGAGCGACAACGCCGTGGCGGTTGGAAAAGTGTGCGGACTGAATCCAGAATTGCTCTGCATGCGGGTGCGCATGGCACGCCTGATCGCAGAATGCGTCCGTCGAGGTGTACTTCACGGTCTGGTGGCCCGCCAATACGGCCGTCAGTCCAAGCAGTAAGCCACATCCCAACACCCAGCCATTTCGTCTTCCTGTCAGAGGTTTCTCAGCCATAGCCAATCAGCCCCCGCCGCATCCACCTCTCCTCCACGGCCAACACTTTCTCATACCTTGCAGATTTATAGCAAGGTTAGCCTGGCCTGCTGGCGAGCCTTCGTTTTCGCGCGGCGTTGGACGATGATTCCCAATCCTGTTACGCTGTGCCCAGCAACTATTTATTCGTGGAGGAGAACAAGCGTGACGCTCGTGGCCGGAGTGGATCTGGGGGGAACTGCCGTTAACTATACATTGCTGAACCGGCAGGAAAAATTCCTCATCGACGGTCTGTGCGAACATCCTGCTCTTGTAAAACAGGGGCCTGAAGTTTGCCTCCGCCAGATTGCCGATGGTCTCAAGATTTCCGCCGATAAAGTGGGTGTTCCCCTTTCGGAAGTGGTCGCCGTCGGCCTGGATACTCCCGGGCCGGCCAGCGCCGCGGGCCGGCTCAGTACGCGGGGCGCCACGAACTTTGTTCATCCGCACTGGGGGGGATTCGATATTCGGGAGGGACTGGAGCGGAAGCTCGGCAAACCGGTCTCCTATCTGAACGACGCAAACGCGGCCGCGATTTGGGGACACTACACGATCTTTGGCGCAAGCAGCCACGAGACTTCTATTTCGACTGTCATCGGAACGGGCAACGGCGGCGGCATCATTCTCGATGGCAGCGTCGTCAAGGGCAAGAACGGTTTTGGTGGTGAGCTCGGCCACGTGCTGCTTCCCTATCAAAGCATCGCCGGAATTCCTGGCATCCAGCCGCATTGCAATTGCGGACGCACCGGCGATCTCGAGTCGCTGTGTTCACTCACCGCGATCGAAAGGAACCTTCTGCCCTATTTTCTGCCGCGGTATCCCGGCCACGAACTGGCGAAACAGGACGCTCACCAGGCGGCCAAACACGTGCGTGGTCTCGCGGACAAGGGCGACGCGTTGTGCAAGGACATTTTCCGGGTTCAGGCCCATGCCTTGGGGCTTTTCTTCGATGAAATGATCAATACGTTTGACCCTGACGCCCTGATCGTCGGCGGCGGCGCCCTCGAGGCAAGCAAAGAGTTTCAGGAGTGGTTCTTGAACGAGATTCGCGCCGGCATGCCCACCCAGCGCGAAGAGCAAGCCGGCATTCCCATCTACGTCATGCCCAATGGCGACACTGCCGGCGCCCGTGGCGCCGCCATCGAAGCCCTGAAACTCGCCCGCCAAAGCGGCCTCATGTAACTTTCGCGCTCCGCTCGGCGTTTCCTTAAGAAGTCGTTCTAACCATGCCGTGTGACGCAAGCATAACGCGTTGCAACATCTCGGGTGGTCTACCCTTTGCGCAGTATGCAAAGGGTGGGCTCTTCGGCGCTGACGCCGCGAAGTAACTGTGTTGCCTGCGTTTTGCACTAACTCCTGGTTGGCCGCATAGCTGGAATCTGCCGCACCCCCCAACATTCACCTCCATACCTGTCGAGCCATTTAAGAATGTAACCGTAGGTGGGGTTGTCGAGACATCTGAGATGTAACCGGAAGTTTGTTGGCGCGACGGTGGGAAAGCGGGAATCCCG